>Ga0131853_10000050_pt1 | contig 157709 bp, 149 predicted proteins | sample TergutLab28metaG_FD_92764 | JGI IMG/M metagenome (GOLD analysis project Ga0131853, IMG submission 92764) | Labiotermes labralis P1 segment gut microbial communities from Petit-Saut dam, French Guiana - Lab288 P1 (version 2) (version 2) | ecosystem: Host-associated > Arthropoda: Insects >... | reverse complement strand
TATCAGAATTTCTGCAAGAAGGAGTGGATTGATCTTGATCGTTGCGGAACAGAAAACCTTAGATGAAATCGCAGAATCCATTGAAGGATTCAAGAAAGTGATACTCGCTTCATGCGGAACTTGTGTGACAGTTTGTATGGCAGGCGGCGAAAAGGAAGCACTTAAATTGCAAGGTCTGTTGAAAGCCAAGCAGACTGAAGTCGAAATTGAAGTGGTCAACCTAAAACGGCAGTGTGACCATGAATTTATTGATGATCTCATAGACGAATTCCAAGATGGCGAGGTTATTCTCTCCTTGGCCTGTGGTGTTGGCGTGCAGTTTATGTCTGAGAAATTGGAGGATAAACTTGTCCTGCCGGGACTAAACACCAAGTTTTATGGCGCAGCAAGGGAACTTGCTTATTGGACAGAATATTGCCAAGGTTGCGGCAACTGCCTGCTAGAGCGGACATGCGGCGTTTGTCCGGTGACCCGGTGCTCAAAAAGCAACTTTAACGGGCCATGCGGTGGATCTCAAAACGGAAAGTGTGAAGTAGACCCAGACAATATTGACTGCGGCTGGCAGCTCATTTACGATCGGGTAAAACGCTTTGATAAGCTGGATCGCCTGGCCTCAATTTATGAACTGCGTGACTGGCGTACCAGTCGGGATGGTGGACCGAGAACGACCCGTCGTACAGATGTGATTGTGGAGGGGCAAGATGGATAAAAGCAATTGGGAACAGCTCCTTGAGGCGGGGAAGTTTACGATAACGGCGGAAATAGGGCCTCCCATGTCGGCGGATGCAGAGTTTGTACGAAACAAAGTCCGCGCAATGAAAGGCAAAGTAGACGCGGTCTACATCACTGACAACCAAACTGCAACAGTTCGGATGTCCAGCCTCGCCGCGGGGCTTATCGTGGCAGAAGAGGGGATTGAGCCGGTGGTTCAGATGGTCTGCCGTGATCGTAACCGGATTGCAATCCAGAGTGATCTCTTGGGCGCACATGCGCTGGGGGTCAGAAATCTGCTGGTTTTGTCCGGAGATCATCAAACATTCGGGAATCATCCCCAAGCGAAAAATGTATATGATGTGGACTCTACTCAGCTAATCCAGTCCCTAACAGAGCTACAAGAAAACGGCACCTTTATGGGCGGTTCTGCCTGTAAAGCGCCGCCTCGGTTCTTCATCGGCGGCGCAGGCCATCCATTTGCAGATCCTCAGGAACTGCAAATTATGCGGATGAAGAAAAAAATTGACGGCGGTGCGCGTTTTATCACAACACAGTCCATTTACAACATTGATAAGTTCAAAAAGTGGATGGAACTTGTCCGTGCCCAAGGTTTACATGAGCGAACTTATATCCAAGCGGGTATTTGTGTGAACAAAACCCTGAAATCCATTCAAATGACCAAACTTGTCGCAGGTATGGATATTCCAGACGAGCTGGTTGAGCGGATGGAGAAAGCGGAAGACAGAGAAGCCGAAGGCGTCAACATCGCAGTGGATCTGCTTCGGGAGATTATGACAGTGGAAGGCGTGAGCGGCATCCACATTATGGCGATCGGTTGGGAAGCCATTGTGCCTACAATCATAGAGCGGCTGGAGGTGTGAGGATGGCTGCGAAGACGAAAAAAGAAATTACATTCAAAAATCAAGTGAAAAGCACACCGGGCGGTGCCAATGTCCTAGGCTGTTTCCTTTGCGGCTCGTGTACAGCCGGCTGTCCGGTGAATGAGGTAGACGATCAATATAACCCTCGGAAGATTATGCGGATGATTTTGCTGGATCGAAAAGAAGACGTTTTGGGATCTGAGGAAATCTGGAAATGCAACCAATGCCACACCTGTGTGGCGCATTGTCCCCAAGATGTACGCTTTGCCGATGTGCTTCGGACTTTGCGTGAGCTGGCTATCTCCGGCAGCTACGCATCTGCGTCCTTGGCGGCAGAGATAGAGGCCATTGATCTAGAGATCCGCAAACTGCGCCTTGAGAAAATCAGGGGGTTGCTTACATGAAGAAGCCGGTACTGGTAGTTGGCGGCGGAATTGCAGGCATACAGGCCTCTCATGATCTGGCAGAAATGGGCGTTCCGGTTTTTTTGGTGGAATCCTCCCCTACAATTGGCGGGCGGATGGCACAACTGGACAAAACCTTCCCCACCAATGACTGCTCTACCTGTATCTTGGCACCAAAAATGACGGCTTGTTATAACCACCCCTTAGTCAAGACCTTGACCTGTAGCGAACTGCTTGAAATAAGGGGTGAGGCCCCTGATTTTACGGCAGTGGTAAAAATCAAACCTCGTTATGTGGACGAGGCGCTTTGTAAGGGCTGTAATGACTGTTTTGCCGTATGCCCAGTCAAAGTGCAGAGTGAATTTGACATGGGTGTTGGCCGGCGCAAGGCGATCTATAAGCCGTTTGAACAGGCAATTCCGAACAAAGCCGTCATTGACATGGAGGCTTGTCGAAAATGCCGTCTGTGTGTAAAAGCATGTCTTGCCGGGGCGATTGACTTAGATCAAAAAGAAGTCATCACAGAAATCCCCGTCAGTGCCGTGGTGCTGGCTGCGGGATATGATGTAATAAAAGACATCCCGCCAGAATTTGGTTATGACCGTTATAAAGATGTAATTACCAGCTTAGAATATGAGCGAATACTCTGTGCCAGCGGTCCCTTTGGGGGGCATGTGCAAAGACCTTCTGATGGGCGAGAGCCGAAGCGAATTGCCTATATCCAGTGCGTTGGCTCCCGGGATGAACAATGCGGAAGCGGTTACTGCTCCTCAATCTGCTGTATGCAGGCAGTGAAAGGTGCCGTCATCACAAAAGAACACCTACCAAGTGTGGAAGACATTGACATCTTCTATATGGACATTCGTTCTTTTGGCAAGGCATTTGATGAGTATGTAGACTCTGCGGAGCATCGCTACGGCATCGGCTTTATTCGAAGCCGGGTTTCAGAGGTTCTAGAAAAAGGCGGACAATTGTTTGTAAAGTATGTAGACGAAACAGGGACAGGTGTCTCAGAGCCTTACGACCTTGTAGTCTTGTCTGTGGGACTAAAGCCAAATCTGGCAGTGGAAAATGCCGGAGTGAAAACCGATAAATATGGTTTTGTCTGGTCCCATGAATATAGACCCGTAATCACCACCCGTGCAGGCGTATACGCCTGTGGTGCTGGTGCTGTGCCAAAGGATATTCCGGAAACCGTCATTGAGGCAAGCGCCGCCGCTGCCGCTGCTGCAAAGATGGGCGGTAGCCGAGAAGTTACGCTGTACGAAGACTACAGTGATTATTTCAAGCAGATGACTTTGCCTGATTTGCGGGATGTTTCAAAAGAACCCATCCGCGTCGGGGTTTTTGTGTGCCATTGTGGTGTGAACATTGGCGGGTATGCCGATGTGAAAGACATTGTAGCGTACGCAAAGGGCTTACCCTTTGTCGCACATGCGGAAAATGCCCTCTATGCCTGCGCCATCGATGCCCAGCAAGTGATCGCAGACCGCATTGCAGAGCATGGCCTAAACCGCATAGTAGTAGCCGCCTGTACGCCCCGAACCCACGAAACCTTGTTCCAAGATGTAATGGCCAAAGCGGGACTAAACCCATATCTGCTGACCATGGCTAACATCAGAGATCAGTGTACTTGGGTACATATGGAAGACAAAGACGCAGCCACACATAAAGCAAAAGAGCTTGTGCGGATGGCTGTGGGTAAGGTAAATTTTGCAAAACAGCTTACGCGGAAACAAGTTGGTGTCAACAAAGCGGCTATGGTGGTGGGCGGCGGTCCAGCGGGCATGGCGGCGGCCTTGGAACTAGCTGACTTGGGAAGTCAGGTACATTTGGTAGAAGCTTCTGAACGGTTAGGCGGCAAGGCTTTACAGCTTGAACGCTCCAATTTGGGCCGTCAGGTGGAGCCATACTTAAGCCGCATGATCCAAGGAGTTGAAAACCATTCTAATATTACGGTGTACTTGAATGCCGTGATCGAGAATATCGATGGTTATGTCGGAAACTTCAAAACCCGTGTTTTGCGCGGAGGTGCGGAAGAAGAACTCGCCCACGGCGTTATTGTATTGGCAACAGGCGCTCATGAGCGTAAGCCTAATGAGTATCTTTACGGTGAAAGCGGCCAAGTCTTCACACAACTAGAACTGGAAGCCCATGTGGATGATGGATCTCTCAGAGATGTGAAGAACCTTGTGATGATCCAATGTGTGGGTTCTCGGGAAGCAGGACGTAATTACTGTAGCCGTGTATGTTGTAATCAAGCCATCAAAAATGCCCTGCTCTTAAAAGAGCAGAATCCGGATATGAATATCACCATCCTATACCGAGACATCCGTTCCTATGGTATGGGGGAACTACAATATCGGAAAGCCAGAGAGGCCGGTATTTCCTTCGTAAGGTATGAAGAGGAGCAAAAGCCAGTGGTAGAAGCTGGGGCAGAGGGTCTGCAAGTTCGGGTGCAGGATATTATTTCAGGAGAGGAGCTTTTGCTTCCCGCTGACCGTCTGATCCTCAGTAGCGCCATAGAATCAGACATGGAGAAAAACACGCTGATGGCGCAGATGCTGAAAGTGCCTCTAAACCAAAACGGCTTCTTCTTAGAAGCCCATGTGAAGCTCCGTCCTGTGGACTTTGCCACGGAAGGAATCTATGTCTGCGGCCTTGCCCATGGGCCTAAGAATATGAAAGAATGCATGATTCAAGGGAAGGCTGCGGCAGGGCGTGCCGCCACTGTCATTGCGCGAGATTATCTGGAGACAGAGGGTGCCATTGCAAGTGCTGACGCAAACGCTTGTGCGGCCTGCGGAGATTGTAAACAAGTCTGTCCGTATAAAGCAATTGAGCTGATTGATGGTCACGCGGTGGTCAATGAGGTGCTCTGCAAGGGTTGCGGAACCTGTTCTGCTGCTTGTCGTCCGGGTGCAATTGATATAAACGGCTTCTCAGATCTGCAGGTTTTGGCAGAAATTGAGTATCTGCTACGAAAAGCGACTTAAACAAGAGCTTGCGGTCTAACTCCGCGGCTCTGCGAGAGAGGTGATCCCATTGGAGACAAAAATTGTTGCCTTCTTATGCAACTGGTGTAGTTATGCGGGGGCGGACTTGGCAGGTACCGGAAGGATCCAATATCCGCCGAATATCCGAATTATCCGGGTACCTTGTTCGGGAAGGATTAACCCAATTTATATAATCAAAGCGCTTATGGACGGTGCGGACGCGGCCTTGGTGTCTGGTTGCCATCCGGGAGACTGTCACTATTTGACCGGGAACTTATATGCGCGCCGCCGGTTTAATGTATTAAAGAAGCTGCTCACAACGGCGGGCATTGATCCGCGCCGGGTTCAATTTACTTGGGTATCGGCCTCTGAAGGCGCGCGTTTTGCTCAAGTGATTCAGGAAGTGACGGACTTGGCGAAAGAGGTAAGCGCATGAAGGATTACGAAAAGCAAAGGGAAGAAATCCGTCTCTGTTGCAAAGAGTTGTTAGAAGAGGAAAAAGTAGATGTGGTACTAGGCTATACCCTCGGTAGTCTGGACGATGCGCAGATTCCATTCTTTGTCCGCAGCGTAGAAGAGACGGACCGGTTAGAGTGGGGTGAGCGCTGTTTCCAAAACTTAGCCCCCTATCTCCACGGTCGAACAGATCGGGTGGGTATTGTAGCGAAGCCCTGTGATGTTCGTGCAATTGTCCAATTCATCATGGAAGGACAACTCAAGAGGGAGCAGATTTATATCATCGGTATGGACTGTCCGGGTATGGTAGACGCAGAAGGCGGTGTGCGTCCGGGCTGCGACGAATGCCGCATACATATTCCGCCCTTGTTTGATACCCACATCACGGATGATCGTATCACCGAGACGCAGGAAGTCCAGCGGGAAACAGGTCATGGAGCAGAGCGGTTCCAGCGGGAGATTGATAAATGCATCTTATGCTACTCCTGCCGGCAGGCCTGTTATGGCTGTTACTGTAAAACCTGTTTTGTGGAACGGGGAATGCCCAACTGGTTACCTCCTGAAATAGACAGCGGCACGAAAAAGACCTTCCACATGGGCAGAGCGATGCACCTAGCGGGACGTTGCGTAGAGTGTGGTGCTTGTGAGGCGGCTTGTGCCTCTGGGGTGAATCTACGGTATATGATCAAAGAACTGACCGGATTTGTGGAAGAGGTACACGGTTATCAAGCGGGGCTGGATCTGGATGCAAAACCACCTTTGGTCAGTTACGGGGATGATGACCGAGAAATCGGCTTTTTGGGGGATGATGGTGCATGATAATTGGGAAGTCGGCTATGGAAGCAGTGCTACAGAATTTGTCGGAGCAATATCGTGTGGTTGCCCCTATGGCGAATGGAAAGATCATAGATTTTTTGGATGTCACTGACCTTGCGAACATCGTCATGGATGACTCAATTGCATACAAGTCTCCGAAAGAGTTTTTCTTTCCACGCTGCGAAAAGCTTCTATCCTTTTGTGATGGGGAAGCAGTGGTAAGTGAGCCGAAAAAAGCGGTTGCTATTTTTGGAGCAAGGCCATGTGATTTGGAAGCCCTTGATACAATGAGCAAAATATTTCTTGAGGGTAAATTCAAAGACCCTTTCTTCGCCGCCCATTTGGAGCGGAATCTATTGATTGGTGTATCTTGCAGGGAGAAAAAGCCCGGATGTTTTTGCGAAAAAATCTCTGCAGACCTGAGTTCTTCCGACAAGTGCGATTTGTTCTTGGAAAGTGCAGAGGGCAGCTATAAAGTACGCTATGTGTCTGATCTGGGAAGAGAGAAACTTTCTGCCTTTCTCCCAGAGCTAGAGACCTTTGTGAATGTGGAAAGCCCCGCGCCGAATCCAGCGGTTTTATCTCTGCCGGAAGATGCGGACTGGGAGGCCATAGCGGAAATTTGTCAAGGCTGTGGTATGTGTACCTTTATTTGCCCCACCTGTCATTGTTTTGATTTTCAAGATGTGGAGGAAAAGGATACAGCTAGCCGTTACCGGATCTGGGACAGCTGTATGTATCCAAAGTTCACATTGCATGCCTCAGGACACAATCCCCGGGAGACAACAGCAGAGCGATTTCGGCAGCGTATGATGCATAAGTACGTCTATGTGCCGCAAAATGTTGGAAAAATCGCCTGCACCGGTTGTGGCAGATGCGTGAGAAGTTGCCCTGCGGGGATGGATATCCGAAGAATTATGGAGGAGATGACATGATGGAAAATCCTTATGTGCCAATTAAGGCTGAAATCTTGTCCGTTACCCAAGAGACGTCCTCTGATTTGGATATCAAAACCTATCGTCTCAAACACCAGATGGAGTACCTACCGGGACAGTTTGTGGAAGTCTCTATTCCGGGGGTGGGAGAGGCGCCTTTCGGCTATGCATCTGATCCCTTTGAAAAGGGAATCATAGAATTAACCATCAAGCGCACAGGTAAGCTCACCGATGCCATTCACGGTCTTGGGGTGGGGGATAGTCTATGGATTCGCGGCCCCTTTGGCAACACCTTCCCCATTGATCAGCTTCGGGGCAGGGATATCTTGTTTATCGCCGGCGGACTTGGGTTGGCCCCCCTCCGCCCTTTGATTCGTTATGTGTTTGACAAAAGCCAGCGGAGCGACTTTGGCAAGGTAAACATGTTGCTCGCAGCGAGAAGCAGCCGGGACATGATTTATCACGAAGAGTATGACCAGTGGAAACAGCAAGCAGATGTGAACATCGCGCTGACCATTGACAAAGAGGAGCCCGGCTGGACGGGTATGGTTGGTTTTCCAAACAATCTGGTGGGGGAGATACCTTTTGATAAGGAGAAGGTGACAGCGGTGCTATGCGGCCCGCCCATCATGATTAAATCAGTTGCGAAGAAGCTGGAAGAGATCGGTCTGAGCCCAGATCAGATTATCACCACCTTGGAAAATCGCATGACTTGTGGTGTTGGAAAATGCGGTAAATGTAACATTGGTCATCAATATGTCTGTGTAGACGGACCAGTATTCAGCCTAGCCCAGCTTGCTGAAATGCCGGACGAATATTAGGTGATCAGACCTTAAATCGCGATCATGAACTTGATCAAAAGATTTTGAAAAACCTATTGACATTTTAGGAAATGATGATACACTTACAAACATAGAAATTTAGTAATGTAGCACAACTTGTATATACATATATACAAGTTGAAGGAGAGGTCAGATGGTAATTCGAAATGAAACGGATAAAAATAGCTTAATTCCCATCTATCATCAAATTGTAGAAAATATCAAGAGTTGCATACAAAAAGAAAGTATTCAAATCGGAACAATGATTCCATCAGAGCATGAATTGTGTGATATTTTCGAAGTAAGTAGGATGACAATCCGAAAAGCGATCGACATATTAGTGCATGAAGGGACGCTGGTTCGCCAAAAGGGGAAAGGCACATTTATCAGTGTCCCGAAGCTGAGTCAACCCCTGACTGCTTTGACGAACTTTACAAAAGACATGGTAGATCGGGGAATGATTCCGACCAGTTCTATGTTGAGCTTGAATGTGATCTTGGCGTCTGAAAGGGTTGCGAAACAATTGGATATTAAGGAAAATGAAGAAATCATTTTTCTTGAGCGCATACGTTTTGCTGACGGCAAGCCCCATGCTTATGAATGTAGTTACTTACTGTATCCACTGACAAAGGACATTTTAGATGTAGATTTTTCGAAACATTCCCTATACGAAACCCTAGTGACTAGGTGCAATATAAAAATGAAAAAAGCGAAAGAAATGATAGAAGTATCTTCTTGCTCCAATGATATTTGCACCAAATTACAAATCCCAATGGGTTCATTGACCTTTCATATAGAACGTATTACCTATGACCAAAACAACCGACCTGTGGAATATGTTGAATCTCGTTACCGTGCCGACAAATTCAAGTTTTATGTTGAACTTGATTTGAAATAAAATTTTTAAGGAGGCTTGGCAAATGTCATCGATTAAACTTTCAATGGAAATTTGGCCTAATATGCCATGGGGCAGACTGGAACTATGTGGTCCGGCATGGAATTCATGGGGAGACATTCCGCTGTCAGAGCTCATATACAAAATCGCAGATTTCGGCTATGAAGGATTTGACGTAATCTATTCCAAAATCCAAGAAATTCGCGAAGAAGACTATCAAAATGAAGTGAAAAAAGTAAAAGAAGCCATCGAGAAAACAGGGATTACGTTCGCGTCAATTGGCTGCCACACTACATTGGTTTCACCACGTCATTTTGATCGCCGCGCCGGTATTGATCGCTTCAAAGCAGCGATTGATAGTGCTTACGACATGGGTTGTGAAAACGTCACAACGCTGGTAGGAGATGGTTTTTACGATCCACCGCTCTACATTTTGATGTCACATAAAGAGGCGTGGAAACAAGTTGTGGAAGCGACGAAAGAGTTGTGCGAATACGCAAAACCAAAGGGTATCAATGTTTGCATCGAACTGATCCAAGGAACAATCATTAATTCAATTGAGGCACTGCTGAAATTATTTGATGAAGTGGATATGCCGAACTTGTATTGCTGTGTCGATGTTGGTACGTTCTACACAACAGTAAAACCGAAAATGCCGATCCTGGAAGCGATTCAAAAGATTGGCAGCCGCATCAAAACGGTTCACGTGAAAGATGAAGTCGGTTTCCCCAATATTATGCAATCACAACATGTATGGTTTGGCGCGGGTTTTGTTGATTTTAGAGAAATGGCAGACGCCCTAAAAGCTGTTGGCTTCTCTGACTATGCGGCTGTAGAGTGGGAAGGCTTCCAAAATGGCGGCTTATATGGAGTAGGAGATCCCTCCGGGATGCAATTCTGTGACTTTGATCGTGTCGCAGTAGAAGCAAGAGAATTTTTGCTTGAAAATGGCTGGGACTAGGAGCCTTTAGACAGCCTAACAGGCTTTGGTCTCGTATTCCAAAGGGATCAGTGTGAGGCCAAAGCACAAAATAATGAATGAAGGAGTATTTGCCATGCGTGGAAAACAATATGCATCTCAAGTACTTAGTTTAGCACAGGAAGTAATCGACAATCAGTTTGGACAAATTTCAAAGGCGGCTGATACAATTTACGCCTCCTTAAAAGAAGGCGGATTACTTCATGTATTCGGCTGCGGACACTCTCATATTCTAATGGAAGAATGTTTCTATCGCGCCGGCGGGCTTGTGCCGGTAAACCCAATATTTGAAACGTCGACGATGTTACATGAAGGGGCGATCAAAAGCTCTTCCATCGAGAGAATGTCAGGTTATGCCCCTCTGATTTTGGATAATTATAAGGTGAAAAAGGGAGAGGTAATGCTGATTTTCTCAACTTCAGGCATTAACGCACTCCCGATTGAGATGGCGCTTGCGGCGAAAGAGAAAGGTTTAACAACGGTTGCACTGACTTCCTTGAACTATAAGGATACGGCTTCACGCTATCAAACAGGAGAGAAGTTATGCGACGTTGCAGACATTGTGATTGATACGCAAACCCCTTGCGGAGATGCGGTGCTCACGTTTGAAAAAAGTAATGTGCGCGCAATTCCTGCCTCCTCACTCCTAGGTGTAACCATTCTGAATGTCTTGATGGCGGAAATTGTAGAACGTTATGACCAAGACGGACTGACGCCGCCGGTATTCATCAGTGGAAATTTGGAAGGCGGACTAGAGCGCAACAAAGCCTATCTGGACGAATATAAATTTAAGGTGAAGGCATTGTAATTTTTATCCAAACATGTATATACATATATACATGTTTGGAATGGAAAGCGGAAGAAAGAGGTATGCTGATGCGGCAATTTATGGGAATAGATTTAGGCACCAGTGCGGTTAAGTGCTTAGTGGCAGGTGAATCGGGAATGATTCTAACAAAAGCTCGTCGTTCCTATTCGCACATTTCCCCTAAGCCGGGTTACTTGGAGCAAAACCCACAAGATTGGTGGACAGCGACAAAAGAGGCCATTTTGGAATGTGTAAGCAAACTTCCATCAAACGAGATCACAGCGATATCTGTGTCAGGTCATATGAGCGCGCCTGTCCTGATCGATCAAGCGCGCAATGTGATCGGAAACGCCATTCTAATTGCAGATACTAGGTCAGCGAAAGAAAGCGCGCTACTACGCGAGCAATACGCAGACGAATTCTTGCATGCGACTGGGAATATACCAATTGACGCGTTTACAGTCTCAAAATTATTGTGGCTGCAAGAGAATCGTCAAGATTTATGTGAAAAGATCGATCAGGTTATTTTTCCGAAAGACTATATCCGTCTCATGCTGACCGGCGAGGTAGCGACAGACCACACAGATGCCGGAAACACCTTGCTGTACGACTTCAAACAGAGGGTGTGGAATCGAGATTTAATCCAAAAAGTGGGGATACCCATAGAGTGGTTCCCGCGTTTAGAAGAATCGACAGCGATCTGCGGCACGATTACGAAAGCAGCCTCGGAAGAAACAGGCCTGAGAGAAAGAACCCCTGTGATCTGCGGCGCCGCTGATATGGCGTGCAGTCAAGTTGGAGTGGGCGGCTTCTCTGAAGATGTGATTGCTTTGACCTTGAGTACTTCTATACAGGTAGTCCTTGCTGTTCCGCAAATTCTTGCGCCCTTGACACGGAAGTTGACTTACCATCCAAGTGCGGTCGAAGGGAAGCTCTATGCTATGGCATCCATTTTTTCAGGTGGAATGAGTGTAGATTGGCTCTATAAGCTCCTAAACGATATCACCAGCATTTCTGGAGAGGACTACATCAAGTTCAATCAAGGGATTCAAGAAAGGTACTTAGAACACCCATTGAACGACATGATTTTCTTGCCTTTTCTAACAGGCAGCGGCTCACCTTGGTTTGACACAAAGGATCGCGGCGGATTCTTTGGGATGACGCCTGATCTAAAGCGGGAAGATCTTACTTTGGCAGTGTTTGAAGGAATCGCTTATAACATCAAAGATAATATTGACCTGATCGAATCAGGTATGCCCCGAGACTTTCAGATTCATCTGGCGGGTGGGGGAAGCATGTTCTCCTCGTGGACAGAAATATTGGCAAATATCTTAGAGCGGCCGATCAATGTGTTAGAACAAAAAGATGTTTCGTCTCTCGGAACAGTCATACTCGCCGGCGTTGGAGTGGGCGCTTTTCGTAACTTTGAAGATTGTTTCAATGTGTTCAACAAGGTGGAGTGTACAGTAGAACCAAATCCGGAGCATACTGCACATTATCAATCAAAATATCCCAAGTATCAAAAACTGCACCATGCGATTCGAGAGAGCCTCTAGCACGATCTATTTTCTCTTGTATGATGTTTCCTTTTTGCGCAGAAGGAAATATTAGATATATGTGAAACGCAAAATGGTGGATTCATTCGGATTTTTGCGTTTCAAAATCGGGAAAAGCATTAATTAAGGAGGAGTCAGAGAATGAGAAAGCACAGACGGTTTATTTCAATTTTACTCGCGGTTGTACTGTTATTGGGAACCTTGGCAGCATGTACAGAGCAAAACGAAACCAACGGCGGGGCGGCGTCCGGTGCGACCGGGGGCGGTGGTACTACCGGTAGCGGAGAGACGCCAGTCCTCACCGGAGGCGGAAGTCTTGCGAATACACCGGGCGGCAAAGTATTGGAGGGTGAATTTATTCCATATGTAGGCGCTTTGTTTGCCTTGCCTTACTTCATTGACCATCGTGTCGGTCTGGAGAGAGCGGGCATCGTGTTTGGCAACAGCACTGCAGTTGTCGGGCCGAGTGATTATGATATGTTAGCCCTCGTAAGCGCGCTAGAGCAACAAATTCCACTAAACCCGGCGGCGATCTTCGTCTCCGCATTTGAAGACACCGTAAAACCGGCGATCCAGCAGGCAATTGACGCAAACATTCCTGTTTTCACCATTGATATGGATTTAACAGAAAACATCGGACAGGTGTTCCTAGGCGGTGATACCTATGACTTTGGCCGCATTAGTGCGCGGGCAATGGCTGAGGCGCTAGGTGGAGAAGGCTATATTCTACTACAATATAACATAGGGCAAAACAGCCAGGATCAAAGGGCTTCCGGATTCAGGGAAGAGATTGCGGCCTATTTCCCGGGGATTACCATTGTACAAGAAGTGGGATCAGAAACAGATATTTCTCAAGATATCAATGCCTTTACAGCGGCTCTGCGAGCAAATCCGCAAGTGAACGGTATTGCAACGCTAGTATCAACAGGTGCCGTCGCTTCTGCAACAGCTGTCCGCGAACTAGGCAGAATCGGTGAAGTGATCATCGTTGGAGACTCAAAAGATGATCCGACTCTAGCCCTCGTGGAAAGCGGAGAGGTGTATGCGACTGTTTCCATCAAAACGATCACAGAAACATGGTATGCAACGATGCTCCTTGATGGATTGAAGCGCGGTAATGTAAGCATTTCTACAGATGACGAAGCAGCCGGTGTCACAGCGCTTCCGACCTTTGTTGATATCGGAACATTTGTAATCAGACAAGAAACAGCACAATACTTCTACCAGCCAAGCGACCCATTTGATCACAGCGGTTTTGTGATAGACGATCCATCTGAAGATGATGTGTTCTATCTGATCGGTGCGCTCTTAGAGCTTCCATATTTCATTGACCATAGACTAGGCTTTGAAGCCGCAGTGGAAGAACTGGGTGTAACAGGCAGATTTATTGGCCCACTCGGTTATGATATGACGGCACAAGCGCAAATGATCGATGAAGCGGTTGCGCAAAATCCAAGAGCGATTTTGGTCATGGGCTTTGACGACACATTGTCTCCGGCGATTAATCGAGCCGTTGCGGCCGGAATCCCTGTTGTCACAATTGATATGGATACAAATGAGAGCGATAGGCATTTCTTTGTGGGCGGAAACAACTATCAATTTGGAAGAACCCAAGCGGCGGCATTGGCGGAAGGTCTAGGCGGACAAGGCGATGTATTGCTAAACTTCAACATGGGTCAAAATAGCCAAGAAGAGCGTGCGCAAGGCTTTAGAGATGAGCTTGCAGAAAATTGGCCCGGAATCACCATCATTCAAGAAGTGGGATCAGAAACAGATGTTTCTCGTGATGTTGACGCCTTCAGAGCGGCGCTACAAGCAAACCCAAGCGTAAGAGGGATTGGAACTTTGGTATCCACAGGCGCCGTAGCCTCAGCGACAGCCGTTCGAGAACTCGGGAGAACAGGAGAGGTCTTCATCGTTGGCGATTCAAAAGACGATGCGACTTTGAGTCTGATTGAAAGCGGCGAAGTCTATGCTACAATCGCAAATAAAACCCGGATCGCGCCCTATATTGCGATGAGAATTCTATACCTCTATCTCTATACAAATATGCAAGTATCTCAAAATGACGCAGCCGCTGGTGTCAGCGTATTGCCGACCTTTGTAGATATTGGTTCCTTTGTCATTACCCAAGATAACGCAAGATACTTTTTCATGGGATAAAAACTTGAATTGTTTCCGGGCAGCGTGAAGAACGCTGCCCGGGGCATACTGCGCAGGAGGGGGAAGCCGATGATTGAAAACAAAGAAGACAAATTGCTTTGTGTCCGCAATGTGAGCAAGTCATTTTATGGAAATGCGGTACTTGATGATGTAAGTTTTGAGTTAGGTCACGGAGAAGTGCTGGGACTGGTAGGCCAAAATGGCGCAGGCAAAAGTACGATGGTGAAGATCCTGATGGGCGCTTATCAAAAAGATGAGGGATCGATCCGAATTGAAGGCAGTGAAGCGGACTTAAGTTCGATAAAAACCGCTACAAAAAGCGGCGTTTCCATGGTGTTTCAAGAACTCTCTTTGGCGTCGAATATGACGGTAGCTGATAATATTTTCATAGGGGATTTACCCACTGGTCCGATTAATCTTGTGCGCCAAAAAGAACTCTATGAAAAAACACAAAACCTAATCAATGAGTTTAACATCGATATTTTTCCGGACGATAAAATAGGGCACTTGACGATTGGGAAACGTCAGATTGTAGAAATCATAAAAGCGATTTCAAAAAATCCAAAGATATTGATACTGGATGAGCCGACTTCGTCATTGGAAGAAGCGGAAATTAAGGTGCTGTTTGAGTTCATTAAGAAACTAAAAAACAAAGGCTATTCGATCATTTATATCTCTCATACGATGAGCGAAATTTTTGACATAGTTGATAAAATTGTAGTGCTCCGAAACGGGAAAAAAGTCCGAGATTGTCTGAAAGAAGAATTAGATGTCAAAGAACTAATTAGCCTAATGATTGGGAAAGAATACGAGTCTTATACAGGTCTCCAAGAAGAGCGTATGCACAGGGAAGAAACTTTGTTTGCAGTGAAGGCCCTTTGTAAAAAACCGTATTTTGAAGATATAAATTTTGAGGTAAAAAAAGGAGAAATATTAGGGATCGCAGGCATCATCGGCAGTGGAAAGACAGAGCTATGCGAAGCGCTTTTTGGTGTGAGTCCCTTCGATTCAGGGTCAATTACGATAGACCACAGAGAAATAGATGCCCACGCGCCCAGTGATTGTAAGAAAGAGGGAATCCTTTTGATTCCGGAAAATAGAAAAACCCAAGGGTTATTTTTGAATTTTACGGTACGCAATAACACAATTGCATCCATTTTAAAAAAAGTAGTGAAAAGGGTATTCCTGAATAACAAAAAAATTGATCAGACGATCAGCGCGTATCAGAAGGCTCTGAATATTAAAATGACATCAGACGAACAAGTGATACGCTTTCTGTCTGGAGGCAATCAGCAAAAAGTGTTGATTGCAAAATGCATCGCGGATGAGCCTAAACTTTTGATTGCAATGGATCCGACAAGAGGGATTGACGTGGCGGCGAAAGCGGATATTCATAAGATCATGCACGAGCTTTCGGGAGAAGGTCTGTCTATTATTGCGATTTCATCTGAGTTGGATGAACTTATGATGTTATGCGACCGCATTCTTGTGATGAATTCCGGAAGAATTACGGCAGAGTATACACGTCAAAATTTCAATGAAGTAGATATGTTGGTTTCCATGCATCAGCACATAGAAGATTAGGGGGATGAAACAGATTATGCGAAACAACAAATCCATGTTTAAGAAAATGCTTTCCATGCGCGAGTTTCCTCTATTGGTTGCCATTATCATAGGGGTCACGGGTTTGGCGCTTTATAGTCCCACATTTTTTACATTTGGGAACATGCACTCAGTTTTTCTAGGCTCTTCCTTTGAGGCAATTATGGTAATCGGCATGACACTTTTGCTGATCCAAAATGGAATTGACTTATCAATCGGATCAATAGCCGGATTTACCGGTGTTGTGGTAGGAATCGCCCTGGATGGCGGAGCCAATGTCCCAATGGCCATTATAGCCGGACTGATGGCGGCTACCGCGGTGGGCATGTGTAATGGGTTCATTATTGCAAAATTCAAAATTAATGCAATGATTGTGACCTTGGCGATGCAAATGATCGTCCGGGGGCTGATTTTCATTGTTACAAGAGGCGTTGGAAGGCCGAATTTCCCAAACTCCTATAACGCGATTGCACGCATCAATATTTTTGGCCTGCAAGCGCCTATTGTCTATAGTTTTGTTCTGCTAATTATCTTTGGGGTATTATTTGCAAAATCCGGATGGTTCCGTCAGTTTTACTTTATTGGCGGGAACGAAGAAGCAGCGCAATTATCTGGCATAAAAGTAGCCAAACTGCGATTCTTCGCTTATTCCTTCATGGGCTTTATGGCAGGCATCGCAGGAATTTTACTGGCGGCGCGTATGGGTGGTGCGATTCCGACACAAGGGCAGGGCATGGAGATGAATGTCATCGCGGCGGCTGTGATCGGCGGCGCTTCCATTTCAGGCGGGGAAGGAAGTGTCCTCGGCTCATTCCTTGGGGTTTTGGTGATGGCACTCGTTATAAATGCTTTCAACGTGATTGGTGTCGATATTTATTGGCAACGCACAATTTTAGGATCCATTCTGCTTCTCGCAATCTTGACCGATAAATTCCGTCATCGGAAAGCGAGCTAGAATGATTATCAAACATGCAAAGGTCTTCCGAGAAAACGGTGGCTTTGAGAATGGCGATATTTCCATCTCCGGTACGTTTTTTGCAGAGGCTTCCGAGGACAATGAAGTCTTCGACGCAAGGGGCTGTTATGCCATACCGGGCCTCATTGATCTCCATATGCACGGCTGTGTCGGGTATGATTTCTCAGATGCCGACACAGATGTGAATGGCCTACAGGCCATGGTGCGCTATCAAGCTGCACATGGTGTGACCGCTCTTTGCCCCACCTTGCTAACCTTACCGGAGGCACAATTAGAGGCGGCCTGTAAGCGTGTTTCCATTTGTGAAGACCCGGAAGGCGCCGCGGTTGTCGGCATTTATTTAGAGGGGCCGTTTCTATCACCGAATAAGTGTGGCGCGCAGAATCCGGACTATATTCAGCTACCCGATATAGAAATGGTATGCCGTTTGCAGCGTGAGGCAAATGGTCTGCTTAAGCTTCTAGCGATTGCACCGGAGGTGGATGGGGCGCTTGAGCTCATCAAGGCCTTAAGCAGTGAGGTTGGTTGCTCGGTGGCTCATACAGAGGCTGGCTATGACACGGCTAAACAAGCATTCGGTCAAGGCGCACGGCAGGTGACTCATCTCTATAACGCCATGCCGCCGCTCCACCACCGGGATCCAGGGGTGATTGGAGCCGCCATGGATAGTACCCATTGCCGGGTAGAGTTGATTACAGACAATGTCCATAGTCATCCCAGCGCGGTTCGTGCGGCGTTTCGGATGTTTGGAGATGATCGAATCATCTTAATCAGCGACAGCATATCCGCCACCGGTTTAGCAGACGGCAGCTATAACCTTGGCGGTCTGGCGGTGGAGGTGCGCGGTAATCGCTCCACTCTCGCTGAGAGTAGCACGATTGCAGGATCCGTGACAAATCTCATGGACTGTGTAAAGACAGCCGTGACAGAGATGGAGATTTCACTTGTCAGTGCCGTCAAATGTGCCAGTGTTAATCCAGCCAAAGCCCTTGGGATCTATGACCAGCGGGGGAGTATTGAAGCCGGGAAAGTTGCTGATGTGGTGCTACTCAATGAAGCCCTGTCGATTCGGGCGGTATTTTTGAGAGGGAAGCGGATTGTGTAGAAAAATTACGAAATAAGATCGCCCTCAACACAAAGTATTAAGGGCGATCATTTTTCTTGTGGCTTATTACAACTCTTTTGACAGAGGGTTTGGCTCAGCCACCGATTCTCTTAAGATTGGTTCACCACTAATTAAGATCCGGCGCGGAACACCTTCCCCACGGATCAGGTCTGTAATGGCGATAGCGGCACGACGGCCCATCTCGGCCATATCGATGGAATAGGTGGTAAGGGTTGGGCTTGTCAAAGTGGAGAACACATGGTTATAGAATCCGGTAACCGAGATATCCTCTGGAACGCGGTATCCTTGCCGGATCAAATCTCGTGTGAAGAGAGAGGCAGACTGGTCACAGTCACAGACAAAAGCTGTAGGCAGATCTTCCGGTAGACGATAAGTCTCAAAGAATCCTCGTTTCGCTCGGTTGGGGATGATCCAATCCGGGCGAGGCGTAAGCCCGGCCTCTGCCAGAGCTTTACAGAAGCCAAAGTAACGGTCTTGGGCGTTTGCGTCGGTTTGGATGCTGCCTAAGTAACCGATTTTCTCATGACCAACGGATAGGAGGTGGCGGGTAAGTTCCCACGCGCCTAAGTATCCGTCGGCAAGCACGGATACAGCTCTGCTGTCAGGGGTATAGAAATCCAGATACAAGAGGGGCAGGTCTAGGGCTTCTAATAGGGTAAGATAGCGAGGCGGGAGCTTGCCGACCACCACAAGCCCGTCTGCCGATTTTGGGATTAGATGTTCCCCGGGAACAGAGTCCGGGGGGATGATTTTTAAAAGGCTTGCGGCGCCATGATGGGTGAGCGCATGGTTTAGGTGAAGCTGCATGGCAGAGAAAAAGGAGTTCTCTACAGAGAGATACTCTTCTGCAATCAGGATCCCTACAGTGGAAGAGCATGCCGCAGCTTCTCGCCCGGACCGCAGGGTATAACCCATAGCTACAGCAGCTTCTAGAATCTGTTCTCGCAGGGCGTGACCCACACCTTCTTTCCCAGAGAGGGCGCGAGAGACTGCAACAGTGCTAACACCTAGCTTCTTTGCGATATCTGCTTGACGAATTTCCTGTGCCATCACACATCCTCCCCAGAGATCATCCTCATAACATCCGCCGCCACAGCCTTTGCCGCCCAAGCCTTATAGGGCATAGAGGAACGGTCCGGAATGGTTGCGCGCACAAAACGCTCTAATACTTCACCAAAGAGCAGAGCTGTTTTCTCGTCTAAGGCTTGACCCTTGAGTGCTGTCTGGGCTTCCAGAACCTCCAGAGGTCGCATCGCCACAGCGCCTGCGAAGGCACGAGCATCTTGAATGATGCCGTCTTCTAGTCGAAGCCCGAGGGCTAAACTCAATCGGGAGATCGTCACCATCTGGCGGCTACCCAGTTTATAGAACGCGCTCCGCCAGCCATGTTCTTGATGAGGGAGGCGCACAGAGAGAATGACCTCATTTTGCTGCAATCGTTCACCGCCCGGCAGAATGGAGGCCAGCTTTCGCCACTGGATCCCATCAGCGCCTGCCACTTGGACTTCGGCATCTAAGAGCAGTAGTGCCGGCAAGGTGTCTGCACCGGGTGCGGCATTTGCAATGTTGCCCCCTAGAGTTGCGGTAGAGCGGATCTGCTCAGAGCCGACGCCTCGCGCTGCATGGGCCAAGGCAGCATAGGCGCCGGTCAGAGCCGGAGCGGCGCCGAGTTCTGCCATAGTTACCATGGCTCCAATTTCAAGGCCTGCATCTGTCATTCGAATCCCTTGGGCTTCCGGAAGATTACCCATCCAGACTAGTCCCTCTGGGCGTTTTTCTCCGGAGCGAATTTGAATCGTAAGGTCTGTACCCCCACCTAGCACATAAAGATCGACGGAGTCCGCCGAAAGCAGGTCTAAGAGTGCAGCTAGAGAGCCGGGTGTATGGTATGTTACTCGCATATTACAGCCCTCCTCTCTCTGGCTGCCCGCTGGATAGCGCGGATAATTTGAGCATAGCCGCTGCAACGGCAGATATTACCTGCTAGAGCTCGGCGGATCTCCGCCTCTGAAGGCGATGGGTTTCGCAGAAGCAGAGCCGAGGCTGATAAAATCATCCCAGGCGTACAGAAGCCGCACTGAACAGCCCCTTCTTCTATAAAAGCTCGCTGGAGAACGTCTAGCTCACCATTTTGCTTGAGACCCTCGATTGTCGTTACATGTGCATTCTGTAGTCCCGCTGCCAGAGTCAAACAGGCCAAAACAGCGCGATCATTTAGCAGGATTGTACAGGCACCGCATTCCCCCTCGCCGCAGCCTTCCTTGCAGCCGGTGAGACCTAGATCCTCACGCAAAATATCAATGAGCCGCCGATCCGTCTCAGCCTCTAAATGGCGTGTTTTGCCGTTTACTGTGAAGTTTAGTTCCATGAGGTGCCTCCTTCTGAGAGATATCGGACAATTCGTTCCGGGGAGAGGGGCAGATGATTGAGCGTACTGCCCAGTGCGTCATTCACAGCGCCCACAATAGCCGGGGCAACAGGAACGATAGCGAGTTCCCCAATGCTCTTGGCCCCATAGGGTCCGGCGATGCTACCGTCCTCAATGAATGCCACCTGCGCTGTTGGCACCTCCGGACAGTTGCGGAGATGATAGTCTTTTAGGCTATTGGTGAATTGACCCTTTCGATCCGGTAGCATGGCTTCTGTCAAGGCGGAGCCGGTACCCATAGCAACAGCGCCTTGGATCTGCGCCACGGTGATTTCGTGATTAATCACTTGACCGATATCGTGGACAGCAAGGTAGTCTTGGATCTCAACCATCCCTGTGTAGGTATCTACTTCCACTTGGACGAAGTGGGCTCCTGTGACGCCTGGGTTAGATTGGCTGATATATTGATGGGACACAAAGACCTCTTTTTGTAGTTTCCGCATACTCTGTGCCGCCACTTGCGCGAAGGTGATGCTGATGTCGTCCTCGTCTTCTGTGGTGATCACGCCGTTTTGCGCGATCAAGCGCTCCGCGGGGAGATCCAGTAGACAGGCAGCACGCTCTATGAGCTGATCTTTGAGTTTTAAGGCGCAATCCATGACTGCCCGACCGCCTACATAAGTGGTGCGGCTGGCAAAGCAACCTACGTCAAGGGGGGTGACCGCTGTGTCGCCCTCGCCTAAGGATATGTGTTCGATGGGGAGTTCCAAAGTCTCCGCAATAATCATCCGCATAGCCACCACTGTGCCGCAGCCATGATCGTGGACAGTCATGTTAGTCAATACGCTGCCGTCTTCCGCCATCCGCATCTCAATGCCGTAGAAATCTTCACGGCGGGGAAAGTAACTGTTGCCATGACCGCCGCAGCCGATACCGATGCCACGTCGGAAGCGGCTATTTTGGGCGTTGAAACGCTTCACTGCCTCTTTCTTTTGATACCAGTTAAACTTCTCGCGGCCTAGCTCAATACAGGCTCCGCCTCGGATTTCACCCAAAGGTTCGCCTGTCTTGATATCTAGGTCACCGGGCAAAGCTACGTTTTGGAGACGCAGCTCAGTGGGATCCATATCCAGAGTTTTGGCAAGCGTATTGAAATGATGCTCTAGCAGCATAAACAGTTCCGGCGTACCCCAGCCCCGGAAAGCGCCGGAAACCGGAGAATTGGTGATAACAGCCCGACCATTGTACCGCGCGTGGGGGAAGGTATAGAAGCGAAACAGCTTCCCGGAGATTACCGCGCAGTAGTCCTGACTATTACTCAAATAAGCCCCTGCGTCTACTGTTACATCTAAGTCTATAGACAAAATCTTCCCGTCCTGTGTGGCATGAGAACGGACAGTCCCATCCAGAGCGCAGCGGGTGATCGTACTCTGCATGGCTTGTTTCCTTGTGAAAACGATCCGCACCGGTCGGCCTGTATGCAGGGTGGCGGCCACGGCGACAGGTTCTGCCATCCACTCTTGTTTTGAGCCAAACGAACCGCCCATGGTGGTCTTAATGACACGAAGCTTATGATAGGGCAGTTCAAACAGATCTGCCAGAACGGTTCGCAAACCGTGAACGGATTGATTGGGGCTCCACACTGTGACGCCGCCTGTGTTGGGATCATAGTGTGCGATGCAAGCTTGAGTTTCCATGGTTACATGGTTATGACGGTCGAGTTTGCAAGCGGTCTCGGTGAACACAGCGTTGGTGATATCGGGTCTTTCGCCGCCCATATTCATTTCAGGGACAGAGTAGACCGCCCCTTCTGGATGAATATCATCCAGAATCCCAGTCTCCATGACCGCTTGAGGATCAGTGGAGTAGGGCAGAGGCTCCATGTCTATCTCGATGAGAGCAAGAGCCTGCTCGGCAGCTTCCGGTGTTTCCGCGATGACACAGGCGATCCGGTCACCTACGAGACGAATCTTGCTATCAAAGATCCGTTCTTGATCGGCAAGCTTTTGACCGTAGATGTTCCGATATCGATTAAAACGCCGCTCTGTGGTGTTAAAACAGTGGAGCACATCCACAACACCGGGAATCTGGAGCGCACGCTCTGTCCGGACAGCTCGGACAATCCCGTGGGGGATATCACTGGTGAGGAGCGCCAAATGTAGCATATCTGGAAGCATCATATCTCCGGCATACCGAAGCTCCCCGGTGACTTTCCCTATTGCGTCATGAATGGGGAGACTGGTTCCAATGTATTTCAAAATATCTCCATCCTTTCTATAAAGAGACAGGATTAACGATCACAGTACCAATTGTACTTGCTGATACAGCCTATGTCAATTCTATTTTTACATTTTTTACGTTATCTAAACATAAATTTACGCAAAAAATGCATAGAAAAAATACTTAAATGTAGAAACGCACAATTTATTATACCCTTTTTTGTGTGTTCATACTAAAGCGTCAGAGAGATATTGACGTAGAGATGGGTTTGAGGTATTATTTCATCATCTTTAGTGTGATAAAGATGATGTTTTTACGTAAATAAATAACAAATTACGCAAATTGGACAAGGGGGAATGTTCTGTGGAACCTGTCATCTTAACAGGCAATACTCTGACAGCCCAGCAGTTTCGTCAGGTGGTATGTGAAGGCGCACAAGTAGCCATCTCGGCCGAGGCAAGAAAGTGCTTGGAAGATAGCCGCAAATTGCTCTATGATCTGGCGGACTCTGGTATGAGCATCTACGGCTTAAACGTAGGGGTAGGCTGGAATAAAGACGAGGCTGTTCCGGCGGAACATTATGCCAAATATAACAAGCAACTGATCTTATCCCACTGTATCGGCTTGCCGCCCTATGCGAAAGAAGAAGATGTGCGCGCCGCACTTCTTTCACGGCTGAATATTATGCTGGTGGGTGCAGCGGGCCCGGCGCCAGAGATTCCAGAGTTTTATGCAGAGCTACTCAATCATCAAATTCATCCCCTGATTCCGGAACAAGGTTCTGTGGGGCAAGCAGACATTGGACTCATGAGCTTTGTGGGCCTCACTGTCCTAGGAGAGGGGCAGGTATATTACAAAGGTGAGATTGTAGACGCCAAAGATGCCTTGGCTGCGGAAGGCCTTAAGCCTGTATTGGAACTCGGCCCCAAAGACGGGCTCTCCATTGTCAGCACAAATGGTTTGGGTCTGGGACAAGGGATGCTGGTACTGCAAGAGTTAGAAGACCTTCTCCATATTGCTGATTTGATCTATGCCTGCTCACTAGAAGCCTTAAACGGCAATGTGAGTCCCTTTGACCCCAAAGCCTTAGAGTTAAAGGGTGACACGGGAATCCTAGAAGTAGGCGCATCAATTCGCCGCCATCTTTCTGGGAGCTTCCTCAATGAGCCGGACGCCGCACGACCCTTACAAGACCCACTGAGTTTCCGGGATGTGGTTCATGTACACGGTGCAGTGCGAGAGATGCTTGATTACACAAGAGAGCGCTGCATCCGTGCCTTAAACGCCGGGGAAGATAATCCCAGCTTGGTTTTAGAAGAGAAGCGTATTATCCCTACGGCGAACTTTGACCCCATCAACTGGGTGCTCGGCATGGAAGCCTTAGCTGTTGCTGTGTCCCACATTTCTCATGCGGCGGGACATCGGATTATTAAGCTTGCAAACCCTGCCTTCACAGGTCTGCCTCGTTTCTTAGCGCCAGAGGATGTGCTGGGCTTCGCCACCATACAAAAAGCCTATACCACACAACATGCCAAAATCCGTCATCTGTCAAACCCGGCCTCTGTAGACACCTTTGCGCTGGCTGGAGAGATTGAAGATAAGAGCACCAACGCACCTTACGTAGTGCAAAAGCTTCGTCAGATTTTAGATTGCTTGCGGGAAATTCTGGCCTTGGAACTTTTCCATGCGGCGCAGGCTCAAACCTATCGGGTCGAGGCCGGCAAGAAGCTGGGGAAAGATACCGGTATCGCTTACAAGAAAGTGCGGGAACTCGTACCCTTCGTAGACGCAGACCGGGTTTATACCAATGATATTGTAACCATTGTAGAGCTTCTAAAAGCTGGCGTATTGTGTGACTAGTATGCAAACATCAATTGAACTAGGCGGAATGCTGGGTTTAGACCAGTTCGTCCGAGTTGCCCGCTTTGAAGCAGAAGTAACCTTTTCAAACACCTACATCAACCGAGTGAAGGCATCTCGCAGACTGATTGAACAAGCCATTGCCGAAGGGCGGACTATGTACGGTGTCACCACCGGATTCGGGGCACTTAGTAACCGAGTCATCAGCATAGAGCAGACGGCTCAATTGCAGGAAAACATCATCCTCAGCCATGCTACTTCTGTAGGCGAACCCTTTACGCCAGAACAGGCGCGGGGAACCATGCTCATGGTTTTACAAAACTTGGGTCAGGGAAATAGCGGGGTACGAATCGAACTCTTAGAGACAATTCGCCTCATGCTAAACCGTGGTGTAACACCTTGGATACCGCGAGAGGGATCTGTGGGATATTTGGCTCCGGAAGCCCACTTCGCTTTGGTGATCCTCGGCAAAGGGCAGGCCTATTACAAGGGTGAACTTATGCCCGGCGATCGTGCCATGGAACAGGCTAGGATTTCACCTATGACTCTAGCAGCTAAAGAAGGCTTGGCGCTGATTTCAGGTACCACCTCAGTTACGGCACTAGGTGCGCTTGCCCTATATGATATGATCACGGCGGCTAAGTCCGCTGATATTATCGGCAGTGTATCGGTCGAGGCCTTGCGGGGTGTAATGCAAGCCTTTGACGAGCGGATTATGACCGCCCGGCCTCATCTGCATCAAGGTCAGACAGCGGACAATGTCCGGCGGATTCTGGATGGCTCTGGGGTATTAGCCCATTACGCCGGTGAACGCTTACAAGACGCGCTGAGTCTGCGCTGTATCCCACAACTCCACGGGGCGGCACGGCAGACATTAGAGCAAGCTAGAGCAACAATAGAAATTGAGCTCAACAGCGCCTGTGATAACCCACAGATTTTTGAATTAGACGGTAAGCCGGATGTAGTATCGGCCTGTAACGCAGACGCTTCTTATGTGGGACTCGCCATGGATACCGCCGCCATTGCAGCCACGATGTTGGCAAAAATGAGTGAGCGGCGTAACAATCGATTTTTGGATGAGAGCCTTTCCGGATATCCGTCCTTCTTAGTAAAAAACTTAGGACTGAACTCCGGTCTCATGATTCCACAGTACACCCAAGCAGGGCTTTTAGGAGACATGCGGATTCTCAGTACACCGTCTGTCATTGATAATACACCTACCTGTTGTAATCAGGAAGACTATGTCTCGATGGGCTACAACGCTTCTAAGAAAGCCGTGGCAGTGGCGGAAAAGTTACAATATGTCTTAGCCATTGAGCTATTATCTGGCTATCAGGCACAACAGTTTATTCCGGAACATCTCACGAGAAGTTCCGCCACACAGGCAGTGTTTGCAGAGATTGAGACGCACGTGCCAAGGCTTGAACAAGATGCTTTCTTGCATCCCCACATAGAGCATTTAAAAACGCTCATCCACTCCGGCAAATTGATTGACTTGATGGAAGAAGTGGTAGGGAAGCTTTACTAGCGTGCAATGGGCACAGTTTCGCATGAAAGGGGGAACGCGTGCAAACTGGTCTTTTTATACCTATTGTAAGTATGAAATGGAGAAAGGAGAAGAAAAACTGTGAGCAACGAACACGAAAACAACAATGGTTCAGAAGAGCACGAACACAAGATTTCGGAGAGAAAGGCGCACGAAGATATTAGTGGCCCTGCCTTTGAAACTCTGAAAATGGACAAAAAGAACATTCGGTGGGAGGTATTTCTACCGGGCTTGCTGATCTATGGAGCAGCAGCTGTGGTTGCCCTTGTCAATCGGCAATGGCTTGCAGCTACCCTCAGAAGGTTCTTTAACTGGTCCTTGGAAAGCTTTGGTTGGCTGTATTCCTACACCGTCTTAGCGGCAGCATTGATTTGCGTGATCCTGTGCTTTACTAAAATCGGTAATGTACGTTTGGGCGGCAAAGAGGCAAAGGCTAAATTGTCATTTTGGTCATGGTTTATCATGACGCTAACCGGCGGGATCGCGGTTGGTGTTGTAACTTGGGGCGTCAATGAGCCGCTGGTTTACTTCGGTAACGTCTGGGGCGAACTTGACATGGTAGGGATTGAGCCTCTGACCACGGAGGCATATCAATTTGCCCTAGGCCGAACCATCATGCACTGGACTTTCTTGCCATATGGCATCTATGGTCTGGCTGGTTCCTTGGTGGCCTATACCTACTTCAACCGCAAAAAAGATTTGACCATCTCTGCCACCCTTGAGCCCCTCTTTGGCCCGAGAATCTCTGGCAGAGTGAGCAGTGGTATCATTGATACCTTGGCAATGTTGGCGTTGGCTTTTGGTATCACTTCCGGACTGGCTATGGCGGTCACCATGGTGACCGAAGGCATCATGTCTATGACAAGTTGGACTAGTGTACCGTATTGGCTGCCGCTGGGTGCGGGGATACTCATTGTAGTCTTATTTACCTTGTCCTCTACCACCGGTATGGACAAAGGCTTGCGTCGCTTGGGTGGCCTGAACTTCTGGACATTTGCGATTCTGATGATTCTCTTGGCTATCATTGGACCCACGTTCCAAATGTTACGTAACAGTGCGACCATGCACGCCGTTTGGTTCGATAACTTCTTTGCTTGGGGTTTAGATCCAATCGACATCGGCGGCCCTGCACTGACTCGCTCTTGGACGATGTTCAACTGGGCGGTTTGGATGGCCTATGCACCGGTTACCGGTATCTTCTTGGCGATCTTGTCAAAAGGCCGGACGATTCGTGAGTTCCTGATTGTAAACTGGATTCTGCCCTCAGTCTTCGGTATTGTCTGGTTCTCCATCTGGAGTACAAGTGCACTCGAGATGCAAATTGCAGGCCAAGCTGACATGGTTGGTGTTATGCAAGCAACCGGCAGTGCGGTTATGGGTCTGTGGCACTTCCTACACAACCTACCGTTTAGCCTTGGTACCATCGTAGTGCCGTTTACTGTCTTTGTCTTAGCGTTGAGCTACATTGTAGCAGCGGACGCAACCTTAACAAAGATCGGTTCCATCTGTCTCCGCGATGTGCCCATCGGCACCCAACCACCTGCACTCATCAAGATCATCTGGGGTATCATGATTGGTATCGTCGGTGTCACCTTGGTTAGCACCGCGGAACGTTTGGCTGGTGTAGCGGGAGTTAGAGAACTGGCTTCTGCCGGCGGATTCTTAGTCTTGCCGATCTTTGCCGCGATGATTGTCACGGCGATCAAGGTCTTCTTCATCGACAAGATTGTAGAATAAGACTGGACAAAACCAGCGCAAGTTGTATAAAATTAGAAGAGCCGGCGCCATCCGCGCCGGCCTTTCTGCAAGCCGGTAACATGGAATGTATCGGTTTGCAGAAGGGATTTCAGTCACATGGGGAGGAAATTGTGCAAATGAGCTACGCACTGGAATATATCGGGCTATCCCAACGCATCGGCAAAACCGAAGCGATAAGAGGAGTAGATTTACGCTTAGAAAAGGGTAAGGTTATTGGCTTATTAGGGCCTCGAAATAGCGATACGGCAACTCTGCTGAGATTAGCAAGCGGACTCTTGTTGCCTACGACAGGAAAAGTGCGAGTCTTGGGGCAGACACCGGGCGTGGAAACAAAGCGGCGTGTAGCCTATCTGCCGGAACAACTGGTTTTACCCAATTGGATGACAGTGAGGCAGTCGATCCGATATTTTCAGGATTTTTATGAGAATTTCAACCTGATAAAAGCGGAGGCCATCTGTGCAAAATTGAAGATCAACCAAACAGCTCGGATCAAGTCCTTGGGCAAAGGGGTGCGGCGTAATACGCAGCTCATGCTGACCCTCGCCAGAGACGCAGAGCTCTATCTCTTAGATGAGCCTTTTGGCGGCGGAGAACCGCAAGTGATTTTGGATACCATCCTTACGAATTACCAGAAAGGTACCACCCTTGTCATCTCGACCCATCAGGTGCAAGAGGTACAGACGGTCTTAGATGAAGTAGTATTTTTCAAAAAAGGAAAAGTTGTCTTGCAAAAGACAAAAGACGAGATAGGGGAGCAGGGCAGCAGTATAGGTGCGCTCTACCGGGAGGTGTTCGAATGATAGGGAAACTAATCAAACACGAATTTCTGGCTACCTCCAGTTTTCTATTTCCGGCCTATGCTGGGGCAATCATCTTCGCGCTCCTCAACCGGTGGATGCTTGTGCCAACTGATCTTGAGACAGGTGGCGTATTTGATGCCGCACTTCATAGTTTGCTTGCTCTGTTGTATACTGTCTCTGTTTTCACTGTGTTGCTGCTAACCGTGGCACAGATTGTTCGGCGATTTTACTCCAATGTCTTAGGCGTCGAAGGATACGTGACGCACACCCTGCCTCTTACACTTGACGGCCTGATTTTTGGGAAACTGATCCCGGCTTCTGCTTGGACACTTGTTGGTCTGTTAGTCATTGGAGTCAGTGCACAGATTATGCCTCCAGGCAGCGGTGTGGTGGAGTTTTTCCCCTTTGACTTAGAATTGCTCTTTACCTTCTTCCGCCATGAGGGGATTATTTTAGTCCTCTCTATAGCGACTGGGATCGCAACCCTATGCATGACCATTTTGAGTATTTATAGTGCCCTTACAATCGGACACTTGATGCGGAAAGGAAGGCTGTTGTGGGCGATTCTAATCTTCATGGGTATGGGATTTGGCCTATCTTCTCTCTTCATGACCGTGCTCACCATTGTCAGCCAGATTGGGCCGATTACTCACATTTTAGCAGAGGGAGGTACCGCGGCAGAGACGGTAGCCTTTACCACCGTGCTCATTGGCACCGTGCTCCAAGTGATTGCGCACTATGCGATTACAAGAGGGCTTCTGCGGCACAGGCTGAACCTGCCCTAAAAGCAGCGAAATAATTTAATGCCGTTCAACGGGAAGAGAAGAACTTTCATGTTAAAATACACCCCCAACAATCAGATTTAGTGAATGTTGGGGGTGTTAGTTTTTGTGAATTAATTGTCCGCCGTACTTTCGCGCCTGACCAGCCGAGGCATCGTTGTAAAGGTTTGTACCTGCATTTCCGGCTTTTTGATTTTGCTCACCAGCAGCTTGCCGGCTGAGACACCCATTTCATATACGTCAATATTGACGGTTGTAAGTGCCGGAGCTGTTAGTTGCGCAAGGGGATAATCATCAAATGTCATCAGGGATAGCTCTGCCGGTATATCAATGCCGGAGGCTTGCAGCCCGCGAAGGCATCCAAAAGCGAGGGCATTGTTCGCGCAAATAATCGCACTCGGCCTATGATCGCGCTCGATAAGTATACGGGTCATCTCTACACCGCTCTCAACAATGGACTCACCCTGCAAGATCTGTGCCGTATCTAAGATAAGCCGATGTTCTTTGAGTAGTGTTTTTACACCTTCCAGCCGATCTTGGGATATTTTATCCTCCTCACGCCCGCCGATAAAGGCAATCGTTCTATGCCCCAGATCATAGAGATGTCCAGCCGCTAGTTCTCCGGCCAGTTTATTGTTGTTGTCGATCCAGCATAATGAATTGCTAAAATTTGGCTTTCCGATCACGATATGGGGGGCGTCCATGCGCATGAGCAATACCGCCAATTCCCGTGTGACGACGGACACATGGAGCAGCAAGCCATCAGCCAGCTTGCCTGCAATTAGATCCTGTGCCAAGGCGCAAACCGTATCTTCATCGCATCCATGTAGCTTGATCGCATACCCCTTCGCCGCCAAGACCGATTCTGCACCTGCCAATATTTCAAACATGTGGGGGTTTGTAAAGGCAATATCCCGGGGCAAGCGTGTCAAAAAAGCCGCCTCGCGACAGGCCCTGCGGGCAAATGTCTGTGCCCGTGCGTTGGGACGATACCCCAGCCGTTCCGCTACAGCTTTTACGTGCGCCGTCATTTCGCCGGAGATTGTATGGGAATTGTTCATCGCCTTTGACACAGTACTGATCGTTGTCCCAGCTTCCCGCGCTACATCACGGATTGTGATTGCCACTCTATCACCTCTGTATCCGATATCCAAAGGGCTCGATTTCATACCCTTCATATACTGCCGATTCTTCATTCGCATTTAGAATGACCGTAAGGGTATTCCCCTCATATGTACGGCGGAATGCGAAGAGCTTATTTTCTGTAAAGATTGTCCTATAGTCACCCCGTGACAAAGCCGCGTTCTCTTTACGCAGCAAAATCATTTCTTGATAAAACCGGAACAAATCGTCATCGCCCTCCCAGATCATTGGCTGGCGGTATTCCTCTTCTGTGAGACCCTGCAAACCCTGCTCGTCACCATAGAACACACTGGGAATACCGACAAAGCACATCTGGAACAATACAGCTAGCTTCAGCCGTCGCTTATCCCCATTACATAGAGACAGGAAGCGGCTCACATCATGGCTGTCTAGCAGGTTTAGTTGCGTATAGACTAGGTTTTTACGGTACCGTGTCAGCATATTTGTCAAACGTGCGCTAAAGTCCGCCGCATCGATGGATCCATTTGCGAAAAAGTCACGGCAGTGTTTCCGGAAATCATAGTTCATCGCAGAGTGGAACATAGAACCATCGAGCCAATGATTTGCGTTGACCCATATTTCACCAATCAAGAAGGCGTCTGGATTGATCTCCAGTGCCGTTTTTTGGAACATCCGCCAGAATCCATCGTCTGTTTCATCCGCCACATCCAGCCGCCAGCCATCAATCTTGTATTCCCTGAGCCAATGTTGGCATACGTCACAAAAATACGCCATGACTTCTGGATTTGCCGTGTTCAGCTTCGGCATGAGCCGTTCATATGCAAAACACTCGTATGATGGAATTTCATCTTGCATGTCAGGACGAATGACCGGATATTCCAAGCGGTAAAACCAATCTGCGTACTTCGAGTCTTTTCCGTTTTTTACAACATCCTCGAAGGCAAAAAAACGCCAACCGCAGTGGTTGAACACACCATCTACGATAACACGAATTCCATTGTAATGCAAGGTATCAACCAGCTCGGCAAAGTCAGCATTGGTGCCGAAGCAGGGATCCACAGTGTAGTAATCCAGTAAATCATATTTGTGATATTCCCCTGCTGCGAAAAATGGATTGATGTAGATACAGTTTGCACCAAGCTCTAATAGATAATCGACATTTTTCGTAATACCCCGAATCGTTCCACCGAGTTTTCCACGTGTGATTTCGCCCTTCCATTCCTTTTCGGAAGGTACCTTACTGATAAAGCGATGACTGGTAGCAAAACTGTCCGGAAAGATGTTGTAAATCACAGTATCTTTTGCCCATTCAGGGGCTTTTGCTATATCAGCGCGGTGGACGTAAGGGAGTTGGAAGACCTCCGAACGCTCAGGGGAGAGGGTATCGGCAAACAGGTCGGCATAATATAGTGTTTTCTCACACCCGCTCTCCAACTCAAAATAGTAGCACATGCGGCGGTATGGTGTGTCAAATTCCACTTCCCACCAGTCAAACAACAGATCCGAATATGTAAGTAACATCTCAACAGGCGTATACACAACAGGATTTTGGCGGCAGGCGCGGTCGCCATAGTAGAAGATACAGGCTGTCAAATTACCCTTTGCCGCCCGGAGGCGGAACAATACCTTGGTTTCGCTGATTGTCTGGGCATATTCGGACATGGGGATATGTAAGATTGCTTCTTTTTTCATATACTTAACCTTTCACTCCGCCTGCTGTCAGGCCGGATACCATAAATCGCTGTGTTGCAAAGAAGATGATGAGAATCGGCAAAGAAATTGTGATTGCCGCCGCTGCAAATACCGGCCAGCTCCCGCTCATTTCTGTTGCTTGCAAAGCAAAGAGCCCTGCGGCCAGTGTATAGTTACGCGCACCTGTCATAAAAGTAATGGCGAAGATGTATTCGTTCCAGACGTAAATCAGTACCATCATCCCCGTTACGATAATCGCAGGTTTTGCAAGAGGGAGGAGGATCAGCAGGACAGTTTGGAATCCATTCGAGCCGTCTATTTGGGCAGCTTCTTCAATGTCAATGGGGATACTGTCAAAGTATCCTTTGAGATTTAAGAGCCCAAATATAGACATCGTACCAACATACACAATGATGAGCCCGAGCCTAGTGTTAATCAAACCCAAGGGTGCAAGGAGTCGGTACATGGCAAACATGGACAAGATAGCAGGAAAGGAATGCAGCAGGATCAAGCCGTATACAATCTTTTTCCGCCCTCGAAAACGGAGCCTTGATAGGCTATATGCTCCCGGTATCGCAACAAGCATGGAGAGACAAACACTGGAAACTGCCAAAATCACTGTATTTCTCAGCCAAAGCAAAACAGGCTGGTCAAATAAAACAGCGTGATAGTTGCTGAGGGTAAACTCTCTTGGAATAAAACTGAAATCTGACCCAAGGATGCTGTTTTGCGCATTGAGTGAAACGGAAAAGGCATAGAGAATCGGAACCAATACGCCAAAGCAGACAGCAATAAAAAAGAGGTTTAAGAAAACAAGGCCAATCCGTTCAATCGTTTTCCTCATCGAACAGCCCTCCTCGTCCGGATGTTCACTAAGAGTGAGAATGTAATCAAGAGAAAGAACAGGATCATGGCAACCGCAGAAGAAAAGCCATAGTTATGGGTGATAAAGGCATTCTCATAGGCGAAGGTCAACACTGTGTGGATATTGGCGCCTGTTCTGGATCCGGGTTGCCGTGTTAGTAGGTAAATCACATCAAACTGCTTGAAGGTTGTAAACAGCGTGATAATGACGGCAGGGGCGATAATCGGTTTAATGGCTGGAATTGTTAGACTGATAGAGCATGTGAACCAACCCGCACCATCTAGTTTGGCGCTTTCGTAGTAACTTTTATCCACACTTTGCAGTGCCCCGTCCATAATCATGATCATAAAGGGCAATGCCAGCCACAGATTGACAACTATGCTACTCAAAAAAGCGGAAACATCACCGCCTAGCCAGCGGACAGGCTCATGTCCGAGTCTATAAAGCCATTGATTGAGTAAGCCGAACTGGGAATTGAACATGCCGTTCCGCCACAGCAAGATAGAAACATATCCCGGCATGGCCCAAGGAAACATGAGGAGAGTTTTATATACCTTGCGAAACCGCAGCTTTTGGATATTCAGTAAGCTTGCCACCACAAAGGCGATCACAAGCTGAAACACCATATTGAGTGCCGTCCACAAAATGGTGGTACCCAAGGCCGACAGAAATCCGGAGTCAAACACGAAGAGGGCGTTGAAATAGTTCCGAAGTCCGATAATCTGGAAGGTGAACCAGTTAAATATGTTCATGTTTGTCAGAGAAATATAGCCGGTGTAGAAGATGGGAAAGAGGACAGCCGCACCGATAAAGATCAGCGCGGGCACAATGCAGAGCCATGCAGAAAGCACACCGTATTTTCTCTTATTGCTCATATCTGTACCTCTTCTACCGCATCATTCTGATTAAATTTTCCGCTCTGCTCTGGGCGTCGGCAACAGCTTCCGCCACATCCCTGCTGCGCATATTCACGTCTACAAGCAAATCACCGACCACGTTCCACATGATGTCCATTTCCGGGATATTGGGCATAGGGACAGCAGCCTCTGCAATTTCTCGCATTAACATAACCATCTCATCGTTTTTTACTTCCTCAAACTCGTAACTGGCTGCAAGGGCGGGCGCGCAACCACTGGCCTGTGCCATAGCCACACCGATGGCGGGATCGAGTAAGAGACGCAACACCTCATAAATGGCAGGGCGCCTAATCGGATCCTCAGCCGCGACTCTTAATACATGAAGCCCTTGCACACCGGAAAAGGGAGCCAAGTATAGACCGGTAGCATCTATGAAGGGCATGGGTGCGAGACCCAAATCAATGCCGCTCTGTCGAATTGTTGGCACCAGCCACGGCCCGCCGATGGTAGAGGCGGCCCTACCTTCACGGAAGAGTGTATTCACTGTCGCATACTCGCTTTCGCCGGGCATTCGATTGACGAATTTCAAGCGGTATTCAAGAGCCGCAATGGTCTCCGGCGTGTCTAATTGGGGGACACCATCTTGTGAGATGATCTCACCACCAAAGCCGTGGATCCATCCGGCACTGAAATAGGCCGTGCTGTGCTGCTCAATAAAGCCGTATCTACCGCCTGCACCGCTTGCCATGAAGGCATATAACTCCTCGGTAGTACTAGGGACCTCATCATCACTCATGAGGGCGCGATTGTACATGAAGAGCAGTGTCTCAAAATAGATGGGCAACTGATATATTTGCCCCTGATACGTAGCGGCGGCGATTGTCATGGGCAGAAATCCCGCCAAATCATCCTCGCTCAAGAGATCTGTAATTGGTGCTAGGATGCCCATTTCTGAGTAGAGACCCACTTTATCATGGGCAAAAAAGTAAAAGTCAGGCGCGGCATTCGCATCGTTGCCGACCATTTTCAAAGCCTCCGTAAGGCCAGCCTTCCGCTCAAGGTGGACGACGATATCAGGCTGAAGCCGATCCAGCGCCGCCTGCAGAGTATCAGCGACGACGGCTTCTTTGTCATGCCAAATAATCAGCTCAATTGGGCCGTCTGGATCGTGTGTCCGTGTATTGCCGCCGCAGCCTGTCAGAGAAAACAGGAGTGCGAGGACGAGTAAAATTGCCAGTAAGCGTTTCATTCCCAAAACCTCCATCGTGATAGAAGCGTGTCCCCCAAGGGATCTTGAGGGACAGTGATCTATTATACCGCTATTTCTTCTTCTTGGCGAGCACGACTGCAATTACCACAATTACTGCTATACCGGCAATGACCAATACAATCCACAAAAGAGAACTATCCTCATCTGCCTCTTCTACAATTTCTAGAATAGGTGTTTCCGCAGGCTCTTCTTCGGGCTCCTCTGTCGGTGCTTCTGCCGCAGGGATGGGGAGTTCCGTATAGTCATATGTATAGGTTTCTGCATCCGTCACGACAATCCATATATCCCTGCCGACTTCCACCTCTGACATGTCACCTGTTTGGATTGTTCCGCCGTTGGCGTTTACGATCAAGGAGTTAACCCAACCGGGAACCTCTATCTCATACCAGTCGCCAACGCGCGCAAGAGGCTCACCGGGCCAGGAAGAGAATGCGTTTGTTCCATCCGGATGGGACCAAGCCCACAGATGCGGATTTTCCCAATCAGCCGGTATGTGGACACGGACTGTAATATTCGGAACGATGTGATCGGGATTTTCGTGGTAAATTTCAGCCGTCAAGTCATCAGCCACAAGAACCCAAATATCTCTGCTCGGTTCAAACCCTTGGAGATCTTCAGTCTGGACAGTGCCGTCATTGGCATTGATGATAATAGAATTCACCCAGCTCGGTATTCTGATTCTGTACCATTCGTCGCCATCGCCTCGCATTTCACCGCCGGGCCATGCATCGAATATATTTGTTCCATCTGGATCGAGCCACGCCCATAGAGATGGGTTTTCCCAATCAGCGGGCACTCTTGCGTAGACTGTGATTCGCTCCACATACTCCGGCGCTTCACCGACTGTGAGCTGGTCAAAAGATAATTCGACTTCTTCAGGAGATTCGATGGTGATCCAAACATTCTGGCCTTCCGTTTCCAAGGCATCTGTCTGAATTGTACCATCATTGGCACTGATGATGACATTATTCGCCCAATTCGGCAAATAGTGATAGTACCATCCGGCATTGTTCGGGTCAGCTTCCGCCGCACCGCCTGGCCATGTGGAAAAGACGCTGTTCCCACCATCGTCCCAGGCCCATACATGCGGGTTTTCCCAGTCATCTGGGACATTGATGTAAACGATGACCATGCCATCAGGGGCGGCAATTGCGCTTGGGGTTCCGATGACCGCGGCGGATAGTAAAAGGGCTACAGCAAGGACTAATGTAAGCATTCTTTTCATCTTGACAGCCTCCTCAAAAGTTTGATTGGAACAATAGTTCCCCGGTAACTCTGTGGGTTCATTATATGGAAGTAAAAATCAATTGTAAAGAAAATATTACGAAAACGGTTTCTTGTTTGGGGGAAAGAACAAGATGGAAACATTTCCACCTTGTTTTTTGGAAAAAGCTGCTTTACAATGAGGCACACTATCCAAATGGCACAGGCATGTGCTCTTAATTTAAGCAAAGGAATACTTCTTATGAAGAATTATCAAGATCATGTAAAGAGTTTTTTAAATCTGCAACACATTGAAGCTGAAGAGGCAAGCCTGAAAACATGGTATGAAGCCTGTTCTCGTGCCGTGATATCGCAGCTTCCGAAGCATTGGGAAAGACCGACTGTTTCGGAGAAACGCGCTTGTTATTTTTCCGCAGAGTTCTTGCTTGGCAGACTGATTCACAGCAATCTCTATAATCTTGGCCTATTAGAAGAGGCGGATGAAATCCTGCAAAAACACGGTCGTTCGATTGCAGATTTTGAAGAGATTGATGATATTGCCCAGGGAAATGGCGGTCTTGGGCGGCTTGCGGCCTGTTTCCTAGATTCCGCAGCCACATCTGGAGTGACCCTCGATGGATACGGCATTCGGTATCAATATGGGATATTTAAACAGCGCTTTGAAGGCGGCTATCAGCATGAATCTGCTGACGATTGGTCAGCTTTTGGAGACCCTTGGAGCGTGAGGCGTGAAGAAGAGGCCGTTCTAGTCCACTTCAGAGGACAAACGGTTCGGGCGATTCCATACGATATGCCTGTAATTGGATTTGGCGGAAAGACAGTGAATTTTCTCCGCCTGTGGAAGGCAGAGGCAGTAAGCGGTTTTGACTTTGAGCGTTTTAATGAAGGGGAGTATGAGCAGTCCTTTGAAGCGCAGAATCGGGCGAGCGAAATTTGTGCGGTGCTGTACCCGAACGACAACACCCGCGCAGGGAAGATGCTCCGGTTGAAACAGCAATACTTTTTTTCCAGTGCGTCTCTTCAAAATATCATTTCGCGCTTTGTGGCGGAATGCGGCACTGACTTTTCTCGTTTTCACGAACACTTTACAATTCAACTCAATGACACCCATCCAGCCATTTCGATTCCAGAGCTGCTTCGCATTTTGATGAGCGAATATGCACTGTTCTTTGATGCGGCTTTTGATGTGGTGAGAAAGACCTTTGCCTTTACAAATCACACGGTCATGCCGGAAGCGTTGGAACAGTGGGAGATTGACCTCTATTGTGATGTCCTGCCAGAGGTTTATCCCTATGTGATCCTAATCCAAAACCACCTTGCGCGCAAACTTTGCAGACTTGGAATCACAGGAGGGGCGCAAGATCCATATCAGATCATTAAGGACGGACGCATTCACATGGCTCCGCTTTCTGTGTATGGATCGTATGCCACAAACGGTGTCTCTGAGCTGCATACACGGCTTTTACAGACAAAACTGTTCAAGCATTGGCAGGAGATTTATCCGACTCGAATTCACAATAAAACAAATGGCATCACACAGCGCAGATGGATGGGACTATGTAACCCCGAGCTTTCCGCCTTCATCACAAATTGCATTGGAGACGGCTGGTTGACGGATTTGAATCAGCTGGAACGCCTCAAGCCATTCGCAGAGGATCAAGCATCACTACTTGCGTTTCGAGCGGTAAAGCAAGAGAAGAAGATGCAGCTTGCGGCATATATTGGGAGGCGTGAGGGGATTACGCTCAATACGAATGCAATGCTCTACAGCCTCTGCAAACGTCTGCATGAGTATAAGCGGCAATTCTTAGATGCACTTGCAGTTTTGGATATATACTTCAGAATCAAAGACGGCGAGATCACAGATTTTGTGCCCTCTGTATTCCTTTACGGCGGAAAAGCAGCGCCCGGCTACACCCGGGCAAAGGGGATTATAAAATTTATTAATGAAATTGCAAATCTGGTCAACAATGATCCGGACATGCAAGGTTTGATGCAGATTATATTCGTTCAGGATTATAATGTGAGCTATGCGGAGAAAATCATTCCGGCGACGGATGTCTCCGTGCAGATATCTACTGCTGGAACGGAAGCATCGGGGACAGGCAATATGAAAATGAGCCTAAATGGTGCAGTTACGCTGGGTACGCGCGACGGTGCGAATATTGAGATTGTCGCACGTGCAGGCGAGGAGAACAACTACATGTTCGGTGCGGACATTGCAGAGATCACAGAAGCTGCAAAGGTATATTTTCCCATGGATATTTACAAGGCATCGCCACGAATCAGGCGAGTGCTCGACACATTGATTGATGGTACATTCGACGATGGGGGTCTGGGTGTATTTAGAGAGCTTTATGATTCCGTCCTGCACGGAACAAACTGGCACGCACCGGATCACTATTTCTTATTGCTTGATTTTGAGCACTATGTAGAGACAAAGCTCCGTGTAAATCGGGCGTATCAAAACACCATGGACTTTGCACGGAAAGGCTTGCTGAATATTGCAAGTCTAGGCTTCTTCTCCAGTGATAATACCATTAAACTGTATGCAAAAGAGACGTGGGGAATGGGAGACACACTATGAGAAAAGCAGGTGTCTTAATGGCGATCTCGTCTCTGCCATCGAAGTTTGGAATCGGCGACTTTGGATCTGCGGCCTTTTCTTTCGTGGACTATCTAGCGGAAGCGAACATTGCAATCTGGCAAATTTTACCCTTCAATCGCTTGGGATATGGAAACAGCCCATATCAGGCATACTCCAGCATAGCGGGGGATGAAATTTTTATCAGTATTGGCAGCTTAGTGGAAGAAGGGTATTTGGCTCCTTGTGATATCACGCATTTCAAAGAGAATGCAACTCGTGTAGCGTATGACGAAGTGCGGCTATTCAAGATGCAATATCTCAGAAAGGCCTTTGCGCACTTCAAAGAAAACTACACGGAATACGAAAGCGAATTTCTCCAGTTTATAAAAGAAAACGACTGGGTGTATACCTACAGCGTATTTTTGACCTTGAAAAGTGAAAACAATGGCATGTGCTGGACAGAGTGGACGCCGCAGCATCGCAGATGGATTGCGGACAAAAAAGCAGATCTTTCCATGTATGCGGAAGAGATCAAATTTTACCAATTCTTGCAGTTCATCTTTTTCAAACAATGGTATCGCTTGAAGGCCTATGCTAATGCAAAGGGCGTTTCGATCATGGGAGACATTGCCTATTATGTCGGCCTTGACTCACTGGATGTCTGGGAAAATCAGGAATACTTTTTGCTCGGGACAGATTGTAAGCCAATCCACGTTGCAGGGGTTCCGCCGGATTATTTCACGGCAGATGGACAACGGTGGGGAAATCCAATCTATAACTGGGAAGCGATTGAAAGATACCACTTTCACTTTTGGATCGAGCGCCTGTGCCTGAATGCCAAGGTGTTCGACTGTCTCAGAATCGACCACTTCCGGGCATTTGACACCTATTGGAAGATCCCTGCCAGTGCAGAGACTGCCGTTTGTGGCGAGTGGATGGAGGCACCCGGATATGCGTTCTTTGATGTGCTGTTTGAAGCACTTCCGGAGATCAATCTAGTGGTGGAAGACTTGGGAAATATGCGCCCGGAAGTGTTTGCCCTTCGTGATCATTATCATTTCATGGGTATGGAGATCATGCAATTTTCATTCAGCGAAGCAGGGACACTGAAAGAGGAAGTGTTATGTGAGCTTGGAAAGAAAATCCTTTATACCGGAACCCATGACAACCAGACGACTCTCGGGTGGTTTTTGAGCCAATCTCTAGAAAAGCAGAAAAAGATCAAAAGATATTTGAATGAAAAGGGCTATCAGGGCACAATTGTAGCGCAGATGATACAATATGCACTAGATAGTATAGCACCCATTGTGATTATTCCTGTCTGTGATATCCTTGGCTTAGACGATGAGTCGAGAATGAACACACCCGGCACGATAGGGTCTCCAAACTGGGAATGGAAACTGGTGGGCTTTACATTGTTCGAAGACAAAATGCAGAAATTTGCCCATTGGGCGAAAGAGAGTAAGAGGGTGATACCTTAACAGGTATCACCCTCTATTAGTTCGTATTCTACGAGAATATCACTTGCGACTTCTGTATTGTTGATCCGCTTCATTAGTGTTTGCACAACTGCCTGACTGAGTTTCTCAAAGGATTGTTTGACGCAGGTCAGGGTATAGGGATAGTCCTTATTTGTAGACAGACCATCAAAGGAAACGAGGTAGTAATCAGTCCCGACGGCTTTGTGTTTCATATGCATGAGGCTGATAAACTTATGGGCATAGTAGTCACAGCCGAAGAAGTAGCCGTCACAATCTTGTGTCATGTCAAACACACGCTTGAGATAAGCGGAAAGCGGCTCTTCAAAATAGGTGTTGAGGATCTGGTAGGGGCGGTTTTGCCTGATGCAAGCCTCTTGAAATCCATCTACACGCTTTTGCGCCAGACTGTCTTGGTCGGCTCCAAACCCAATATATGCCACTTTTTTTACCGATCGGGCCAAGAGTTTTTCCGTAATCAGACTACTTGCGGTCTGATTGTCTGTATGAACACAGGGAATCATCTTGTTTAAATATCGATCCACAGAGACAATCGGTAAATTTTGGTATTGATAGCTATCAGTGCTCGTCATAAATGGGGCAGTTATGATTACACCTGCTACCTGCTGTGATTTGAGTTTGCCCAGATATTCCAGCTCTTTTATCCCGTCATAGTTGGAGATACATAGCAAGGTGTGATAGCCAAGATTATATAGCTCTTTTTCGAGGCTGTAAGTGAGTTCGTTCGTAAAACTTTGCATGATGCTTGGAATAATGAGACCAATCATATTTGTCTGCTTCTTTTGAAAGCTACGTGCCACTTCATTTGGAGTATAGCCTAAGGCCTCGATTGCCTGAAAAACGATTTCCCGTGTTTCTTTGGAAACAAAACCAGAATTATTAATCACACGGCTTACCGTTGCGATGCCCACATTCGCCTTTTTTGCCACATCTTTGATACTAGCCATAAAAACAGAACCTTCCTTTTCGGTGAACCCGATGCACTGTGAGGTGATATTACTATAGCACAAGCGCCAGAGCATATACAACAGGGAACCTTTTTCACCTCCCAGCGTCTGCATAGAACAAGGAGCAAAGTTTACAGTTAGAGCTATCTTTGGTAAAATGAAAGAGCTTCAATCTCATCGCATTTTTTGCCTGACAATACAGTGAGAGAGGTTGTGTATGTATGAAAAAGCGTATCGTATTAGGTTTGGTATTGATCCTAGCGGTTTCAGCAATTCTGATTTTCTGCATGGGAGGCGACAATGAGCCCGTTTTCCCCTCCCTCAACACTGGGGACAACCTTCTTGCGGAACGGATATTTGAACCGGCGATTGCAAGCCCTGTTGCACGCCATATAGCCGCACCACTGTCCATTAGTGAGGCTATTTCTGGTGAAACTCCACGAGATGGGTACATCCTTGCCCCTACGATTGTTGGGCTTCAGGGAATAGATACGGTAAGCTCTTTTGTTCTGCGGACTCCGGCAGATTACGGTGCGTCCCTTCCGTCCATCTCGATAGATGGGCAAGATGAGCCGAACATAAGCCGGGAGGACGATCGAACCTTTCTTCTTACTCCCGCCATTCCTCTAATGCCGAACAGTGTTTACATGTTCAGACTCAGCGGCGATGATCGCCCAGACATTACATGGGCTTTCCAAACCGCGCCGCATTTTGAGATAAGAGCAACGCTCCCTCGGAATCAATCTACAAATGTACCTGTACGTACAGGCATTGAAATAGAGTTCTCCTTTGGCGAGCAGATTGACATAGCAGATCACTTCAGCATATATCCCCATGTGGAAGGTCGTTTTACGCATCGTGGTTCTACGGTTATTTTCATGCCGACAGATCCCCTTGCAGAGGGTCAGATCTACACGGTTACAATCAATGCCGGTATCAGCACATCTGATACCGAAGAAATCATCGCCGCAGACCATGTATTTTCGTTTGAAACAGCTCCTGCTGAAGAAATGCCCCAGGAATGGATTGCCCGGGTACATTTTTCCAATCAGGTTGTGGAGTTTCCATCTTTCGCCCCGCCAAGCGTGCATTTTTGGCTCAACTATGATAGGGATAGCAGACGTCCCGCAATCGAGATACAGGTTCATGAGTTTGGTGACCGATCACAGGGTATTACAGCAGTCAATCGGCTTACAGGGGTGCCAAATTGGTCACAAATCTTTCACACCGACCATTTCATAGATACTTCCGGCTTAAGGCGCGTCTATACCTCGAATATGAACAGCAGACAGGGCGTCTCAGACTGGGACGAGACATACACGCTCTCGAACACTTTGTCACCGGGATTTTATGTGTTCACAGCGACTGTTGGTGATGCCCGCAGTCAAGTAATCATTCAAATTACAGATCTGGCAGTACAAATACTTGCAGACGATGACAAGGCGCTTCTATGGATCAATGATATGTCAAACGGTTTGCCTCTCGCCTCAGCGAGGGTATATGACCCGGCCGGCAATCAAACAGTCGAAACCAGTGCATACGGCATTGCTGTGATTGAGCGCAGCTTATTCTTCGGTGAATACCTAGTCATTACCGCAGCAGACGGCAAGGAAAGTGTTGTGTTTGGCGACACTTGGTCCTTCCATAGCGGCTGGGACTGGGGGTGGGGCGCTTGGGGATCAATTGCAAACAGCGATTATTGGACAGCCCTCCAATTAGACCGCACCTTATTTCAGCGCAGCGATACGGTTTCCCTTTGGGGCTTTGTGCAAAACCGCCGTCAATATGAAACGATCTCCTATGTCACCGCCGTTTTAACGGAACACACTTGGTGGCACATGTCCGAGGGTGACACATTGCATAGACAAAACATGCCTGTTGCAAACGGCGCATATTCCGGCAAAATCCGTCTGCCCCATTTAGATCCGGGTTCTTATGAGCTGGCAATCTATCATGGCGATATCCTCCTCAGCTCCACATTTTTTACTGTGATGGATTATGTGACACCTCCGTACCGTCTCAGCGTTTCGGCAAGCAGAAATGCAATATTTGCCGGTGAGGACGTTACTTTTACCGCCAGAGCGGAGTTTTTTGAAGGGACGCCTGTGCCTGACCTAGATATTTCCTATGACCTTTGGACTTGGGAACTCACAGCCGGGGACCGGGGCAACAGGCAGACAGATGCAGAAGGTGTTGTGGAAATATCCGCAAGACCCTATGCCGAACATGCCACAGTACAAGGGGAGAGGCACTTAAGCTTTGGGGCCGATGCCACCCTTCCAGAAATCGGCTGGGTTCACGAATGGACGGATGTTCGTGTGTTTGTCAACGATATAGAACTACGTCCCCAAGCAACACGTACAGGCAGTGACGCCAGCCTTTCTGTAGACGTTCATCAGATCGACTTAGATCGGATCAACGATGGTACGGCAAGCGATTGGATGGATTTTCTAGGAGAATCCATCGCGGGGCAAAGGATCTTCGTCGAAATTTTAGAAATCTACTGGGAAGCCGTACGAGAAGGGGAGCGTTACGACCATGTGATCCGGCAAGTGGTCCCCCGATATCGATATGAGCGGCGTGAACGATCATTGGAACAGTTTGAAATGACAACAGACGCGGAAGGCAATGCCACAAGAGACTTTCAGGTGCCCGATCGTGATCGAGTAAGTTATCAAGCGCGCCTCACAACCACAGACGGCAATGGACGCCAGATTGTACAGGATGTGTTCATCGGACGGGACTTCTCTTGGTTCCATTGGAACGCCGGGGACAATCAACTGTTCCTTGACGGTGTCAATGAGGATGGCTATGACATAGGCGACCAAGTGGAACTGACTGTAATGCGGGGCACCGAGCCTGTCACACAAGGTAATTTCCTTTTTGTGACAGTGCAAAATGGGATTTTGAGCTATCACATCGGACAAAACCCGCTGACCTTCACCTTCAGTGAAGAACATGTGCCGAATGTGCAAGTGTATGCCTATCATTTTAACGGGCATACCTATCAAGCCGGTTGGCAGATGTCTCAGCGGCTACATTTTGCTACGACAGATCGGAATCTGGAAATTGCGATCTCCACAAATGAAGAAACATACAGACCCGGAGACTTAGTAAGTGTGCGCATTACCACTACAGATTTGGAAGGGAATCCCAAACCCGCAAATATCAACATCAGTTTAGTAGACGAAGCCTTATTTGCCCTGATGGATTACACGAAAGATACCCTTGCAATGCTCTACGGGACTGTAAGTGACAGTCTCAGATTCAGTGTGGCAAGTCACAGGACGTTTGAAAGTGAAGGGATAGAGGGCCTCTATTGGGGCGGTTCTATAGGCGGAGCCGGTGGCGCCGCCCCTGCCGCTACCCCTGCTCCTGAGATGACAGAGTCGGATGTAGCTGCCGACGACAGTGCGGATGGCGGGAATGCCCGCGTACGGGAAAGATTTGAAGACACCGCCATTTTCAGAAGCCTGCGCACCAATGAAGCGGGGGAGGCAAGTTTTGAGTTTCAGCTTCCGGATAATATCACCTCTTGGCGTGTGACGGCCTCTGCCATTAGTGAGGACTTATATGCCGGAAATACCCTGCAAAACTTACAGGTCACACAGCCTATGTTCCTGCACTATACGCTAAACAGCACCTTCTTAGTGGGTGATAGGCCCTATATTGGCGTAAACGCATACGGTTCCAATCTTTCCGGCGGAGAAGAAGTACTCTTCGAAGTGTGGCGGGAAGATGCACCGGCGGATATTCGCAGTGCAAGGGGCGTATCCTTTGCCCGGATTAATATTCCCCTTTGGGAGGTGACGACAGAAGGCTTTGGCGCCCTCATCATCCAAGCCACCGTGGGTGACTATAGAGACGCTGTGAGGCACACATATCAGGTGGTCGCCTCTCACCGTCAAGTAGATACCGCGGTGTTTTACGAAGTGTCGCCCGATACGGTATTTGATGTGCCATCCGGCGGGTTAACAAATATCACATTTATGGATCTTGGACGAGGGCAGTTTTTAAATGACTTGATTGGTATGCGCCACATATGGCGAAGCGGTGCGAGGATTGAAGGGCTTGTCGCAAATCGGGAAGCCACAGCGCTCATTCAAACCCACTTCCCGGATGTGAGCTTGTTTGGTGAAGCGGGTGCTTTCGATGTGGCGGAATATCAAACCCAGAGCGGCGGGATCGCCATTCTTCCATACGCAGAAGCAGACTTGCAAGCTACGGTAATGCTGATCCCATTCATTTTGGATGATGTAAATTTACCTGCCTTAAGAGGCTATTTGCATGAGATTGCAGAAAACGCAACGACTGAAAACAGAATGCTTGCCCTCTATGGCCTCGCCCTGCTGAGTGAACCTGTGCTCTTGGAATTACAAAGGTATGCGGCTCTTCCTGACCTTTCGGTGAGAGATGCCGCCTATGTGGCGCTGGGTCTTACTGCGCTAGGCGAATTACAACCTGCCCGTGACTTGTATGACAAGCAGATCGCGCCCCATATAGAGCGGATTGCGCCTTACTATCGTGTGGACACAGGTGGAGGTCGCAGGGATATCCTAGATGCAACTTCAATTACAGCCCTTTTGACGGCACAGCTCAGGATGTCGGAAAGCATAGGACTTCACAACTACGCCGCAAGGAATCGCCCCGCGAATCCGCTGATGCAGATTGAACGTTTGGCGTTTATTACCTCTGAATTGGAAAACCACACAGACACAGCTGCCAGCATCGCCTATACATTCTTTGGAGAAACCATAACACGAGACTTAGGGCATGGTGAGCAGTTTACCTTGCGGATTCCCGCTCAAAACATGGGTGAGTTTAACCTGCTTTCCACAAGCGGAGAGGTAGGTGCGGTTTCGATTATCCACAGCCCCCTTGAGGAGATGGATCTTGCAGAAGGTGATATCAGCATCCGCCGAGAATTTTTCAGAGCCGGAACGAATATCAGCACAAATCTCTTTGAACAGGGCGAATTAGTGCGTGTACAAATCACAATTGATTATGCCGCTAGGGCGATGAGCGGCTCTTATGTCATAACAGATTTCTTGCCTGCCGGGCTGGTACATGTAGCAAATTCTGCGCGGTTTGGAGACAGAGCCGATACTACAGGATGGTGGGCACACATAGCAACAGAAGGACAGCGGATCACCTTCTTCGACTACAACGGCAGATTTGACCGTACGCATACCTATTACTTTTACGCCCGCGCCATAAATCCGGGTACATTCCGGGCGGAAGGTACCCTTGTGCAAAGCCTTGACGCAAGAGGATATCTTGTTGTGGGTGAGGACGCAACAGTGGTGATCGGAGCCGGGTAAAACCATAGGATAGTGCTTGCTGACACAATAATGAAAAAACCGCCGTAGTCCCCTACAGAGGATTGCGGCGGTTTTGTAGTTTTATAGGCTAATCAATCAAGACAAGCCGGGGTTCCAATGTAATCGTCCGGGGAGAGGGCGGGGTTTTGGCGTTTAGATGTTTGTCGATAATCTCAATTGCGGAGATGGCAATCTCATCGAGAGGCATTTCCACACTACTGATGGGTTTTGCTAGGAATGGAGCTAAGATGTTGTCGTAGCCAATGACTTCGATCTCGTCAGAAGCCCTGGATCCAGACACTTCGAGCACAGATTGGACACCGGACGCGAGCAGGTCATTCCAAACCACCACACCGCTAATGGCAGGATCCTGCTTGAGTGTGTCACGCATTGCCTTTGCGGCGCACAATGGGGTGACCTCGTCACAGGATGTGATGGTATATCGAATATCTGGATCGCCGGTTTCCTCAATGGCGCGGCGAAAACCTGCTGTTTTCTTTGATTCTACACTAGACATACGAACGTGTGTAATGTATGCCAAATGCCGGTGACCTTGATTGATTAAATGCTTTGTAGCAGTATAGGTGCCGATGGCGCTGTCCACCAACACCTGGTTAAATCCGTAACATCCATCGGCGCGTTCCAAAAACACCACAGGGATGCCGAGGTTGTGCAGCAATGAGCGGGTCTCTTCGTTCAAAGACTCAGCGAGAAAGGTTGCAACCAGTAAGCCGCAGATATTCAGTTTGGATAGCTGTTCCGCATGATAGGAAAGCTTATCATTGTCTAAGAGACCAGAGGCGGCTTGGACACAGTAATAATCCATTTCCGCCGCACATTGCTGTAGTGCCGTGCTCAGTGCCGGTGTAAAGGGATTGAGTGTCCCTAAAGTTGAGATAATGCCAATGGTATTCTTGCGCTTGACGGGCTTTTTATGGTCAGGGTGGACATAGCCCAACTCCTCTGCGGCCTGTTGGATGCGCAGGCGGACATCGTCGGCTACATACCCGGTACCGTTCATTGTGCGTGAGACAGTTGTAACTGAAACACCTGCCGCTTTTGCCACGTCAGACAAACGAATTTTGCTCATGATCATCCCTCCCGCTTTGCGTCATTATAATATGAAAGTGCGAGAGTGTCAATGGAAATACAGGTCGCAATATATACAAATATATGAAAATTTGCATATGAAAAACGCACAAAAAGATATTGGAATCCTTAGCGGAAAAATCAATTGAAATCTGAAAAATCAATAAGTATAATGTGTTTAACATGAATGGGATAGAAAAATGTTGAAAAATAAATATGAAAATTTCATATGAATATATGAGGTGGAATTGTGAAAAAAGTAACAGTTGGTGTAATCGGTTGCGGGATGATTAGTGAGATCTATTTGCAAAACATGACCACAACTTTCCGTGATGTACTTACAGTTGTAGCTTGTGCAGACATGAACAGCGAAACAGCTGCAAAGCGGGCAGAGCAGTTTGGTTTGCGAGTGGAGACAGTGGATGGTTTGCTATCGGATCCAGAGATTGAGCTGATTGTCAATCTAACCATTCCGGCTGCCCACTATGAGATTAGCAAAAAGGGACTTTTGGCGGGCAAGCATGTCTACAGCGAGAAGCCTCTGGCGGAGAAATTGGAGCAAGGTCTTGAGCTGGTGCGATTAGCAGAAGAGCGAGGTCTTTTGATCGCCGCGGCCCCGGATACATTCTTGGGTGCAGGACTCCAAACCTGCCGTGATATCCTTGACAGCGGAACGCTTGGCGATTTGGTGAGCGCCTTTGGATTTATGCTCTCCAAGGGGCCTGAAACATTCCATCCGAATCCTGCCTTCTTCTATCAACCGGGCGGCGGACCGCTCCTCGACATGGGGCCATACTATTTTACTGCACTCGTCTCTCTGCTGGGGCCTGCGGTTCGGGTTACTGGTATTTCGAAAAGTCAAGCTCCGACTCGGAAAGTGCAAAATCCGGATAGTCCAAACTATGGGACAGAGTTTCCTTGTGTGGTAGATAGCTTCTCAGCCGTTCTAGTAGAGTTTGCAAATGGCGTAATTGCCAATGTAACCACAACCTGGGATATGCCCTATCCCTATTGGGAGGCAGGGCTGCCGCTGATGACCGTAAATGGTACGAAGGGTACACTGACCTTACCTGACCCGAACTCATTTTGCGGCATTACCCCATCCCTATTCGCTCCGGAACCCGGCAAGTTTGTTCGGCTTCAGCAGGGGATGGATGCGCCGCAAGAGGTGCCGCTGAAAGAGGGATTCATCCAAAACAGCCGCGGGCTGGGGCCTGCTGACATGGCGATCAGCATTCGAAATGGTATGGCCTCAAGCATGAGCGGGAAGCAATCTTTGCACGTGCTGGAAATCATCCTTGGTGCGTTGGAATCATCCAAGACGAACCAGACTTATCAGCTTAAAACCACTTGTGAACGTCCGGTGCCGCTGAATACGGTAGCCTTGTCTCAGGCAAAGTAATCGTCCAACTGTTCGGGATGAACAGAGGAATATAAAAATTTGGAGGAATAAAGATTATGAAGAAGATTCTAGCCCTTTTGATTGCCCTGCTCCTAGTAGCCGGTCTAGCAGCCTGTGGAGGCGGTAATGACACACCAGCGCCCGCAACTCCCACTCCGGCACCAGCCGAAACACCTGCCAATGGTGCAGAGACCCCGGACGAGCCGGAAGCAGGTTCTGACACCATCCTAATCGGCGTTGCACAGGGTGTTGCAGACGAGTTCAACGCAAATCTCCGCACGATCTATGAAGCATATGTGGCTACGCTAGATGGTGTCGAAATCGTGTTCTCCAACGCAAACGGCTCTCAGGCGCAACAACTGATTGATGTGGAAAACTTGATTGCACAGGGTGTAGATGTCATCGTTTTGCGGGCGGTGGAAGGTGACACCGCTGGAACCACTGTGGAAGCTGTCAGAAATGCAGGGATTTACCTTGTCATCGACGAAGTAGCTGTTCCAGAAGGCAGTGATTATCAAGCCCGCATCGTTGGTGAGCAGCTTGATCACGGCAGAATGCTCGGTACATTCTTACAAGATCTCATTGACGCAGGTGAGATTGAAGAAGCGAATGTTGGTTATATTGCAGGCAGTGCATCCGCCTTTGCTCTAGGCCGCAAAAATGGCTTCCTAGAGACCTTACCCGCTACGAACTTTGTAGCCGGCGGCGGTGAAGGCTTTGTTCTGGCAGAAGGTTGGAACGCAAGCTTGGCACAGGAAATTGTAGAAGGTTGGATTGCCAGTGGCCTGATCCATGACATGACTGTCATTGCCGCAATGAACGATGAGCTTGCGAATGGCGCCATTGCCGCTTTGGCAGGTAACTTCCCAGACATGATTGTTCTGGGCGTAGACGGCTCTGAAATCGGGCGGCACAATATCAGAAGCGGCAGAATGCGTGCGACTACATTCCAAGACTTGCGTCTATCGGCGGCAGCAGTTATCAATGCCAGTGTAAGTCTGGTGAGAGGCGAAGCATTGGATTTTGATGATGTAGAAAACAGACTCATCAACCCACGGCACTTTGCTGTTATGACCATCGACAACATTGACGAATTAATCGGCTAAGGAACCTAAGACTGGAAAAGAATGGGGCTGTTTGATCGCAGTCCCATTCTTTGTGAAAGGAGGGGAATCGAGTATGAATGGGAAGACCATATTACAGGTAGAGAACATCTCTAAGAGCTTTCCCGGCGTCCAAGCCCTCAAAGGTGTAGGATTCAACCTGCGTGAAGGCGAGGTTCACGCCTTGATCGGTGAAAACGGTGCAGGAAAATCAACTTTGATGAAGATTATGCTGGGGATGCAGCCGCCCTCTGGCGGTACCATGATATTAAAGGGCGAACCTTATGCGCCTAAAACGCCCGCGGAGGCGTTAACGCGAGGCATATCTATGATACACCAGGAAATCAGTCTGGCTCCGCTTATGACAGTGGCTGAAAATATTTTCATGGGGAATGAGGCGCAGTTTGGCAAGTTTTGGGACGGCGCTGGGCGCAAAAAGAAGGCCGCGGCTGAGATTCTTGGGAAACTAGGCTTAGATATCGATCCGGGGCTTGAAGTTTCACGCTTGTCTATATCAAAGATGCAGCTCGTTGAAATCGCACGGGCGGTTTCTTGCGATTCGAATATTATCATCATGGATGAACCCACCTCCTCCCTGACCGAGGCCGAGGTGGAAAAGCTGTTCGAGATTATTGCCGCCTTAAAAGCGGCAGGGAAGAGCATCATATACACCTCTCACAAACTAGACGAGGTGATCGCCATGTGCGATACCGTCACCGTACTTCGGGATGGACAGTTTGTAGCGGAAAGGCCTGTGCGTGAGATCACCAAGGATGATCTGGTGAACATGATGGTCGGTCGTGAAATGGCGGACATGTTCCCCAAGGCCCATGCGGAAATTGGTGATGTAGTGCTGGAGGTCAAAGACTTTGGCTGTTCAGGAGATATCCGGGATATTAATTTCTCCCTACGGCGCGGTGAAATCTTGGGCTTTTGCGGTCTGGTAGGTGCAGGCAGAACAGAGCTGGTACAGGCGATATTTGGTTTGGACAAAAATAGCCGCGGTCAAGTCTTTATGGACGGCAAAGAAGTGCAGATCAAATCCTCCAAAGACGCGATTGCCAATCGGATCAGTTTGCTGACAGAAGATCGGCGGGGCAATGGGATTATTCCGGAGCTCAGTGTTAAAGTCAACATGACAGTGACGAGCCTCCAAGAATACAGCAAATGTGGCTTTATTGACTTTAAGAAAGAAACAGAAGTTTGCAATCAGATGGTAGATACGCTGTCGATCAAATGTCCCTCCAATGATGGTGTAATTTCTCTCTTATCCGGCGGAAACCAGCAGAAAGTCATATTGGGGAAATGGCTCTTAACCAGCCCGGAAGTGCTGATTCTGGACGAGCCGACAAGAGGCATCGATGTGGGAGCGAAAGCTGAGATATACAAGCTCATCGGTCAGATGGCGAAAGAGGGGAAGGGTATCATTATTGTATCGTCAGAGCTGCCAGAACTCTTTGGTGTTTGTGATCGGATTTTGGTCATGCATCAGGGCAGGATTGCGGCGGAGTATGCACGAAGCGAATTTGACGAAAACAATGTGATGCAGAGCGCCTTTGGTATGGGTAAAGGAGAAAAGATATCGTGAACAATTCAAAATTTTCAAAACATAATCTAATGCTCTCGGTGATTAACAACAAGGCATTTTTGCTCATGGTAGTCATGTTCATTGTGGCAACAATTGCCTCACCCCGGTTTATGACGGTGCTCAATTTGACCACAATGGCGCGGCAAATCTCTGTCATGGCCATCGTAGCGACAGGCTTTACTCTGATCTTTACAGCAGGTCAATTTGATCTGTCTATTGGTGAAATTTTAGCACTCTGCGGGATTGTCTATGCCACTGCGGTTTTAACCCTACCGATCCCGGTCGCAATTATCCTCGCCATTTTAGCCGGTGCTGCTTGCGGGTTTGTGAATGGTACGCTAATTCGGGTATTTAAGCTCCCAGCCTTTGTACTGACTTTGGCGATTGCCATGGTTTATCGGGGTATTACCTTTCTGATTACCGGCGGTGCATCGGTGTTCGGACTGCCCGATGGCGTTGTGGAAATCGGACAGGGAACCGTCTTCGGCTATGTTCCGGTTCCAACATTGATCATGCTTGCCGTGATTATCGTGGTGGCAGTGGCAGTCAACCGCACGGTCTTCGGTCGGCACCTAATCGCCACTGGAGGGAATATTGAAGCGGCGCGTGTATCGGGGATTCGCATCAACCTGATGCGACTTTCTGTATACGTGATTGCAGGTGTATGTGCGGCCATCGGCGCGATTGTACTGACAGGCCGGCAAGGTGCGGCGGTTCCGAACGCAGGGGATGGCTTTGCACTGGATGCCATCGCCGCTGTAGTCATTGGCGGTACAGCCATGCGAGGCGGACGTTCTAAAGTGGTTGGTACTCTATGGGGCGTCATTCTGATTGCCATCATTGGCAATGTACTTACCCTGCTCAATGTTAGCCCATTCTGGCAGTGGATTATCCGTGGTACGATTATTATTGCGGCGATTATCTTAGACAACCAGACGGATACCATCTTGAACAAAATCAGAGAAAAGAGCACGTCGAAGCAAAGTGCGGAAGCAGCAAAATCTTAACAACTCTTTTAGGAGGCTATTATGAAATTCAGACAAGCGTTTTTGGCAGAGCCATATAAATTTATTATCAAAGAAGTGGAGCAAACACCAAAGGGTGACGAGATACTGGTTAAGCTTGCGTCCTGCGGTTTGTGCAACTGGGAACTTAACTTCTGGTCAGGAAAGCTCAATTTCCTCGGTTATCCCCACTCTCTCGGTCATGAGTGGGCAGGTGAGGTGGCAGAGATTGGCTCGGATGTGACACGCTTCAAAGTCGGTGACAAAGTCAGCGGTCTAGCTCGGGGCTTTGGCGGCTTTGCAGAGTATAAAGTTATCTCTGAGAAAGCTTGTGAGAAATTGGCAGATTCTGTTGATCCTAAATACGCCATGGGTGAACCCCAGAAATGTGTTATCACCGTCCTTCGTGCTGTGGAGCCGGAAGTTGGTGATGTGGGAGTCATCCTCGGCTGTGGCCCCATGGGGCTCTGGTGCGTACAGGCATTGGCGGGGAAGTACTTAGATAAGCTGATCGCTGTAGACATTGATGACGAGAAATTAGATCTCGCCAAAAAGTTTGGTGCGACCCATGTGATTAACTCGAAACAGGAAAATGTGCAGGAAGTCATAGAGAAACTCACCGGCGGACGGATGGCTGATTTTGTGATTGAAGGAACCGGTGTTCCGGCGATCTTAAACGAGGCGCAAAACTATGTCAAACAAGGCCGGGGTAAGATTGCCCTCATGAGTTCTCACTCCTCTGTCACACCAGAGTTTGACTTCCGCCTTGCAGTGGGTAAATCTCTAGAGATCATCGCAACCCATCCCGACTATTCACGCAGCGAATCGGATGACTTCCGCCGTGCAGTGGCGCTCATCAACAACGGGACACTTCAGAACGAAGCGCTGGTGAGCCACGAGTTTAAGCTGGATGACATTGAAGAAGCATTCAGAACCTTAGAGAACAAACCAGCTGACTTTATCAAAGGCATCATTGTGTGCAACTAGTCTGAATGGGAGCGTGAGACGATGAATCTAAAAGGAAAACCCTTCTATCTGAATGATACAGACATCCAGTGGGTGGAGCAGACCCGTTCCGCCATGACAATAGAAGAAAAGGTGGGGCAATTATTCTGCATGGTGACCTATGAGGGGGATGATGCCTTCCTGACAAACATGGTGGAAAACATCAAACCCGGTGGCATCATGTGTCGCCCCATGCCTTTGGAAGAGACGGTGAAGACGGTTAATTTACTGCAAGAAGCCGCAAAAATCCCTATGTTGCTCTCTGCCAACTTGGAAAGCGGCGGCAATGGTGTGGTAGAGGAGGGAACCAAGCTCGGCTCTCCCATGCAGATTGCGGCATCTGATGATCCCGAAATGGCGAAGAAGCTCGGCGTGATTTGCGGAGAGACAGGTGTAGCAGTTGGTCTGAACTGGACCTTTGCGCCAACTGTGGACTTAGATCTAAACTTCCGCAACCCCATCACGAACACCCGCACCTTTGGGTCAGATAAAGCGCGAGTCGCAGCTATGGGGAAGGCTTATATTGAAGCTGTCCAACAACGAGGCATTGCGGCGACCATGAAGCACTTTCCCGGTGACGGCGTAGACGAGCGAGATCACCATCTGGTGACCAGTGTCAACGACTTGCCGTGGGATGAGTGGGATCAGAGTTTTGGTGAGGTATATCGTTCCTGTATTGACGCAGGCGTCATGTCGGTTATGATCGGACACATCTCTCTGCCCCAATATGAGAAACAGATTAACCCGCATATAGCTGACGCAGAGATTCTGCCCGCCTCCTTGTCTAAGCAAGTTGTGACGGGACTCCTCAGAGAAGAAATGGACTTTGACGGCCTAATTGTTACCGACGCCACAACCATGGCGGGCATGTGTATCCCCATGCCTCGCAGGAAAGCAGTACCCCAAGCGATTGCCAGCGGATGTGACATGTTCTTGTTCACCAAAGACATGAAGGAAGATATGGCCTTCATGCGTGCAGGTGTGGAAGATGGCACCATCACAGCAGAACGTTTGGATGAAGCTATTACCCGGATTCTGGCGATGAAAGCAGCCTTGAAACTCCACACCAAGGAGCTTTCAGTGAGCGCTGACGAAGTTAGGAAGGTGATCTCTACACCGGAGCATAGAGCTTGGGCGAAGGAGTGTGCGGATCAAGGCATTACCTTGGTTAAAAAAGAAGCGGGCGTATTGCCACTTTCGCCGGAGAAGTACAAAAAGATTCTGTTCTACGGCATAGAGGCCAAACAAGGCTTTGCCTATTCCGTAAAAGCCGGGGTCGCAGAGGCCTTTAAGCAAAAACTCATAGTCGCCGGGTTTGAGGTGGATGAATTCGATCCCAATGCCGGACGCGAAGGATGGCTTCGCGCATCTTCTGAGGTGGAAGGCAAGTATGATGCCATCATCTACCTAGCCAATCTCGCCACGAAGAGCAATCAGACTGTGGTACGGATTGAGTGGGATATGCCCATGGGGGCAAATGTGCCGGTATACATTGAAAGTGTGCCGACTATCTTCATCTCAGTGGAGAATCCCTATCACCTCTTAGATGTGCCGCGGATAAAGACCTTTATCAACGCCTACAGCTCCACAGACGAGGTGCTGGAGAGCTTGGTCGAAAAGCTAACAGGCCAAAGCCCCTTTGTCGGGAAAAGCCCCGTAGATCCATTTTGCGGCAGATGGGATGCCAAGCTATGAGATATCAAAATGTTATTTTCGACCTAGATGGTGTACTAGTATTCACCGACGAATACCATTACAAGGCCTGGAAAACCATCGCAGATCGGCTGGGGATTCCTTTTGATGAGACAGTGAACAACCGTCTGCGGGGTGTTTCCCGGATGGAGAGCCTAGAGATTATCCTCAGTTATACCGGTCAGCAGTTCTCTGATGCGGAAAAAGAGACTATAGCGGCGGAGAAGAACGAGATATATAAAGCCGATCTGGAAAACCTCTCTCCCCAATCTGTGAGTGCGGATACCATTGAAATGCTCGATTCTCTGCAAGAGATGGGCGTGAGACTTGCGATCGGCTCTTCCAGTAAGAACGCGGAGTTTATCTTGGAGAAGACAGGTATTGCCCACTACTTTGAAGTGGTAGCCAGCGGGAATACTATCACAAAGACAAAACCAGACCCAGAGGTCTTTCTCTTGGCGGCCCAGCTCTTAGGGGCAGAACCCAAAGACTGCCTTGTGGTAGAAGATGCCTATGCCGGGGTCGAGGCGGCACAAAGCGGCGGCTTTGATTGTGCTGGCATGGGGGATGCGTATACCAGTGAATTGGTGACATATCAGATCAAGGAGATCGGGGAGATTTGTGACATTGCAAAACAGGAAAGGGATTAGAAGAGGAAATCAGTTGCCCCAGCGGATTTTGCTGTATGTCTTCGGGTTTTTGTGTTGTCTCTTGGGGCGATTTTTGTTGTCAACTCAGATCTGGGCGCATCACCAGTCCAGGCAGTACCTCTGGTGGCAAGCCTCATCACAGGGCTTAGTATTGGAACCAGCTTCTTTGTGATTCTCACAGTGTTCACGGTACTCCAGATTTGCATCTTGCGAAGGGACTTTCAGTGGATTCAGCTTACGCAGATTTTAGCAGCATTTCTCTTCGGCTATCTTGTGGACTTCTCGAATTTTTTGGTGGGCGAAGTTCGGATTCCCGGCTACTTCGGTCAACTTTTAATGCTCGGGATCGGGATTCTCCTAACTGCCAGCGGCGTGACCCTACACATGCGAGCCAGAATCGTCAATCTCCCGCCAGAAGCTTTGACAGCAGCCATCACAAGTAAAATTCCAAATGGTGTATTCCACAAAGTGCGGATTGTACAAGATTCTGCTCTTGTAGTGATCGCAGCAGTGCTTTCCTTGCTCTTTTTAAACGGCCTGTACGGGGTTCGTGAGGGGACGGTGCTCTCTGCGGTATTGGTTGGGAAGTGCATACAGTATACCAATCGTCTGTGGGTGCCTTTACTAGAGAAGCTTGGATTTCAGACAGAATAAAAGCGTCCCCAACGATTGATGTTGGGGACGCTCGTTGTTCTTGGGCTTACAGTTTAACACGGATCTTCGCTAAACCCACGCCTGATATAGTTCAGGTCGCTGTTTGTACTGTGCAGCACCATCAATTTAAGCCGTGCTCGCAGGCCGCCCAAATTTTGCCCACAGATGACACCCAGCTTTTTGAGTTGCGCCCCGCCGCCCACATAATCGTAGGTAGAGCCGGCAAAGCCTTCAATACACCGGCTTACCACCACAACCGGGATTTCACATGCAATTGCTTCCCGCAAAGCAGGAATCAGTCCTGGCGGAATATTTCCTGCTCCAAAGCCTTCAATCACGATCCCATCTACCCTTTGTGCGATAGAGGCCCGCAGAAACAAATCATCTGCACCGCAAGCAACTTTAATGAGTTGCACACTAGAAGTCAAACTTTTAGGTTTTTCCTGTCTTGCTTGCTCTCTCGGTGGATGAAAAAAGTAGATCTGCTCATTTGTAACTGCACCAATGGGGCCAGTCTCAGGCGCTCTAAAGGAGGCAACATTGTTTGCATTTGTTTTCATTACATACCGGGGAGAGAGGATATTTTGATTAAAATAAACCATCACACCCCGATCTCTAGCTTCTTCACTTGTAGCAACGCAAACTGCACCGTATAAGTTGCCTAAAGAGTCCGCATATAATTCATGGGTGCTCTTCATAGAACCGGTAAACACCACCGGCTTCTCCGCATCGACCAGCAGATAACAGAGGTAGGACATCTCTTCCAATGTATCCGTCCCTTGTAATACCACAACACCGCTTATGTCTGCGCGGCGGATTATTTCTTCAATCTTTTCAGCAAGCTCCAAGCCGATTTGCGGATTTAAGTGGGGGCTTGGCATGTTGGAAAACGCAATTAGTTCAATGTCGTACTGATCTTTCAGACTCGGCAATTCCGAAATGAGCTGTTCCCCGGTTTTCACCGGTCGAATTTGTTTGGTTTGCGGATCATAGCTACTCAAAATCGTGCCGCCGGTCACAATAATTGCTACCTTTGACTTTTGATCCGGCAGGATGCCGTTTCGGCTCTCTTGCATAGTCATCATTTTCTCCTTAAGACTTGGCTCTTAAGACCTTACCATATCGTCCGCCTAATGCCTTATCATCAGCGACCACGACTTTCCCATCTTGAATCACACGATAGATACCTTCATTGGGTAAGAGCGGTTGCTTATAATCCGCGCTGTCCATGATCCGATCGGGATCTAGTATAACGATATCCGCGTCCATACCTATACGCAATTGACCCTTATTTCGGAGTCCATAGAACTCCGCTGGTAGTGCTGTCATCTTTCTAACCGCTTCTTCCAACGAAAGTAAACCAGACTCTCGCACATACCGACCCAAAATGCGCGGGAATGTTCCAATCGCCCGCGGGTGTGTCATAGGCATACCTTGTACATAAAGCCCATCGGTACCAAACATACACAAGGGATCAGACATCAGTGTTTCGACGTCAGCTTTAGACATAGAGAAGCCAATATACCCGGCGCTGAGCTGATTATCGATCAGAAGCTTCAGATAGGCGGAAAATGGATCCATGTCCCATTCCTGTGCAATCTGTTCGATGCTTTTTCCAACCGCATCTGCCGTCACCGCGGCATGGAAAATCATGAGCCCATCATAACCGCAGTCATAAAGCGGACTTTCAAAGCCGGGAGCCGGGGTGAAGATTGCCTTCTTCAACTCCTCGTGATTTTGCCTGTCGCCAAGATAAGCGATGATATCAACAGGTACCATCTTCTGTAAATGATGGGGGAGCGTAGATAGCAGAGAGGAAGAACCGGCTGTATAGGGATAGACGTCATGCATAATAGAAACATCAGCCTCATGGATCAGCTTGAGCACAGCCGCGACTTTACCCCAATTGTCTTTCCCGCTGGCCTTGTTATGGGAGATATTTGCCCGCACATTTGCCTTTTTTGCGATGCGGATGGTCTCCGCCACGCTATCTAGAAGGCCTTTACCCTGATCTCTCAAATGAGAGGTATACATACCACCGTATTCACCGACAACCTGACACAGCGCTGTGAGTTCGTCTTCATCAGCGAAGATACCGGGGGCGTACATGAGGCCGCTGGATAAGCCAAGGGCGCCGTTTTCCATCCCGTCACGAACCAGCTCTTTCATCTGGTCGAGTTGTGCAGATGAAGGCTTCTCCGGCGATAATCCCATCACAGCTAGACGAACCATCCCATGAGGAATAAAATATGCAGTGTTAATTCCCAGAGGCATAGCCTCCATGCAGTTGAGATATGCGCCAAAAGAGGTGAATTCTCTGCTTTGCGGATAGATTGGAGCGCCTAGGCTTCCTAGGTATCCCGCATATTGCTGATAAAGCATCTCATTGGCGGGGACAGGGGCGGGACCGAGTCCGCATTGTCCGCAGATCTCGGTGGTGATCCCTTGGCACAATTTAGACGCCCTGTCCGGATCGACAAAGGCAAACATATCTGAATGCCCATGTACATCAATAAATCCAGGAGTGACAACCTGTCCGCCCGCATCAATTGTCTCTGCTGCGGCCTGATTGATCGTTCCAATTTCTGTAATCACACCATCTTTTACAGCAATGTCCGCCTCAAAGGCCGGTGTCCCAAGTCCGTCCACAATCCGGGCATTTTTAATTAATAAATCAAGCATGTTCTTCCTCCGCATTCATTTTATTTACGACATCTTCAATTGTGATTCTGGACGCACAAAAAAGCATAACAGCAGAAAGTGCGATCGGCGCCCATCCGATAATGACGATTAGGCTTGCCGTAACCGATTGAGGTTGCACGCTCAGGTGCGCCTGATACCCAGAAAATTGGAGAACAAGTCCGATGAGCAGGATCGTCAGAGCGGTTCCGCACTTGTTGGCGAGTCCCATGAAGTTAACAACCATACTATCAATTCTGCGGTTATGTACATGTTCAATGTGATCCGCGACTTCTGCTCTCGTTACACTGAAGGTGACAATGTTAAGTGCGACAGAGAGTCCCATGATAAAGGCGTTGATACACATGGCGACGACACTATGCGGAAACGCGACGAAGGGGATCTTGCTGATAATGATAAGCAAGGCGCCTAGCATCATTGCCTTACGCCGTCCAAGTTTTTGGTCAATCTTTCTGATGACAGGGAGTGCCAAAATGGAGCCGATCGCAAAAATTGCCATAATAATCGTGACAAGTCCCGGGTCGTTGAACACGTAAATACAATAATAAACAAGGGTTGTAGTAAGGAGAGAGTTGTTCACAAAATATAGAGTTGAGAAACCCGCATTCCAGCGGAAATTATGGTTTGTCACGACGAGTTTAAAGGAGCGCGACAGGCTTAGTTTCTCTTCGTCTTCTTTTTTCGGACGTACACGTTCCTTTGATGTGAAATAACACCAGAGTGAACCCCCGATGACAAATCCGCCGATCACCGCCGCGGTCAAGGGGAAACCGATCTGAGGGTTTACCAGATTCCCGGTTGCGTCAGTACCTGAAAACAGGCGTACCAGCGGCCAGCACAATACGCTGGCGAGTACCGCGCCCAAGGTGGCTCCGCCGGATATGTATGTATTCAAACTGAGCCGATCTGGCTGATCATTGGTCGCTAAAGTAGGTAAGGCAAAAGACGGCAGCCGCAAGAGTGTTGTGAGGGAATCATACATCAGGTAGATGATAAGGCAATAAACGATACTTACAAGCGGGGAAAGTGCGATGGGGGTAAACATAATGATGGTGACGATGGTCAGCGGGATGCAAACATATTTCATCAGCGGACGCACACGATCTCCGTTTTTAAAGCGGCGATTGTCTGAGAGATTGGCAACGACCGGATCGGTAAGACCATCCCACACCATACCAACAGCAAGAATCATTCCCGCCGCAGCCGGGGGGATACCAAACACATCTGTGTAAAAGAATAGGACGAAGGTAACTACAAATTGAATTACGATATTGCATGAAATCGAAAACGCGCCATGTCCAAGTTTTTCCCCAAAGCCGATCTTTTGCATCTCCATATTGTTCCTCCAACTACTGCTTGTTATGATTGGCAATCCGCCAGAATATCAGCCAATACTTGCGCGTCCATGTTGCCGCCGGTGATAACAAAGCAGACTTTGCGTCCGGCACCCATGTCGATCTGTCCATCCAGAGCCGCCGCCAGACCAACACAGGCAGATGGTTCTGCCACGATTTTACTGCGTAGAGCGGCTTGGCGCACCCCGCGATAGATGGGTTCTTCACCGATGGTGATTAGATTGTCCACATAGTCTCGGATTAGCTCATAGGTGATGGGTTCGGCTTTGCTCACACGGAGCCCATCGGCAAAAGTTTGTCCCATTTCTACAGTTACAGGCTTCCCCGCCTGCATACTCTGGGTAAAACGCGGGACAGCGGCAGGCTCCACCGCGGTGACACGAGTATGCGGCATAAGACTCTTAGCAGCGAGAGCCCCGCCGCTGGCAAGGCTTCCCGCACCGCAGGGGAAAATGATTTCGTCAAAGTCATTGCTGGATAAGTCCTTGACTTGCTCTGCAATTTCTGCGACCACAGTTGCATGACCGGCGATGACCAGTGGGTCGATGTGGGAATGCACTAGGCAATATCTATGTTGTTCAATCAGCTCATTACACTTATAGTCTCGGTCCTCACCGGTGAAGCCGTAGAGGACAACTTGTGCGCCATACCCAATGGCCCCTTCAACCTTGGCAGCGGGGGCATTTTCTGGCATAACTATAACAGCTTCCGTCCCAATCTGTGAGGCCATAAATGCGACTGCCTGAGCATGGTTTCCGCTGGAGGCAGCAGTTACGCCCCTTGCAAGCTCTTCCTTGCTTAGATTCAGCATTTTGTTTGCCACGCCGCGCACCTTAAACGAGCCGGTATACTGCATATTTTCAAGCTTCAGATAAATTTCAGCTCCGTTGAATAGCGCCTCCAGCTTCTCAGCACGGATAAGGGGTGTGCTTTTTATATGTGGGCGAATGCTGGCATACGCGTCAAGGATATTTTTCACCGTCACTGTGTTCTCTACAAAGTACATGTGCAATCTCCTGAAAAACAAATTTAATTTCCAATGATACACTGTACCATGCAAGCGGAAAAATATCAATACTATCCATCACTGCAATTGGTTTTACTGTGTGAAATTCGTTTGATATTGAAAGGGTGTCATGATATGATTTTTACACATGGATACATCCGTATAGAGAAGCGAGTTTGGAGTGAGCTGAGAGGAATACAGATATGCTACTTTTTGGGCGCACAAAGCAAAGCAAACAGCAGGTCGCACAACTAATGAGTGTCTGTGAAAGCTTTGCCACGGAAATTGTAGAGAAGATGTTTGCGGCTATGCTCCGAGGAGAACAAGTAGACATCAGGGGTTTTTTAGAAAGCATTGACTGTCCACTGCCGCAAAGCAGCCGGTATTGTGTAGTACTCCTGTCTCTTGCCGGAGAATCTGATTTAGAGAGTGAGTTAAACTTGGCTCGAGCAGCACGGCTGGGTGCTTTTTACTGGAGAAGCCGAACACGGGCGTATTTTGTAGAAAGAGAGCAAAACCAATGCGTCGGTATCCTCTGTTTCGACGGAGACATGCCCATGGCGCAGATCAAGCTTGCTTTAGAAGCGTTTAAGCAATATGCGGAGCAGCAGACAGATTTCGTAAGAACTATCACATGGAGCCGCACCTATTTAGAGCTGGATCAAGTACCAATGTATTATGCAGAAGCTCTTTCTAATTTGACCAAGACAAATGCAGGGGTCGAGTCTGAAGATATTACTATGCAAACAGAAGACACAGATGCATTCATGTCTGAATTCTACCTGACACAAGCGAAGAGGCACATTGCAAGTGCAAGAAAATATCTTGCAGCACGGTATACGGATAGTAACCTCTCTCTGGAAGATGTAAGCAATCATGTGGGGATTAGCAAATATCATCTCTCTCGCTTGTTTTCGAAGCATTTGGAGCAGGGGTTTGCAGAATATTTAAACCAAGTACGGATCAAGAAGGCAAAAGAGATGCTTGTAGAAACGAATTTGTCTGTTATTGAAATTTCTTTTTTAGTCGGATTTAATTCACCGCAAAATTTTGGACGTGTATTTAAGAAATTTGCCGGAACCACACCGAAAGAGTTTTCAAAAGCCCGGGCAAAGCAAGAAGAAGGTGGCTGAATTAAATCAGAGCATACGAAACGAGGGAAACTGGCGAAATATGTCAGTTTCCCTCGTTTTTTGGTGAGGAAAGGTGAGGGAGAAGAAATTGGTTCCGAAGAATGAAACTGCATGATGGGAAATTATTGTTAAATGAAAAACAAATGAACAATTTTTGCGAAAACGAACATTAATTGCGCGAAAGTGCAATTAATGTTAAGGAGAGCAACAATTGCCCAGTGACAGAAAAACAGCTGTGAGCTATAGTGAAGGCATAAAAATGGAAAGGATAAAACCGCGAGTTCCATTGTGCGGAACTTGCGACTTGTCTTTCAAGGGGGCTTGTATGTTATCAAATCAACCTGTGAATCGATCTGCTGAACGCATGCTTGATATTCTGGAATGCTTCTCCTCGGGGAAAAGTGTGTCCCTTGTAGAAGTGGCGCAGATTGTCCAGTTGCCGAAAAGCACAGCATTTCGTTTGTTGCAGACATTGGAAGAACGCCGTTACTTAGTACGTGATGAGAATACGAAACTATTCTCTCTCGGTTCAAAAGTCGGAGAGCTGGTAGAAGGATATTACGGCGGTCGATTTGATCTGTTGCGCTGTGCCGCTACACGTTCCCTCATAGAACTGAGTGAAAAGTACAATGAAGCAGTTAGGCTCTTTGTACGTGACGGTGGGTTCAAGCTCTGTATTGAGGCAATCGAATCCACCCGTGAGGTACGGCATATCGTGACAGTGGGAGAACGCCACGACCTGATTCGCGGCGCCGCTGGAAAGGTGCTCCTCGCCCACATGCCCATGCCGGAACGCTTATCTGTCGCAGAGGGATATGAGCTGGAAAAGCAGCTTGAGAAGGTACGGGAAGACGGCTATGCTATCAGTGTTGGAGAACGGGAAGAAAGTTTAGTCGGTATCGCGGCTCCGATCTTTACAAGCGCCGGAGAGGTGCTTGCGGCGGTATCTCTATCAGGACCCTCCGCACGGTTTTTGACGGAAGACATTGCAGAAAAAATCAAAGATACAGTGTTCTGTGGAACTGCAATTCAAGAAAAGCTTGCCCGGATTGAGAACCGGGACGATGAAAAAATGGAAACATCTGAAGCGGTGTAATTGTAATACAGAAGGGGAGAAGTTGTTTTATGAAAGGTATCAAATGGCTCGACAAAAATTTTGAGAAGTACATACTCGTATTTTTGCTCATCGTGATGGCTGGTGTTCTGTCCTTTCAGGTCATTATGCGCTTTATCGCGAACAGTCCCACCTTTTGGTCAGACCGAGTTGCCCAACTCAGCTTAGTCATCTCCATGTTTTTTTCCATCAGCTACTGTATCAGGCGGGGGAGCAGCTTGAAAATTGATTTGTTAACCAAGTCTGTTCCGAAAGCGGCGCAAAAAGTAATCAGCATCTTCGTCAAGCTGATTATGCTGGTGCTATTCAGCTTGCTTGCCATCGCATCTTGGGAAACCCTCGGACAATATTTAGAGCGCGGTACGACAGACGCGGCTTTGGGGATTCCCATATCACATTTCTATACCGTAGTATTTATTGCCCTTGTACTCACAGTTGTCCGCTGTGTACAAGTATTGATCTTTGAGTTCGCGCCGGAAAAGAACCCAGAGGTTCTGGCGAAGATCGTAGCCCAGCCCGCCGAAGAAGAGCAGACAAACGACGGCGACGACAAATAGGGGGGAAAGTTCATGTCTATAGTAGTACTGTTTTTATTATTCCTGGCAATGCTTGCGATCAGCTTGCCTGTCTCATCCACATTGGCCATATCGGCCTTCTTACCTAACTTTGTACAATTCTTCCAAACCGGTGACTTTTCCTCCATGATGACTCAAATGGCGGTTTTGGTCAGAAACTTCTTTACCGGCGTTGACGCCTTTACCCTCCTTGCGATCCCGATGTTCATCCTCGCAGGGGGCATCATGGCAAAGGGCGGCATGTCTAACAAAATGTTCAATGTCTTTGCCTACTTCCTAGCAAATAAAACCGGCGGTATGCCATGTGCAGTCATCTTATCCACACTCTTCTACAGCATGACATCTGGTTCAGGTCCTGCAACAGTAGCAGCGGTCGGTTCAATGGCAATTCCGCTCCTTGTAAAACTCGGATATGACATCAAGTGGTCTACAGCTCTGATTGCAGTTACCGGCGGCATCGGTGTCATATCGCCGCCCAGCATCCCTTATGTGTTGTTCGGTGCGGCAACAGGTACATCCATCGGCGCCCTATTCATTGCCGGTATTATCCCAGCCCTCTTCATCATTGCTTTGCTTCTGATCTATGCGGTTATTTACTGCAAAGTCAAAGGGGAAGACAAAGCGCGGCTTCTGGAGTACCACAAAGAAGTCAGAGAAAAAGGCTTCTGGCATGTATTTAAAGATAGCTTCTGGGCTTTGCTTGCACCCATTATTATCCTAGGCAGCATTTATGGCGGCATCGCGTCACCAACTGAGGCCGCTGTAATCGCCGTAATCTATAGCTTGGTCATCAGCTTGTTTGTATACCGCACGATAAAGTTCAAAGAGTTGAGAGAGATTTTTGTCAACACAGCGAATACATACTCAGCGCTCCTATTCGTCCTCGCGGCAGCCGTGGCATTTGGCCGGACATTGACCCTAATGCGCGCACCTCAGCAAGTTGCTGATATGGTACTTGGCACCTTTACATCCTATTTTGCCATCTTGATCGTAATCAATCTCATCATGCTCTTCATCGGGACATTCCTTGACACGACGCCTGCCATCCTCATTATGGCACCGCTCTTCCTGCCGATCGCAGTCTCACTGGGTATGAACCCGGTTCACTTCGGTGTCATGATGGTTATCAACAAGGCAATCGGCTTTGTCACTCCGCCTTTGGGCGTGAACATCTTTGTAAGTAGTTCCTTAACGGGACTCCCCATGACGACCATTATGAAACACTGTGCAATACCCCTGATTACCTTCTTTATTGCGCTGATTGTAATCACATTCGTACCATGGTTTACCCTCGTGCTGCTTTAAGATCAGACAGCGCGTTGGATATAAAAATGAAAAGAGGAGTTATAAAAATGAAACGAAACAAAGTAATCGCACTTCTATTGGCATGTTTTTTAGTACTTGGTCTAGTTGCTTGCGGCGGCGGTGGCGACACTGCTACCCCAACACCTGCTCCAGCAGACACACCTGCTCCAGCAGACACACCTGCTCCAGCTGATACGCCGGCGGTAGAGCCGATCGATGATGACATTGACCCACACACATTCATCTTGGCAAACGCCTCCCCGGATGACACTGTAACAGGTCTCTTCTCTCACGAATTTGCACGTCTTGTAAATGAACTATCCGGCGGAGCCATGACTGTAGACGTATTCCCCAACTCTCAACTCGGCGGAGACGCTGAAATCTTCACAAACGTTGGAATCGGCGAGATTGACTTCATCGTCGGCACCACTGCACCACAAGTTCCAACCATCCCAGCTCTTGCTATTTTTGACCTGCCAGTCGTATTCCCAAGCGCACAAGTAGCGCGTCAAGTATTCGAAGATCCAGCGTTCATGGATCTCGTCCGTGCAGAGTATCAAGCAGCAGGCTACAGACTCTTGGGCTTTGCTGACCAGTATTATCGCGTTATGAGCTCTAATGTCAGAATTGACAGCATGGCAGATTTCAGTGGCGTTAGAATCCGCACAATGGAAAACCCATTCCACATGGCCTTTTGGTCAGCTCTGGGTGCATCTCCAACCCCAATGGCATTTGCAGAGGTATTCATTGCACTGCAACAAGGTACCATTGACGCACAAGAAAATCCGCACGAAGTTATCGTTGCAAACGCCTTCTATGAAGTGCAAGACTATGTCATCAATACAAACCACCTGCTTCACATCATTGCACTGGTTACAAACGATGCAAACTTTGAAGCCTTGACTCCGGCGCAACAAAATGTATTGATTGAAGCTGCAAACATCGCAATTCCATGGGCACGCGCCCAAGCTGATGCTCGTGTGCAACAACGCATCGATGTGATTGAAGCATCCGGTTCTACTGTTCTGAATCTTTCTGAAGAACTCAGAGCGGAGATCATTGCCGCTGTACAGCCTGTCTATGAAATGATCCGCGAAGCTGTAGGCGATAACCTATACAATGCACTCATTGAGGCGGTAGACCGCGCACGCTAAGATAGATCCCATTCCATTTGCGCCATACCTCCAATTTCCCCTTTGTTGGAGGTATGGCCTTTCTCCGAACCAAGCGAAGGAAAGGAGCCATATCATGGCATATAAATACAGTTTAGCGCATCTGACGGTACTGGGCTGCGCGCCGCCTGAGATGATCTACATCGCAGGGATGGCAGGTTATGACCACGTGAGCATCCGACCGATCTTGATGGGCGTAGCAGGCGAGCGGAACTATGCGCTGGCGGAACAGCCGGAAATGTTAGAACAGACAAAACGCGCCATCGCTGAAACCGGCGTGACCGTACATGATATCGAACTGGCCCGGGTACATGACGAAATCGACATCAAAACCTATGAGCCAGCCATGGCAGTAGGGAAAGAACTTGGTGCCAAGTGTATCATCAGTAGTGTTTGGACGACAGACAAAGACTACTACACCCGCACCTTTGCAGAGCTCTGCGATCTTGCGGCAAAGTATGACCTGACTGTAGGTTTGGAATTCCTCCCCTTCGGCGGCCTAAAAACATTGGCGGAGGCGAAGGAACTCTTGGCGGCAGTAAACCGTCCCAACGCGACACATATGATTGACACCTTACACTTCAGCCGTTCTCATGTGGATCTGGAAGAGCTAGACGACATCCCCAAAGAGCAGCTCCGCTTTGCCCATATCTGTGACGGCCCAGCGGAAATCCCGGCGATGGACGACAGAGAGGCGTTGATTCACACAGCCCGGGACGCCCGTTTTTACGTTGGTGAAGGTGCCATCGACATTGCGGGTATCATTGGCAAACTACCGGAGGATATCGTCCTCTCCATTGAGCTTCCGCATTTGAAACGTGTAGCGGAGTATGGTTATGCAGAACACGCGCGGCGTTGTCTCAAAACAGCCAAGGAATACTTTGCAAAACATAGTATCGCATAAGGTCACTTTCATTTTTAGGAGGGAAGTCCAGTATGGCAAATGCAAATCCAGAGATCTACGATGAACTAAAGCCGGAACAGGCGGCGGAACTGCGAGAGAAACTAAAGAGAGCGAGAGCAGCTCAAGAGATCATCGCGAATTACAGCCAAGAGCAAGTAGACAAACTCTGCCAAGCGGTTGCTTGGAGTGTTGCAAATAAAGAGACTTTCTTGCGGCTTGTAGATATGAGCATAGAGGAAAGCCGCTTGGGAGATTACGAGACCCGCGGCGCAAAGCGCTTCAAAATCCGCGGGATTTTAAGAGACTGTCTACGCCAAAAAAGCGTCGGCCTGATTGAGGAAATCCCGGAGAAGGGGATCAGCAAATACGCAAAGCCCATCGGCCTCATCGGCTGTGTGGTTCCGACCACAAATCCGGATCTGACCCCGGCAGGAAACGCGTTGTATGCTATCAAGGCGCGGAATGTGGTGATCTTCGCACCTCATCCACGTGCAAAAAACACCAGCATGGAAACTGTGCGTCTCATGCGGGAAGCCTTGGAAAGCCAAGGCGCACCGGCAGATATTTTGCAGTGTTTAGAGAATGTGAGTATCCCCATGACGAAGGCACTGATGGCGGAATCAGACTTGGTAATTGCGACAGGCGGGCAGGCCTTGGTAAAAACAGCCTATTCCTCCGGCACCCCGGCCTATGGCGTGGGCGCTGGAAACTCCACCATGGTCATTGACGAGACAGCGTTACAAAATATCAAAGAATGCGCGAACAATACGATGCTGTCGAAAACCTCAGACTTCGGTTCCGGCTGTTCTGCCGATGGAAACCTGGTTGTCCATGATGAAGTATTCGAACCCCTGAAGGCAGCTCTGGTAGAAGAGGGGGGCTATGTGCTCAGTCCGGCGGAGCAAGAGGCGATCAAGCGCGTGATGTGGGACGAGGAATGCCACCGTCTGGCGGAAACTGTTGCCTTGTCTCCTCAAGGTGTAGCAAAGGCCGCCGGATTTGAGATTCCGGCAGACCGAAAGTTCCTCATCGCCATGAGCGACGGCGTTGGGGAAGACTACGCCCAGGCCTTCTGCCGTGAGAAGCTCACAACTCTGCTCACCATGCACAACTACGGAACAGACTTCGATGCGGCGATTGCCATGATGCAAGCGATCTACGAAGTGGGTGGCAAGGGACATTCCTGCGGGGTATATTCCTTTGACAACGAACACATCCACCGCATTGCCTTAGCAGCGCCAGCGAGCCGGATGATGATCCGTCAGCCTCAGTCGAAGGCAAACGCCGGCAGCTTCACAAATGGGATGCCTATGACCTCAAGTCTCGGCTGCGGCACGTGGGGTGGTAATATTATCTCAGAGAATGTGAATCTGAAACACTACATGAATGTCACATGGGTGTCACGTCCGATCGCGGAAGATCGTCCATCAGACCAAGAGTTATTCGGCGAATTTTACGATGCAGCTAGGGAGGCATAAGGAATGAAGAAACTACTTTCTTACCAAATTGTAGATTACTTAGAGCGGCGTGATGTAGAACACGTGTTCGGCCTCTGCGGTCATACCGTCATTGCCATGCTGGACGCCATGAAGGACGCAAAGAAGCTGAAATACATCTCTGTCCGCCATGAGCAGATCGCAACCCACGCGGCAGACGGCTATGCCCGCGTGACTAAAAAGGCAAGCGTAGTTCTGTGTCACTTGGGGCCGGGACTATCAAACGCCACCACAGGTGTACTAAACGCGGCGCTGGACTCTATCCCCATGGTCGTCATCGCCGGTGATGTGCCAAGCTATTACTACGGCAAGCATCCCCACCAAGAGGTAAACATGCACTGCGATGGCTCTCAGTATGACATCTACAAGCCATTCGTCAAACGAGCTTGGCGGCTGGATACGCCAGAACTCATGCCGGAGATTTTAGACAAAGCCTTCCGTCTTGCAGAAAGTGGACGTCCGGGGCCTGTGCTGATTTCAGTACCCATGGATATGTTCTCCGTAGAGATTGACACCGACCTCTTTGAACGCACCTATAGAGACAGCCATACAACCCATCGCCCGGCGTTGGATCCTGATGTGGCGAAGCAAATTGCCGAGAAGCTTGTATCAGCAGAGCAGCCTGTACTCCAAGCGGGCGGCGGCATTTTGCTTGCAGACGCTTCAGAAGAACTGGCGGCTCTTGCGGAGTTCTTAGATATTCCCATCTCTCGCAGTCTCATGGGGCAGGGTTGTGTGCCGGATACCCATCCTCTCATGTTGGGTCAAACCGGATTCTGGGGCTTTGAGCTAACCCATAAACTTACCAACAATGCAGATGTGATCCTCTGCCTCGGTACTCGTATGGCAGAGGCGAACAGCTCCAGCTGGTATCCCGGTGTCACCTTTGATCCTGCGAAGACCAAATTCCTGCAAATTGACATCGATCCCGCCGAGATCGGACGCAATTACCCGGTAGAGATCGGCGCCTTGGCTGATCTAAAGCCTGCCCTCAAGCAGATCCTAGCCGCGGCGAAGGAAATTTGTCCGGAAGGTAAGCAAAACCCAGAGCTACGGGGAATGATCGCAGACTGGAAAGCTACATTCAAAGCCGGAAACAAAGCCATCAGCGATGACAGCCGTTTCCCCATGACGCCTCAACGGATTTTGAGGGATGTAAAGGCCATTCTGCCGGAAGATTCCATCATCTGTACCGATGTGGGTTGGAACAAAAACGGTGTGGCGCAACAGTATGATATTACAGTACCCGGTACGATCCATCACTGCTCCGGCCTTGCAACCATGGGCTTTGGTTCGGCGGCACTCCTCGGTGCGAAGCTGGCGGCGCCGGACAAGAAAGTAATTACCCTAATCGGAGACGGCGGTTTCGGAACGAATCCCTCTGTGATCGCAGCTGCTGTAGAGCATGGCATCAATGTAGTGTGGGTGGTCATGAACAACGCGGCCTTCGGCACCATCGCGGGGCTTGAAAATGCCAACTATGGCACCAAGTTTGGCACGGTCTTCACCACACCGGATGGGGAGAGCTATACCCCAGACTGGGCGGCGATTGCAAGAGGGTACGGCATCAAGGCGAAGAAAGTCACCTCTGCCGATGAATTTGCAGAGATTTTCCAAGAAGCTCTGGATTCCGATGAGCCATATCTCATTGATGTGCCTATGGAGAACATCACAGTTCCCACGCCGGGTTGCTGGAACATAAACGACATTTACAGCCCCTCCGATTTGGTCGAACACGGCAGGCTGGTGAAGAAAGAAAATGGCAGATACGTGCTTCCATCTCACACCGGCTCTCACAAATAGTTGGGTGGCGATATGGAACTTGTAAAAGAAATCCGCATCTGTGAAGTTGGCTTACGAGACGGCTTACAGAATGAACCGGAGCTGCTGGGCGTAGAGGAGAAGCTGGCATACATTGATCGTCTTGCAGACGCAGGCGTAAAGGTCATAGAGGTCGGCAGCTTCATGCATCCGAAAGCAGTACCCCAGATGGCGAACACAGACGAGGTATTTCGGAGATTGTCACGCCGTGACGATGTGGAGTATCGCGCACTGATTCCCAATGTGCGGGGCGTAGAGCGGGCAATCGCCTGCGGCTGCACGAAAGTGAAGCTCAATGTGTCCGCCTCAAGGGCGCACAATCTGGCGAACTTGAACGCTACACCGGAAGAGACGGTTGCAGGGTTCAAAGCCGCTGTGGAACTTGCAGAGGCCAATGGGATTACAATCTCCGGCTCCATCTCCATGCCTTTTGGCTCCCCTTGGGAGCATGAAATTCCGGTGGAGCAAGTGCGGCGTATTGTAGAGGCCTATCTGACGGAGGGGATCTCAGAGATCAGCCTGTCTGATGCCTCCGGCATGGCCTACCCATCCCAGGTATATGAGCTCTGCCACAAGATGCGGGATTGGTATCCAGAAGTATCTTGGTGGCTCCACTTCCATAACACCCGCGGGATGGCTCTAGCCAATGTCTACGCCGGAATGCAGGCTGGATTTACCCAGTACGACGCCTCCCTTGCGGGGCTAGGCGGATGTCCTTTCATTCCTAACGCGGCGGGCAATCTATCCACAGAGGATCTTGCCCATATGTGTGAGGTCATGGGTATACAAACTGGCCTTGATACTGTACAGATCATGGAGATGGGGAATGACCTTGCAGAACGGCTAAAGCGTGGAAATCTTAGCTATACTGCGAAAGCCGGACGAAACTCTGATCTGATCCGAGAACTCCCCACAGGACAGGGGACTAACCAAACAAGCAAATAAAGGAGGATATAATCATGCATAATCTAGTTCCGATTACTGTTGACACCAAATTGATTCCCCTATTAGGGAAACCCTTGCGTCAGTCCTTCGCACCAAGAATGCAAAACTCCGCTTACAAGGCGATGGGTTTTGATGGCATTTATTTCCCGCTAGAGATTGAGAACGACCATCTGGAAGCCGTAGTCAATGCGCTACGCTGGATGAATGTGCCGGGTTTTGCTGTTACAAAACCAAACAAGGTGGAAGTGCTCAAGTATCTAGATGAGCTAGACGAGTTGGCGAAAAAAATGGGTGCTTGCAATACGGTTGTCAACAACAATGGCGTACTCAAAGGCTATAATACAGACGGCGTAGGCGGCGTGAAGGATTTGATTCAGCACGGTGTAGATATCAAAGCCAGCACCTTCTTCTCCCTCGGCGCAGGTGGAGCAGGCAGAGCCATGTGTTTCACTCTCGCCCACTACGGCGCGAAGAAACTGTATATCGTAGACTGCACAGACGCAGGTGAAGCCTTGGCAAAAGAGGTCAACGAAAACTTCGGGTCGATTGCGACAGCTTGCCATACAGACGACAAAGAAACCATGCTACAAATGGTGAAAGATTCGAATGTACTTATGAACTTGGCAGGTGTGGGGATGTATCCGAAGGTAGAAGAGACATGGATTGACAAAGCGCATTTGGCCCATAAACCTGTCTGCTTTGACGCAACATACAATCCGCTCAAGACCCAGTTCTTGATTGAGGCGGAAGAAGTGGGCTGTCAAATCATCAATGGCCTAGGTATGAGCATCAACCAAGGTGCAGTCCAAGCGGGTCTTTGGACAGGACAGACGGAGCCGTACGAGGCGATGACGAAAGAGATCAACGCGATTATAAGCGAGCAGAAGTAAAAAGATCGCTAGATCATGAGGCGGAAATATAGGACAAAAAGAGCGGAGACCACAGAAGGTCTCTGCTCTTTTAATGAAGATCACATTAATACGCTAAATCCCTAGTGAATTATTGTATAGATTGCCCCTTGATTTTCTTTGTAGAAAGTATACAATATTACATTATATGTTTTGTATGAAAGGTTGGAGAACTGATATGAAGAAACTCAAGAAGATCAGACGACAATTACTCGCTCTTTTGGTAACCCTCCTGTTCGTGTTTCCCCTCTCCGCCTGTGGGGGCGGAGGAGCCGGAGCGAATGATGATGTGATCCGGATCGGTATTATCCAGATCATAGAGCATCCGGCTTTGGATGAAGCGCGCTATGGCTTCATGGATGAAATCCTTGCCCAAGGCTTTGAGGTGGAGTTTGACTATCACAACGCCCAAGGCGATGCCGCTACCATGACCACCATCGCACAACGATTTGTCAACAATAATGTAGATATCATACTGGCTGTGGGAACCGGTGCTGCTGTTGCTGCTGCCGCTGAGACAGAAGAGATTCCCATCATAGGGACTGCCATCACCAGCTATACAAGGCCGGGTTTAGCTGAGACGAATGAACGCCCCGGACTGAACATTACCGGTGCCTCTGATTTTAAACCTGTAGCGGCGCAAGTTCGTATGATTGAGGAGTTCGTACCCCACATCCAGACCTTGGGGATCCTCTATAACGCCGGTGAACCGAACTCCGTTGTCCAAGGAGAGATGGCTCGCGAGGCTGCCATCGCCATGGGATGGGACTATCGGGTGGGTACGGTGACCGGCTCTGCTGAGGTGCAGCAAGTCACCGCCTCTGTTGCAAACCAAGTGGATGCTATCTATATCCCGACTGATAATACCTTTGCAGTCAATATGGCTCTTGTTGGTCAGATCAGCGAAGAGACCGGTGTGCCTGTCTTCGCAGCTGAGGCGAACATGGTGCGAACCGGCGGTGTTGCAACCATGAGCTTTAGCTACTATGATCTAGGTGTGGCCTCTGCCTGCCAAGCGGCGCAAGTTTTGAGAGGGGAAGCGATCGTCGGAGAGATTCCCATCTATCACTCCACCAATTTCTTCTATGTTATAAATGGTCACATGGCGGAACAGCTCGGTCTCTCGATCCCGGCGCGGTTCCATGCCTATATCGAGTGGCCTGAAGACTAGATGAGTCCAAACGAAAGTGTATACACTGATCCTGAGGAGATGAGAACAATATGCTCATGATTTTACAGGGAGCGGTCTCTCTGGGGCTGCTCTGGGCCTTCTTAGCTTTTGCCGTACATCTGTCCTTTCGGGTTTTGGAGATGCCCGATCTCTCCGTTGAGGGTACCATCCTCTTGGGCGCCGGAACGGCAGCCAGTATGATCTACGCCGGAATAAACCCCTTTATCGCCACCTTCGCTGCCATGGGCGTCGGCTCTCTTGGCGGACTTGTAACGGGGACGCTTCACACACAGTTTAAAATTCCGCCGATCTTAGCCGGGATTTTGACCATGATCGCCTCTTACTCCATCGCTCTGCGCATCATGGGAGCCCGCCCACTCATTGCTTTTCTGCGGATTCCTACCGTATTTACTACCCTAGAGAATATGGGACTCTCTAATCGGAATGCGGTAATTGTCTTTGGTTTCATAGCCCTCGTGGTGATGGGTACCTTGCTCTACTGCTTCTATGGTACAGAGATCGGGGCTGGTCTCAGAGCGACAGGGAATAATAAGCAGATGGCAAAGGCGCAAGGTGTCAATACGAAAGCTATGATTATTCTTGGGCTGATGGTTTCTAACGGCTTTGTGGGTCTCACTGGGGCTCTAGTGGCGCAAATGCAGCGATCCGCTTCCGTAGACATGGGGGCGGGGACGATCGTCTTTGGTCTTGCTGCTGTGATTATCGCGGAAGTTTTATTCCCTGTGCGCCGGTTCTGGGTGCGGATGATTACCCTGGTGATTGGCTCGATCATCTATCGCCTTGCCATAGCCCTTGTCTTAGAGATGGGCATGGCACCAACGGATCTGCGGCTCTTTACGGCTATCGTCGTGGCTTTTGCGCTGACCTTACCCCTTATTCGCGCTAGGTTCTCAAAATGGCGTGACAAGTCTAAGAAGGGGAGGGCGGTCTGATGTTACAGATTGAGCATTTAAACCTGACTTTTCATCCGGGCACTCCCGTAGAGAATCACGCGCTCAAAGACCTCTCCCTCCATCTCAAACCGGGGGACTATGTTACCTTGATCGGCGGCAATGGTGCAGGGAAAAGTACACTCTTATCCACTGTAGCCGGTACCTATCTCTCTGACACAGGCAGTATCAAAATCGATGATCATAATGTGACCCATCTGCCGGAGCACAAGCGCGCCATCTATCTCGGTCGGGTATTCCAAGACCCCATGCGGGGTACTGTGGGAAATATGAACATCGAGGAAAACCTAGCTCTGGCCTATCGGCGGGGAAAAAAACGCAAACTAGGTTGGTACATTAGCTCTCAGGAACGCAAATTCTATAGGGAGCGGCTTGCCACCTTGGAGCTAGGGCTGGAGACCCGTATGACAGATAAAGCGGGACTCTTATCCGGCGGACAAAGGCAGGCCTTGACCTTGCTCATGGCTACCCTACAGGAACCAAAACTCCTGCTTTTAGATGAGCACACCGCTGCCCTAGATCCGAAAACCGCGCCAAAAGTGCTGGAGATCGGAGATAAAATTATCGACAAGCATAAGCTGACCACCATGATGGTGACTCACAACATGCGAGACGCCATCCGCCATGGGAACCGGCTCATCATGATGAGTGGGGGGCGAATCATATTAGATATTGCCGGCGAGGAGAAACAGGAACTCACAGTAGAAGGACTTATCGCCAGATTTAGCCAAGTCAAAGGGGAGGAATTCAGCGGAGATCAGGCGCTTTTAGGATAGTGTATCTGAAGGGAGCTTGTTTATGAAGACATTGGGAATCATAGGCGGAGTGGGGCCTGCCAGCACGGCGGAGTTTTATCTGAAAATTTCTTACGACTGCCAAAAGCGAAACGACGTGCAGCGACCGGCTATCGTAATTGCAAGTGTACCGGCACCTTATGAGGTCGAACGTGATATTATTCTGCATAATAAAAACAACTACACCCCTCTCCTCGCAGCTGAGGCAAAGCGTCTGCAAAAGGCCGATGCCGACTTTCTGGTCATGCCATGTAACACCCTGCACTGCGACATTGAGGCCATACGAAATGCGGTAAGCATCCCTGTAATGAGCATTGTTGACACGACAATTGCCTACATCAGAGAAAAGGCTTACAAGCGGGTAGGCCTCATAGCGACAGCAGCTACTGTCGAACGAAACATTTACTCAGGTCTCTTTAAAAGCAATTACATTGACTTCCTTGTACCGAGCATCAAGGAACAGGACGGGCTGAACAAGCTGATCGTAAACTTGGTAGACGGCAAGTATTTGGAACACGACCAAACGTTTCTGCATGGAGTGATTGACAGCCTAAAGGCGCAGGGTGCAGACTGTATCGCCCTAGCCTGTACGGATTTACAGCTACTAAAGCCAGAGCGGGATAGAAGCGATATTCCGATCTTCGATACAATGGCCATTTTAGCTGAAGCCGCCCTAGAAGAAATTCTCAGTGTATAGAAAAAAGTGAAAGAGTCAATTATTTTGAAAATTGGATGAAATCATGATAGAATAGAAAATCACCAGAAGTAAGCAAAGGAGTGATTTTCAATGCGCTTAAAACAAGATTCCGAGTCCCATGAGGAAATGGGTGACGAGATCACCGAGGCATGGTGGGCAGCGCGGTACTACTATACCAACAGAAAGAAAACCCAAGTAATGGATCGCTTTATGTGGTTCCTCCTCGGTTTATGGAACTGGACATCGGGAGCAACCAGAGGAAAAGCGCTGGTAAAGGCCTATAAAGAAGCATTCTTATCCCCGGAAATGGAGAAGGCTATCGCTTTAGACAACCGCTTGGAACAAGAATTGTGTGAAGCCTGTAGAACCTACATTCAGACGATTGATCCAAGGCCTTCCGTTTTTGGAATTTCCACCGGAAAGATGCCGATGAAGGATGAAACGATGAAGCGTATAGCAGAAATCGTAGCCGGAAAGTTTTTACCCGGAGTTTATTCACAGTGTGCCCAATTTGCCTATGCTGACGTGCTTGTCCGCAGCCTTTGGAATGGTGCAGAAGAAGTTTATCCAGGTATTGCGGAAATGCTTGAGGCGGCGGTAGGGGAATACAAAGATGCAGGTATGCGAGAGTTTGTGTCAAATGCGATGAATGCTTGCACGAGAGGAACGTAACAGGTTTGGACAAAAAAGACGGTCGATTTCAATCGACTGTCTTTTTTTTGCGGATGTCCATAAGGACGATATCCTACATATTTACAACAAGGCCCCCAAGTTGTCCATACAACTTGGGGGCCTTGTTGTATTAAGTTGATATGACAGCGCATAGGTCTAATTGTAAGAGAAATCTTTGCATACTAAACCTAGTATTTGCATTTAGATTTCAAAGAAATTAAGCAATTTGTAAAAATAGTAAGAAAGATCTTTAGCGAAAATGCCGTGGAAAACTTTTTGCTTTTCTATTGCAAAATTTTTAAAATACTGTAAACTGTGCTTAAGTTGTAAGGACAACTTGAGGATCGAAATATTGAGAGGAGTATTATTAAATGAAAAAAATTCTAGCTTTATTGATCGCACTACTTATGATCGCAACTCTAGGTGCTTGCCGCGGTGATAGCGCTGGCGGCGGAGGCGGCGGTGATGATGACGCCGGCTTTGTCGGTATCTCTATGCCAACACAATCCTCCCCGCGTTGGGTTGATGACGGCAACAACTTGGCAGCTCAATTGCAGGCACTGGGCTACAGAACCATCCTGCAATACGGGGAAGACGTAGTTGCAGACCAAATCGCACAAATTGAAGATATGATCGTACAGGGCGTAGATTACCTCGTTATCGCAGCAATTGACGGTTCTGCTCTAGGCGGCGTTCTGGCGCAAGCATACGAAGCAGGGATTGTTGTCATTGCCTATGACCGTCTCATTATGGACACCCCTCATGTAAGCTACTACACAACCTTTGACAACTTTGCTGTAGGCGTTATGCAAGCAAACTCCTTGCTCATGGGTCTCGGCATCCATGACGGCGCTACAGGACCATTCAACATTGAGTTATTCGGCGGATCTCCTGACGACAACAACGCTTTCTTCTTCTATGACGGCGCAATGAGCGTTCTCCAACCTCTGATTGACGATGGCACTCTAATAGTCAGAAGCGGTCAGATGGGTATGGACGTAGTCGGTACGCTAGGCTGGGCAGCAGAAAGAGCCCAAAGCCGTATGGAAGACCTCCTCACTGCGTTCTATTCAGACGCACGTGTAGACGCAGTTCTGTCTCCATATGACGGTTTGAGCCTGGGTATCATCTCCGCTCTTCGCGGTGCCGGATACGGTACAGCAGCACAGCCATGGCCCATCGTTTCCGGTCAAGATGCGGTTAGAGCTTCGGTACAATCCATCATCGATGGTGAGCAGTTTGCAACTGTGTTTAAAGACACCAGAGATCTGGCAGCGGCGACAGTTAGAATCATTGAAGCCCTCCGTGCCGGAAACGAAGCGCCAGTCAACGACACCACTACATACCACAACAACGTCTTTGCTGTACCTTCCTATCTACTAGGCATTGTACATGTAGACATTCACAACTGGTATGAGGCATTGATTGAAACAGGATACTATTCAGCGGATGAGTTTACTTTTTAGTTCTTAATGGAATTAATTGATCGCGAAAACTGCTCAACCGTGGCAAGGGAGGAGACTCCCTTGCCACGGTTGGATGGATTAAAAGGAAAGGATGTGGCGCTTTGGATGCAATGCTTGAAATGAAGTCAATCACAAAACGATTTGACAGCGTATTAGCCCTAGACGACGTTAGCATGACAGTGGCTGAGGGTGAAATCCATGCCGTCGTAGGAGAAAACGGAGCCGGAAAATCCACACTGATGAAGATATTAAGCGGTGTGTATGCTTATGGCGACTATGAAGGAGATATATTTTTTAAAGGCGAACAATGTCGTTTTAAGGATATCAAAGAAAGCGAGAAGCGCGGCATCGTCATCATACACCAAGAATTGGCCTTGATTCCGTATCTGTCCATATCTGAAAATATTTTCCTAGGAAATGAACAGGCCCAAAGAGGCGTAATTAACTGGCACCTGACTCATCAAAAGACCAAGGAGCTTCTGGAAAAGGTAGGGCTTCGTGAAAATCCCCATGCCTTGGTCTCAAGCATTGGCGTAGGCAAGCAGCAGCTTGTTGAGATTGCCAAAGCTTTGTCAAAACGTGTAGAAGTGCTGGTGCTAGACGAACCCACTGCGGCCTTAAACGATATAGAGAGTGAAAACCTACTCAATCTGCTCTTAGAGCTGAAAAAAGAAGGCATTACTTGCATTCTAATTTCCCATAAGCTTAACGAAGTATTGGAAATCGCAGACAATATTACCATACTGAGAGACGGGAAGACTGTTGAGAGTTTCCCAAATGAGAACATAGACGAAAACCGCATTATCCGCGGCATGGTGGGACGAGATATCCTAGACCGCTTCCCAGCGCGGGATGTAACACCGGGTGATGTGATGTTTGAAGTGAAAGACTGGAACGTGTATCATCCGGAAATTGCCGATAAAAAAGTAATCGACAACATAAGCATCCATGTAAAAAAGGGAGAGGTTGTCGGTATCGCAGGCCTCATGGGAGCCGGACGGACAGAGTTTGCCATGAGCCTCTTTGGTGGTGCCTATGGCACCAAAATATCGGGGACGATCATCAAAGACGGGGAGTCCCTCGCCTTGAAAACGATCTCACAAGCCATAGACAAGGGCATTGCATACTTAACCGAAGACAGAAAACAATACGGCCTCATGCTGGACGAGAGTATATGCCGTAACATATCCCTGGCAAAGTTAGGGTCTGTAAGTAGCCGCCTCGCAGTGGACGAGTTTCGGGAAAAGCGCGTAGCGGAAGACTATCGCGGTAAGATAGACATTCGTTCTAGAGATGTGTTACAACATACAAAGAACTTATCCGGCGGCAATCAACAGAAGGTTGTACTGAGCAAATGGCTGTTTGCAGACCCCGATGTGTTGATTCTAGACGAACCCACTCGCGGCGTAGACGTTGGAGCAAAATACGAAATCTATCAAATCATCAACGATCTCGCAAGGCAGGGGAAATGCGTAATCGTCATATCCTCGGAGCTTCCCGAGGTCATCGGTCTAAGTGACAGGATCTACATCATGAACGAAGGTAGAATCGTAGGTGAATTGCCAAAAGAGGAAGCTACCCAAGAAGCGATCATGGAACGCATTATGGAACACTAGGGGGCGAGTGAATATGCTGAGTTATATCAAGGAGAATGCAAAGCAATACGGCTTAGTGATCGCACTGGTCGTCATAGCGGTCTTTTTTCAAATTTTAACAAATGGAGTTATTTTCCAGCCGGCAAATATCACGAACCTGATCCTGCAAAACAGCTATATCCTCATCTTAGCTGTGGGGATGACCTTGGTTATCGTAACCGGCAGAATTGACCTTTCCGTGGGCAGTATCGCAGCCTTTTCCGGCGCTTTTGCAGGTGTTCTGATTGTACAAATGGGGTTCCCTGTATGGCTATCTATCATCGCGTCTTTGCTCGTAGGCGGACTAGCCGGCGCGTGGCACGGTTTCTGGATCGCATATAGAGGTGTGCCTTTCTTCGTGGTTACCCTTGCCGGGATGTTGATTTTCCGTGGGGCAACTATGATTATCTTAGACGGCCTCTTTGTCGGACCCTTCCCAACAAGTTTCCAAATGATGTCTGCAGGCTTTATTCCTGACGTCTTCGGCGGTGAGGCATTCAATGTCATGGCAGTTGTCGTATGCGCGGCAATTGCTCTGGCTTTAATCGTGATTGAGCTTAGAAAACGCGGCATATCCAGAAAATATGGAATAGCGGCTGAACCTTTTCCTTTCTTTGTCGTGAAACTTGTGCTGATTTTAGGCACCTTGGGTCTCTTTGCTTACTGGTTTGGGGCTTCAAACGGGATACCGAATATCTTAGTGGTACTGGGCGTATTGATCGTTGTATATAGCTATATGTCTAACAGAACCATCGTAGGCAGACATATCTACGCCACCGGCGGAAGCCCGAAGACAGCGGAACTAAGCGGCATCAAAGTAAAAAGAGTTGTCTTTTGGGTTTATGTAAACATGGGGATTCTGGCGGCCTTAGCCGGATTGGTGTTCACAGCTCGCCTAAACTCCGCCATGCCAAGGGCCGGTATGGGTTTTGAACTGCAAGCCATTGCTGCCGCCTTCATCGGTGGAGCATCCCCCTATGGCGGCGTTGGAAAAGTAAGCGGAGCCATCATCGGCGCTATGGTCGTTGGGATTATCAGCAACGGCATGAGCATACTGGGTGTCGGTGTAGATATGCAGCAGGTCATCACGGGGCTTGTACTCCTACTTGCTGTGATCTTTGACGTCTCAACAAGAAATAGGGCGGCGAAAAGAAAACCAAGCTTAAAAGCAGACTAATGAACTGTGTTTATAGATAGAAGAGGGGGTATATGATGAGTACCATAAGAGGGAACATCAGACAATTCGGTATGGTGATTGCACTGGTTGCAGCGGCGATATTATTTCAGTTTTTAACGAATGGGATTATGTTTCAGCCATTGAATATTACAAACATCATACTGCAAAACAGCTATATCTTAATCTTAGCCATCGGGATGATGTTTGTCATCCTAACAGGCAGAGTTGACCTGTCTGTCGGAAGCCTTTTGGCCTTTACCAGTGCCTTAAGCGGTATTTTTATCGTAAACTGGGGCTGGCCTCTGTGGCTGGCTATGCCTGCCGTTCTGCTTGTGGGAGCGCTCACCGGTGCGTGGAATGGCTACTGGATTGCCTATCGAAACATCCCATTCTTTGTTGTCACCCTAGCCGGAATGTTGATTTTCCGCGGCCTGACGATGGTCGTCTTAGGCGATGGCACCATTACACCTTTTCCGCCGGCATTCCACAGCATGTCCGCCGGCTTTATCCCGGATCTGTTTGGCATGTCTGGTTTCAATCTGACGGCATTTCTACTCTGTTTCCTAGCTTCGCTGATCTTTGTCTTCGTTGAATTTCGAAACCGCAGAATCTCTCAAAGATTTGAGATGGAAACCTTGCCCATGTCTTTCTTTATCGTAAAGCTTGTATTGATTGTCGGTGCAATCAATCTCTTCGGCTATTGGTTCGGCGTAGCCAGAGGTTTTCCGAACATATTGATTCTATTGGTCGCTTTGGCTCTGATCTACAGCTACATAGCCAGCAATACCGTTGCGGGTAGACATATCTATGCCACAGGCGGAAACCCAAAAGCGGCAGAGCTCAATGGACTGAAAACCAAACGAGTTGTCTTCTGGGTCTACGTAAACATGGGAATGCTTGCGGCTCTAGCCGGTATGGTATTCGCCGCACGCCTAAACGCTGCCTCTCCAAGGGCGGATGCGGGCTTTGAGCTACAGGCCATTGCTGCCGCCTTCATCGGTGGGGCGTCTCCCCTCGGCGGTGTCGGAAAAATCACGGGAGCCGCAATTGGAGCCTTGATGATGGGTCTGTTAAACAATGGACTGAGACACTTAGGCATGGGCTCCGACATTCAGTTAGCCATCACTGGGCTTGTGCTCCTAGTTGCTGTTACCTTCGATGTTTACGTGAAGACAAAGGTATCTAAGACAGCAGAAAAAGCGTAAGATTCTAAAATATCAGACGAGTATAAGAGGCTGCGGATAACAAATTTATACCCGCAGCCTTATTTGACAGATAGGAAAGAAGCAGGAGGTTATCAATATGCAAACATTTCTCGGTATAGAATTAGGCTCTACCCGAATCAAGGCGGTGCTGATTGATGAGAATCATGTGCCCATCGCATCCGGCGGATTTGATTGGGAAAATCAATTTGAAAACGGTGTTTGGACCTATCACTTAGATGAGGTATGGCGAGGCTTGCAAACAAGCGTCTCGGCACTGATTGCGGATTTCCAAGGGAAGTATGAGAAACCATTCCCAAAGGTCTCCGGCATGGGTGTCTCCGCCATGATGCATGGCTACTTAGTCTTTAACAAAACTGCAAAGCAGTTGGTACCCTTCCGCACATGGCGCAACACCATCACAGAAGACGCGGCAACTCGCCTGACAGACTTGTTCGGCTTCAACATCCCACAGCGTTGGACAATCGCCCATCTGTACCACGCGATCCGAGGCGGTGAGGCTCATGTGGGAGAGATCGATTTTTGTACAACCCTCGCCGGTTACGTCCACGAACAACTCACCGGCAAGCGAGTAGTCGGAATCGGAGAAGCATCGGGCATTTTTCCCATAGACAGCACGACAACTGACTATCATCAGGAGATGGTTAGTCAGTTCGACGCCCTAGCGACTGAGCACGACTTCTCTGCTTCCCTAAGAGATATTCTGCCGAAGGTACGAAACGCAGGAGACATAGCGGGCACCTTGACAGAAGCAGGTGCAAAGCGCCTTGACCCCACAGGCACACTCAAAGCAGGGATTCCTCTCTGTCCGCCAGAAGGGGATGCTGGTACCGGCATGGTCGCGACGAACAGCGTAGCGCCTCGGACAGGAAATGTCTCCGCCGGGACATCGGTATTTGCTATGCTGGTACTAGAGCGGGCGTTGTCTAAGCTATATCCGGAAATTGACATGGTCACAACCCCTACCGGGAAACCCGTTGCCATGGTGCACTGTAACAACTGTACCTCTGATTTAGACGCATGGGTCAATCTTTTCGGAGAGACGGCGGCAGAGCTGGGTATCACGGTCTCGAAAACAGACCTGTATGGCACTTTATATGGAGCAGCACTCTCAGGCGATAAAGACTGTGGCGGGCTCCTTGCCTGCAACTATCTCTCCGGCGAACACACCACGGGATTTCATGAGGGCAGACCCCTATTTGTCCGTACGCCAGACAGCCGTTTCACACTATCAAACTTTATGCGTACCCACTTATTCTCAGCTATGGCAACCCTCAAAATCGGCATGGATATCCTGACCGAGGGCGAGGGTGTGGAACTAGAGCATATTTTAGGTCATGGCGGCCTGTTTAAGACGGCTCTTGTTGGGCAAACACTCATGGCAGGTGCGCTCGGCATCCCAATGGCAGTCATGGAGTCCGCAGGGGAAGGCGGCGCATGGGGGATTGCCCTCCTCGCGGCCTATGCTGTCCAGAAAGAGGCGGACGAAAGCCTAGAGGCATTCCTTTCAGAGAAAGTGTTCTCAGGTTACGCTGTCACCTGCATAGAGCCGGATCAGGCAGATGTGGCGGGTTTTGGAAACTATCTAGCACGTTACAAGAAGCTCCTTGAAGTAGAACGAGCAGCAGTTGCCTACATTGGGAACTGTGGAACTGAGGAGGGCGGCAATGCTTAAAGCGCTCAAAGAACAGGTGCTAGAGGCGAATCTGATTTTGCCGAAATATGGCTTGGTCACCTTCACATGGGGTAATGTCTCAGGTATTGACGAGGCGAGAGGCCTTGTTGTCATCAAGCCGTCTGGCGTATCCTATGAAGAGATGGATGCTTCTCACATGGTGGTTGTAGATCTGGAGAGTGGGGAACAGATAGAAGGCAGCCTTGCGCCATCTTCTGACACGGCTACTCATTTAGCCTTATACCGTGCCTTTCCAAAGATCGGTGGTGTTGTACATACCCACAGCCGCTGGGCGACTATTTTTGCACAGGCAGGTATGGGAATTCCGGCTCTCGGTACCACCCATGCCGACTACTTTTACGGAGAGATTCCCTGTACGCGCAAAATGACCCGGGATGAAATTGAAGGCGAATACGAAAAAGAGACGGGCGCGGTTATTGTTGAGACCTTTTCCCATCAAAACGCGGACACAACTCCAGCAGTGCTTGTACACAGCCACGGCCCCTTCACTTGGGGAAAAGACGCAGTAGACGCCGTACACAATGCGGTAGTACTGGAGGAAATCGCCCATATGGCATGGCACAACATAGCACTCGCGCCGGAGATCAAGCCCATGCAACAGGAACTTTTAGACAAGCATTATCTCCGCAAGCATGGCCCGGGCGCATATTACGGACAAAAATAAAAACGATAAATCAATTCGGAGGGACAATATGCAGAACATTCCAGAAATCAAACTTGGCCTTATTTCAGTCTCACGAGACTGTTTCCCAATCACACTCTCAGAGACACGCCGCAAAGCGGTAGCAGAAGCCTATGGCGACATTTATACTTGTGAAATTACAGTCGAAAATGAAACAGATATGCTGAAAGCCGTAGAAGACGTCAAAGCGGCTGGTGTAAATGCCTTAGTCGTATTCCTAGGCAACTTTGGACCTGAGACACCGGAAGTCTTGCTTGCAAAATATTTCGGCGGCCCTACCATGTATGTCGCCGCGGCAGAGGAGGCCGCCGATCAGCTCATGGGCAGCCGGGGCGATGCCTATTGCGGTATGTTAAACTGCTCCTATAACTTGGGGCTCAGAAACATCAAAGCGCATATTCCACAGTATCCAGTCGGCACGTCGGCGGATATTAAGCAAATGATAGCTGACTTCGTTCCAGTTGCCCGCGGGGTGATTGGCGTATCGAACCTCAAGCTCATCACCTTCGGCCCGCGCCCACAGGACTTCCTAGCCTGTAATGCGCCGATTAAGCCTTTGTTTGATTTAGGTGTGGAGATTCAGGAGAATTCAGAACTCGATCTCTTAGTCGCATTTCACGCCCACAAAGACGATCCGCGTATCCCGGCAGTTATTGCCGATATGGAGCAAGAACTGGGTGAAGGAAACCACATGCCGGGCATTTTGCTAAAGCTTGCACAGTATGAGCTCACACTCTTAGACTGGGCGGAAAAGCACAAAGGTAGCCGCTCATATGTGGCCTTTGCGAATAAATGCTGGCCGGCGTTTCAAACGGAGTTTGGTTTTGTACCCTGCTATGTAAACAGCCGCCTTGCCAGCCGCGGAATTCCTGTAGCCTGTGAAACGGATATCTATGGCGGTCTATCTGAGTATATCGGCACCTGTGTCAGCGGCGCTGGTGTGACCCTTTTAGATATCAATAATTCTGTCCCGGCGGACATGTATGAAACCGAGATCGGTGGCAAGTTTGACTACGCCTTGACTGATACATTCATGGGCTTCCACTGCGGAAATACCCCAATTTGTCAGTTGAAAAAGGGCGAACTCAAACATCAGCTTATCATGCACCGTCTCCTTGAGCCAGACAGTGAGCCTGACATCACAAGAGGTACCTTAGAAGGTGATATTGCACCCGGTGAGATTACCTTCTATCGTCTGCAAAGCACAGCAGAAGGCACTCTGAAAGCATATATCGCCCAAGGGGAGGTCTTACCTGTGCCGACACGTTCCTTCGGCGGCATCGGTATATTTGCAATCCCTGAGATGGGTCGTTTCTATCGGCATGTGCTCATTGCAGATCGTTATCCCCATCACGGCGCCGTAGCCTTTGGACATGTTGGACGCGCGCTCTTTGATGTGTTCACCTACTTGGGCGTGCCGAAGGTTTCCTATAACCAGCCGAAGCACCTGCCGTATCCAACAGAAAATCCATTCTAAGCAGAGGTATACACGATGTTCGCAGTAAAGCCATGGGGCACCTTAAACACAGGAGAGGCCGTTGACCTGATCACACTCACAAGTGAAGCCGGAGCGGCAGTAGAAATTTCCAATTTCGGCGGCATTATTCGATCTCTAACAATTCCCATGCCAGACAGGTCATCTCGTCAGGTCGTATTGAATTACGAAACCTTAGAAGAATATGTAACAGGCCGCTTCTATCTCGGCGCAACGGTTGGCCCCTATGCCAATCGGATTCGCGGGGGGCAGTTCTCCATTGATGGGCGCTCCTATCAACTGGAGCAAAACGAGGGAGAGAACACCCTCCACAGCGGCGAGACAGGCTGGGATGGCGTATGCTTTGATTACGAGGCAGACGCAGATCAAATTCTTCTAACATGGCATAGCTCAGATGGAGAAGGCGGCTTCCCAGGCAATGTGGATGTGCGCATAAGGTTCCACTGGAAGACACCTCTTGCTCTAGAGATTGACTATTCCGCCACGACAGATCAGCCCACAATTCTCAGCATGACCAACCACAGTTATTTCAACTTGGGAACAGAGGATACCATTCTCGCCCACAAGCTCTGGCTCCGGGCAGATGCTTATACACCTGTAGATGAAAGCTTACTCCCAACAGGAGAAATCGCCCCGGTGGCGGACACCACACTTGATTTTACAACATTACGCCCCATTAGAGAGGCATATGATCACAACTTTGCCCTGACATCGGGTGATGGTTCAGTTGCGACCTTGGTTTCTCCAAGGGGAGATCTCACCATGAATGTCTTCACCGACAAGCCGGGGATTCAGCTATACAGCGGGGGAGGGCTTGGCGCACCCTTTGTGCCTTATGCAGGCCTTTGCTTGGAAACACAGCATTTTCCGGATGCGCCGAACATAGATGCCTTCCCATCTGCCATCGTCATGCCGGAAGTGGCTTACCGCTCTACGACAGTGTTTGACTTTCGTACTTGTGATTGACGGTTAAAAGGTGTATACTAGTTAGGATAAATTCACAGTGCCCTGATAAAGTATGCACCCCGGGGAACGGAAGGTAGCGAGAACATGGCAGATAAAATCCCCAAATATCAAGAAATCGCAGATTGGCTGAAGGAAAACATTCGCGTAGGCACCTTCAAATCCGGCGAAAAATTGATCAGCGAACCTAGCCTTTGTGAGAAGTTTGGCATAAGCCGTCACACTGCCCGTGCCGCGATTTCCATTTTGGAGCAAGAGGGTTTTGTGACGCGAAAACAGGGGAGCGGCACATATGTAAACAACTTCATATCCGATACGGGGCGAAAGAAAATTGGTCTCTTGGTGACCTATGCCGATGATTATATTTTTCCAACCATCATTTCCGGTATAGAGGAGATTTTATCCGAAAAAGGCCATAGCATATCCCTGCGTCTGACACAAAACAAGGTGGAACATGAGCGGAGCCAGTTACTCTCCTTTCTCTCCGACGACATAGACGGTTTGATTGTAGAGCCTGTGAAATCCGCGATACCCAGCATAAATCTAGATATATATAAAGAATTTGCCGCCCGCTCGATCCCTGTTATCTTTATCAATAGCTATTATGGCCGCTTGGATTGCAACTACATTATCAACGATGACGTAGAAGGCGCCCGCTTGGCAACCAGAAATCTCGTTGAAAATGGGCACAAAAATATCGGCGGTATTTTCAAACATGACGATTTACAGGGTGGTTACCGCTACAAAGGATTTGCCAAAGAACTCTACGAGCAAAATCTGAAACTGCATGAAAATCACATCATATGGTTTTCCACTGAGACTCTGGACAGTCTTTTTTCTCAAAATCAGGTCAAGCTACTCTTAGACCGCCTCGCAGGAGTCAGTGGTATTGTATGTTATAACGATGAAGTAGCCGTAAAGCTGATTCAGGCATTTACACGGCTAGGTCTGCGCATTCCGCAAGATCTGTCCGTAGTCAGCTTTGATAATTCCAATTTAAGCAGAGTAAGCTCGGTACACCTGACCAGCATCACCCATCCCGGAGCAGAGATCGGACGCTTGGTAGCGGAATCCCTCCTTAAAATCATTGATGACCCCCAGCATCTTGTCCGTCATATCTATAAGCCCCAACTGATGGTACGAGACTCTGTGCGGAACATAAAGTAAAAACAGATATCCTCGCAACCAATTGATTGCGAGGATATCTTATGCGGAGGCATAAAAACATGAACCTTGAAGCATTGCGCGCACAATTCACAGACCTATACGGCCCCGGAGAAATCCTGACCTTTCATTCACCGGGTCGGGTGAACCTCATCGGCGAACACACAGACTACAACGGCGGTCATGTCTTCCCCTGTGCATTAAGCCTCGGCACATACGGTGTGGCACGGAAACGGCAGGATCAGAAGCTGCGTGTTGCTTCTACTAAATTTGATAGCGCACCTGTGGAACTGAGCTTAGATAGTGTGACCTACAACAAAGAGTATGAGTGGGTCAACTATCTATTAGGCATCGTGTTTGAATTCCAGAAGCTGGGACACGAACTATCTGGCGTGGACTTGCTGATCTCCAGCGACATGTCCAGCAATGCAGGACTGTCCTCCTCTGCCAGTATTGAACTGCTTATGAGTGTCGTGTTAAATACACTGTTTGATTGCAATATTCCCATGGTAGAGCTGGTTAAACTTTCCCAGCGAGCGGAGAACCAATTTGTCGGAGTCAACTGCGGAATTATGGATCAATTCGCCGTTGGCATGGGAAAGCAAGATCGAGGGATGCTCCTAGATTGCACGACGCTAGAGTGCCGATATATTCCGATTGTGCTGGGAGATCACAGTCTAGTCATCAGCAACACCAACAGCCCACGCAGTCTCTCCGGTTCTAAATATAACGAGCGGCGCGCTGAGTGCGAGACTGCTGCCCAGCTGCTGGGCGTGAATCTGCTCTGTGAGCTTACCCCCGAGGAATTTGAGGCACGGGCGCACCAGATTACTGATCCAATTGCCTTAAAGCGCGCAAAGCATGTGATCTACGAAAACCAGCGATGCTTAGATGCGGCAGAGTGCTTGGAGCAGGGAAATCTTCTAGCCTTCGGCAAGCTCATGAACGAGTCCCATATCTCCCTGCGAGATCTGTACGAGGTGACAGGCACTGCCTTAGATACCCTCGCGGAAGCGGCTTGGGCACAGCCGGGTGTCCTCGGTTCACGTATGACAGGCGCCGGATTCGGCGGCTGCACGGTGAGCTTGGTGGAAAATGCCCACGTTGACACATGCATTGAACAAGTTGGACGGATCTATCAGGAGAAGACAGGCATAGAAGCGGCATTTTACGTCGCAAAAATTGGGGATGGCACAAGGAGGCTGGAGGGAATATGAGAGTATTAGTATGCGGGGGTGCAGGCTATGTCGGCAGCCATGCAGTTGTAGAGTTGCTGGAAGTAGGCCACGAGGTAATCGTCTTTGACAACCTAGAAAAAGGCCATAGAGCAGCGGTCCTAGGGGACGCGAAGTTTGTCCAAGGTGATCTGCGTAATCCGGCGGACTTAGACCGGGTGTTTGCCGAATACCAAATCGATGCTGTCATGCACTTTGCGGCTTATTCTTTGGTGGGGGAGAGCGTTGCCCATCCAGATAAGTACTACGACAACAATGTGGGCGGCTCATACAATCTGCTACAGGCTATGGGGAAAGCGGGTGTGGATAAGATCGTGTTCTCCTCCACTGCTGCCACCTATGGCGAGCCGGAGTTTGTGCCGATTACGGAAGACCAGAGAACCACACCCACCAGTCCCTATGGAGAGACAAAGCTGGCAGTGGAAAAAATGCTCGGTTGGTATGACCGTGCTTATGGCATTAAGTCCATGTGTCTGCGCTACTTCAATGTAGCGGGCGCGCATAAGAGCGGCCAGATTGGTGAAGATCACACACCGGAGACCCATTTGATTCCATTGGTATTAGCCACAGCACTTGGCAAGCGAGACGCTATCCAAATCTTCGGCAGTGACTACGACACACCAGACGGTACTTGCATCCGTGATTATATCCATGTGACAGATTTGGCAGACGCCCACATATTGGCGCTGGATAAGCTCTTTGAGCCGAATGCGGAAAGTGAGATTTATAACTTGGGCTACGGTCACGGATTCAGCAATCTAGAAATCCTAGAAGTAGCTCGGCGGATAACAGGGGTTGACATCAAGGCAGAGATGGCAGGCCGCCGCCCAGGGGATCCATCCATTTTGATTGCCTCTCCGGAAGCTGTTATGCGGGACTTGGGTTTCTCTCCGAAGTACGATAACCTAGACGAGATCATTGCCTCCGCATGGATATTCCACAAAAATCATCCCAATGGGTACGAAGCATGATAAGGTATGAAATCGAACGCTTGCTCACCTTTGGGCAAGGGCATAAACTCATTGAAACTGAAGATACCATTCCCGTTCGCAATGCACTCTTGGATTTATTCCGCATCGAAGAACCCTATGAGGATGAAGTGGTCTATGAAGCAGAGACAGCCACAGAAGTGCTAGAGCAGATGCTGGATTTCGCTGCCGAAACCGGACTGATTGAGGAGGACACACTTTCACAGCGAGACGCCTTCTCGGCTCGTATCATGGGACTGCTCATGCCGCGCCAATCTGAGATCGTGCGGGATTTCTATACCCGATATAAGCGAGATCCCAAAGAAGCAACCGACGCATTCTACGCCCTTTCCCGCGCCTCTAACTATATCCAAGTAGACCGGGTGGCAAAAAACGCCTACTGGACAGGGGAGACAGATTTTGGGACACTTGAGATATCCATCAATCTCTCTAAGCCAGAGAAGGATCCGCGAGATATCGCGGCAGCCAAACATGCGCCTACGACAAGATATCCCAAATGTCTGCTCTGCAAAGAAAACGCAGGCTTCGCCGGCACACACTCCCACCCGGCACGGCAGAACCATCGGATCATTCCACTGACCCTCAACAATGAGGATTGGTATTTCCAATACTCGCCCTATGTCTATTACAATGAGCATTGCATCGTCCTAGATGCCATACACCAACCTATGCAGATCTCAGAGGAGACTTTCCGACGATTACTGGATTTTGTGGCGCAATTCCCCCACTATTTCATCGGTTCAAACGCGGATTTGCCCATCGTTGGAGGCTCGATTCTAAATCATGACCACTTCCAAGGCGGACGGCATGTGTTCCCAATGGAAAAAGCCAAGTCGCACCGATACTACACCCACAGCCAGTTTCCGGGTGTGAAAATTGCCACAGTGAAGTGGCCTTTATCCGTCATCCGCATCGCGGGACCGGAAAAGGAGGCACTGATCCGGCTGGCGAATCACATTTTTGAGAGCTGGAAGACCTACTCCGATCCAGCAGCCGAGATCCACGCCCGCACAGGGGAGACACCTCACAATACGGTGACCCCAATCGCACGGATGAACCAAGACGGCTGGTTTGAGATGGATCTGGTGTTACGTAATAACCGCACCTCTGAGGAGCACCCCTTGGGTATTTTCCATCCGCATGCCCATTTGCATCATATCAAAAAGGAGAACATCGGGTTGATTGAGGTCATGGGACTCGCGATCTTACCCGCACGGCTGCAAGTAGAGTTTGATGAGCTCGGGGACAACATAGTAGCGAGACTTATCCTACAAGACAAGATTACGGCTGTCTTTGCTGAAGTCTTAGAAAACGCCGGGGTCTTCAAGTGGGATGAAGTTGGAAAGCAACAGTTTGATACATGTATGTGCGCTTTTGGGTTTGTGTAATCAATGAAACATAAAAAGAATCAGCCCATATCTTTGGGCTGATTCTTTTTGTATTTACTAAGTATCCTTCTTCTCCAGCGCAATCACAAATGGCGGACGATTCGGATTATTCAAAATCCGATAGGAAACCACATGCATAAGCTCCCGAGGTAAGTTGCTGCAATAATTAAGCACAGCAGAAGCCTCAAGTTGTCCTGTATCGTGACCGGGATATACAACTACCACGATGAGTCCGCCGGGTGCTAGAATAGACAGGAGGCTTTCTAGTGCATAGATGGTTGTATCAGGAGCTGTACAAATGTCCTTGTTACCCCCTGGTAAATAGCCAAGATTGAACACCGCCGCCCGCACTTTCTGATACAGTTCAGCCGGGATATGTGCCGTGAGCTCTGCGTGGCTTGCATGTACCAAGTTTACTTGATCTGCCGCCTGATGTGCATCAAGCAGCTTCTGCGTCTGCCTCAAGGCGTCTTGCTGAATATCAAATGCAAACACCTGACCTTGTTCCCCCACGAGGTTTGCGAGAAATAGCGTATCATGACCGTTTCCCATGGTGCAGTCAATCACAGTATCACCGGGGCCTACGGTGCTTTCTAATAAGGCATGTGCAAATGCTAATATGGATTTCAAAGTCATGTTATACATCCTTTATCACCAGAAGAATACAGCTTTCCCTGCCAACTGTTTCGCCGTGTCAGTTCATCGTCAATTGCGTTTAACGTCTCCCATTTCTTGAGACTCCACATCGGCCCAAGCATCTGATCCCGCGCACCATCGCCGGTGAGACGGTGGATCACCATGTTGGGCGGCAAGATCTCCAGCTGATCGCAGATCAGAGACACATACTCCTCCCGCTCCAAAAGCCGAAAACCGCCGGATGCATATAAATCTGCCATGGGAGTACCTTTGAGCAAATGTAGGAGATGGAGTTTAATCCCTTGTACATCCAGCCGGGAAATCGTACGAACTGTTTCCATCATCATACCGTAATCCTCACCGGGAAGGCCGTTTATCACATGGGTGCAGACTTGGAGGCCCTGTTTGCGTAATTTTGCGAGGCTGTCTAGATATGTATCAAAGGAATATCCCCGATTAAAGGCATGTGCCGTGTCATCATGTACCGTTTGCAATCCAAGCTCCACCCATAAGAATGTCCGCTCGTGGAGTTCCGCAAGATATGCAATCACCTCATCCGGCAGACAGTCCGGTCTTGTTCCGATAGACAAACCGATTACATTTTCTTCCCGCAGCGCACGCTCAAATGTCTCGCGCAATACATGCACCGGGGCATGGGTGCTGGTGAAGGCTTGGAAATACGCGATGTATTTCCCCATGGGCCACTTTTGATGCATCATCTCTTTGAATGCCCCGAACTGTGTTTCAATCGGCTCAGAGCGGCGTTCTATGAAATCCCCAGATCCCACAGCACTGCAAAAAGTACATCCGCCGATTGCAACGGTTCCGTCCCGATTGGGACAAGTAAAACCGCCATCTAAGGCGACTTTGAAAATCTTCTCACCAAATGTTTCGCGTAAATGGTGATTAAAGGATAAAAACCGTTTGTTGTTCTCGTATATCTGCATAAGTCCACCTTTTAGTCGGAAAATAGAAAGAGAAGCAGAGGAATTTGAAACCTCTGCTTCTTTGCATTAGAGTCGAAATACTTGATCTACTGGTGCATCATCCAGAATCTGGAGTTTACGGGGACGCTCCGGCTGTCGTTTGAGTGGATCATAAGAAAATTTCCGGCAAGAACCCCAAAGGGAGACAATGCCGCGTTTCAAGCAGGCGACTCGGTCAATGCTCACTTGATTGCCATGTTTGCAATAAGCACAGCAAGGTTCGATGTCATCTCGAAACAACATATGCATCTCTCCTCTCGTTGATTCGTCTATTTAGTCTGCAATAGAAGGGAATATACTATACCATACTTTTGCGATTCTGCCTAGTCTTTTTTGCGAAGACGAAGCAAACAAGTAAAACAATCCCAAAAAGTACAACTGCCGCCCGGGAAGCAATGCGAATACTTGTGTAAAAATCCATCGCCGCAATCCCAGAGACGCCTTCGGCAAGGGTGTGGGCGACCGGGATCTCAAAAGGAATGAGTGCCGTGAGCAGGAAGATGAGCAGTGCAGAGAAGATGCCATGCAGAAACTTCCCAAAGATATAACTGCGTACCGAAAGCCCGCTTCCGCCGATAAAGCTGAGTACTTGGCAGTGTACTGAGAGCCCAGCCCAACCCAACATGAAAGCAGCCATGGCAATGACGCTTGACATCTGTCCCGCCACTTCACGCAAACTCCAAACACCGGAAGAGAGTTCGATAAAGCCGATCAAGAGCATAGAAACCCATTCAGAGCTAAGGCCAACACCGGCAAGCAGTGTGCCGAATAAAGAAGCAAGAGCGGGGATCGCACCTGCGAGGAAGAGTAGGCGGATAAAAACCGTAAAGAAGATCACAAATCCGCAGATATGTAAGGTAGATTGGAAAGCACCTTTGACACTGGAAATAAATGCCTCAGAGAAGCGGACATCTGAATCCGCCCTGCGGATCCGCCGCCCGGTACACGATGGAGCTCCCGTACCCCAAAAGCGAAAGAGGAATCCGACAAAGATTGAGGCGATGGCGTGGGTCGCATATAAGAGCACACCCACATGACTGCTTGCGAAAATACCGACGCCCACAACGCCCAAGATAAAAGCGGGCCCAGAGTTATTGCTAAAGGCCAAAAGCCGCTCCGCTTCTACCTTGCTAATTTGTCCCTCTTCATAAAGAGAAATGGCAGTTTTCGCTCCAATGGGATATCCCCCTACAAATCCAAGTACAAAAGCAGAAGCAGACGCCCCGCCTACACGGAACAGAGGCCGCATTACAGGTTCAAACACCCGCCCGAAGTACTGTGTAAATCCCAGACGCACCATCAGGGTAGAAAGTACAAAGAAGGGAAAGAGAGAGGGGATGATTACATTGAGGGATAAGCTTAACCCATCTGTCGCCGCTTGAATCGATTCACGAGGAAAACGGATGAGTGCGCCGATTGCGAGGAGGAGGGCGAAGAGAATCAAACCATCATATACTTTTCGGCGTACCAGAAGACGAGAGAGCATAGAGAGGTCATCCTTTCTAAGCGAGTGTCTACCTGTGGAGTATATGCAAAAGATAGTCTGTCCCAGTCCAAAGCCTGGCGTAATTGTCCTCGCTCCCGCATAGACTGTCCGAGAGGGAGGGATGGAAGTGGAGAAACAGAGGAGACAAAGCATGCTAGATCGCGCCGCAGATAAATTCGACCTCCCGGGCGATGCATTGGGTGACCAACCCCGAGTCACGATCACAGGGAGTACACATGTGCTGGTGGATAACCACAAAGGACTCTTAGATTACGGCAGAGAAGAAATTGCAGTAGCCGGAAAGCGGATTGCCATCAAGATCATAGGTACAGACCTAGAGCTCCGCGCCATGAATACAGAGTCACTGCTTGTGACAGGGGATATTTTCAAGGTAGAGTTTGTCTATTAATTGGGCGCGGCGATCTATGCGTTCTGTGTAACAGAAGAAATTCAAAGTATGGTTGTAGGGGCGGCCATTGGCCGTCCGCGGACGCGCATTGCGCGCCTCTACATGTTGTACATTGTAGAATATTGCCCCCGACGTGCCGTTCCAAAAGCCTCCTTTTTCAAAGGAGGTGGCAGGCGAAGCCTAAGGTCGGATTTCCGTCTGCTAGCAAGACAGCTAAAGGTATTGAAAAGGGCAATCCTCAGTCAGCTTCGCTGACAGCTCCTTTGCACCACAGGCACCCCTTCCGCCAAGCCAATCGCTTCGCTCTTGGGGCGTCAGTTGGAAAAGGAGCCTAGGGTCAAAAGCGTTATTGTACATTGTAGATCGATTCAAAGGAGGAACATAGTGCAAAAAGTCATAAACTTTTTCGCAGGCAACATCAGACTCACAATTGAATGTGCCTACCCGGAGCGTTTCGTGAACCTCTGTGCCGCGGAGCGCATCGGCTTGTGGGATCTTGTGCGAATAGATGAAGTCACAATGGGAGTGACTATGACCTTCCGTGCCTATAAAAAGCTGAAGCCTCTCTTAGGACGGGTACAGGCAGAGGTGCAAAAGACAAAGAAGCAAGGCATTCCCATCTTTCTCTGGCGGTTGCGAAAACGCTATGCCTTACTCACAGGCCTAGTGATCGCCCTTGCAGTGACTTGGATTATGAGCCTTTACATATGGGACATCCGTGTGGAAGGGAACGAAACGGTGCCCGAAGCCGTCATTCTAAGTGTCCTAGATGATCTGGGCGTCGGGATCGGCTCCTTTGGCCCCGGTATAGAGCCGCCGGTAATCCGGAATCAAGCGCTTTTGGAACTAGAGGACGTGGAGTGGCTTACGATCAATAGAAACGGCAGCCGTGCGGTCGTCATTATCCGCGAACGTACACACCCACCGGATCGGATCCCGGAAGATATTCCAAGCGCAGTCTATGCCACCCAAAGCGGGATGATCGATCAGATGATCGTCTGGGAAGGCACCCCCCTAGTTGAATTAGGCGACACAGTAGAGATGGGGCAAGATCTCATTACAGGCCGTGTCGATAGTCTGGCTCGGGGGACATACTTCGGACGAGCAGACGCGAGAATCTATGCCAGAACTTGGCACAGCTTGAGTATGTCTATGCCGCTGGAGTTCTATGAAAAGGTTTATACAGGAGAAATTTCAACAAAAAGTATAATATTTTTTGGCGAGAGTAGAATAAATTTATTTTTTGACAGTGGTATTTCATATATAACTTATGATAAAATAGTAGAAAGATTCGATTTCACGCTCCCCGGCGGTATTGTTCTGCCGATCAGACGAGAGCGGCGGATCTATACACAGTTCGAAAAAGCGCCCCACAGGATAGACGAAACGAGAGCTGCCCTTATGCTGCAAGAACGGCTGATCGAACAACTCAGAGCCCACATTGGCCCCGCAGGTGAAGTTTTACGCACAGACTTCCGCGTAGAAGTAGGAGAGGGAATGATCACTGTCCACTTAGAGGCCGAATGCAGAGAACAAATCGCGGCCTTGCGCAGACTTGACGAAGAAGAGCTCATTATCACACCGCCGATTACAGAAGAAGAGGGATCATAATGGTAGAAAAACGAATTAATGTAGACCGCATGGAATATGTCATCAGCGTGTTCGGATCTTTTGATGAAAACTTGCGCATTATTGAGCAGGAACTGAAAGTCAAAGTGACGGACAGAGACGCAGAACTCAAAATCACAGGGGACGCTGAAAACGTTATGTATGCGGAGCGTGCGATTGAAGCTCTGCTTTCCCTCGTTGCGAAAGGTGAGAATATTGACGCACGGACAGTGCAGTATATTCTCGGTGTCGTGAAAGAGGGCAAGGAACAAAAGCTGGATGAACTCGGCAAAGACGTAGTCTGTATCACCGCCCGCGGAAAGCCCATTAAGCCGAAAACACTTGGACAGCAGAAATATGTGGATCAGATCAACAAAAACACCATCGCACTCGGTGTAGGGCCTGCGGGTACAGGGAAGACTTATCTTGCAGTTGCAGCTGCTGTGACGGCATTCCGCAAAAAGACGATCAACCGCATTATCCTCACTCGCCCCGCAATTGAAGCAGGGGAGCATCTCGGTTTTCTGCCCGGTGACCTCCAGAGTAAGGTTGATCCATATCTCCGTCCCCTTTATGACGCTCTTTTTGACATGCTGGGTGCGGAAACCTATCAAAAATATGTGGAGCGAGGCAATATCGAAGTCGCCCCTTTGGCATATATGCGCGGGCGCACTTTGGATGACGCTTTCATCATTCTAGACGAAGCCCAAAACACCACAAGGGAACAGATGAAGATGTTCCTAACCAGACTCGGAAACGGCTCTAAAATCGTCATCACAGGGGATGAAACGCAAATCGACCTGCCGGTGGACAAGGTATCCGGTTTAAAAGAGGCAATGCGTGTATTAGATGGCATAAATGACATCGCCATCTGTCGCTTGACAGGAGCGGACATTGTACGCCACGTTTTGGTACAGAAGATCGTTGAAGCCTATGAAAAAGACGAACAAAAGAAGCCGGTAAAAAAACCTGCAGGATCGAAGAGATAGACACCCAATTCTTTACGGGAGAGATACAAATGGTGAAACACAAAGTATATGTAAAAAGACAAAGACAGGGCCTAGGCGAGAGAGGAATTACCTCCCTCTGCCGTCGTGCCATTAAGGCGACTTTGCAAGAAGAAGGCATAGAAATCCCCGTTGAGATCAGTGTTCTGGTATCTGACGACAAAGGGATCCAAGAGATCAACTGCGCCCAAAGAGGAAAGGACAAGCCCACAGATGTGTTAAGTTTTCCAAGCGGAACCTACATACCGGGCGCCTTCGCGGCAGATGAGACAGATATTGACCCGGAGACAAGCTGTCTGCATTTGGGCGACATTGTCCTCTCCAGCGAGCGGGCAGCCAGCCAAGCGGAAGAGTACGGTCACGACACAAGCCGAGAGATCGCCTATCTCATGGTGCATTCAACCTTGCACCTGCTGGGTTACGACCATGAAACTTCAGACGAGGATCAGACCCAGATGCGCGGGCGGGAAGAACATATTTTAGGAACTTTGGGGTTAACAAGATGATCCAAAAAACAGCGATGATAACCATCTCCGGGCGGCCGAACGTGGGGAAGAGTACGCTCCTCAATGCCTTGGTAGGTGAAAAAATTGCCATTGTGACCAATAAGCCTCAGACAACGAGAAACCGCATTCTGGCAGTACTCAATCGGGATGAAACACAATTCGTCTTTATCGACACACCGGGCTATCACGCACCCCGGACGCGCCTAGGCGACTACATGGTAAAAGTCGTCCGCGAAAGTGTGGCAGATGTAGATGCTGTTATATTAATGGTAGAGCCTATTCCAAATATCGGTGCGCAAGAAAGTGCCTTGATTGAGCGAATCAAGGCAAACAAAGTGCCGAGTTTGCTTGTAATTAACAAGATTGACACCGTAAAGAAGGAAGAACTGCTGGAAGTCATCGCCCTCTATCAAGAAGCCCACAGCTTTGACGCCATTGTACCAATCTCCGCCAAAAAGGACGACGGTTTAGAGGAACTCCTGACAATCCTCGATCAATACGCCTTAGAAGGCCCTCAGCTCTTCCCGGATGATATGATTACAGACCAGCCCGAGCGGCAGATTATCGCAGAGATCATCCGCGAGAAGTTGCTCCTGTGTCTGCAAAAAGAAATTCCCCACGGGACAGCTGTGGAGATCACCAAATTTTCCGAACGAGATGACGGCATCATTGATGTAGAAGCCACCATCTATACAGAGAAAGCAAGCCACAAGGGTATGATAATCGGCAAGCGCGGTCAAATGCTCCGCCAAATCGGAGAGATGGCCCGGATCGACATCGAACGCTTCATGGGCGGGAAGGTGTATCTGGAGACTTGGGTCAAGGTAAAAGAACGCTGGCGGGATAGTTCTTTCTTGCTCCGCAATTTTGGATATACAAACGAATAGTTAAGGAATTAGACGAGGACAGCAATGGAACTACAAAAGATAGACTGCGACTTTACGATTTGCAAGATCAATCACATTCAGCATGTAGATTTTATGCGGGAATTTGTTTTTCTATCGAAAACGCCTGATGAAATTTCTTTAGTTTGCGAGACAAAGTATACACCGTCCGATGTCATTGTCTCTGAATCTGGCTGGAAAGCATTGAAAGTGTCAGGTGTATTGGATTTTGGGATGATTGGTGTAATCGCAAACATTTCCAAAATATTGGCAGAGATTGCAATTAGTATATTCGTCGTTTCAACATACAACACAGATTATATCCTTCTAAAAGCTGAAAATTTCGATAAAGGAATTCAGGCGCTTATACGCAAGGGATATGTGATCAAATAAATTTCATGTTCCATGTATACAAACGAGTAGCTGGGAAACCCTCAGCTACTCGCTCTTTTTGTACGTTCAGGTCGAAAATATTCTAGCTTTGCCAAGGCCTCGTCATTGCGGTTCATAAGCGCATCCACAGAAGCATAAGGCTCGATCACACGTTTCGGTGAGACATTCTGTGTCCTCTCACGGCGCGCAGAATGGGGGAAGTTTGGGTTTGGATAAATCTTCATGGAAATACTCCTGGTATATAGTGGTATGAGACGGATTATGTACCGACACAGATGTGCCGGCTGGGAAAAGGTGCTTATTTAAAACTCTCAAGTCCCGCGACGATTTCCACAAGACCGTGCTCGATATCATGGAGCCCTTCGCAAATGTCGTTTTCGCCCTCTGTGATTTCCCGTTCTGCACGGATCACAAGCTCTAGAGCTTCCTTAATTTCATGGACAGCTTTCTTCAGCTCGCCCCGCGCCTTGCCGAGATCACGAAGTCCCTCGCAAATATCACGGATTCCTTCGCGCGTTTCACGCAGACCTCTTTCGATCCGCTCAAAGTCAGGTCTTTTCTCACAGCAATGCTTTTCCTCATGTCTCTTCTCACAGCAATATTTTTCACGGTGATGCATATGGCTCATAATCTAGACACTCCAGTCTCATATAGTCGCCTACTTAACAGACGTAAGCCATCCTATGCAGTGATTACATGTTCGTGTGCCTGAAATTTCCATCGATAAAGTGTGTGAGATAAAGCCAAACTAAGTCAAACAGGGAGGATGAAAACCGATGACATCCCATACATGTTGGCAATTTTTTTTCGAAACAGGCGATCCTGTATATTATTTACTCTATCAGGAAGCCCTATCCGCGGAAAGTGCGGAAGAGAAAACAGCATAGCGAATAAAAAAGCGGACACTTCGCAAAATTGCGAGGTGTCCGTTTTGGTGTTCTGATCTCTAGCAAGATGCCGCTGCTGCCGCTGTCGAAGCAGAGATTGCTGCAATCATAGCGACCTGTTGTGCGATGATAATATTGGTAATGCTAGTAGAAAGGGTCGCAGTCAATATGCCGTCTTCTATATTTTGGGCATAGTCACCCGCCGCAATCGCTGCGGCAAACAAAAGGAGTTCCTGTTTTGAAACAGACCATGGACCGAAGCCCTTTTTCGTTCGCAATACTTGCTGCACATGCTTAATGTCACGCACAATGGTATCAAGTTCCACAGGCAAGAGAGCAAGGATGCCCAACGTTGGCAAGGTATAGCACTTGTCTAGCCGAAGCTTCTCAGTCCGAAACGCATCCCGCAAAGTGAGGACACAACAGAGGGAGTCTTCATCAGATCCGCCAAGTACGAGGACTTGTGACAAAGCCTGTATACTGTTCCTGTTGTGAAACTCACCTTTTAATTGACTGTGAAGCTGTTCGATCCGCGCAACGCCCTCGGTAACATCTAAATCGGAAAGCCCAAGCATAGCTGCAAAGATGTAATCATCTTGTCCAGTGGAGAAGAAGCGCTTGGTTTTCATCCCGTCATAAAAAGCACGTGTGCGCTCTACTACGGTTGCATAATTGGAAGGAGAAGCCTGGGATGCGATTTCGTAAGCGGCGACCACAAGATAATCAGAGACCCGAAGCTTTGCGCCTTTCAACAAGGTATAAACCTGCAAGGTCTCCTGAAACAAGAGGTGTGGATCGGGAGACAGGGACAGAAGCGTTGCGATCGATAAGACCATATTACCCCGGAAGGTGGAGAAGACACCGGTATGTTCCTTGATCAAATCCAGACACCGCTGAATGGAATCACAGTTAATTCGTCTGTTTTTCTGCGCATAGAGCAATGCCGACAGCCTTTTGGTCAAGGCGCTATGCCATCGAAATTCTCTTCGGATCGTCTCTGCGTTGGCTGTAAACAAGGCCAACTTGTTTGATGTTTGCATTGTGAACCACTCCTTTGTTTGATGAGAAAATTATATCACGGGAAAAGTAAAAAGTCTATCTTGCTGTAATAGTGGAAGTGTTCCTATTTATGCGGAAAAGGATGCTATAGAGTCCCCTTTTTTCCCATTTTGCACCTATTTTTGTGCAGGCTTTCTAAATGATTTGTCTTTCGAAAGCCCGGGTTTTCAGAGTTTTCACTTTGTTTTGCGGCATTTTTGATTGTTTTTGTTCCGTTTCTGTTTTGCTCTGAGATTTTTCGCGTTTTCAGTTGAAAAATGGCGGGATGTGGCGGTCAAGGTTTATACTCTTATGATACCAGATCCGGAGCGAACAGAGCGAATGAATAAGTGGCCTTGCTTTCACTGCCCTACAGCTTACCCCTTCCCACCGGGTGCTTTTTTCTGTATAATGGATAAGCTAAGGAGGTGCTCCGCAAGATGAACATGAAAACACGGGGCTTAGTCCTCCGCGAGGTCAACTATAAAGAATCAGATAAAATCCTAACCATTCTAACCGAAGACGTCGGCAGACTAACCGTCTCAGCCCGGGGTGCGAGGAGCAAACGGAGCAAATATACCGCGGCGAGTCAACTGCTGGCCTTTTCCGAGCTTGAGCTGGAAGAGCGCTATGGCAGATGGTACCTAAAAGAGGGGCGCGCACTAGAGCTCTGGAACGGCATACGACAAGATATTACGCGTCTGTCGATGGCAACCTATTTTGCCGAATTATTAGAAGCCATCAGCGATGTAGACCACGACGACCCCGGCCTATTACGCCTTGCACTCATGGCTCTCCACGCGCTAAGCAGCGGCACAAGAGAGCCTAAACTCATCAAAGCAGCCTTTGAATTGCGGCTCATGTGTCTTGCAGGTTACGAACCCAATGTCTCCGCTTGCCCAGCCTGCGGCGCGGGGGAGAGACCTATGCTCAGTCTGAAAGAGGGACACATCCACTGCGCGCATCACCGTCCGGACATGGGCGGTACCAGCATCGCACTAGACTCCGGCAGCTTACAAGCCATACGGCATATTGTAGAAGCACCGGAAAACCGTGTCTTCTCCTTCACCCTTGGTGAAGAGGGGATGGCACACCTCGGAATGCTGGCGGAGAGCTATGTGCTGACGCAGTTAGAGCGGAGTTTTCGTACATTAGACTTTTTGAAGAAATTTGCATAAGAGAGAGGATTTCATGATGGAAAGAAGCAAAGGAACAATTGTGATCCCAGAAGAACTAGCGGAGCTGCTCAGTAGTGAAACAGAAGCCAGAGATTTTTTTAGCAGCCTGACAGACGGCTATAAGCGTGGTTACTGTGATTGGGTCAGCGGCGCAAAACAAGAAGCGACCCGCAAAACAAGGGCAGGGAAAGCCTTGCTCATGCTAAAGAACAAACAAAAGACGCTTAAAACTTGATAGGAGAGGTGCGCAAGATGATAACATTCTGGAATCGTCGTGAGGTTTATGTTGGTGTTGATATGAATCGCTTTAACCAGATTCTGGATGTTTTGGCAAGCGAAAAAATCAAGTATATATACCGGACAGTAAATCAGACATCACGAGGACGCGGCATCGGACAAGCATCACGAGCACACTACGGTACCGCAGGTATCAATCTGAATTACGGGATTATGTACTATGTTTATATACACAAAAAGGATGAGGCATTGGTGAATCAATTGCTTCATCAGCAAACCTGAAACTAGATGCGGTGATCCCCAAGCTTCCTTTCCCAACTGACACCCCAAGAGCGAAGCGATTGGCTCGGCGGAAGGGGTGCCTGTGGTGTAAAGGAGGTGGCAGGCGAAGCCTGAGGTCGGATTTCCATCTTCCACAAAAACCACAAAGGGCAATCCTCAGTCCGCTTCGCGGACAGCTCCTTTGGAAAAGGAGCCTTTAGATTAACACAAGCATCATAACCCCTCAGGAGAAACCACAATGAACCGACAAAACAAATCTATGCAAACCTTAGAACTCCCTCGTGTGCTGGATCTCTTAGCAAACGAGGCAGTCAGCCAGCCCGGTAAGGAAGATGCCCAAAAGGTACAGCCGATTGCGGACGCTGAAAGTGTGCGTAAACTGCAAGGTGAAACCACGGCGGCACGGAATATGCTTGCCAAAAATGGAGCACCATCCTTCTACGGCGTACAAGACGTCTCCGCGCCCCTCGGTAGAGCAGATCGGGGCGGGATGTGTAATACGAGAGAACTCCTCGCCATAGCGGGTGTGTTAAGAGCTGCCCGGGGTGCAAAAAGCTATATCAAAACAGATCGGGACGAAAAGAGTACGATTGACTATCTCTTCAACGCCCTCGCAGGTGACAAGCATCTAGAAGAGCGCATCACAAGTGCCATCGTAGGAGAGGACGAGCTTTCGGATAACGCAAGCGGAGAACTGGCACAAATTCGCCGGAAAATCCGTCAAGCAGAGGCGCGGATTCAAGACACCCTACGCAAGCTGATCTCCTCCACATCGAAATCCAAGGCCTTGCAAGACGCGCTTATCACACAGCGCTCTGGTAGATATGTGGTTCCAGTCAAATCAGAACATAAAAACGAGATACCCGGACTGGTACACGACATCTCCGGCAGTGGAGCCACCTTGTTTATTGAACCGAGCGGCGTGGTCGAAGCCAATAATGAAATCCGGGAACTCCAAGCGAAAGAGCGGGAAGAGATTGAACGTATCTTGATGGAACTCTCTGTTGCCTGTGCGGACAGGCGGGAAGAGATTGAATCAGACTATGCCCTCCTTGTATGCCTAGACTTGATCTTCGCCCGGGCAAAGCTTTCTGACCGCTTTGATTGCAGGGAACCCCGCATCATAGAAAGCGGAGAATTGCATCTGAAAAAAGCCCGCCATCCGCTCCTAGACCCAAAGAAGGCAGTCCCTATTGATTTACGTATGGGAGGCGACTTTGATACCCTAGTCATCACAGGTCCCAACACAGGCGGCAAGACGGTGAGCCTGAAAACATTGGGACTCCTCAGTCTTATGGCGCAATGTGGTCTGCATTTGCCCACAGGGGATGATAGTGTGGTGCCGGTTTATGAGAAAGTGCTGGCTGATATCGGAGACGAGCAGAGTATAGCTCAATCCCTATCCACTTTTTCCGCCCATATGACCAATATTGTGGATATTTTAGCGGAATGCGGAAAAGGATCCTTGCTCCTATTCGACGAATTGGGTTCCGGTACAGATCCGGTAGAGGGTGCCGCCCTTGCCATTGCCATCATTGAACATGCAAGAAATACAGGCGCTAACATTGCCGCTACAACCCACTATGCGGAGCTCAAAGTCTATGCCACCACAACGCCCGGCATCGTAAACGCCGCCTGTGAATTTGATGTGGAGACACTCCGGCCAACCTATAAACTCCTGATCGGTGTCCCCGGTAAATCTAACGCCTTCGCAATCGCCGCCCGACTTGGATTAGACGACAGCGTCATCGCAGACGCCAAACGCCGCATAGACGCGGAAGACGCCTCTTTTGAGGAAGTTCTGACAGAACTAGATCGTACCCGGCAAGAGATGGAACAGGAGCGCCTAGAGACGGACAAACTGCTTTTATCCGCCAAAGAAGACAAGGCTCGTGCCGAAATCCTCCGCCGTGAACTGGAAGAAGCCCGGGCAAAGGCGCGGGAGCTTGCTAAACGAGAAGCCCAAGACTTAATTGACGAAGCCCGCCGCGCTTCTGATGAGATATTTGATGAGATCAAACAGCTTCGGCGGGAAAAGCGGAAAGAAAAAGACTGGCAAGAACTAAACGACACCCGCACAGATCTCCGCCGCCGCTTAAACGAAGCGGAGGACGCCCTAGGTGCCGGTGGTGAGGCTTTCACAGAAGAGCCAAGCCGTCCGATTGTAGCAGGGGACACGGTGGAGCTGGGACTAGGCACCAAAGCGGAAGTGATCGCAGTTGCGGCAGACGGCACTTTGACCTTGCAGGCGGGCATCATGAAAGTAACTGCAAAACAAAAAGAGATCCGCTTAATCGAAGGCGCTCAGAAACAGGATTTCAAGCAATCAATCGCCAAAGGCGAAGTCAAACTTCGTGCCAGTATGCCCACTGAACTCGATTTGCGGGGCATGGCAGTAGAGGAATCCATTGCGGCCCTTGATTTATTCCTAGATTCCGCCACACTTGGTAACCTAGAAACTGTGACTATCATCCACGGCAAGGGGACAGGAACTCTCCGGCAAGCTGTCCATGAGAGCTTAAAGCGGAACAAGCAAGTGAAAGACTATCGTCTCGGTCGTTATGGTGAGGGAGAGCATGGTGTTACAATTGTGACCATGAAATAGACAGATTCCAGAAAAAGAATAGAAAGAATTGGGGGAAAGTCACAAGTTTTTCCAAGGGAGTGAAAAACCAGTTGACGCCTATGCCTAGAACTTGATAAAATGATGGCGCAGAAGCAACTAAGATACCTTTTAAATACAAAGAGGGGTAGTGAATAGCTGATGATTACAAAAACTGTAACACTGACCAACCAAGTCGGCCTCCACGCGAGACCGGCAACCTTTTTCATCCAAAAGGCCAACGAATTCAAAAGCGGCATCTGGATCGAAAAAGACGAGAGAAAAGTAAACGCAAAGAGCTTACTGGGCGTACTCTCTCTCGGCATCGTCAAAGGCGGCGAAGTGAACATCATCACCGATGGGGAAGACGAAGAAGAAGCAATGGCAGCGCTCTTAGAGTTAGTCGAATCCAACTTCGGGGAAGAAGCCTAATATCCTGTGACCAATCAAAGGGTGAGGACAAAAGTCCTCGCTCTTTTTTTGCCCTTTGACGCATTCTCTAAGCTGTGGTAAACTTTCAAGAGATAGAGAATCGGGGGCATATGTGTATGAAAAAGGATAAGTGGTCAGCGGTAAAGGAAATACTATTTACATACTTGGCAATCAATAAGATTATGTATTGGTATACTACTATCATGACACTGAACCAAAGCGACTTAGATGGTGTAGGGCAAGCTGTACTCATGCGCTTGCTAAATCAAGATTTGGTAGTCATTATGGGCATAGTTATGTTTTTCTATCTGGACAAGTTCATTTCTCAAAAGCAATCAAAGAGCAATAATACTTTGAGTATCATAGCATTCTATGGAATAGGCTATGTGGCCTTTCTTACACTTCAAGTTGTTTATAGCTGGGTTATGAGTTGGTTTTTCCCAATAGAATGGTACTCTATTGTTTCATATATACCCCAAATCACACTTGGATATATCATAGTTGCTGTTGTGCTGAACCTCAAGTATTATTTCAAGTCAAAAGAAGCGTCTGTATATGCAGTATCCGCGCCAAGTACAGAGGAAAAACTTGCCATGCTTCAAGTCTTGCTGGATGATGGTACCCTCAGCCAGGAAGAGTTTGATCAAAAGAAACTGCTCTATATGTAAGAGATAGCCTATAGGTGAGGACAAAAGTCTTCGCCTTTTTTACCCTTTGACGCATCTATAGAAGCTGTGGTAAACTTTCAGAAGAAACAAAGGAATGAGGGTGTGTGCGCGTGGAAAAAGCAAAGTGGCTTCCCTTAAAAAAGATGCTGTTTATGTACCTAGCGATCAGCAAGGCGTGGTATTGGTTTGATGTCATCGTTGCGACGAATCTAGACAACTTAGGCATGGGTGGTGTAGGTAGACTCATCATGATGCGGTTGCTGGAGCGAGATATACTAATCATTGGAACTGTAATCGCCTTCTTTTTTCTGGACAAGCTCATTGATTTGAAGAAGTCGAAATACAGCAAGGTTTTGGAAGAGCTTCTGTTCTTCGGCATAGGGTATGTGGTATTTATCGGGATGGTGTTCATTTACTATTTGGCTCTAAACTTTTTCCTTGAAGAAAACGTCGTCTTTTTTGGGAGCGCTCTAGTCTATTTTACTGTCGGCTATATTATAGTCGCTGCTATCATGCATCTCAAGTATTATTTCAAGTCAAAAGAAAAGTCCGTATATGTGGCATCTGCTTCAAGCACAGAGGATCAGCTATCCATGCTTCAAACTTTGCTGAATGACGGCATTCTAAGCCAAGAAGAGTTCGACCAAAAGAAACTGCTCTGTAAGTAAGGGATATCCTATGGCAAACGCACTCTATAAAAAAGCAATGGACTTGCCCCAAAAGCCCGGTGTCTATCAAATGTTAGACAAAGAGGGCGAGACACTCTACGTGGGTAAAGCGAAGAGTCTAAGAAACCGCGTCAGCAGCTATTTCACAGGCAGACTGGATGATAAGACTGCCATGCTGATCTCAAAGGTGGTAGACTTCTCTGTCGTCATTTGCGCCAGTGAATTTGAGGCCCTAGTGCTGGAATGCTCTCTGATCAAAGAGCGGAACCCTCGATATAACATCAGACTTAAGGATGATAAGGGTTATCCTTTTATTCGCCTAGATACTAAAAATCTCTACCCGCGTTTTACAATCGTTGCGAAGAGAGCAGAGGATGGCGCGAAATACTTCGGCCCATATGGTGTACGTACCGCCACGAGGGAAATTATCCGTGTGGTAAGTCATGCTTTGGGACTTCCGACCTGTAGCCGCAAATTCCCGCGGGATATTGGCAAAGAGCGGCCCTGTCTCAATTACCATATGGGACAATGCCCGGCCTATTGCCTGAAGGACACACCAAAGAGCGACTATGACCGCGCAATCATGCAAGCCAGCATGGTATTAGATGGGAAAGCGGGGGAATTAATCAATTCCCTCGGCGCGGAGATGGATCAAGCTGCGGAAGACATGCGCTTCGAACTCGCAGCAAGCCTTCGTGACCGCATCCGTGCACTGGAAAGGCTAGAAACCCGACAACAGGTGATTTCACCCGGTGTGGCAGATACAGATGTCCTCGGCTTCTATCGAGGCGCCGCCAAGAGTGCCTTTGCAGTTTTGCACTATGTAAACGGAAAGCTTTTGGATAAGGACTACGAACTCCTTGATAATCCCCTGGAAGACACAGCAGAAGCAGTCTCTGCCATTATCAAGCAGTATTATCTCCGCCGAGAGCGGTATCCTCGCACAATTTATCTGCCCTGCAAGATAGATGATCTGGAACCTCTTGAAACCTATCTGACACAGTGTGCTGGAACAAAGATCTCTCTGCAAGTCCCGCAACGGGGCGACAAGCGGCAGATGGTGGAGACGGCGATAGAAAACGCAAAAGCAGAAGCCGAACGCGCCAGCAGCAAAGAAGCCCGCGTCCGGGGAATCTTACATTGGCTGCAAAAGGCTTTGGAACTGGACAATCCCCCCATGCGGATTGAGGCCTATGACATCTCAAACCTAGGCGCGAGCGACATTGTGGGCGCCATGACAGTCTTCCAAAACGCGATATCCCTCAAGAGAGACTACCGCAAATTCCGCATCAAGTCTCTCCAAGCACCAGATGATTACCACAGCATGGAAGAAGTCTTATCCAGACGCTTCAAACGCTATCTGGAAGGTGACGACTCCTTTAAAGAACTGCCCGATCTCGTCCTCATAGACGGCGGACAGACACATGCGAAGGTTGCAGTGAAAGTGATAGAAAGCCTCGGCCTCAGCATACCCGTTTTCGGTATGGTAAAAGATGCAAAACACAAAACCCGCGCCCTCATCTCGCCGGACGGCAAGGAGATCGGTATGGGAGCTGTACCTCAAGTGTTTGCCTTTATTGGTACCATCCAAGAAGAAACCCACCGCTTTGCCATTACCTACCAACGGAGTCTGCGTACAAAAAACTACGGCTCAACTCTAGACGGAATTCCCGGTGTAGGGGAGACACGGCGCAATGCCCTTCTGAAGGCCTTTAAGACGATTAAAGCCATAGGGGAGGCTGCGGAGGAAGAGCTCGCCGCAGTGGTTCCAAAATCCACAGCAAAGGCGATCAAAGAACATTTTGCAAAAGACAAGGGAGAAGAAACGTGCGAATCATTACAGGAAAAGCCAGAGGAAGAAAACTAAAAGAACCGACAGATCAGGCCATCCGACCGACAACGAGCATGGTCAAAGAGGCCATTTTCAACATTGTCCAGTTTGACATAGAAGGCAGACGGGTATTAGATCTATTCGCCGGTACAGGACAACTGGGCCTAGAAGCCCTCTCTCGCGGAGCAAAGTCTTGCGATTTTGTAGACAGCACAAGAGCGCATATAGGGTTAGTGAAAGAAAACATCAAAGCCGCCGATCTAGATGGCGGGCAGGTGTTTTTAAGCGATGCTAAAAGCTTTCTCCAGAGAGCAGAGCGCTACGATCTAATCTTTCTCGATCCGCCTTATGACTTCAAAGGCCTCGACCAAATCATCCAAGATATTGTAAGGTTTGACATCTTGAACAAGAATGGTATAATGGTGTGTGAGACAAAATGGGAACAGGACATGCCGGATGTTTCGGCGCCTTATGAAAAAGTCCGGGAATACCGCTATGGCAAGGTGAAAGTCACTGTATACACCAGGACGTAACAAAAGAGGGAATTCGTGTTATATGAAAATCGCAATCTATCCCGGCAGCTTTGATCCGATCACACTCGGACACATGGACATTGTGCGCAGAGCGGCGAATATTTTCGACAAGCTCATTATTTGTGTCATGGTAAATGCAGAAAAGAACCCGATGTTTAATCTGGAAGAGCGGCTTGAGTTAGTACAGCGCGTAACAAAAGACATACCAAATGTCGAAGCGGACACATCAGCCCTCCTCTTGGCGGACTATGCAAAGAAAAAGAACGCAAATGTTGTAGTCAAAGGTCTCCGGGTGTTGAGCGATTATGAACGGGAATGTCAAATGGCCTTGATCAATAAAAAGATCAACCCGGATTTAGACACATTCTTTCTAACAGCAAGTGAGCAATACACGTATTTAAGCTCATCCATCGTAAAAGAGATGGCTGAGTACAGAGTCAAACTAGAAGAATTTGTCCCGCAGGAAATTATTGCAGATATTATGGGAAAGGTAAGGGTATAGGGATATGGAAAACGGCGTCTTAGAACTGGTAGAAATGATGTATCAGATGATTACAGAGGCATACGGCGTGCCGCTGGGTAAAGATCGTTGCGTAATTGAAAGAGACCGCTTTCTGGACATTTTAGACGAACTAAAAGCACAGCTCCCGGCAGAGATTGAAGAGAGCAAAAAACTGATCGCCGCGAGACAAGAATATATCGCAGGCGCAAAGCGGGAGGCAGAAAGCATCCGCCGCGTCGCGGAAGAACACGCACGTCAAAAAGTAGACGACCAAGAAGTCGTCCGTGAGGCAAGAATGCGCGCCAATGAGCTCCTCAGCAAAGCGGAGGGCAAGGCGGCGGAACTCAAAAAGATGGCAAACATGTACGCTGACGATACCTTACAGCGCACAGAGGACGCGATCGGCACAGCCCTAGAAGAAGTCAGAAGCTCCCGCACCAGATTCAGATCTGTCGCCGGGGTTACTGGCGGCAGTAGCGGTTATCAAGAACGCCAACCATCCCGCATGCCCCTCGACCCGGATGACGAGATCTAAAGGAAACAAGAAAGCGCTGCCTGAGAAGGCAGCGCTTTCTTTCTCTTTTGTAGCGTCTACTGGGGAAGGCTCCTTTTATATGTGTTTAAGATTTCCACATATCGTTCGCCTGTTTTCCTAAAATAGAATTCATTTAAACTCAAGAAGACAGTAGTACCAATGAAAATGATTGCAGTGGAGAGGAACCAAGGCCAGATCCATGAGGCGGGGACAGCTAGAAAAGTGAAAAAGCAAATTGTAATTGTGGTGAGCATGAGTAGTGCAAATAGGATGTATCGCAGGAAGAAACGTGATTTTCTGGCAATAGTCTCGCTGAAAAACAAGCCCCACAATAGCGCGATCCCAGCGGATATTCCCGCACTTTGGAAGATGAACGCAAAGGGTACTGCATACGTAATAGCTTCGCCTGTAATCAAAATATATAGCATTCCACTCATGACATAAAGCCCAATCAGTCCAAAAAATATCATTGCTGCAAACACTTTGATCGGCATTACAAATTCTGTTAATTTTCTCATTTTAAACCAATCCTCTCTTTAAATAGTTTCGCATACTGCCGTGAGATAATGCTCTTTTCTCCATTTTCCATCTCCACTTCAATTCTGCCGCCAAAATCGGGACAGAGGGATTTGATTTTTCCAATATTTATGATCTGCGATTTTGCATTGCGAAAAAATCCGAAGGGTTCTAGCATTTCCTCTAACTCATAAAGCTTCAAATTTGTTTCGTACACAGCCTCTGCGGTATACACAAATGAACGTTTGTCGACAGATTCGATATAGAATATATCTTGTTTATCTACGAACTGTTTTTTATGATCTTGCGTACAGAGAAGCTTTATGCCGCTATTGGAAAGCAAGGTTTCCAGTTTCTGAATTTCTTCTGTGGTTTCAGGACATTGAATCACAACTTCAGTATGGGGAAAGCCTTCCTGTATTGTAACCTTCAAAACAATCACCTCCTTTGCCTGTGTCAACAGTATACCGTCTTTTCACGCTCGAAACAATGCAACTTGGCATGCAGAAACGGCAACTTGGCAAGGTGACTCAAAAGAAAGAAAAAGATGTTTGACAAGCGTCTCAATCCATGCTAAAATAAGTCCTGTTGTAAAACAAGCGGATGTGATGGAATTGGTAGACATGCGAGATTTAGGTTCTCGTGTTTAGCGACGTGGGGGTTCGAGTCCCTTCATCCGCACCAAAATGATAATCCGAACCCTGTGTCAGTAGACGGCGGGTTCGGGTTTGTCATATTAGAATAACTTGCGCGAGTGGTGGAATTGGTAGACTCGCTGGCTTCAGGTGCCAGTGCTTTCACAAGCGTGCCGGTTCGAGTCCGGCCTCGCGCACCAGTGCGCATGTTCTTACCGTATCTCAATCGGTGAGGACATGTATTCCCTTTTTCAGTGTTTTAATAGCCTTTGTATGCTTTCTTCTGTCACTTAGGTTTATGAACGGTAATTTAATTTGAGGGGAGAAGAGATTATTTCCATGAAAAAACTTACTATCATTGGTGCTATCATAATAGTAGTGGCTTTATTGTTTATCACGTTTGCCCCACATGATTTTTTCGGGGAAGAAGATCTATCTGATCATCCACTGGTTGGGACATGGGAAATGGGTGCAATCTGGCAATATACGTTTTATGAAGATGGCAGTGGTACTCGTGGTCTCAGCGGTATAGGGGCGCAACCGGATCACCAAACTAACTTCCACTGGATCATTCGAGGTGATGGACATATACGCCTAGAAATCATACGCGGTCCAGGTTCCTTGACGTTGTGGAGACGATGGATTGGAGGTACACCGGATTTGCGAGAAGAGTGGAACTATAATATCTCTGATCATTACCTAACCCTAGATAGCAGGCAAAGCGACCAGACATATATTTATAGAAGAGTCGATTAGCGCTTAACTGGGAATGTTGTATCATCTTGTGCACCATTTTGAAAGAGGAAAACTCTGATATTGCAAACTGCGGTATCAGAGTTTTTCTAAATGGATGACTTTATAAGCGAAAGGAATGTCTTTATGCCAAACTACGAGCTATACATACCTTCAGTTGAAGGCTACCAAATCTTTCTTACTAACCTTGAGAAAGATATGCCTGATTGGCTAACAAGAGAAGCGCAATTGTTAAAAGAATTCTCAAATACGCCGGGAAACACGGACGAAAAAATTGTGAAACACCGGGTGAGAGAAGTAAATCGTAGGTATAGTACGAGAGTTTCCCATAAGGTGCTAGATGAAATGGTATCGTTTATTGTGCATTCTGATTTTGATAGAAAATTGGACTCAAATGATTACAAGTTAGTAGACGAATTGAGACGTGCGCACACCAGATCGAAGAAATCTGGCCGAGTTGATTACTTATCTTTTGCATCAAAATACTGCCATCATTGCCGTCCGAACAGATATCCGATTTATGACAGCGTAAACGTATGTGTGTTTGAGGTTTTCCTAGGATATAAGGACAGGAGAGACTACGGCGACTATGTCGAGTGTTTCAAGGCCCTGTGTTCTTCTCTGAAATTGAAAGAATTCGATGGTTTTTATTTGGACAAATATATTCAAGCAATTGGAAGTCCGACTGGAAGTCAGAGTAGATTACTGCTCAAAAAATAGGGAGGTCTCCACATGAACATCCTAATCATAGACGGCATGGGCGGCAGCATCGGTAAGGCAATCATCGAACGGATCCGTGCCGAGCTTGCAGACGTCAGCATCATCGCAGTCGGTACCAACTCTATCGCAACCTCCGCCATGCTCAAAGCAGGTGCGGATTTCGGTGCAACGGGGGAGAATGCTGTCGTATACAATACCACCCGCGTGGACTACATCATAGGCGCTATGGGGATCGCATTTGCAAACTCCATGCACGGAGAGGTCAGTCCCAAAATGGCGGAAGCGGTATCCGCAAGCCCCGCCCACAAGATCTTACTGCCGATTGATAAATGTAATGTCACCGTGGCAGGAGTTTCCGGTGCGGCCTTGCAGGTGTATATAGGCGAAATCATGAGTAAGTTACAGGGGGAGGCACAAAGCAAATGAGAACACTTTATTTAGAATGCAACATGGGTGCAGCCGGAGATATGCTGATGGCGGCCCTTCTTGAGCTACACGAAAATCCGGATGATTTTCTAAACAGACTAAACGCAGTCGGCATCTCAAAAGTATGCGTGACAGCCGAGCCAAGCGTAAAATGCGGCATCACCGGGACACGTGTTGTGGTCAAAGTGGATGGACAAGAGGAAGTGTCTCATGATCACAATCATGCACATCACCACCATGACCACGGTCATCATGAACATACACACGATCACCCTCATCACCATGAGCATAAGGAGCACAGTCATAACTCCTATCACGGCATAGAGCACCGAATCGGTCACTTGCACGTATCAGACACCGTAAAGCAAAACGCCCTCGCGGTCTACAAGCGGATTGCAGACGCGGAAAGTCAAGTCCATGGCGTGACAGTCGATCAAATCCATTTTCACGAGGTAGGGGAGATGGATGCCCTTGCCGATATTATCGGCGTTTGTATGTTGATGGAAGAGCTCGCCCCTGATCAGATATTAGCATCCCCAATCCACGTTGGCAGCGGATATGTGCAATGTTCTCATGGGATTTTACCTGTTCCCGCTCCGGCGACTGCGCTTTTGTTACAAGGTGTTCCCATCTACAGTGACCAAACAAAAGGGGAGCTTTGCACCCCAACAGGGGCGGCCCTGCTGACACACTTTGCAAGCGCATTCTGTGGGATGCCTGTAATGACTGTATCCAAAATCGGCTATGGTATGGGAACAAGGGACTTTGAGCGTGCAAACTGTGTCCGCGCATTCCTCGGGGAGGTAGACACAGTCGAAGAACAAGTAGCAGAGCTTGTCTGCAACTTAGACGACATGACTGCTGAAGCGGTCGCCTTTGCGGGGGAAGCGCTTCTCACCGCGGGCGCCCTTGATGTATATACAACGCCAATCGGCATGAAAAAAGGCCGTGCAGGCGTAAGCCTGACCTGCATGTGTAAGCCATCTGACAAGGATCAGATGCTGGCGCTACTGTTTAAGCATACGACAACCCTAGGGGTCAGAGAGTATGTCAGCCGCCGCCATACATTACGAAAGGAATATACACAAATCGAGACAAAGTTTGGGATGGTTAGGATGAAAACGTCTTATGGATTCGGTGTAAAAAAATCCAAGCCGGAATATGAAGATATTGCCCGAATTGCAAGGGAAACAGGGCGTTCCATACAAGATATACTTAGTGAACTATAAAATGATTTGTCCTTTTGTACAAACTGTGGTATAATGACTCTGTAACAAAGACGCAAAAAGGAGTTGAAGACGATGAAATTCACATTCTATGAGAAAAAAATGAGACTGACTGATGATCTGAAAGAGTATGCGGAAAGAAAAATCGGCAAACTAGATCGTTTTTTCAAACACGAATCAGAAGCACACATCACCACTGGAGAAGCCCGCGGCCGTTTTCGTGTTGAGGTAACACTGGAAAACAACGGCATGTTCTACAGAGTATCTGAAGAAACAAGTGATATTTTTGCATCCATTGACTCAGCTGTTGCGGCGATTGAACGGCAGATCAGAAAAAATAAAACTCGACTCAGCAAAAAGCTCCGCGATGGCATTATAGAGCGTGAAATCGGCGCTTTACCAAGCTATTCAGAAGAAGATGCGGCGGAAGAAAGCGAGTTCAAAATTACCAAAACAAAGCGTTTCTCCATCAAACCAATGAGTCCGGAAGAAGCGATTTTGCAGATGAACCTCCTCGGTCACGACTTTTTCGTATTCAAGAACCAGAATGAGAAATTTGCAATCGTATATAAGAGAGCAGAAGGCGACTACGGTCTGATTGAAGCAGACGATATGTAAGCCGTCTGAGCCTCAAAATCAAAACTCCCGGGGGCATCGCTCCCGGGAGTTTTGATGTAGAAAGAAAGGACAAAAATCGGGATGAAGAATAAACAAGAGAACAAAAAAAGATATCTCGTGCTGAGAGTGATATTGCTTATTATCGGCATCTTTTCCCTAAGCAACGTGATCTTTATGTACCGTGTTGCAAATCCGACCATTGGCTTTACTCTGCAAGCGATTTTATCTATTTGCCTCATCGCATATGCGATTCTGCTTCCAAGGTTCCCCAAGTGGTTCCATATTGCGATCGGAATCCTCGCGGCGATTCCGCTTGTATTTACATTGTTTCTAGCCATCTATGGCAACACAAGCAATGCCGACTATACGGAAGACGTGGTAATCGTCCTCGGTGCAGGCATCCACGGAGAACGGGTAAGCCGTCCTCTGGCGCACCGATTAGATGCAGCCCTTGACTATTGGAACGAAAACCCAGAGGCAATCATCGTCGTCACTGGCGGCTTAGGTAATCGGGCGACCATCACCGAGGCGGAGGCGATGGCACGTTATCTCATCGCAAGAGGAGTGCCAGAGACGCAGATCATACGAGAGGGCCAATCCACCTCCACCTATGAAAACTTGGTCTTTGCCAAAGAACTCTTAGAAGAAGACTTCCCAGACGGATTCCGCGCTGTTTTAATTACCAACGACTTCCACATCTACCGCGCCGTCCGCACCGCCAGACAGTCGGGGATCGAGCCCAGCCGCATTGGGGCGTATACAGACTGGTACACTTGGCCGGTGAACTATCTGCGGGAGATGCTGGCGGTGTTTAGTTTGTGGTTTTTCGATTAGCTTGTTCTGAAAAAATGTAGTGTCATGATGATATGACACTACATTTCTTTTTTCATCTGTTGAATGGTATGCAATTGCTTATTCGGTGCGTAGGATAGAAGTGCTAAAAATTATTTTTTTGCCAGACGCATGAGTATGCTTATGACGAGTGTCACAATATGCACCAGCAAAATCACAAGCCCCAAACCTGCAATGCCAAATCCAAAATAACTCACAAACATTGCAGCTCTGAGTGGAAATCCAAAAGCACCAAAAAACACAAGTCCTACACCTGTGGCCATCATAATCAGAGCGATAGTTAAGATTTTTTTCATAATGTTCACTTCCGCCCCGTCTATTACAAATTCGCTACGCCTTACTGTACCTAATTCCGAATCCCCTGCATCGGAGCCGGGATCCGTCCGCCGCGCCGGATGAATGCGGTGCTGGAGGCCGCATGTACCGGCATAATGGGTGCCGAGCCCAGCAGTCCGCCGAATTCTACCAAATCTCCAACCACCATTCCCGGTGCCGGGATAATCCGTACGGCAGTGGTTTTGCTGTTAATCATCCCAATCGCCGCCTCGTCTGCGATGATGGCAGCAATTGTCTCAGCCTCCGTATCACCTGGTACAGCGATCATATCAAGGCCCACAGAGCAGACACAGGTCATGGCTTCTAGCTTGTCTAGAGTAAGAATTCCACTCTGTGCGGCGGCGATCATGCCCTCATCCTCACTGACCGGGATGAAAGCGCCGGAAAGCCCGCCGACATGTCCGGAAGCCATCACGCCGCCTTTTTTGACGGCGTCATTGAGCAGAGCCAAAGCAGCTGTGGTACCATGTGTACCGCAGACTTCAAGTCCCATCTCTTCCAAAATCCGCGCTACACTATCCCCCACGGCAGGCGTGGGCGCTAAAGAGAGGTCAACCACACCAAAGGGCACTCCAAGACGGCGAGATGCCTCTTGGGCGACAAGCTGTCCCATTCGGGTGATGCGGAAGGCAGTCTTTTTCACTGTCTCTGCAACCAGATCAAAAGGCGCATCGCCCAAGGCTTGCAATGCCGCATGTACCACACCGGGGCCGGACACGCCAACGTTAATCACACGCTCTGGCTCACCAGTGCCATGGAATGCACCAGCCATGAAGGGGTTATCCTCCACTGCGTTACAGAATACAACAAGCTTGGAACAAGCGGCGCCGCCTGTATCAGCTGTCAGTTCCGCCGCTTCTTTGATACAGTCGCCCATCAGGCGCACAGCGTCCATGTTAATTCCTGCTCTGGTTGTGCCGACGTTTACACTGGCACAAACGCAAGCTGTCTCCGCTAGGGCACAGGGAATAGAGGCAATGAGCTTCCGGTCACTGTCTGTGAAACCTTTGTGGACAAGGGCGGAAAATCCGCCGATGAAGTTCACACCCACATCATGCGCCGCACGATCCAAGGTTTTTGCGAACATCACATAGTCCTCTGCATCAGTGGAAGCCGCTACAAGGGAAATCGGTGTGACAGAGATCCGCTGGTTCACAATGGGAATCCCAAACTCAGCAGCAATCGCCTCACCGGTCTTTACCAAGTCTTTGGCAGAGCTTACGATCTTTTCATAGATTTTCTCACAGCAAACTTCCGCACTTGGATCAGCACAGTCAAGAAGATTAATACCCATGGTGATTGTCCGAATATCCAAGTGTTGCTGGTGGATCATTTCAATGGTCTGTAATATCTCTTGCGGATGAATCATCGTCTAAATCCCCCTAAATGCGGTGCATGGCGTTGAAAATGTCTTCTCGCTGGATGCGGATATCAAGACCTTGTCCTATGCCGGATTCTTGCAGCAATGCAGATAAATCTGCAAAGGGCAGCGGACAGGCAGAAACATCCGTCACCATAATCATAACGAAATAATCTTGTAATATGGTCTGGCTAATATCGAGGACGTTGACTTTCTGTGCATGGAGGGTATTACAAACAGAAGCAATAATCCCCATCTGATCCTTTCCAACTACGCTTACAATGGCTTTCATAAATTTCATACCTCCTGAAATTAATTTACATAATATAATTATCGGAAACTAAACAGATAAGTCCAACTCATCAAGGGCAAGAGTAAAGGCAGGGATAAAGTGTGTCATAAAATACTCTGCTTCCGGCAGAATATTTTCCTCAATCGACCGCAAAATCACTTTTTGAGCCGCTTGGAATTCGTCATTCCCGGCGCGAATTTCTTCTAGGCATTTGATATAGGCAGACAATCGATCCGCGGCCTTTACCAAAGACTGAACATCCGGATCTATTTCACAAAGCAAAGGTTGATAAGTATCCTGCACTTCTTTCGGCAAGAGAGATAGAAGCTTGTCCATTGCCACTTGCTCCACTTGTTTATAGGCAGCGGAGATATCCGGGTTCAGATATTTAATTGGCGAGGGGAGATCCCCTGTGAAAATCTCAGACGCATCGTGATAGAGCGCAGCAGTGGCGACCAAGTTTGGATCACTCTCACCGCCAAACACATCTCGGCGGATTACAGCCAGTGCATGGGCAAGAACTGCGACCATGTGGCTATGTTCTTGAATATTCTCTGGGGCGGTATTCCGCATCAACCCCCAGCGGCTGATATAACGCATCCGCGAGATGAGGGCGAAAAAGCTGTTCTTCATTTGACACACTCCATGGGCTTCATTAAGAAAGTATCATACCACGAAATCAAAGTCTTGGAAAGAGTATAGTACATGCTTCCTTGAGCGCGGAGATGAACTGGTCCAAATCAGCAGTACTCGTCTCCCGGGAAAAACTCACGCGAATAGTACCATCAATTACATCAGCAGGCAGTCCCATAGCGGAGAGCACATGACTCCGGCCCCCTCGCTTACAGGCGGAGGCGTGGGAGAGATAGATATCCAAGCTATCCAGAAAGTTCATCAAAACCTCACTCTTCGCACCGGGTAAACTCAAACTGACAATATGGGGCGCACCTTGGGGCAGAAAGCGCACCTGTGGGAGGGAGAGAGGAAGTGTTTCCCGCAAATAGGTCTGCAAGGTCTCCAAATGTGCGGTAGTTTCTGAAAGCCGCGGGATGGAAAGTTCAACTGCCTTTGCAAATCCTGCAATATTGTGCAAAGTCTCCGTCCCAGAGCGGAGTCCGTTCTCCTGACCGCCGCCCCGCAAGAGGGGAGGCAGTTTGACTCCATCCCGAATCCACAGCGCACCGACTCCACAGGGGCCGTGGAGTTTGTGGGCGTTGATGGAAAGCAAATCCACGCCAAGCTCTGTTGGACAAAGGGAGATCTTGCCGAATGCTTGTACAGCATCGGTGTGAAAGAGTGCATTGGATTTCCAGCGTATAATCTCTGCCATCTCCTGAATCGGCAAAACAGCACCGGTCTCGTTATTTACCTGCATGACGGATACCAATACCGTATCCTCACGCAAAGCATTTGCCAAAGCATCCATTGAGATCTGCCCTGTGGAGTCCGGCTGTAGAAGGCTGACCTCATAGCCCCGATCACCGAGTTCTTTGAGGGGAGCCAATACTGCGTCATGCTCCATAGCAGTGGACACAATGTGCCGCCCTTTGTGCCGCATGAGATGGAGCGCACCTTGGATCGCCCAATTGTTACTCTCCGTTCCGCCAGAGGTGAAGATAAGGCTCCCGTCTCCGCCAAGAGCTTGCAGTATCGTCTCACGGCAGGAAGTGAGCAAGCGGGCAGCCTCTCTTCCTAGCTTGTGTAGGGAAGAGGGATTGCCCGGATATCGTGTTAATGTTTCTGTGATTGTTTCAACCACCTGAGGATCAGGCAGTGTGGTGGCGGCATTGTCTAGGTAGATCATGGGGATACCTCCAAAAGGGAAAAGGAGCCCCCAGGGCTCCTTGAACTGTTCGTTACTCTGGGATAATCAAGTTTGCGATCGCCAGACGGAAGGATTCAGCCGCTGCGGCATCACCGTGGACTTGTACCGTGACGGGCTTATTGAGATCTAGGCTAAAGAGTCCCATAATGCTTTTTGCGTCTACCAAGTACCGTCCGGAGAGAACGTCGATGTCACAATCCACCATGCTGGCAGCGGTGACAAAGTTTTTCACATCTTCAATAGAACGTAAGTTAATGTTGAACTGTAACATATGCATCCCATCCTTGCAATTTAAGATAGCATATTGTACCATAGATGAAGTACAAAATTCAAGGGGGACAAAGGCCCATGATCCTACATTTTACCACCTTAGGCTGTAAGGTGAATCAATACGAGACAAGCGCCCTCCAAACCATCCTAGTTGAGAGAGGACATCGTTTGGCAAAAGAGGGCGAGCGTGCAGAGGCCGTAATCATCAACACCTGCGCTGTGACAGGGGAGAGTGTACGTAAAAGCAGGCAGGCGATCCGCAAAGCAAAAGCAGCCCACCCGGGTGCCATCACCGCTGTATGCGGTTGTTTCTCCGAACTCAGCCCCGAGGAGGTAGCAGATCTGGAGGCCGATCTCATCCACGGGAGCACAGATCGAGTCACTTTTGTTGAGGCGCTTGAAGCTATGCACAGGGGCGAGCATACATCCGCGGAAGCTCCAAGAGCCATAGATCAACATGAATTCGAACCCTTGCCCGCTGGTAGCTTAGATAGTCGCACCAGAGCACTCCTCAAAGTCCAAGATGGTTGTGAAAACTTTTGCACCTATTGTATCATCCCCTACGCCCGCGGCCCGGTTCGGTCTATCTCCTTAGACAAAGCAGTAGCGCAAGCAAAAGCACTCGCCAGAGAGAGCTACAAAGAGCTCGTCATCACCGGCATCGAAATCTCCTCCTACGGTCGTGACCGTCCGGAGGGAGGGGAACTAGTTGATCTAATCGAAGCCATTTGCCAAGCAGTACCGGAACTAAGAATCCGCCTAGGCTCTTTGGAACCGCGTACAATCACAGAAGATTTCTGTACACGCCTAAGTATCTATCCAAATCTCTGTCCCCACTTCCATCTATCCCTGCAATCCGGCTGTGATGATACCCTAAAGCGTATGGGCCGCCACTACAACACAGCACGGTATTTTGAGTCCGTCACGCACCTGCGAAAAGCCTTCTCAGATTGCGCTATCACCACAGATCTGATCCTTGGATTCCCCGGGGAAAGTCAGGCCGATTTTGAGGCAAGCCTCGCATTCATGCAAAAATGCCGCTTCTCCGCTGTTCACGTCTTCCCATACTCCGAGCGTAAGGGGACAAAAGCCGCCGAGATGGATGGTCAAATCCCCAAGGCAGAGCGTACAAAGCGTGCAAAGCAAGCACGCACGACCGCAGAGAAACTCCGGCAAGACTTTTTAAGATCTCAGGTCGGAAAAACCGTGTCTGTACTCTTTGAATCCGAAGAAAAAGATATCTGTCTGGGACATACGCCAAACTATTGCACAGTACGAGTAGAGGGAAGCGGACTTCAAAATAATGTCCGTGATGTGTGGACATATGACGTTTCTGGAGAAACTTTGCTCGGAAACACATTGTGATTCGTTTAACATGCAATATTTACAATGTACCCCAGTTGGATTATAATAGAGTAATTCAATAAAGTATCAAGAGGAGGATCCCGATGTTTACAGAAAGAATCTACAACTTCTCAGCCGGTCCGTCTATGCTGCCGGTAGAAGTGCTGGAGAAAGCGGCATCTGAGATGCTGAACTACAATGGCACCGGCACATCCGTCATGGAAATGAGCCACAGAAGCAAGGCCTTCCTTGCAATTTTTGAAGAGACCAAAGAACTGCTCAAAAATACCCTAGCTGTGCCGGATTCCCACGAGATCTTATTCCTGCCGGGCGGCGCGAGTATGCAGTTTTCTGCGATTCCCCTAAACCTAATCGGCAAAACCGGAAAGGCTGATTATGCGATCACAGGGAACTTCTCCAAGCTTGCCGCAAAAGAAGCGAAACGTTACGGTGAAATCCACATCGCTGCCGATACAGAAGATCAAAACCACACCTACATTCCACGGCAAGCGGATCTGAAGTTTTCCGATGATGCATCCTATTTCCATTATTGCGCAAACAACACCATCTACGGCACCGAGTGGGATTATGTGCCAGAGACAGGCGATGTACCTCTAGTTTGCGACATGTCTTCAAACATTCTGTCAAAGCCCATCGATGTATCCCAATACGGCATCATTTACGCCGGCGCACAGAAGAATATGGCGCCTGCTGGGCTTGCGGTTACGATTGTCGATAAAGCACTCGCCGGCGGGGAACTGCCCTATACACCGATTATGCTGAGTTATCAGACACAAATAGACAAGGACTCCATGCACAACACACCGCCAACCTATAATATCTACATGCTAGGCTTGGTGCTCAAATGGATTGAAGCCAAAGACGGCCTAGTCGGCATGGCAAAACACAATGAGGAGAAAGCAAAAATTCTCTACGACTATCTGGACGAAAGCGCCCTATTCAAAGGTTGCGCCAAGCCAGAAGCACGATCCCTCATGAACGTGACCTTTGTCACCGGAAACGAAGAACTAGATGCAGCCTTTGCCAAAGAGGCGGAAAAGAAGGGTCTCTCAAACCTAAAGGGACACAGAAATGTCGGCGGTATGCGTGCATCGATCTACAATGCCATGCCAACCGAAGGCTTAGAGGCACTCGTAGCATTTATGAAAGAATTTGAAGCGAAACATCGCTAGGAAAGGGGAACTACTATCATGTATCAAATTAAAACCCTCAATAAAATATCAAAAATCGGCCTCAAGGAACTGGATCCGCAGAAATATGCAATAGCAGACGAGCCGGAAGCGCCAGAGGCGATCTTAGTCCGCAGTGCAAAAATGCATGACTATGAATTTAACAAAGAACTCCTCTGTATCGCAAGAGCAGGTGCGGGGACAAACAACATTCCTCTAGACCGCTGCGCAGAGGAAGGGATTGTTGTATTCAATACACCGGGTGCGAACTCTGAGGCAGTCAAAGAGCTTGCCATTTGCGCCATGCTCATGGCATCCCGCGATATTCCCGGCGGACTCAACTGGATCGAGACTGTAAAAGGCGATCCGGAAGTAGCGGCAAAAGTAGAAAAAGAAAAGAGCGCCTTCACAGGCCCTGAAATTTATGGAAAAACCCTCGGCGTGGTTGGCCTCGGTGCGATTGGATATAAGCTTGCAAACGCCGCAGTTGACCTCGGCATGCAGGTTTATGGCTATGATCCCTTCCTATCCGTAGAAGCCGCATGGAAGCTTTCCTCCCGTGCGAAATATACGAAAAGTCTAGAGACCATCTATAGAGAGTGTGACTACATCAGCCTAAACCTTCCGGTGAATGCCGAGACCAAAGGTTTCATTAACAAGGCAGTCATCGCACAGATGAAAGACAATGTCCGCATCATCAACCTTGCCCGGGCAGAGCTGGTGAATGATAAAGATATGCTCGAAGCGCTGGAAAGCGGCAAGGTAGCGAAGTATGTCACAGATTTCCCAACTCCACTCACAGCTGGCGCAAAAGGCGTCATCGCGATCCCGCACTTGGGTGCGTCTACACCGGAAAGCGAAGACAACTGCGCCATCATGGCAGCGGAAGAAATCAGAGAGTACTTGGAATACGGTAATATCATAAACAGTGTTAACATGCCAAATGCCCAGATGGACTGGGCGGGCAATGTCCGCGTCTGTGTAATCCACGAAAACACCCCCGGCATGATCGGCGGGATCCTCAAAGTGATCGCAGACAATGGGATCAATGTGGAAAACATGGTGAACAAATCAAAAGGGAAGTATTCTTACTGCCTAGTAGATGTAAATGCCCCAGTGAGCGAAGAGCTAGCCAAACAAATGCGCGAAATGGATGGGGTCATCCGTGTCCGCGTGATTGGGTAGCAGCTGTATAAACTAGAACAGAGGGAGCGGTAATCACGCTCCCTCTGTTTTATGCTTCTATGCGCCTGCAACTAACTCCCTGCTTGTGAAAAATGTCTCGGCGGTCATGAGTAAGCCTAGTTTGTATCCATAGATTTGGCTTCTAAGGCTGGTCAGTTGGTTTAACTCCATTTGTGCGTCTATGTGTTGTTTGAGGATTTCTTTTTCTTCCTCATTGAGCCGTTCCAAGAGCTTTTCTTCCGTACAGGCGATGATACCCATGACTTCATGGTAGTATGAGCCTCTTTCGACCAATTGCACTTCTGGTGAGATGTTGCCATAGAAGAATTCTTCTAGTATGCTTTTCATCGTTATTTTCCTTTCTTTTTGTGTTCCAACAACACCTTGAAAGAAATCTTAGCGCATGGTATAATATTTATGCTTCAATTGCCTTCGGGCGGTTGTTGGTGTGGGGAAGTGGCGGTTGCTTTGTGAGGTTGGCGCCACTTCCTCTATTTTTTGAGGTCTGGTTCCAAACGTGCAATCCCTCGCCTTGTGGCTTCTGCAATAGAAACCGATTCTTGTTTGCAATAAGTGTCTAAGATATATTTTGTTTTCTTATCTATCTTGACACCGATTCGATCTAGTTTGGGATTGTCAGTTTTGGGACCTCGTTTTTTACCTGTTTCCAGTTATAACACCTCCCTAACTGAAAAAGGTTCACCCTAATAATATATTAGGGTGAACCTTTTTGTCAAGTGTTTATTTTATCTAACTCATCGCCCTAATGCAAAGATGTAATCAAAAGCCCAACCACAATTCCGGTTAGAGCAGCAAAGGTCGTAACACGACTCTTCGTGATAATGGAAGACTGGGGCAAAATCTCACCAAAGACCACATAGAACATAGCGCCCCCGGCACCGGTCAAGGCAAGTGCCAAGGCAGTGTCGGATATGCCGCCCACCATCATGCCGATTGCGCCGCCGATGATCGTCGGCACACCAGACAGCGCCGTTAAGAGAACTGCTTTCTTCCTGGAAAAACCGCCCCCAATGAGAGGCGCCGCAATTGCCATTCCTTCCGGTATACAATGTAGCGTAATCACAGCGGCAAGGATGATACCCATTCGCATATCGTGGGTTCCGGCAGCACCGATGGCGATCCCCTCCGGCAGGTTATGCAGGGCGATTGCAATCAGCATAATCATGCCGGAACGTAAGAGTGCGGGTCGATTGACCAGCTCATTCTCATGATAGATTCCAGCTTGCGAGATATGTTTTTCCAAACTATCTCCATCTTTGATCGTGATCCGATCCAACACCCGGTTTAAGATGGTAACAACGCCCGCACCAAGGACTAAGCCCAAAACAGCAATACCGACGCCCGCAAGCTCAATCCCTTCTGGGATTAGTTCAAAGCTGACAACGCTAATCATAACCCCGCCAGCAAAGCTGAGCACCCAGCACATGGCTTTCGGCGAAATCTTGCCAAGTAAGGCCGATACTAAGCCCCCAAGCCCCATGCCAACAATTCCGGCGAGAGCTGTTAATAAAATAATCTGCACAATACAAATCCTCCTTGTACTCTATCTGAAGTGATAGTATATTCTAGGTTAGCCTGTGCTAACAATTATATGTTAGCACAGGCTAACTATCTCGTCAACTGTTTTTTTCAAAAAAATACCATGTCACAATTACAGTGACATGGTACCTATGCTTTTTAATGCTATCTATGCTCGTGATTGTTAATATGATCCATGCAGTAACAATGGTACCCATCGCAGCGGGAGCAGTATCGGAACTCCATATCCGGATACTCTGTGTCTGTTTTGCCGCAGACTTCGCATTTACGCTTATAAGCCTGCGCCGCTTGCTTTTGTTCGACTTTCTTCTTCGCCCGATGGAAGTTGATTGCGGCTTTATTGGTAGTTTGCGGACGCTGAGAACCACCGGAACGCCCGAACAAAGCAGGACCGCAGAAAATCAAATAGGGAAGGAGCAGTACGAAGGGGAGCAAATTGAGCGGGGAGAATTGTGGGAAGAATTGGCCGAAAAACAATTCATAAATGAGCGCACCGCCCATAATCAGCCCTAAGAGACTTGCTCTAATGGGAAACATGAGGTAGAGCTGGAAAGTAGAGTCGGCAGATAGGGTAATGAAGGCGAAAATAAGAAAGCTTTGAATGAAATAACCACTTACGAAAAAAGTGGTGAAAAAAGCATGAAAAGGGAAAGCGAAATGTATAATCATTCCGGCACCTGCGAGTACGAGAATATTGAAGAGAATAAAAAGAGTAAACTTCGCTGTTCCCCACGCCCGCTCCAGAGATGTGCCGATCATATATGCAACATATAAGGAAACAGCAAACCAAATCGGATTGCTTTGATAGGGAACAAAAATGAATGAAATCAGCCGCCAAACCTGGCCATCCATAATCTGATGGGAGGAAAAGAGCAGCCATGAGATGATTGTGCCATCCTCAGTCAAGAGTCCTTGGATATAAACAAGACCCATACCAAAAACGATGAAGCGCATCAAATGCGGAATCCCAAACCGGGGAAAACGCTCACAAAAACGATCAATAAAGCCCATGAAAAACCTCCTAGTAGGCAACTGTGAATAAGGATAGTTTATCTCACTTGCGCGAGAAAGTCTAGTTTAAAATAGTGTCTTGAGAAAAAAGACAAAATGTGATATCATAATCTATAATTGTGCAAAGACAGAAAGGAAGCATACGACTATGCCAAATCGAGTATTTACATCAGAATCCGTTACCGAGGGGCACCCGGATAAAATTTGTGACCAAATTTCAGACGCGGTGCTGGATAATATTCTAGCCAAAGACCCAGGCGCCCGTGTAGCTTGCGAGACAATCTGTACAACAGGTCTTGTTTTCGTCATGGGCGAGATCACGACAAACTGCTATGTAGACATCCCGAAAGTTGTCCGTGAGACAGTGGACAGAATCGGCTACAACAAGCCCGAATTCGGCTTTGATGCGGCCTCTTGCGCTGTCATGACAAGCATTGATGAGCAAAGCCCAGACATCGCAATGGGAGTCGATTCCGCTATCGAGACCAGAGAATCCGGCAGCGGAGATAATCTAGACAAAATAGGCGCAGGTGATCAAGGCATGATGTTTGGTTTCGCCTGTGATGAAACACCGGAACTCATGCCGGCATCGGTCGTATACTCTCACGCCTTGGCACGGCAACTTGCAAAAGTCCGCCGCAGCGGTGAATTATCCTTTGTGCGTCCGGACGGGAAGAGCCAAGTATCTGTGGAGTATAGTGAGACCGGAAAAATCGAACGGATCGCGGCGATTGTTGTCTCCACTCAGCATGATCCAGACGTATCTCTTGAAACCCTGCGGGAGAGTGTGAGAGAGTGTGTGATTACACCCACACTTCCCAAAGAGCTTCTGGATGAAAATACAAAAATCTATGTAAACCCAACCGGTCGTTTTGTAACAGGCGGCCCCGTGGGAGATTCTGGTCTCACAGGCCGGAAAATTATTGTGGACACATATGGCGGCGTTGCAAGCCACGGCGGCGGTGCCTTTAGCGGGAAAGATCCGACAAAAGTAGATCGCTCTGCCGCGTATATGGCACGCTATATGGCGAAAAATATGGTAGCGGCAGGCCTTGCCAGCCGATGTCAGATCGAAATCGCCTACGCAATCGGTGTGGCTCACCCGGTTTCAATTTTCGTAAACACCGAAGGGACAGGCAAGTTGGATGATAGAAAGCTGGAAGAGATCGTCCGCCGTGAATTTGACCTTCGCCCGGCGAGCATTATAAACTATCTAGACCTCCGCCGTCCGATCTATGAGCAAACGGCGGCATACGGTCACTTCGGACGTACAGACCTAAACCTTCCATGGGAGCGTACAGACATGACAGCACGTCTCGCGGAGTATCTTTAATGGACAAGCGTGACAAAGGAAGGGGAAGCGCACCTCGCCATGTTCGCCCGGAGGGTCTAGAAGACAGACGCGGTTTTCAGGAACAACTGGATGAGGGTGTAATCCTCGGCAGGAATGCTATTTTGGAAGCCATAGAAGCAGGACGCGCCATTGACAAGGTTTACATCGCAAAAGGTGAAGTAGACGCAGGTCTCCGTCATCTAGCCTCTCTCGCACGAGAGGCCTCCGCCGTTGTGGTAGAGACCGACAGGCGCAAACTCGATCACATGAGCCGAGGCGGCGCCCACCAAGGCGTCGTCGCAATCGCGGCGGTAAAGGCCTATTGTGAACTGGAAGATATTTTACAGATTGCCCGAGACCGGGGCGAAGATCCCCTGATTGTGATCTGTGATGAACTCTCAGATTCCCACAATTTAGGTGCCATCATCCGCACAGCAGAGGCCACAGGCGCCCATGGGATTGTAATCCCGAAACGCCGTAGTGCCGGGATTACACCAATTGTGCAAAAAACCTCTGCCGGGGCAGTCAATCACATGCCCGTCGCCCGTGTGCCAAACCTGACAGCGGCGATCAAGACTTTGCAAAAAGAAGGACTTTGGATCTATGGCACCTCTGCCGAGGGTGAGCAATCCTTGTGGGAAACAAATCTCACAGGCCCCCTCGCCATCGTAATCGGCAGCGAGGGAGACGGCATGGGACGGCTTGTGACCGAACACTGTGACCACCTCGTGAAAATCCCCATGGTGGGTCGAATCGGATCCTTAAACGCATCTGTCTCAGCGGCTTTATTATTATATGAAGCGGTACGGCAGAAAACGGCAAGCAAGCAGGCTTAAATTGGAGGACAGTATGAGCGAGAATCCAAAAGAGAATCGGGAGATGGACGATAATCTGTCTCTGGAATCAATCCTAGCTGAATACAAGGGCGAAGCTTATATCGCAGGGGAAAAGAAGCTCTCTAAGGGCGATTTAGACCAGAGAGCAGAAGATATCCTGCGAGAGGCCATGGGTGAGCTTGGGCTTAAGTCTCCTGCAAAGAAAGAGGAGACAGCAAAGTCTCCGGAAAAGCCGCGTCTAGAAACATTTCCGCCTTCTGCGCCTATTGAGCCGACAATTCAACTACCAACACTCCCAAAAGTAGAGTCGGCAGCGATATCGGCTGTGTCGGAAACGCAGAAAATCCCGAAAACACCGTCAAAATCACTGGAATACCCGCGGCATAAGCTAGAGGCGGGTATGGTGGTAGAAATCCCTCTGCCAAAAACAAAGAGAGAAGAGACAAAGGCAGAAGTGGAAAAGTTGCACACCATTGCAGACGAAATTGGCTTAGACCAGTCAGTCTTTTTAGACGAGCTAGAAGCAACCATCGAGCCAGAGTCGGAGATATCACCTGACTCCATCACAGAGGAGGAGTGGAAAGCCTACACAGAGAGCGTCAAAGTCGAGATATCCACCGATCCTGAAGCCCGTGTGGATGACGAAGACGATGATGAGGAACCAGGATTCTTCGGTCGTTTCCGCCGAAAGGGGAAGCGGGAGGACGAAGAGCTTGACGAGTACGACTTATATGAAGAAGAGGGCGAATATGACGAAGAAGAGTCAGCTGAGGACGAACTAAGTCTCCGCCAAGCCGCAGGCCTCTATGGAAAAGGCATCAACAAACTGCAAATCCGCGGTATGCTCACCATTTTGCTCTCCCTTCTTATGGTATTGTTCACCGCCAGAGCTGATGCAGGTTTCAGCGTATTGTTCGCAGGAGACAGCGTCCGTGACATCACAGCGATGCTACTGGTTATGCAGCTCCTTGCCATGTTACTCTCTGCGGAAGTGATAGCGACAGGGCTATTAGACATCGTCAAACGCCGCCCGGGTGTTGAAACATTGGTAACAGTAGCAGCCCTTGCCTCCATCGGAGACGCAATCCATATTCTGTATGCCGGGGCTTTCGGACGCGGTCTGACTTACGCCGCAGTTGTGGCCTTCGCTCTGGGGACAACGCTTCTTGGAATCAAAAGTGTACGCAACGCCATGAAAACGACCCTCCGCACAGCGGCAACCAAGAAAGATCCCTATGTTGTTGCAAGTAAATATGGCGCAATAGACGATGGATTTGCCCTATACAAAGCCCGCCTCGAAACAGAGGGTTTCATCCGCAAAACCCAGCAAATGGACTTTTCTGAATATGTTTACAGCCTAGCCGCACCGCTTCTAATCGTTGCCTCTTTGGTGTTTGCCATATTCGCAGCCCTCGGCGGGATGGGCGATATTTGGACAGCAATCCATCACTTCGCCGCCATGACTGCAGTCAGCGCCTCCTTTACCGGGCTCTTGGCCTATGGGATCCCATACGCGCTTTTATCCAGAAAACTCTCCAAAGTAGGTGCCGCCTTAGCCGGATGGGGTGGGGCTTCTGAAGTAAGCGAGGCCGCTGGGGTCATCATCACAGACAGTGATGTATTCCCCACAGGCACCTTATCTTTGAGCGGCGTGAAAATCCTAGATAAGATGAACGAAGACAAAGTAGTCGGCTACACGGCAAGTGTTATCATCTCTTCCGGATGCGGCCTAAGCGGCGTATTTCAAGATGTGCTGCAAAAGCAAAAACTCAGCCTCTCACCAGTGACCGATCTTGCTTGCTACGAGGGCGGCGGCATTGGCGCGAAAGTGAATGGGGAAGAGATTCTCGTTGGCGGTGTAAGTCTCATGAACCTAATGGGCATCCGTCTGCCGCAAAATCTAAATGTGAAAAATGCTGTCTTTACCTCCATAGGCGGAGAACTTGCCGGTGTGTTTGCGGTCAACTATACACCCCTTAATTCCGTGAAAGAGGCGCTCCTCAGCTTGCTTCACTCTAAAATCAATCCATTATTCGCGGTACGTGATTTTAATATAACGCCAATCATGCTACAGACAAAGTTCCAAATCACAACAGACCAAATCAACTTCCTGACCTATGAAGAACGCTACGCCTTAAGCGAGTTAAAGCCGGATCCGAAGGGCAAACCCTTTGCTGTCCTCTGTAGAGAAGGTCTAGGTCCTCTGGCGGATGTAGTCGTAGGCGGAAAACGCCTCAAAAACGCGGTCATGCGAAACACCATCCTCAGCATCGCCTCCTCTGTAATCGGCCTATGCCTGCTCCTAAGCTTCTTCTGGGCCGGAGCCGCCGAGACGGCAAGTGCAACGAATCTGTTTTATTATCAAGGGGCTTGGTTGTTTGTGATGTACCTCTTGTCGAAGACGGTGACCTTGGATTAGGGGAAGCAAATTTATACGAAACTATCAAAAAGGACATGTTAGACCTAAAATGGTTTAACATGTCCTTTATTTTCCAAACTGCTTACCAAGGCCTGTTCTCGCCAAATTCTTTAATCAGTTCACGATAAACTTCAGGCAAACCCGCCGTCAGCGCAATCGTGGTCTCTAGATACCGTTCAAAAAAGGGGTTCCAGTTGAGCAGAACTCTATAATCAATATTCCCCTCATTCCCATCCATTAAAACAACTGAGTATTCCGTTTTATAATCAAATGGAAAATATTCAAGATACTCTAGTGACCGCGCCGCAATACTTGCTACATACGCTTCCTCACCAAGAAATTTCCCGGCAAATTCCCAAAACAGAAACCATTCATTATCTGCCAATAGATGTCCTTGCTGTAAACGATTCCTTTCATCCTCAGTCAGCATTCCAGTAGGCGAAAACGTCATATGTATATGATTATCTCCCCAAAATGTCCCGGCCTCAGTGCGCAAAATTATAAGTCCAAAAACAGAGTTTGAGGGGCTATCTATAAAATAGGTGCGGTTACGCTCTATTGTTTGAAGATCTGGGTCAATAACTCTTTGCGCATCTGAGAGGCTCCAATTTAGTCCGATCCGATTCAATTCAGCGATGAACATTGTTTCACTGTTAGAAGGGATATGGGGCTCAGGAAAGGGGATAGTGGAAGGAACATCCTGTGAATCGGGTGAGTCCATTTCTGTATATTCTGCATCTATTATGTCAGGTATTTTGATTTCTTTATGCTCGTCCGGTGATGCGCAACCACTAATCAAAGCTACACAAACTATAAGCAGTATGACAGCGAAAAATTTTGTTCTCACTGTAAGCTCCTCTCTTTGCACGGAAAAATCACAGCTAGGGTACGGTTTTCAACCACACCCTAGCCGTATGGTTATTTATGCTTTCGTTACGTGCAAAGTCGCCCGCATTCGGCGCGACAGTTGTGACCATGAACAATGGCATGGGCATTTGGTCTGAACGAAACAGCCTGATGTGGAGTATGTCGCGACCATGCACCACCTACAATAACATTGACTGTACCTCTCATAGCGTTATTCACGCATTCTATCGTCCAAGACCAAAGATGTTGATTATTAAAATCAATCCACCATTGGCCACCCCAAGGATGTGTTGCCCAACCACAAGCATTACAGGATTCTCGACTTTCCCAAGTCCGTCCGACTAATATATCTGAAAAGAAGCTGGTGGTACCAAGAACAGTAGACTGCGGGCAATTTCTCGTCCTCGTTGCTCCAATAACCCATCTTCGCTCCAAAATCTGCTGTCGCAGACCACAACGAGAACACCAGTTACTAAAGGGGACAGCTCCGCCTGCATATGTCAAAACAAAGTGTGCTTCTTCATGTGCAGTTAGATTTTGATAAAAAGGATGGAAAAGAAATGTTCTTTCCCATTCATCAGGCGATACCGAAATATAGAAAATCGGAATACCGTCCTCATCATAATCATCGGGGACAGCACTGAAAAACACAGGCGCACTCTCCATAATGTTACCTTGGGGAATTCGTCCTTCAAAAACAACAATATTATCTGCGCAATAGTACTCAAGCTCTTCTGCAAGAGGCAACGCAAACGCCGGTAAGCTACTAACAAGGAGCAGTGCTACTAACAAGGAGCAGTGCTACTAACAAGATGTACATTGTCCTTTTTATTGTCTTTTTCATGAAGAACTTCCTTTCTGCTACAGTAATTAGGGGAAAGTATCACATCAGCGCGATTTACCTAACTTTTTGAGAATTTTGTGCAATCATAGGCCTCACTCTCCTAAGTATGCTCGTCTCTTTTCTTGTTAATCAAAAAAGCCCTGTATTCGCTAGGCATTCTAAAAGTAAGCTAAAAAATATGCTAACAATAGATTTGCGATACATGGCCTTTGTCTTTGTTTGGATAATTGTAACAATAAAAAACTGTTTTGTCAATAAAAATCTTGCAAGTTGATAGTTTAGAGATTGACTTGTGGCTACAAGGAATAACAGCACTTATTCCAATATTAATTCCCCTCAGCCAAATCCCTTGCCTCACCCAACCTATTCCATAGACTCCCGATAAGCCCTAATATCCGGCCAATAGAGTACAGCTGCGATGACCGCAGAAACCGTCATAACAGCCAGCATGGCATAAATCGCGTAGCGGGGAAGTGCGGGGATCAGTGCGATTACAATAACAACAAGGTAAAACAATACAGTCGCCACTTTCCCAAAGGAGCGCGCACCCTTGAGTTTAACGCCTTTTTTGTAGAAATAAACGCCTAAAGCCAACATGACGATTTCTTTCACCACAAGGATTGCAAAAAACAGCTGGAAAAAACCACGAAATGTGAAAGCGAAGAGAACACAAACTGTAATCATTGTGAGCTTATCTGCCATCGGATCAAGTACTTTGCCAAGTTGGCTCACCCAGTCAAATCGCCGGGCTAGGAATCCGTCTAAGAGATCTGAAAGACCGGATAGAATTAATATAAGGGCAGTATAAAACATCTCCCCCTGAAGAACGCAATAGATCAAGAAGGGGATTAATAGAATCCGAAGTGCTGATATAATGTTTGGGATATGCCGCATAGACCAAAGTAACCTCTCTAGCATGTCAATCAGCTAAAAGTATAGCACAAATCACCCACTTTGCCTAGAGTTGAATTTGTGCTATACTAGCAAAAGATGGAGAAAAGCGAAAAAGGTGGAATATTCCATGTTAGAAAAGTTGAAAAAAATCCCCCATCCCGGACTGCGTAATATCAAAACTGCACTCACAGCAACCCTCTGTATCATCGGTTATACGCTGTATGGACGACCAGAGGGTTTACCCCTTGCCTGTATTGCGATTTTCATCTGTATGCAAGACTCCGTTGACAAAACATGGAAAGTCGGAAAAGACCGCGCGCTCGGCACATTGCTTGGCGGTATCTTAGGCAGTCTGGTTGGATTGATCCGCGTACTAGACCAGCACCTTGCAGTCTTAGCGGGGGCAGCCTTTGTGGGGATTGTGCTCTATATCTTTGTCTGTAGTCTGCTCAAAATCACAGGAAGCGTTGTGATCGGCCTCTCTACCTATATCATTATTGTCTTCGGACCCCAAGCAGGTATTGTAGATCCGATCCACCTTGCTTTTGATAGAACCCTTGATACCATGATCGGCCTCATACTCGGCGGGACAGTCAACGCCCTCGTCTTCAGACCCCGACCGGAGCGCCATCGCGGACATGAAGCAGCCAACACCGTGTTTCACTATGAGGTGGTCACAGAAGATCACCAAAAAACCATAAAATGGGACGGCGGTGAAACGAAAGAACTCTACATTTATCCGGAAGACGCCATCTATCAAGAAGAGCGTTTTGATTTCCGCATTGCCGTAAAGGTTAGCGGGACAGAGCACAGTCAGCTACGGAGATTCGAGGGCTATAAGCGGCAAATTATGCAACTGGCAGGAGAGGCTTGCATAACGCATAAAGGCAAGCACAGCATCACACTAGGTCCATACGAACAAGACGTGAGCTATGGCGATTGGGACACAGACTGCGAAGGATGCGGAACAGAGATCAGCCTACTCACAAAAGGCGCATTTGGCGGCAAGATGGAATTATTGCATCAGGGTGAGCAGGCGGAAAAAACGAATGGTGAATTTGTCTCCTTCTATTGCTTAGAAGATTGTGTAAAGATTACCCTAGTGAACGGGTCGCATAAGTACAAAGAAGAGTGTTCCAAAGGGGACTATCTCATTATCAGTTGGTTCGAAAACGGGAATGAGGGATACAAGGTCATAGTTGATCATGAAGAATACACCGATCAGCCGGTGGTGCTTATGATTACTTGTAAGAAAGAGTAATTAAGTGCGAAAGGCCAAAGCCTCCTTTTGCAACTGACGCCCCAAGAGCGAAGCGATTGGCATGGCGGAAGGGGTGCCTGTGGTGCAAAGGAGCTGTCAGCGAAGCCTGAGGTCGGATTCAATCACGCAAAGGGCATGAAGGGCAATCCTCAGTCAGCTTTGCTGACAGCTCTTTTGAAAAAGGAGCCTTTCAGATTTTACGAGGTGAGAATATGCTCAAAATCCAATACGCAAGCAAACCCGACAAACCCTTCTGGTTCACCCTCGACCGCCACCTAAGCGAAAGCGAGTTCGAGCTAAAAGTCCGAGACAAGCGCGGCTACATCATCAGCAACGATTCCAAACCCATCGGCATCATGCGATACAACCTGTTCTGGGACAACATACCCTTTCTCACACTCATCGAACTGGAAGCGTCCTCTCACAGAAAAGGTTTCGGAAAACAGGCGATGCGATTCTGGGAAGAGGAAATGCGTACCCTCGGGTATAAAATGGTCATGACCTCAACACGAGTGGATGAAGAAGCACAGCACTTTTACAGAGCGCTAGGCTATCAGGACAAGGGTGCCATTTTTTTAGATAACACGCCATTTGAACAACCAGGGGAAGTGTTTCTGGTAAAAATTCTGTAAGCGATCGCATAAGCACAAGATATACCAAGGCTCTCCTAACAGGCAAATAGCGAACCTGCTCCTCTCGGCATAGTATAAAATTACTATACTGAGAGGAGTTATTTATGGTTCAGTATCTAATCATGTGCAGGTCACTGACCTACGCACAGAAAGCAGCGCGTGTACTGGAGCAGGTAGGACTCACTGTGTCCATCCAGCGCGCGCCGAAAGAAATTAGCAAAGAAGGCTGTGCCTACTGCGTCAAAGTCTCAGAGCGGAAGTTGGAAATCGCACTGATCGAACTCAGAGCCGCAGGCGCACGCTTCGGACGCCTCTATCGCAGAGATTCAAGCGGAATTCTGCGTGAGGTGGCTTTATGATATATTTCGACGGAGCGGCAACCACTCTGCAAAAGCCGGATTCCGTAGCAAAAGCAATGGCGGCAGCGGTAACAAATCTCGCCAGCCCCGGAAGAGGCGGACATAAAGCAAGTATGCGGGCGGCGGAAGCCGCCTATTTGTGCAGAGAAGCCGCAGCAGAACTCTTCGGCGTATCTGACCCGGAGCGAATTGTCTTTACCCACAATGCAACACATGCCCTCAATATAGCGATCAAAAGTCTTGTGAAGACAGGCGATCGTGTGGTGATTTCAGGCTATGAACACAACAGCGTAACAAGACCGCTTGCGGCAATCGGTGTAAAAGTCACAGTCGCAAGATCAGCCCTCTTCTGTAACGCATCAGTAATCCGTGCCTTTGATGAAGCCCTCACCTTAGACACAAAGCTTGTCGTCCTGAACCATGTCTCCAATGTCTTCGGTTCCGTCTTGCCTGTAGAGGGAATCGCGGCAATGTGCAAGGCACGAAGGATTCCATTTATTCTAGATGCCTCTCAATCGGCGGGTGTACTGGATATGAGAGCAGAGGAATTAGGAGCCGATTTCATCGCCATGCCGGGACATAAAGGGCTATATGGTCCCCAAGGAACCGGGCTGCTTATCTGCAAAAACTTACCGGTTCAAACCCTCATAGAAGGCGGCACAGGCAGCGATACACGTCATATAGCAATGCCGGAATCCCTCCCAGATCGCCTAGAAGCTGGCACACACAACATGCCGGGCATCAGCGGACTCCTAGAGGGCATTCGTTTTGTCCAAGCGCGTAGCGCTTGGATATTAGAACATGAACGCACACTCATAGAGATGCTCGCAAAGGGCCTGCGCAGGATGCCGGATGTGTACCTCTACAAATCATCCGAGGCACATCGGCAGACTGGTGTGCTATCCTTCCGAATCGCAGATATAGACTGCGAGAGTATCGCAGAAGCTCTAGGTGAACAAAACATCGCCCTGCGGGCGGGGCTCCACTGCGCACCCCTCGCCCATGAATCGGCGGGGACACTGGAAACAGGCACCCTCCGTGTGAGTTTTTCCGCATTCAATACAGAGAGAGAAGTAGATGTATTTTTGCGTATACTGGCGCAAATGAGAAAGGGACTGCGAAAAACCGAATAAAACAGGGAAAACACCTTGTCACAAAGGTGTTTTTAGGTTATAATCAAAAGAGCTGTGTGTCTTGGCGAAAAACGGGATTCAAGACCAAAAGAGGGGTAAGAGAATGGGTGTACACCAGTATCTAGTGGAACTGCTGCGATTGCTTCGCACATGGGTAGCCACCACGGTCAATAACATCGGAATTGCCGATGTGGTTGACATGCTCATTGTCGCCTTTGTCATCTACAAACTCCTACAGTTTTTACGCAGAAGCAGACTCGGGATCATCGCACGCAGCTTAATTGTCATCCTCGGTGCCCTTTGGATCTCGGAGCGTTTCGGGCTTCTCATTGTAAACTTTGTCACATCCCGGGCGGTAGAACTTGGAATCTTAGCCCTTGTAATCCTCTTCCAGCCAGAGATCCGCCAGAGTCTGGAACGGATCGGGAGAAAAAATATCATCTCCTTCTTCGGGAAAGAGGCGGACACGAGCGAGCGTGACTATATTGTAAACCAAACCGTTTCCGCCTGTATGCAAATGGCAAAAGATCGAACCGGCGCCCTCATCGTATTCGCGCGGGAGAATAGCCTGAGAGACGAATCTCAAACTGGTACTGGGCTAGACGCCCGTATTTCATCCCCGCTTTTACAAAATATTTTTTACGACAAAGCCCCTCTGCATGACGGCGCTGTGATCGTAAACGGGGATCGCATTGTGAGTGCGGGCTGTGTTCTGCCTTTATCCGATAACGCACACCTATCTCGTGACCTAGGGATGCGGCACAGAGCAGCTTTAGGGGTGAGCGAGAATAGCGATGCGGTGGCGGTAATCGTATCAGAAGAAACAGGTGCAATCTCTGTGGCGGTAAGCGGCAGACTTCGCAGGCGCTTAACTGAGGAAACATTCAAGACACTCTTACAAACAGAACTCTCAAGAGAAGATCAAACGAAAAAGCAAGCGGTAGCAGTATGGAATAGGCTAAAGGGGAAGCGGCATGAAAACGATAACTAAGCTTCTAGACAACAAACTCTTCTATGTTTTAGTGAGTTTAGTGGCATCCTTTGCCCTCTGGCTCTTTGTAGTCAACGAGATAGATCCCAGCCAAGAGCGCACCTTTACATTTGACGTGACATTTGAAGGGGAAAGTGTACTGGAAGCCTATAATCTGCGCCTTGCATCTGATACACCGGACAGTATTCGCCTGCATGTAACAGGCTCTATCACAGATATACACAGGCTGGATGAAAATACGGAGATCATTGTAGACGTTTCCAGCATTCACGATGCGGGCGAACACGATGTCAGCTTTCGTTTTGCCGCTTGGAACACCCTGACAGGACGGGTAAGCTATCGCACAGTTGATCCAGCTGTATCGAATACAGATAACACCATCATCGTCCGCGCAAACCGTATCACCGGGCGTACGATTGATCTCTCAGTCGGACGAGTAAACTATGACGTGGAAGAGACAGAAGATCCAGAAAACTATTTCTTCGTCAGAGAGCGTTTGAGTATAGATCCGGTGACCATCCACATAGACGGTCCGGAAGAGATCTTGGATCGCATTACACGTATTGAAGTTGATTCAAATTTCTTAGTACCGCTAAGTGAAACAGCTACCCAAGAGGGTACCTTACACGCTTATGACCAATACGGCGAAGAAATTCCCCTAGAAGAATTGATCGATGTAACTGTCTTCTCCGAAACGCCATTCTCTGATGCAACAGTTAGTGTAACAGCGGTTGTACACACGGTGAAAAATGTCCCCTTGCGCGTTGTATTTGAAGATGGTGCAGGAGCTAACGAGGAAAATGTCACCTATCGACTGCTCGGTCGGGAGTCTGTTTTGCTAATCGGCCCGGGAGATGTACTCCGAAGTGTAACAGACCTGCCCCTTGGGCGGATCTATCTTGCCCGGGTTAATATGTCTGAAGTCATCCGCCGAGAGATCGCACCCCTGCCGCTCACCACTCTCTATGATGGTGCAGATTATATAGAGATTGAGGTTCAGATTACAGGCCTAGAAGAACGCAGAATAACCGTCCCGAGCGATGGCGTATACTTTATTGGTTTGGAAGAGGGTATGATCGCAGAGCCCGTAATCGACACCTTAGATATTATTGTCCGCGGCCCGGCTGACCTCTTGGAAGATTTAGACGAGATGAGTATTTCCATCTTAGTCGATCTATCCGACTACCCGGGACGTACAGGGAATATTTTAGTCGAGTCCTTTACCGTCCGCATCGGCGATTGGCCTCCCGAAATAATCGGTGCCAGAGATCTGCCCGGACGCGGGATTATTGTCAATATTCAAAGGGAGACCTAGATGTTCGGTTATGTAATCCCGGTCAAGTGTGAACTGAAGGTAAAAGAGTTCGACCAATTCCGCGCCGCCTACTGCGGTCTTTGCCACAGTTTGCGCGACAGTTACGGTATCTCGGCGCGGTTTATCTTAAACTATGATTTCACCTTCCTCGCCATGCTCTTAGCAACAGACAAAGGCGAGGTAAAATACAAAAAGCGGCGCTGTATCGCCCATCCCTTTCGTTCCAAAACCTGCTCAGTAGGCGGACAAGCCTTCCGTCAGGCGGCGGGGATGAGCGTCATCTTAGCCCACTGGCGCCTGCGCGACGCAGTGGATGATAGAGGCTTTCTAAAAAGCTTGCCATACCGCACAGTGGGTGCATGTCTAGGCCGTGCTTACCGCCGTGCCGCAAAAGATTTCCCGGCCTTCGATACCCACTGCCGAGAGCAACTGGACAAACTACATGCTCTGGAGCAAGCAAACAGTGACCACCTAGATCAAGTGGCAGACACTTTCGCCCAAATCCTCCCCCATGCAGCATGCGAAATCGGAGACCAGCACGAGCGGCGGACACTGGAAGAACTGCTGTATCACATAGGCCGATGGATCTATCTCATAGACGCCTATGACGATCTGGAGGAAGACCAAGCTTCTGGTAACTTTAATCCCTTGCGCACCAGATTCAATCTGACAGAAGGCAAGCTCAGTGATACAGACAAGGCATGGATCCTAACCACACTAAATCATTCCATAAACCGCCTGACCGCGGCCTATAACCTCAAAGGCGAAACTGCCTGGAGTGGAATTTTAGAAAATATAATCTACCTCGGCTTACCCAGCGTGACCCAAAGTGTCCTAAGCGGTCGCTTTGTGCGCAAGTGGGGAAGATGGAGCCATAGAAAGGAACAGAAAAGCCTATGACAGATCCCTACAAAGTACTCGGCGTCTCGCCCTCCGCCAGTGACGACGAGATCAAAAAAGTCTATCGGGAACAAGCGCGGAAATATCATCCGGATAACTATCACGATAACCCCCTCTCTGATCTAGCCCAAGAGAAAATGAAAGAAATCAATGAAGCCTATGACGCCATCCTACGCCAGCGGGGCGGAGGCGGCTCTACAGGTAGTAACGCATATGGTGGGGGCGGCTATACCTATTCATCCGGTGCCAGCGGCGGTCAATATGCACAGATTCGTATGATGATCCAATCAGGCAACCTCCATCAAGCGGAGCAGATGCTAAACGCGGCTCAAAACCGAAATGCTGAATGGCATTTTCTCATGGGTAGTCTCTGTTATAGAAAAGGCTGGTTAGACCAAGCAAGACAGCATCTCAACCAAGCTGCCAGTATGGAGCCGAACAACCGGGAATATCAAACAGCGGCACAACAGATGAACAGCGGCGGATTCGCTTATCGGGGCGGCACGGGTCACTCCGGCGGGATGGACATGTGTGACTGTTGTACAGCCCTTATGTGTCTAAACTGTATGTGCAGGTAAGACGATGAAAACGCAAACAAGAGCACTCAGCCTAACCGCTCTCTCAGTCGCAGGGGCGGTTGTGGTTTTGTATTTGGGAACCTTCCTCCCCACCATGCGCCTCTCTATGGCTGCTGTAGCCGCCATATTTACAGCGGTCTGTGTGATTGAGGGCGGACTGCGATATGGAACACTTTGTTTTGTCGCCGTGTCGATTTTAGGTCTCCTCATTGTGCCGGATCGGGTACTATCGCTCATCTACGTCACCTGTTTCGGCGGATATCCTTTAGCAAAAAGCATCGCTGAACGGCAAAAGTCGATTATCTTGAGTTGGATCATCAAGCTTGCCGCTTTTGCCCTTGTGTTCGTACTCTACACAACAATCCTAAGTGAGCTGATCCTCGGTGCGATCATGCCGGAAGGCTGGGGATATTTCGTCTTTTTCGGCATAGGGATCATCGCTTTCATCGCCTATGACATCGGCATGAGCAAGCTGATCGGATTCTACCTAGCCCGCATCTACAAATACAGAGAAAGTCGGTGATGATCCATGATTAAGAGCATGACAGGCTATGGCAGTGCAGAGGGAACATCGGGGAACTTAGCCCTCACCATCGAACTCCGGGCTGTGAATAACCGTTATCTAGACGTATCCGTCCGTATGCCGCGCCTCTATTTATTCGCGGAAGAGGGGCTAAAAAAACGTGTCGGATCCGCTGTCTCCCGGGGAAAAGTGGATGTCTTCATAAACGTAGACATGGCAGGCGAGCAAGATGTGGAAATCACCGTGAACGAAGCCTTGGCATCGGCCTATATGACAGCCTTAAATAAACTATCAGATCGCTTTGGCCTAGATGGTGACATTACAACCATGCAGATTGCAAAAATGCCGGAGGCTCTGCAAGTAGATCGCCCCAAAACAGACGCAGACGCCTTTAGTCGGGATCTGCTGCAAATCCTAGACTGTGCCTTGGAGAACTTTAATACAATGCGCAAGATCGAAGGGGAGAAACTAGAGCAGGACATCTCAGACCGCCTGAATGAAATCGAACGCATGACCGCTCAAATTGAGACTCTTTCACCCCAGACCGTGACTGCATACCGGGAAAAGCTGGAAGCCCGGATGGCAGAGGTGCTTGAGGGTACACACATAGAAGAAAGCCGTATTCTAACAGAAGCCGCAATCTTTGCAGACCGTGTAGCGGTAGACGAGGAGATTACAAGACTCAGAAGCCACGTGTCTCAACTCAGAGACATGTTACAAACAGGCGGCAGCATCGGACGAAAGCTGGATTTTCTGCTCCAAGAACTCGGCAGAGAGACAAACACCGTGGGCTCAAAGTGTAATGATCTGGAGATCGGCAAAATCGTAATCGCACTCAAGGCAGAGATTGAGAAAATCCGAGAGCAAGTGCAGAATATTGAGTAGGAGCTATGCCATGAAAAAACGGATTCTATTTGCTTGCCTTGCAATCATATTGCTTTTCTCAGGCTGTACGGTATCCTTTGAATTTGGAACGAGGCCGCCCGCATCACCTGCTGAGTCGGAGCCGCTCACTTTTATGATACCCAGAAATTGGCTAGAGGAACATCCTACACCGGAGCTACAAAGGAGTATAGACCAGATCCAGCAACTGATAGATGAAAACCCCTATATGGGGCCCGCAAACGATTTTTGGGTGAATCATATCGGAACCAACCGCCAAACCATGACATTTACTTGGCTTGCTGTCAATCGAACAGGCCGTGCAATACAGAATATCTCCTTTGATTTAACATTTTTTAGGGCAGGTGAACTATACACCATACCGATCGAACTCACGGAAGAATTCATTGGTGTCATCCCGAATCAAGCGGCAACAGTATTTATGCTTAACCTTCCCATTGCGGAAACATTTGAATATTTTATTACCTTACTAAACGATGCAATGGACGGAACTGCCAGCATGACCCTAGAAAATGCCGAAATAGACTTTGCGGACTAAATGAGATATTTCCTGAAGAAAGGATACTCCCATGAAACTAATCAACATCGGCTTCGGCAACATGATCGCCCAAAACCGGCTCATCGCCATCGTAAGCCCCGAATCCGCGCCAATTAAGCGCATCATCACCGAAGCGCGGGAACGCGGGAGCCTAATAGACGCAACCTATGGCAGACGCACCCGAGCCGTCATCATCATGGACTCCGGACATGTGATCCTATCTGCGATCCAGCCGGAGACCGTAGCAGGCAGAGCCAATAAAACCAGCGGAGAGGATGAGACGGAACAGTATGACGAATCAGAAAATGGGTAAGCTTTTCATCATCTCAGGGCCATCAGGCGCCGGGAAAAGTACGATTTTAAACCATGTGTTACAAAGCATGCCGGAAATCTATTTCTCCGTCTCCGCCACAACAAGGAAACCTCGGCCCGGTGAAACGCATGGGGAACATTATCACTTCCTCAGTCAAGAAGATTTCGATCGCCTGACAGAAGAAGACGGATTCTTAGAATACGCCCGCTATGTGGGAAACAGCTATGGTACACCATCAGGCCCCATCAGAGAGAAGCTAGAAGCTGGCATAGACGTTCTGCTGGACATTGAAGTCCAAGGTGCCGGACAAGTAAAAGAAAAAATGCCGGAAGCCATTGCGATCTTCCTCTCGCCGCCCTCTCTGGAAGTCCTAGAAACGAGACTGCGTGCCCGGGGAACTGACACGGAAGAGAAGATCAAACGCCGCCTAGAGACCGCAAAGGCCGAATTAGAGCAAGTGGAACGCTATGACCATATCGTCATAAACGACACAATAGAACAAGCGGTGAAGGAAGTTGAAACCATCGTAAAATCCAAAGGAGGAACCCTAAAATGATGCTATATCCATCCATGTCTGACCTGCTAGAGAAAGTGAACAGCCGCTATATGCTTGTAAACGTTGTAGCGAGAAGAGCAAGAAGTATTGCAGAACGTGCAGAAGAAACCGGCAGAATCCTAGACCAAAAGCCGGTATCAGAGGCAATCGAAGAAATCGCCAGCGGCAAGTTACTTGTAGAAACCCATTAGTAGGAGACGATGCCCACATCGTCTCGCTGTATCAAATCTGTACCAAAGCCGAAATGACAGGACAAAGGAGGACAGCCGATGCCGGGACCCATTGCCAAAATAGCCGTGTCATCGGCAACATACTCCATAGACAAACCATACGATTACCTCATCCCGGCGCATTTAGTCGATCAGGCAAAACCGGGTATGCGGGTGATCGTCCCTTTTTCTAGGGGGAATCGCCGTGCAGAAGGACTCATCCTCTCCGTCGAGGAGGAAAGCAGCTATACGCGCCTAAAACCCATAGATAGCATTGTAGACGCAGAGCCTGTGCTCGATGAAGCCCAAATTCGTCTGGCGCTCTGGATGAGAGAACGATTTTTCTGCACCTTCTATGACGCAGTCCACGCCATGCTCCCAACGGGCTTATGGCATCAGATCCGCTATCGCTATCGCTTGGCAGAGGGTCAAAACCGCCCGTCAGCAGAGGCGGCGGCAGGGAGTTCCAAGGCAGCACTTCAGGTCTTAGATCAGCTTTTCGCCGCAGAAAAACCAGTAGCAGAGGCTGATCTGAAAAAAAACCTCGGAGAGAAAAACGCCACCAATGGGATCAGACGTCTCCTCGATGCAGGTGTCATCCTCCAGCAGATCGATGACAAGCAACGGGTGCAGGACAAAATGCAAAAGTTTGTCACGCTGGCAATTAGCCCGGATGACGCAAATGAAATTGCCGAACGCAAGCGGAATAGTGCAAAGAAGCAAGCGGAAGTCCTAACCATCCTAGCAAGCGCTGGAGAAGTCAGCACAAAAGAACTCGCCTATTACACCGGAGCATCTACCCAGTCCCTAAATGCCATGGTACGCGCCGGTTTGATCCATATAGAAAGCAGAGAAGTCTTCCGTCGTCCACCTGTCACACCGAGAACAGGAGCAGCAAACAGAGATCTCACACCCGTACAACAAACCGTCTATGAAGGTCTGCTCCGTCTCTACCAAAACGACAAGCCTGAAGCCTCCCTCTTGCACGGAATCACGGGCAGCGGCAAGACAGCGGTCTATCTGCACCTAATCGACCAAGTAATCAAAGACGGCAAAACAGCCATCGTTCTAGTCCCGGAAATCGCCCTTACACCCCAATTGATGGGTAACTTCGTAGCCCAGTTCGGCGATCAAGTGGCAGTCTTACACAGCGCCCTCGGTCTGGGTGAACGCTATGATGAATGGAAGCGGATCAAGGGCGGGGAAGTGAGTGTGGTTGTCGGCACTCGCTCGGCAATCTTTGCGCCGATTCAGAATCTGGGCGTGATCGTCATTGATGAAGAGCAAGAACACACCTATAAATCCGAACAATCTCCCCGCTATCACGCAAGAGAGATTGCCAAATACCGCTGTATGCAGGAAAAAGCCCTCCTCCTCATGGGCTCTGCTACACCGGCTGTTGAGACCATGTATGCCGCAAAAGAGGGGAGATACCACTATTTCGCTCTAAATACCCGCTTCAATCAGAAGGAATTACCGGATGTGATCGTCGCGGACATGCGGGAAAATCTCAAATCCGGGAATAGCGGCAACCTCAGCTTTGAGCTGATGGAAGAGCTGGAGCGTAATATCAAGGCTGGAGAGCAAAGCATCCTCTTCCTAAACCGCCGCGGGGCAAGCAATCTCCTAGTTTGCGGCGAATGTGGATATACTTATACCTGTGAGAGCTGTAGTGTGAGCCTAACCTATCACAGAGCGAACAAACGCATGATGTGCCACTACTGCGGTACCAGCGCACCGGTAGAAGAAACCTGTCCCGATTGCGAGGGCTTCATCAAACACGTAGGAGCCGGCACCCAGCGGATCGAGGACGAGCTCAGAGAACGCTTCCCCGATATCGAAGTCCTCCGTATGGATACAGACACCATAAATCCTACCCAAAGTCACGACGCCTTGCTCACACGCTTTGAACGTGAAAAAATCCCTATTTTAATCGGCACCCAAATGGTGACAAAGGGACTGGATTTTGCAAATGTCACCCTTGTGGGTGTCATATCCGCCGACCAAGGCCTTTACATGGGGGACTACCGCGCACAGGAGCGAACCTTTTCCTTGGTAACCCAAGTCATCGGTCGAGCGGGCAGAGGGGAGAAGGCGGGACGTGCGGTTATCCAGACGTTCACGCCGCAAAATGAGGTAATCACTCTAGCCGCCGAGCAAGATTATGATGGCTTCTTCCAGCGAGAGATCACAATTCGCTCCCTGCAAAACGCACCGCCTATGATGGATCTGATCAACATTGTCTGCCAAGGGGCGGACGAAACAAACGTCCTCCGCTGTGTTACAAGCATTCGCCGCACCCTACAGAAACACATGGCAGACTTAGGCGAGGGAGCTGAGATCATAGGCCCCGCACCTGCCGGTGTGGTGAAAGTGAATAATCGCTACCGTTATCAGGTGACGATTCGCTGTAAGCAGAATAAAGTGATAAGAGGGTTGGTAGCGCATATCTTAAAACGGATACCAGAGATGAAAGAATACCGAGGCGTATCCGTGTATGGTGATGTGGATGGGTTTTAGCAGGCAGCATAGCTAAGGAGGCAAGTTGATTGGAAATTTTTGCTTTAGTATTCAATGGTTTAATAGCTATAGGTGCTATTTGGGCACTTGTTCTTTATCGATTAAATAAGTTGACAAAAAAGAAAACAGCTGCAACTTTATTGATAAATCAAATAGATAAAATAGAGGAAAATATTAGAAAGCTCAAGGAGCTGACTAACACCATAATTGTAGCAGATGAGGAGGCGTATGCCCTGTTGCCTTTTCCCTGTGATGCGTGGGATAACACAAAGCACATATTACTTCAAGCACTAGACAGCAAAGATTGTGAGATAATAGAAGGATTTTTTACGAAGGCAAAATACATTATTTCGGCACGTGAAGATATAGTTCTATCACTTAAAAATACATGGAATAGTAAAACTATGGCAGAGTCTTTTGCTTTTTCACAATTTGTTCTTGAAAAATCTACACAAGATAAGTTAAATGAGTATCAAAAGGAGTTTGAGGAAATAGGGCAGCACTTTATCCCGAATGCTGCGATAAAGATGTTATTTTCACAAATATCTCTAAGCTCATATTTATCTGGCACAACTACTTACGCTAAGATAAGGAAGATTTCATACTTCAAATAATATTATAATAAACTTCGACTCTCAAACCCCGCCCCACCCAGAACAAGGAGAAACACTATGGCAACCAGAACAATTCTGCACCAAGGCGACCCATCCCTAGAAAAAACCAGCCGGGAAGTTACAAACTTCGATGACCGCTTACACACCCTCTTGGACGACATGCGCGACACTATGGAACTCGCAAACGGCGTGGGCTTGGCAGCCCCTCAAGTTGGCGTACTCCGCCGCGTGGCTTTGGTCTCAGACATCAAGGAAACCGAAGACGGCGAGTTTACAGAAGAACTCATCGAACTGATAAACCCCATCATCCTAGAATCAGACGGCGCAGAAGAGGGGCTAGAGGGCTGTCTTAGTGTCCCCGATATGCAAGGCATAGTCACACGTCCAACGCGTGTGAAAGTCCGCGCACAGGATCGTTATGGGAAGCCCTTTGAGATGGAATATACAGATTTCACCGCAAGGGTAGCCTGTCACGAACTAGACCACCTAGACGGCAAGCTTTATGTCAGACTCTGTGATGAACTCTTCGATATAAACAATCTACCGGAAAGCGAGTGATGTCCATGCGAATCCTCTTCATGGGCACGCCAAACTTTGCCCGAGAATCCCTAGATGCGCTGTACAAAGCAGGCCACGATATTTGCGCCGTTATGACTCGCTCTGATAAGCCAAAAAACCGTGGGATGCATCTCACACCGCCTCCTGTAAAGGAACTGGCACTGGCCCATGGTACACCCGTCTATCAGCCCAAAACCTTGCGTGACGGCGAAGCGCTTGCCCTGATCCAAGACCTCAGTCCGGATCTCATTGTCGTTGTGGCATATGCAAAAATCTTACCCCAAGAGATACTGGATTTGCCGCCCTATGGGTGCATTAATGTGCATCCCTCGCTCCTGCCGAAATATCGCGGCGCTGCCCCGATCCAATGTGCGGTGTTAAACGGAGAGGAGACCACAGGCGTCACCATCATGCAAATGGACGCAGGCCTTGACACAGGCGATATTATCACCCAGCGGGAGGCAGATATCTTACCGGATGAAACCTCCGGTGAACTCTTTGAACGTCTCTGTGTGGTCGGCGCAGAACTCTTGGTCGAAACCATCCAAATGATCGCAAGCCGCACTGCCACATATATGCCGCAAGATTCAAATCTTTCTAGCTACGCCAAACCCATCACCCGCGACATGTCGCCTGTAAATTGGACCCGTACAGCCTTTGAGATTACAAACCAAATCCGCGGCCTGAATCCATGGCCAACAGCGACGGCAACAATCAAAGACCGTGATTTCAAGCTCCTTGCAGCCCATCCGGGCACGGGAGAAGGAGCGCCGGGTGAAGTCCTCCAAGCGGGGAAGAGCGGTCTGGAGATCGCTTGCGGAGACGGTTCTGTATATATCACAAAACTCCAAGCGCCGGGGAAAAAAACCATGTCTGCTGCGGACTATTTGCGAGGAAATCCGATTGAATAAACAAAAATTTCCCCCCAGCGCAAGAGATGCGGCCTTGCATGCCCTTATGGCGGAACGCAAAAGCGGTGTGTTTTTGGAAGAGGCTCTTGATCGTGAGTTAAGACGCCATAACCTGAGTGAGAGAGACACAGGACTTGCCTCCAAGCTCACATTCGGCACCTATCAAAACCGCAGTCTCCTTGACTTCTACATCAGCCAGTACTCCACTATGCCGATTGAGAAGCTGGAACCCCGCGTGTTAGACATCCTGCGCCTCGCGGCCTATCAGATCATTTACCTAGACCGCATCCCAAATCACGCGGCCATTGACGAAGCGGTAGAACAGACCAAAAAGGGAAGCCCAAAAGCTTCCGGACTAGTAAACGCAGTCTCCCGCCGGATCGCAGAACACGCAGACAAGCTCCCAGAGGTTCCGCGAGAAGATTTCGCAGAATACCTTTCTATCCAATACAGCCATCCAAAGTGGCTTGTAGAGCGGATCCTAGATGAGTTAGACCCAGAAAGCACAGAAGCCCTGCTCCAAGCAAATAATGCAGATGTCCCTATCTATGCACAGATAAACACCTTGAAAGCGGATACTGATCAGGTGCTTACAGACTTGCAAGCAGAGGGCATCGGAGCAGAAAAACACCTATGGTTACCTGACTGCCTAGTCTTAACACAGACAGGAAATCTCACAAAATGCAAGCCATTCAAAGAGGGAGCCCTCTACATCCAAGATCCTGCCGCTCGTCTGGCAGTCGATGTGGCAGATCCATTACCTAGTACAAGGCTGTTGGATACCTGTTCTGCCCCCGGGGGAAAGAGTTTTGCCGCAGGGATTCGGATGCAAAACCAAGGGGAGATATTGGCCTTCGATTTAAGCGAGAAGAAATTAAAACGCATCGAAGAAGGAGCCGAGCGCCTCGGCCTCACCATCATACAAACCGGCGCAAAGGACGCGAGAACACTAGACCCGGAAGAGATCGGGTTATTTGATACAGTCATCGTAGACGCCCCATGCTCCTGCATCGGCATCATCCGCAAAAAGCCGGAAAGCCGGGATAAAACCCCGGAAGAGATTGCCGGACTCCCAAAAATCCAGCTGGAAATCCTGCAATCTGCTGCCAAATGTGTCGCCTCCAGAGGTGTGTTGCTTTACGCGACCTGCACCATCCTACCGGTGGAGAACAACGGTGTAATCGAAGCCTTTTTAGCCCAAGCAAAAAACTTCACACCGGAACCATTCACGCTATCCGGTGAAATCGGAACAGCGGAAGCCGGACAAATTACACTCTATCCCCACATCCACGGCACAGACGGCTTCTTCATCAGCAAACTAAGGCGGGTGACTTGATATGCAAAAACCAAATATCCGTAGCCTTTTCCTGGAAGAGCTGGAAGCCGTGATGAAAGATTTGGGCGAACAAAAATTCAGAGCAAAACAAGTCTTCCAATGGACACAGCGCGGCACAAGAAGCTTTGACGAGATGACAAATCTATCAGAAACCCTGCGTCAAAAGCTGACAGACCGCTTTACATTTACGGCGCCTGAGCTGATAGAAAAACTGGAATCCAAAGACGGCACGATCAAATATCTCTGGAAACTCAGAGACGGTAACACCGTCGAAACCGTACTCATGCGCTACAAACACGGGAACACCATCTGTATCTCCACCCAAGTGGGCTGCCGGATGGGCTGTACATTCTGTGCCTCTACCATTGGAGGGCTAGTACGCAACTTAGACGCAGGGGAGATGTTAGAGGAAATCCTCTTCACAGAACTAGACGCAGAGGTCAAAATATCCAACATCGTCCTTATGGGGATCGGAGAGCCTTTGGACAATTTTGAGAATGTGCTCCGCTTCCTAAAACTGGTCAATCACCCGGATGGACTAAACATTGGAATGCGGCATATTACAGTATCTACCTGCGGATTGATAGAAGAGATTGACAAACTGGCCTCAAATAGCTTACAATTAACTCTATCCGTCTCTTTACACGCACCGGACGACGAAACACGGAATCGGCTTATGCCGATCAGCCGAAAATCCAGCGTAAGGGAACTTTTAGAGGCTGCCGAACGTTATGGTAAACAGACAGGTCGGCGGATCTCTTTCGAATATGCCATGATTGACGGTGTGAATGACACGCCGGAACAGGCAAAGCTTTTAGCAAAGCAAATGAAAGCAATCGGCGGGCATGTCAATCTCATCCCGCTCAATCCCATCGCAGAACGAAAGCTCGGAGCCAGTGTGAAGGAAAAACTGGACACATTCGAGCACATTCTACAGCGTGAGGGCGTAAACGTCACCATTCGCCGGAGCCTCGGCGGAGATATAGACGCCTCCTGCGGGCAACTTCGCAGGCGGAAAGAAAGGGAGGGGAATGCATGAAGGCTTTTGGACGGACGGACAAAGGCATCGTGCGGCGAGACAATCAGGATCACTTCCAGATTGAAACCTTGCCGGATGGAAAAACCGTCATCTGCGTCGTATGTGACGGCATGGGCGGCGCGAAAGCAGGCAATGTAGCGTCCACAATGGCAGCGGAGACCTTCATCGGCGCACTAACAGATCAACCCATGACACTCAGAGACAAGACCCTGATCAAAGAAGTGATCGCAGACGCCGCCATGGCGGCAAATCGCGTTGTACATGAGATGGCAAAGGCAAGCGAAGACTACAAGGGCATGGGAACTACCCTAGTCGGCGCAGTCATTCGCGGAGGCCGGGCAAGCATCGTAAACGTGGGCGATAGCCGCGCCTATCTCATCTCAGGTGGTCGAATGAAACAGATCACAAGAGATCACTCTCTCGTAGAAGATATGATCTCCCGTGGGGATATCACAAGAGATGAGGCGCAAAATCATCCAAACCGAAATCTCATTACAAGAGTAATCGGCACAGAGCCCCGTGTGAAACGAGATATGTTTGAACTAGAGCTAAAACGGGGAGACAGGCTGCTCTTTTGCTCAGACGGACTCACCAATCTAGTCAGCGATGAGGACATATTGCAAGAGGTTAAAACCTATGAAGACTTAGAAAAATGTTGTGAGATGCTAATCACCCTGGCCCTTGCAAAAGGCGGATCAGATAACGTCACAGCTTTGATGATCCAGGCATAAGCCAGAATTCAAACAGGGTGTTAAGGATAACTTGACAGGGAGAGCAGAAATCCTTGTCAACGAAATGAAGAGGAGAGCAACAATGGATAAATATCTAGGCACGGTCTTAGACGGACGATATGAGATTTTAGAGATTCTAGGCACTGGTGGCATGTCCATGGTGTACAAAGCGCGGGACAACCGCCTCAATCGCTTAGTGGCGATCAAAATTCTGAAGGACGATCTCGCTCTAGACGCTGACTTCCGCCGCAGATTCCAGACGGAATCTCAAGCGGTTGCGATGCTGTCTAACCCGAACATCGTGGCGGTATACGACGTGAGCAAGAGCTTAGACGTGGAATATATCGTCATGGAACTCATTGAGGGGATTACCCTCAAGCAATACATGAACCGCAAAGGCAAGCTCAACTGGAAAGAGTCCCTACACTTTGCAACCCAAATCGCAAGGGCGCTCAACCACGCCCACTCTCGGGGGATTATTCATAGAGACATTAAGCCCCACAACATCATGATCCTAAAAGATGGCAGTGTAAAAGTAGCGGACTTTGGCATTGCTCGTCTACAAGATAGCCAAAGCTCAACCCTAACCCAAGAAGCCTTGGGCTCTGTGCACTATATTAGCCCAGAGCAAGCAAAAGGCGCACAGGTAGACGCACGCTCAGACCTCTACTCCCTTGGTGTGGTACTCTATGAAATGCTCACCAGCCGCCTGCCTTTTGAAGGGGACAGCGCAGTATCCGTTGCGATCCAGCATATCAGCTCTATTCCGCTTTCTCCGAGAGAAATCAATCCGGAAGTCCCGGCAGGGCTTGAAGCGATCGCGATGAAAGCCATGAATCCGAGTCTAAATCTCCGTTATCAAACCGCGGAAGAAATGCTCCGTGACTTTGAATCCTTCCGTCAAAATCCAAACATTGTATTCCCCTTCGCTCAAGCGGCAGCGGGTATGGGAGCTGTTGCGGCAGCGCAAGCGGTGAGTAACCAAGCGCCAAGAAGACCTCAGCCTCAGCAAAACGCTCCGGCTTCAAGACCAAGTGAGAATCGCAGAAGAAACGATGATCGAGACCGAGACGACCGAGATGACCGCCGCAAAGACTGGCGAGGGAGCGAGGGTAATAAACACAGAACCCGCAACACAAAAGCTCGCCGTGTATCTACCATGCTCGGTGTCGGTGTGGTGCTTCTGTTTCTAGTTGTCGCCGCTGTTTTCCTGTGGAACACGCTAATCCGCGATATTGTAGATGACGCGCCGGAGCGCATCGAAGTAGCTGACTTTGTCGGTAGACATATTGACACCGTCCAAAATAATGCTTTCTATCTAGATCAATATGACTTCACCATAGAACTTGTGGAAACAGATACAGACCCGGAAGGCATTATAATCCGTCAAAACCCGGCTGCTGGTCGCCCCGTAGCCATAGGGTCAGACGGCCTCGTCCCTGTGCGCCTCTTCGTCGCGATGCCGATGGGAGAAGAAGACCTTATGCCAGATCTCTTCAATCTGAGCTATGAACAAGCACGGATCAGGTTGGTAGAGCTTGGCGTCCCATCTGCAAATATTCACAGACGCGATCAGGCCAGTGATGATGTGCAAAACAATCATGTAATCGAAACCATCCCCATGCCGGGTGCAAACTTAAATCGTTCAGATAACTTCTTCCTCTTCATCAGCACAGGCCCAGAGGAGACAGAAGTTCGTGTACCCCAACTATATGGTCTCTCCTTGCCGATTGCAATCAGTATGCTCCAAGACCTTAGGCTAGACTATACACATGTTATGGAGTATAGCCCCGCTGCCAATGGAACGGTTATCGGGCAAAGCCATGCGGCAAATATGCTGGTACCAGAGCGGACGCAAATTATCCTAACCGTTTCCCGCGGACCAGAGCCAACACCAGAACCAACACCAACTCCGACACCAGAACCACCATCACCACCGCCAGAACCGACTGATCCGCCGAATGGCGGCGGCGAAAACGGCGAGTAAGCCGAATGGATGGTGTAATCATCCGGGCCCTCTCCGGATTCTACTACGTAAAAGAAGCCTCGGGCACTGTGATCGAATGCAGAGCCCGAGGCCGCTTTCGCAAGACAGGGGAGTCACCCCTCGTGGGCGACAGGGTAAGCATATCTGAAACAGAGATAGGCAAAGGGGTAATTGAGACCATTCATCCCCGCAAAAACGCCTTTGTACGCCCCCCTGTGGCAAATATTGATTGTATGATCCTCTTAGCAAGTGCAGTAAATCCCATTACAGATCCCTTTCTGATCGACCGCATCACGGCGATTGCAGCAGCAAAAGGCGCTGAGTGTATAATCTGCATCAATAAAACAGACCTCCACCCGGGGGATGATCTCTTTGCGATTTACAAAGCCGCAGGGTTTCAAACCATTCGCACCTCTGCAAAGTCCGGCGAGGGGATCGAAGAGCTCCGTGCCGCAATCCGCGGGAAAATATGTGCCTTTGTGGGGAATTCCGGCGTTGGAAAAAGCAGCATCCTAAACGCGCTGGAACCCGGTTTCATGGTAAAAGTCGCGGAGGTCAGTGAAAAACTAGGCCGAGGCCGCCATACAACCCGCCACGTAGAGCTTTTCCCCTTGGGTGACGATACTGAGGTGGCAGATACCCCCGGTTTTTCCTCTTTTGATATTGAGAAAATGGATCTCACTATCAAAGAAGATCTCCAACATGCCTTCCCGGATTTTGAACCCTATCTCGGTCACTGTCAGTTCAGAGACTGCGCCCACGTAGCGGAACAGGGCTGTTCGGTACTGGATGCACTGCATAAAGGCGAGGTCGAGCCCACACGGCATGCAAGCTATGTACGGCTCTATAATGCGGTAAAAGAGATCAAAAGCTGGGATCGGAAATCCAAATAAGATAAGAGGAGCATCAGAACATGGTAGAAAGACCCGATCGAAACAATCAGACAGCAGCGATTGTTGTCATTATTATCGTCGTTATTTTACTTGCATTGCTCGTGGTTTTGGCTTTTCAATTTATAAATGTCAGAGTCATAGAAGAGCCAGGAGTTGTGGAAATCGAAAGGGACGTTCAATCTACTCCGGAACCAGAATTGCCAGACGAGTACATCCCGGCGCTGCCAGCCGAGACAGACGATCCGGCAGAAGTTCGGATCACAATTGAAGATCATTTTATAGGCAACGTTGCAGTGTTAGGAAACTCGATTTACTATAGCTACACATATATTTCAGAAGGACAAAATTTGATTGTTGTAACTCGCCTTGGTGCGGATGGAACCGAGGAGCAAAGAACCACGATCGAATGGGGTAGCTGGTCATTTTGGGACCACACCTTTGAGATCACAAGAGATGGAGATTTCCTCTTCTTAGCCCTTGAATTTGAAGAGGATGAAGAAGTCTATTACTTTATTAGATACAATACAGCCGATAGCGCCTTGACATATCAAAAAATATCAGACCAACTTCCAATTGACCTGAGAGAAACTTGGATTCATACTGCGGCATTTGACGCGGATGGAAATATCTTCCTCTACTTGCCAGAGGAAGATATAATCTATATCCTAGATCGAGATGGGGTATATAGAGGTCAAGTAGATGTAAGTGACTTTTGGTTTACAGATGTATTCCAAGTGCGGGATGGTCAGCTTGTTTTATTCGGCAGTGACGAAAATTTTGACCTAGTCTTAATGGGGATTGACTTGTCAACAAACACACTAACAAGAATCTCCACCTTCGAGTCCTCTCTATGGGCTTGGGGCGCATATAGTGGTCAGAACAGCAAAGAGTTCGACCTGTTCATTGACTTTGAATATGAGCTTTACGGCTACAACATCCAAACAGGAGAACTTACCTTTTTGCTCGACTGGGAAGAGATCGGAATCTTCCCAGACTGGGGTAGCGACATCTTATTTCTGGAAAACGGACAAATTGCTGTACTGGAAAGACATAGCACACGCCACAATTTTTGGGCGGAACTGATTATCTTTACCCCATAAATAAGCAAAAATACGTGCACAAAATGCCGTCCTCTGCGTATACTGTACTGAAATCAATTCAGTAGGAAACGTGGAAGGCGGCATTTCGCTATGAGAAGACGCGGATTTTACGGAACAAAGCGAGCAGGGTGGATCTTAGCAGCGGTAGGTGGGGGGATGATTATAGCCCTCATGTTACCGTTCTGGTTCTGGTGGCTCGCGATCGGGATCGGTCTGCTTTCAGGGGGTGTATGTTTGCTCAGGCGCTGACAGGAGGGAATCGTATGAAAAGCGTAGTAGTAAAATCACCAAAAATGCTGCGCTCCATTCTGCGTAGGATTTTC
>Ga0131853_10000047_pt1 | contig 159997 bp, 154 predicted proteins | sample TergutLab28metaG_FD_92764 | JGI IMG/M metagenome (GOLD analysis project Ga0131853, IMG submission 92764) | Labiotermes labralis P1 segment gut microbial communities from Petit-Saut dam, French Guiana - Lab288 P1 (version 2) (version 2) | ecosystem: Host-associated > Arthropoda: Insects >... | reverse complement strand
TTTTCCCCCCCCCCCCCCAGAATTTTGTATAATACCTCTTGTAGAAATAAATCTCAGGAGGTATTTTTCATGAGCAATGATGTTAAGATGTCGCGGTGCTTGTTGGCTATAAGGATTGGGGCAGCTTTGTTGTACATACTTTTCTTTTTGCCTTGGATTGACGAGACAATCGCTGTGTTTGGCACAACAGAGACCATAACTGTATCTGGTCTAATGTTTGCAACAGATGAAGTTGCTGGTCATTGGGCTGTTTTTGGGTTACTAGCAATACCAATAGGAGTGATAATCTTTGCCTTTATGGAGCAATCTTTGACACTTGACAGAGGGAACGAATTTATAGTATTAGGAGGATTGGCTCTTATTGGACTTTTAGCTTTTTGGCATTTTCATACTACGGCAAATAGCTTAATGATGGGCATGTTTTCGAGCGTTTCTACCATTTTTTATAATGCCAATTTTGTTATCTACATAGCTCTGATAGGAGCAAGTATTTATGCTAGATATCCTCTACAGTAAAAAGTACACTCATCACAAGCACAAGCAGTGGAAACCTTACAAGAAGTTGCCCAAGCTGCAATGAATCGTGTGACATCTCAATGAAATTCTGTCATGGTTGCGGATATCGTTTTGACAAAAAGTGTCCTAGCTGCGATATTTCGCTTGGCAAGAAACTAAAGTTTTGTCAGGAATGCGGACGTAAGATTTTGATGAAGAAAATTAAATAAACAGCCGACGATTCCACATCATCGGCTATTTATTTCTATAGATACCCACTTTACCTCCAGTGGGCTATTACTATTGAGGCGTAGCGACAGATAGCTGTCATTTCGTTCCTCGGAAAAAAGTGTTAGTTTATCATAAATATTAATTTGATGTGTGGAGGCTGTGTATTTTTTTGTAAAAAGCGTGGTGTTATTGCTTATTTGCCTGAGCTCTATGGCAGTGCCTGTATGCTCTTGATTCACAAGCTGCATCGTTAGCTCTATGTCATATCTTTTGCCTGCAGGTAGAATGATTACGAAGTCACCATCTATGCGAGCGGTTCGCACACCATCTTCGCAACATGCCTTGTGGCAGAGTAATAATGTTTTGCATGGCGACCAAGCATATTTTGTCTCTGCAACAAATTTGCTTATGCATTTGCATGGTTTAGGTTTGGGCTTAGGTTTAGGTTTGGGCGGTATGGGCGGGCAGGGTTTTGGGCAGGGACATATGCAATCCGTTACCAAGCGCAACTTGTTCTTTAGAACTATCTGCAAGTCCCCTATTCTTTCTATTACCTGTGCCGCTGAGCGGTTTATGCTTATAATCATTTCGCGGTCTTTTTTGTTCGACCAATTAACGTTTTCTATGGCGCGTTCTATTTTCTCGCTTTCTGCGTTTAAGATGCGGGCAAGAGCGACTTCTTCCATGGCTATGGAGGTTATTATTGCGTTTAATGCTTCTTTACGAGATGGCATATCTTGGTTATCTGGGAATTTCGGCATAGACATGACCATTGCCCCCTTTTGTTGCAACATAATTCATCCTATGAGGAGATTTTGCAATTGTGCATAATCACATTATCCCGTGGGGATAATTATAGAAAAACGAAAAGAGGCCGTGCTATGCGAGTATATGAACAAAACCCAGCTACAGAATATATGTTATGCCCCAAGATAAAAACCACTGGAAACAATGCCAATAATGCCGTTCAACCGCTTTCTGGTTGTATGGGTTGCCCGCACCATTCTTTTATGACATGTCATGCGCCTAGCGGGGCTTTCGCCGCAAAGAACTATCGCTCGAAAACATCAACAGACAGGCTTTAGACGCAGGAGCTAGTTGATGTAAACATCAACATGTCAATGTTTTTCCGCAAGAAACCCTTGCAATTGCTTTAAAGCTGTGTTATAATGCAAGTAATCTATCGTTTGTGACGGAGAGTGGGCGTAAAAGACCCACTCTTCGCTATTATGTGCAAGTTTTTGAAGATGAATTTTATTTAAAGGAAGGAATGATAAAATGCCTGCAAATAGCGAGCTTATCGACACTATAGGCCTTATAGAGAAAGAAAAGGGCATAGACAAAGAAACCCTCTTTGAAGCCATTGAATCCTCGCTTATCTCTGCGTGCAAGAAAAATTTTGGAACAAGCCAAAATATACGCGTTTCTATTGACCGCGACAATGGCAGTGTCAATGTTTTTGCGCAAAAGGAGGTTGTGGAAGAAGAAAATTTTGAGGACGAGAATCTTCATATATTGCTTGCTGATGCCCGCGAGATTAACTTGGAGTATGCTATAGGCGATATCGTTGAATTTGTTGTTACGCCGCGCGACTTTGGACGTATATCCGCGCAAACAGCAAAGCAGGTGGTTGTGCAAAAGTTTCGTGAAGCAGAGCGCAATAAGGTTATTAAAGAGTTTAAAGACCGCGAATATCGCTTGCTTTCAGGCGTTGTGGAACGTATAGAGGGTCGCAATGTTTTTATATCTGTGGGTCAAAATGAGCTTATGCTTATGCCTGGTGAACAGATTCCTAATGAGCAGTATTATATGAATCAGCGCATTAAGGTATTGGTGCTTGACATAAAGGATGGTGGAGGGCGTGGACCACTGATACCTGTTTCACGTACGCATCCTGACCTTGTTGCGCGTTTGTTTGAGCAGGAGGTGCCAGAGGTTGCTGATGGTACGGTGCTTATTAAAGCTGTGGCGCGTGAAGCGGGGCATCGCACAAAAATAGCTGTAGCCAGCCTAAACAGTAATGTAGACCCTGTTGGCTCTTGTGTGGGTGCTGGTGGTCAGCGTGTGAATGTAGTCGTCAATGAGCTTAATGGTGAAAAAATAGATATTATTTCGTATAGTGACGACCCTAAGGACTTTATAGCTGCGGCACTTAGCCCCGCTATAGTGCTTGCTGTGCGTGTGGAGGAAGGTGGCAAATCTGCCAAAATTGTCGTGCCTGACAATCAGCTTTCGCTTGCTATCGGGCGCGAAGGTCAAAATGCACGTCTTGCCGCAAAGCTAACGGGCTTTCGCATTGATATCAAGAGTTACAGCAAGGCTATAGAGGAGAATTTCATTAGCAACGAAGATATGCTGGATAACAAAGAAGACGCAACGCCTGATGATGCTGTGATTATTGATGAAACACAGTACGCAGAAGCGGCGGCTGAGTATTACGAATATGATGACGACGAAGAGTATGACGAGTATGAAGATGAGTATGAATATGAAGACGAAGAGTATGACGAGTATGAAGATGAGTATGAATATGAAGACGAGTATGTAGAAGATGAACAAAACTAAAGGGGTGTCGGGTTCACGCAAAAAGCCACCTGAGAGGCGGTGTGTGGGCTGCCGCGAAATGAAGAATAAGGCAGAGCTTATGCGCATTGTACGCAATGCGGACGATAGTGGTTTTGCTATTGATACCACAGGCAAGAGCGCGGGGCGCGGGGCATATATTTGCAAAAATGCCGAATGCTTTAAGAAAGCCGCAAAATCTGGCGGATTTGACCGTTCGTTTAAGCAAAAGATACCTCGCGAGATTTATGCAATATTGGAGGGCATGATTTTAGATGAATAAAGAGGCATTAAAAAAACGTTTGCTCTCCATGCTGGCACTAGCTAGAAAAGCAGGAAAAGTGACAGCAGGCGAAGAAAGTTGTGAAAAAGCTATTCGTGGTGGCGCAGCACTTCTTGTGCATGTGGCATGTGATGCTTCAGCTAACACACAAAAGAAATTTGGCAACAAGGCAAAATTTTACGATGTACCGATATATAGTCTATTTACGAAGGAGGAGATAAGCCGTGCTACGGGGCTGCACAATCGTGCCACCTTTGTAGTCACAGACCAAAGTTTTGCAACAAAAATAAAGGAGTTTATAGAGGAATTGCAACCTCTATAGGAAGGTGGTAACATGTCCAAAAAAAGGATACATGAATGGGCAAAAGAGTTGGGGATTGTTTCCTCAGAAATCATAAAATTTCTTCCAGAAATTGGTATAGAAGCCAAAACACATTTTGCAGCACTTGATGCGAACGATGCCGAAAAAGTACGCAAGCATTTTGGTACAGGCAAAACAATAGAAGCGCAAGCAATGAAGCAAGAAGATAAAGCAAAGCCAGATGCAAGACCAGAAAGACCCGTTAGACTTGATGCTGACGGAAATCCATTGCCACGCAGAGAAAGACCTCTTGGGCCTGATGGAAAGCCATTGCCTAGACCTGTGAGATATGATGCTGACGGAAATCCTATTCCGCGCAAAAAGCGTCCGCTTGGACCTGATGGAAAGCCTTTGCCAAGACCTGTAAGGCTTGATGCTGACGGCAAGCCTATTCCTCGACCTGTGAGATATGATGCTGACGGAAATCCATTGCCACGCAGAGAAAGACCTCTTGGGCCTGACGGAAAGCCATTGCCTAGACCTGTGAGATATGATGCAGATGGTAAGCCTATCCCTCGCAGAGAACGTCCGCTTGGATCTGATGGCAAGCCTATTCCACGACCGCCGAGACTTGATGCGGATGGCAAACCTATTCCACGACCAGATAGACCTAGAGGCGATAGACCGCCACGCGAAGGCGGAGCAAGCAGGCCCGATAGACCTTCAAGACCCAATGCTGATGGCAGGTCAGCTCCAAGGGGCGACAACAGGGGAGATAGACCACCATATAACAACAGGGGCGATGGCAGACCAAGACCTAGCGGGCAAGGCGCGCCTAGCGGCGGTCGTCCGCAAGGACAAGGTGGCGGCTATGGTCAGGGACAAAGTAGACCTGGTGGTGGTCGTCCGCAACATGGCGGCGGAGGCGATAGACAGCAATTCCGCGGTAATGACAAAGCCCCATTTCGTGGCGGCAGTGGTGGTGGAAACTTTGGCAGCGGAGGCACAGCGGGTGCGTTTGGCAGAAGTGGTAAACCAGACCAAAAACAGCAAGCACCTGACAAGCATGGTCGCAGGCAAAAGCTAGAAACCTCCAGAGGCAAAGATAGACGCAAAGACCGCTTGGTAGATGATAGCAAAGAAAAAATGCTGGCTCGTCAAAATGTACAAAAAGTTGTTGCAAAGCCCGAAGAGCCACGTGTAATATACGTACCAGCTACATTAACACTAAAAGAGCTAGCTGAAATGATGAATAAGCAAGGTGCGGAACTTGTTAAGTCCCTCATCAAAAAAGGTGAGATGATAAGCATAAACCAAGAGATTTCTTATGAAAAGGCTATGGAGATAGCTATGGAATACAATATCTTGGTTGAGGAAAAGATAGAGATTGACATATTGGAAGAAGTGTTTAGCGAGGATGAAGAAGGCGATGATGTTCTAATTAATCGTCCGCCTGTTGTTGTGGTTATGGGTCACGTTGACCACGGCAAAACTTCTCTTTTGGATGCTATTCGTCACACGGATGTTGTTGTGGGCGAGGCTGGCGGCATAACACAACATATTGGTGCTTATACCGTTAGTATTAGAGACCGCCCTATCACCTTCCTTGATACACCTGGTCATGAAGCGTTTACAGCTATGCGTATGCGCGGCGCACAGGTAACGGATATTGCTGTGCTTGTTGTGGCTGCGGATGATGGTGTCATGCCGCAAACAATTGAGGCTATCAGCCATGCTAAAGCAGCAGGCGTTGAAATTATTGTTGCTATAAACAAAATCGACAAGCCATCTGCAAACCCTGACCGTGTCTTACAAGAATTGACAGAGCATGGGCTTATTGCCGAGGCATATGGCGGTGACATTATTTGCGCTCGCGTTTCTGCTCATACAAAAGAGGGTTTGGACAATCTGCTTGAAATGATACTATTAATTGCAGATATGAAGGAGTTTAAAGCCAACCCTAATAAGAAGGCGCGCGGCACGATTATTGAAGCTCAGCTTGACAAAGGTCGTGGACCTGTTGCTACTGTACTTGTAAAATCAGGCACATTGCATATTGGTGACCATATCGTGGCTGGTACGGCACATGGCCGTATACGTGCAATGATAAACGATAAGGGGCAGAAAGTACAAGAGGCAGCTCCATCTATTCCTGTTGAAATTTTGGGGCTACATTCTGTACCTGCCGCAGGCGATTTGTTTAATATCGCACAAAATGCTAATGAGGCACGCTATGTGGCAGAAACTATAATAGCTAAAAATCGCGTGAAGTTGATAGATGAAACGCCGCAAAAGGTCTCTCTTGACGACCTCTTCTCGCAAATACAGGCAGGCAAGGTTAAAGAGCTTAATATTATCATCAAAGCTGATGTGGGCGGCTCTGTGGAGGCCGTTAAGGCATCTTTAGAAAAGCTTTCTAATGACGAAGTTCGTATACGCACTATTTTGGGCGGCGTGGGTGCCGTCACGGAAAGCGACGTAATGCTCGCTTCAGCTTCAAACGCCATTATCATTGGCTTTAATGTACGCCCTGAGCCATCAGCCAAGGCTGTCGCGGAAGACCAACAGGTTGATATTCGTTTGTATCGCATTATTTATAATGCTATTGATGACATTCAGGCTGCTATGGTTGGTATGCTTGACCCAATTTTTGAAGAAAAAATCATTGGTCACGCTACTATCCGCCAAATCTTTAAGGCAAGCGGCATAGGCACTATTGGCGGCGCATATGTAAATGACGGCAAAATCACAAGAAATTCTTCTGTGCGTGTATTGCGTGACAATATCGTTGTGTATGAGGGTACGCTGGATACATTGCGCCGTTTTAAAGAAGATGTGCGCGAAGTGTTGACAAACTATGAGTGCGGCTTGGTGTTGACAAAGTTTAGTGACATCAAAGAAGGCGACGTAGTGGAAGCTTTCGTGATGGAAGAAATTAAGCGTGACAAATAAAGGACTGATGACCTAATGAAAAACCGCATAATAAGGATTAATGACGAAATAAAAAAAGAGCTGAGCGAAATTTTGCGCTCGGGCTTGAAAGACCCGCGAATGGTGTCTATGGCATCTGTTGTACGTGTAGATACCAGTGCAGACTTAAAGCATTGTAAGGCATATATTAGTATACTCGGCAGTGATGAAGCACAGGAGAGCTGTATGGAAGCCATCAATAGTGCTAAGGGCTATATCAAGAGCCAGATAGCGAGCGCATTACAGTTACGCCAAACGCCAGATTTTAAGTTTATTGCTGATGACTCTTTGGATTACAGTTTTAAGATTGGCAAAATGTTGGATGATGTGAATAAGGGTGAATAGCCCACCAAAGGAGGGAAAGCCATGTTTTCAAGATTTGAAGCCTGGAACAATATGACCAAAAATGGTGACAACATCGTAATAGCAAGCCACCCTACGCCAGATGGCGATGCTATAGGGTCTGCGCTTGCGCTTGCGCTTGCTTTACATCTAGCAGGGAAAAAACCCACTGTGATATTGGACAAATATTCATCGAGATTTGATTTTGTGAAAGGGTGCGAATTTATTTATACTGGTGACCTTGACAAGCTTACATGTGATGTTTTCATCGCTGTAGATTGCGGAGATAAAATCCGTGTGGGCGAAGCAGAGGAGCTTTTTAATCGTTCTCCAATCACTATCAATATTGACCATCACGTTAATAATAGCAATTTTGCGCGGCTTAACTACGTGGACACGAACGCTTCATCTACCGCTGAAGTGATTTTTACTATCATTAACATGCATATCCCTATCACAAAAGATATTGCAGAATCATTATATATGGGCATCGTAACAGATACTGGCGGCTTTCGTCATTCCGCTACATCAGCGGAAACCATGGAGATTGCGGCACTTTTGATGCGCACTGGCATTGATTTTTCAGGGATTCAGCGTAATGCCATTTATTCACATTCTCATATAGAAGCACAAATATTTGCTAAAGCTATACAAAAGATGCAATTCGTCGAAGGATATCCGATTGTTTATACTGTGCTTACACAGGAGGATATGAGGGCTGTACATGCTACATATTCCGACTTAGATGGTATTGCGGAATATATGCTAAACACCGAGGATGCTGTTGTTTCTGCATTTTTTACCGAGAGATTAGAGGGCAGAGTCAAGGTATCTTTTCGTTCTAGCAATCTTGATGTACGTCTGCTCGCGGAAAATTTCGGCGGCGGCGGGCATAAATTTGCGGCGGCGGGCAATTTTGTTTCTGGTCTTGATGAGGGCGTTTCGCTTGTGCTAGATGCTATAAAGGCAGCATTAGACCACAAATGAACAGAAGCGGTATAATTAACATCTATAAAGAAAAAGGTTATACATCACATGATGTCGTGAATATCGTTAGAGGGCTTGCTAAATGCAAGGCGGGACACACAGGTACACTAGACCCTGATGCAGAGGGAGTTTTGCCTGTGTGTCTTGGTCGTGCCACGAAAATTTCTGACTATATAATGGCAGATGATAAAGAGTACATAGCTAATGTGATTTTGGGTACGGAAACCACTACACAAGATGCATCTGGAGAGGTTTTGAGCCAAAAGCCATTTTTGGGAAATCTATTCGATGTTAATGATGCATTGCAAAAATTTATCGGACAAGTTCAGCAATTGCCTCCCATGTATTCCGCCATAAAGGTAAAGGGCAAAAAGCTATATGAACACGCAAGACAAGGCGAGGAAGTGGAGCGCAAAACAAGACAGATTACAATTCACGCAATAGAGCTATTAAGCGCGGATTTGCCTGATTTTTTCAGGATTAAGGTAGCTTGTAGCAAGGGTACATATATTCGCGCGCTTTGCGCCGACCTTGGTAAAGCATTGGATTCAGTTGCGCATATGGACGAATTGTTGCGCACGAGAAGCGGTAGTTTTTCTGTGGAAAATGCAATAAAGATAGATGATTTACGAGATATTGCGGCATATGACGAACTTGACCGCGTTATTATGCCTATTGAAGGTGCTTTGGGACATTTTCCAAGAATCATTATCTCTAATAAGGTTGAGAAGTGGATGAGAAATGGCAATAAAATTCCACTTGAATACGTTAGCGGAATTTTATGCGAAAAAACATCAAGTTACGAAGAATACCTAGCTCATGACCAAGACGGCAATTTGGCAGGTATTTATGTACAAATTGGTCAAGAATATATCAAGCCCAAGGTGATGTTGTTATGATATACTTGCATGGTCAGAACATAGAAGTAAATCAAGATTTAGCTATAACAATCGGCAAATTTGATGGCTTGCATAAGGGTCATATCGCTTTAATCTCTGAGCTAAAAAAAGTTGCCAAAAGCCGCAATTTAGCAGCCACTGTGCTATCTTTTTCTCCGCATCCTATGGCTGTGCTAAAAAGCAAGAATTATCCATTAATTTTGTCACAACAAGAAAAGCTCTATCTTTTGGAGCAGCTAGGTTTGGACTATTATATCGAATTTCCATTTACTCATGAATTTGCTCAGACGTCGCCAGAAAGTTTTCTTGAAGATATAATTTTTAGACAGTTGTGTGGCAGGGCTATGGTGTTTGGAGAGAATTTTCGATTTGGCGAGGGCGGACGTGGTGACATGGTGATGGCTAAGCAGCGTGGTGATGGCTTGGGGTTATACATTCACTCTATACCACTTATATCCAGCGGCTTCACGCAAATTAATTCAGGAAATATTCGTAGACTTGTTTCATCGAAGGACTTTTATGGCATATCACAGACCTGTGGTCGTGACTATTTCTTAATGGGTAAGGTTACTCATGGCAAGAAAAAAGGGCGCGAAATGGGCTTTCCTACTGCGAATATCGCTATGCCGCCAGACAAGTTGCTGCCACCAATAGGGGTTTATCACACAAATACTTTTGTTGATGGCAAGGGTTACGCTAGTATCACCAATATTAACCAAGGGCTTGTAGAAACCCATTTGTTGCATTTTAGAGGAGACCTATATGACCGCATCATTCGTGTAGACTTTTTGCAATGGATGCGTGACATGCGTAAATTTGCATCTTTTGATGATTTGGCGAAGCAGCTAGAAAAAGATGCTAACTCTAGGTTGATGTTGCATAATTAAAGCATCTGCTTATTTATATCGATACTTAAATTTATAGTCCCGAGCATATGCTCTATGTGTACGGCTGTATCCCCTGTTTCCTCTGTATTTACCTAGAGATTTTCTACGGCGGCGCGGTCTGTGTGAAAATTGCAAAAATCTTAATAAAAGAAATCCCACTACAATGCTAGCCACAATCGCTAAGGCGATATTAAAGACAGACCATGTATTTTGCACATTTTCTTCATCAGCTCCATAGGTTGCATAACTGACCACTGCACCACCGCCTGGTAAAATAGCAGCTAGGTCTTGTTCGCTTAGTTGCAAACCCGCATGAGCCGTACGCAACGGAACTTCTGCAAGGATTGTCCCATCATGCTCAATCAAAATCCTGCCCACCAAAAAGCCTTCTGTAACAGGCGCAACAATTCTATTTGGCAGATGCACACTCATCTCAATGCCGTCTGTATTAAATCCTGCAGGCAATGACAGAATCATATCCCCTTCAGCCACAATCCCTACGTCCCCTATCACAAGAACGCCATCGCCGCTACGTTGCACGAGGTCTATTGTGTATTCAAAATCATTTGCCAAAAAGGCTTGGTATCGTAGGAATCCTTCAAAGCCATGTTCCATCAGCATTCTGGTGTCCGAAAAAATCATAGGGCGTTGGTCTGCATACAAAACCACAGAAATAAGCTCTAGGTCACCCCTTTGTGCATACGAAACCAATGTATGTCTGGAATTGTTCGTAAAGCCTGTCTTGCCGCCTATGATATCTGGGCTAAAATGCATACTTGTTGGAAAAATCATATTATTAGTATTATAAATTATACGATATTCTTCTTGGGTTGCCGATGGTGGAATCGTGAAACGTTGAGTGGCAATAATTTCGCGGAACAAATCATGCGTAAGTGCTTCACGCATTATTATAGAAATGTCATATGCTGTTGTGGCGTGGTCTTCTTCCCATAATCCATGTGCATTAGTAAAGTTTGTATTAAAAGCACCTAGTTCATGCGCGCGCGATGTCATTATTTGTGCAAAATTCTCCATATTGCCGCCCAAAAATTCGGCAATGGCGTTGCTCGTGTCATTCGCGCTGGCAAGCAAGATGGCATAAAGCGATTCTTCTACAGTCAAAAACTCTCCCACATCTGCCAAGCCGCTATGCCACGGCATGACAGTCGAGATAGCCTCAAAGCTATGCACAACAGGCGTTTGCATACCATGCCCACTTTCAAGGAGCAAAAGAGCTGTCATCACTTTTGTAATGCTGGCAGGATAAGCGCGCTCATGCATATTAACTTCATGTATTATATGTCCTGTACTTGCATCTATTAGTATTGAAAATTCAGATTCCAAAGGAATTTCATTATCCATATTTATTTCTGTAGCATAAACAGCCCTCGAAAAAACGAGAGCAAAAATACTCGATATCAAAATTATTCGTAACTTTCGCAATATATTTCTCCCTTCTGTCAAGCTTTAGTATTAATTATATTCCTTGTCGTCATAAACGTCAATAGTTTTTCGACAGCTTTTGCTTGCACTTCTTTCAATTTCTGATATAATAAAATGAATAAGATGATTATGAACACGATTAAGCAGATTTAAACTTTAGGAGGAAAAAATATGCATGATGTTTCTGTGAATGCCCAAAATGGTCAAATTCAGATAGCCAATGAGGTGTTGGCTGTTGTTTCAGGCACAGCCGCGCTTGAGGTTGAAGGCGTTGCTACTAGTCACTCTGTTTCTGATGCCTCTGGTCGTTTTGCCAAGCGCAATTTTTCGCGCGGTGTAAAAATTGCTATGCGTGAAGATTCTGTTAGTGTGGACATAGCAATTATTGTGAAATTTGGACATCAAATTCATATTGTATCTGAAGAAGTTCAAAAGCGCGTGAAATCCGCGCTAGAAACTATGGTAGGGATGACTGTAAAAGAAGTAAATGTAAATGTGGTTGGTATACATTTTGATAAACCGCCAAAGGTGAAGGCAAAGGTTAAGTCTAAGGTGATGCCTACCAAGAGAGGGTAGATAATGAGCAAGAGAATTATAGGTCGCAAAAGCGATAGGAAACATGCATTTTGCATGGTTTTTGCGCGGGAATTTTACGACAATAATGACATGGTTGATGATTTGGATTATTATCTAGCTGATTTTGCCGAGGAACTCAACGAAGGTGTCAACGAAATGGATTTTATTCTCGGCGAAGTCGGGGGCGTTTTTGCAAACCTGAATATAATTGATGCACATATCGCCGAAACTTCTTCTGCATGGGATATTTCTCGCATCTCTAAGATTGATTTGGCAATAATGCGCTTAGCTGTTTATGAGATTCTATTTGACGATAAAATCCCAGAAGGCACATCTATAAACGAAGCAGTAGAACTTGCCAAAGCCTTCTCTTCTGAGGATGGCAGTAAATTTGTTAATGGCGTGCTTGGCAAAATCGTTAGAAAACTAAAAGAAGGCGAAAATGACAATGAAAGTGCGAGCCTATAGGGTTTCTAAAATCGTAGAATATATGAAGGAGCTGCTGGAGGAGGATATTTTTCTATGTAGCATAGTTATAGAGGGTGAAATTTCTAATTTTAGGCGGCATAGCTCGGGCCATTTATATTTCAGTCTAAAAGACGATGCATCGGCTTTGCGATGTGTATTTTTTAAAAATGATGCCGCCAATTTACAATTTTCGCCTAAAGATGGTGATTTTGTTCAGATATATGGTCGTGTGACAGTTTACCAAAAAATAGGTGATGTACAATTTGTTGGTGAATTTATGGAGGCTACAGGGCGCGGTAAAATTCGTGATAACTTGGATGCCCTAAAGTCCAAACTGCACGAAGAGGGGGTTTTTGATAATTCTCGTCCAATACCACAGTATCCTGATAAAATAGCCATTGTCACCTCCCCTACCGGAGCCGCTGTATTTGATATGATAAATACCGCTCGGCGGCGTAATCCACTCGTTCAATTGATTTTGATACCAGCTTTGGTGCAGGGAGATGATGCGCCCGACGATATCGCTCGTGCCATAGAGCTTGCATGTGCTGACGGTGGCGCGGATGTGTTGATTGTAGGGCGTGGCGGCGGTAGCGTTGAGGATTTATGGGCTTTCAACACCGAGGTTGTGGCTCGTGCGGTGCATAATTCCACAATTCCCGTGATTTCAGCTGTGGGTCATGAAATAGATGTGACAATTTGTGATTTTGCGGCAGATTTGCGGGCTGCTACACCCACAGCGGCGGCAGAGCTGGCAACACCAAGGCTGGATGAGATGTATGCAGGGCTTGCCCATTGCACAGACGAGTTGCACAATGCTATAGGTAGAAGGCTGCACGATGCTCGTACCGCACTAGATAACAGGCTTTACAGGCTTTCACCCGAAAGGCAGATAAGTAAAATAGCGACACAAAGAAGCTTGCTATATGCTAAGTTGCAATTGCTAGAAAAGGTTTCGCCTCTAGCTGTATTAAGACGCGGCTTTGTGCTTGCAAAAGATGAAGGCGGAAATATAATAAAGTCTGGTAAAAGTTTGCAAGCAGGACAACGCATGGTATTACAATTTTCTGATATAATTAGAGAAGCGGAGATTGTAGATGAAAAAATTTGATTTTGAAGAAAACATAAGGCGTTTGGATGAAATTGTAATTGCAATAGAGAGTGCAGATATGCCACTTGAAGCTTCTTTGGCATTGTACAAAGAAGGAGTGGCACTCGCCACAGCTTGTGATGAGGCTTTGAATGCTGCCGAAAAAGAAGTTTTGTTGCTTTCCAAAAGCGGCGAAGCACAGCCTTTTCTTATGAGGAACGATGAAGATGAGCTTTGATTTTAATTCGCAGTTGCAAGAATATATTGGACTTATAGACCGAAGATTGGAAGATTATTTGCAAATTTCCTATCCTGAGGTTATTTATGAATCTGCTAGATACAGCATTTTTTCTGGTGGCAAGCGTGTTCGCCCTGCTATTTTGCTGGGTGTGTGCGATATGCTTAATGGACTGCGCGAAAATGCCCTGCCCTTTGCTTGTGCTTTAGAGATGATACATACCTATTCTTTGATTCATGATGATTTGCCCGCGCTTGATAATGATGATTTTAGGCGCGATAAACCCACGAATCATATTGTTTTTGGTGAGGATATGGCACTTTTGGCAGGGGATGCTTTGCTTAATCGTGCATATGAAGTTATGTCAGATTTTTGCATTAACAACAATGAAAATAGTTTGCACTTTTTGAAAAGTATGTCAAAAATTGCTAGTTATGCGGGCATAACGGGTATGATTGGCGGGCAAGTTATGGATGTGCGCTTAGAAAACTCGCCTGCTACCGCTGATGAGGTTGCGTATATCTATAAAAATAAGACCTCAAAGCTCTTTATGGCAGCTTTTGGATGCGGTGCTTTAGTTGCTGGTTGTGGTGATAATACTGTGAGCATCATGGAAAAAATAGGTTTTGATTTAGGTTTGGCTTTTCAGTTAAAAGACGACTTTTTAGATTTGGAAGGTGACCAGAAGCTCGGCAAAGCCACTTATGCCTCTGTTTTAGGCATAGATGTTGCAAAGAAAATGCATGATGACATATCAGTGTCAGCTATAAGCAGTCTCTTGAAATTTGACAACTCAGCCTTCATGGTATCTATGGCAGAAAATCTACTTCACAGAACAAGGTGAATAAATGTCATTTTTTGATGAAATTTTGGGCAACAATGCCCTTTGGATAGCACTTTGCGCATGGCTTGTAGCGCAGATTCTTAAAATTGTGATAGAGCTTGCTCGCTCAAGAAGGCTCAATTGGGGACTTTTGATGTCGTCAGGCGGTATGCCCAGTTCCCATTCTTCGTTTGTTACCGCTGTAACCACGGTTATCGGGCTTTCGGAGGGGTTTGATTCGCCAATTTTTGCTCTGGGCGCAATCGTCAGCCTTATTGTGATGTATGATGCATCTGGCGTGAGGCGAGCGGCAGGAAATCAGGCAAAAGTCATAAATGACCTGCTTGCAAGCATTGAAAACACAGGGATAAAATTGGATAAGAAATTGAAAGAAATGTTGGGACACACACCCATAGAGGTAGCCGCAGGAGGCATTTTGGGCATTATCATCGCATTGCTATTATATTGATAACGAGGTACGCATGAATTTGATTAATAAAGTAAATTCGCCAAGAGATTTAAAGCGGCTAAAAATAGAGCAACTAACCCCATTAGCAGAAGAAATCCGTAAATTGATACTGACCACAGTTTCGCAAACAGGGGGTCATTTAGCATCCAATTTAGGCGTGGTAGAGCTAGCAATAGCCCTGCATTATTGCCTAAGTTCCCCGCAGGACAAAATCGTGTGGGATGTAGGGCATCAATGCTATCCGCACAAAATTTTGACAGGACGAGCCGCCGAATTTAATACTTTACGTAAATATGAAGGCTTGAGTGGTTACATAAAATCCTCTGAAAGTCCGCATGATTCCTTTGATGTTGGGCATAGTTCTACGTCGCTTTCTGCCGCACTTGGCATGGCTATTGGTCGTGATTTACAGGGAAGTAGCAGCAAAGTCGCTGCCGTTATTGGTGATGGTTCGCTAACTAGCGGGCTTGCGCTAGAAGGGCTTAACAATATCGGACGAAGCGATACCGACATCATGGTTTTTCTTAATGATAACCAAATGTCGATTTCCGAAAATGTTGGTGCGCTTTCACGATATTTAAATGATTTGCGGTCTGCGCCGTCTTATATATCTGCAAAGCGTGATGCCAAAAGATTTTTGGGCGGCATACCTTTTGCAGGGCGATTTACAAGGAATTTTATAGAAAAGACTAAGAATCAGCTCAAATATCTCCTGCTGCCAGGTGTATTATTTCAAGAGTTGGGCTTTAAATATTATGGCCCTGTTGATGGACACGATTTGGAGCAGTTGATTTCTGTGGTTCGGAATGTCAAAAACATTAGCGGTCCCGTGCTAGTGCATGTAATTACAAAAAAAGGTAAAGGATACAGCTTAGCTCAAAAATACCCTCACAAATTTCATGGGGTTGAGCCTTTTGATATCAAGACTGGACGTGCAAAGATAGCTAAAAGTGAACCTACATTTACCGATGTATTTTCAAAAAAAATTGTAGATTTAGCTCGGGAAAACGAAAAAATTGTGGCTATCACCGCATCAATGCCTGATGGTTGCGGTCTTTCTGATTTCAAAAAACACTTTCCCGAGAGATTTTTTGATGTAGGTATAGCAGAAAGCCACGCAACCACCTTTGCTGCAGGCTTAGCAAAAACAGGTATGAAACCAATAATATGCATTTATTCCACATTTTTGCAGCGTTCTTATGACCAGATTTTGCACGATGTATGCATTCAGAAGTTACCAGTTGTACTTGCGATTGACAGGGCTGGGGTTGTGCCTGCCGATGGCGAAACCCATCAGGGCGTTTTTGACCTTAGCTATTTGTCACATATTCCTAATTTAACTATCTTAGCACCTCGTGACGGCGCAGAACTAGATGGTATGCTTGATTGGGCTTTTGTTCATGATGGACCTGTGGCTATACGTTACCCAAAGGCTATCGCATCCAGCCCTTATTCTTGCGATATTTCTCCTATTGAATATGGTAAAAGTGAGACACTTGTATCAGGAGAGCATATGGCTCTCGTTGCCGTCGGGTCTATGCTTTCCACCATCAGCGATGTTGCGCAGGAGTTGGAGCGTAAAGGCATTACACCCACTGTTACTGTTATAAATCCGCGCTTTATCAAGCCACTAGATACAAAAATGATAACTGACTTACATAAATATGACCATATATTTACATTCGAAGAAAATGTGTATAATGGTGGCTTTGGACAAGCATTGAGATATGCTATGGGTGGTAAGATGGTTCATTCTTTTGCAGTAGGTGACGAGTTTTTACCCACTGCAACAAGGGAAGAATTGCTTGCACTATCAGGACTAGATACCAAAAGTATTATTAATAAAATTTTGGAGACCATTGGTGATGGAAAAACGCCTTGATATTCTTGTTTGTGAACATTTATCTGTTTCACGCGAGTACGCTAAAGAAGTGATATTATCAGGAAAATGCATGGTGAACGGAAAGGTTGTCATTAAATCCGGGGTGAAGTTTTCATCAGATTGTAGGCTAGAGATTTTCGCAGAAAAGTTGCCATATGTATCACGAGGCGGATTGAAATTAGCTCACGCGATGAAGGAGTTCGATATAGACATCATTGACAAAGTTTGTATAGATATAGGTGCATCCACTGGCGGTTTCACGGACTGTATGTTACAACATGGCGCAAAATCAGTGATTGCCTTGGACAATGGGCATGGACAGTTGGCAGAGAAGCTATTGCATGACCCACGTGTGATTTCTATGGAAAACACAAATATAATGACCGTAAATACTGATGAGTTAGCCTTTACTCCTGAGTTTGCTTCCGTCGACTTATCTTTCATCTCTCTTGAGAAGGTTATATCAAAAGTAGCATCTCTTTTAGATTCGCAGAGTCTGATTGTGTTTTTAGTGAAACCACAGTTTGAATGTGGCGCAAATGCATTGAGCAAAAAAGGTGTTGTTAACAGCTTATCAGCACATAGGTTTGCTATAGATAAGATTGTCCGAGCTATGCTAAATTCTAGATTGGTTATTTGTGACATGGATTTTTCTCCTATTATGGGACAAAATGGCAACACCGAATATCTCTTTTTAGCAGAAAAACGAGGGTAAAATGTATGAAGAAAATAGGATTCTATAAGAATTTATATAAAGATGCAGATTTGAAGGTTACACAAGACCTAGTGGGCTATGCAGAAAATCAAGGTTGCAAAGTTATTTTGTTTGATGACGAAATCACCGATATTGTTGATTTTCTTGTGGTTCTTGGTGGAGATGGCACTGTTTTAAGAGCTGCAAAATTTGTTATCGGAACAGATATTCCGCTTTTAGGTATTAACCTAGGAAATGTCGGGTATTTAACGGATGTAGAAAATTCACAGGCAAAAAACGCCATTGATTCGGTGCTTTCTGGCAACTTCAAGATTGAAGAGCGAATGATGTTGACTGTAAATAAACCTGATTGTCAATTTTATGCCCTTAATGATATTGTGGTGCATCGCGGGGCTAGTCCTCGTATGATTGAATGTGCCGTTAGTGTAGATGGCGAACATATGGATGCTTTTCGAGCTGATGGCTTGATAATATCCACCCCCACTGGTTCTACGGCATACAACCTTGCGGCTGGTGGCCCTGTGCTAAAGCCAGACGAAAGGATGGTGGTCATCACGCCTGTGTGTCCTCATTCTCCTAGTGCGCGACCTATTGTCGTTTCCATTAACGAATCCATAGAGGCGAAGGTAGCGTACGCCCCCATTGCCACAATTTCTTTTGATGGTGTTATCGAGAACCAAAATGATGTTTCTGATGCTGTAGGCGAAGGATTTTCAATCGTTATTCGTCCTAGTAGTCATTTTGCGAGAATAATTAAAACTAATAACTCAAGCTTTTACGAAATATTTCGGAAGAAAATGAGGAAAGTGTGATTTTATGTTGGAGCATCTAAAAGTGTCAAATGTGGCTCTGATAGAGGAAGCCGCCATAGACTTTGCTTCTGGTCTAAATATTCTGTCTGGCGAAACAGGTGCAGGAAAGTCGATTTTAATTGATTCTATCAACTTTGTGCTTGGCAGTCGCATTCCACGCGACTTTATTCGTAGTGGCGCAGAGACTGCCACGGTAGAGGTCTTTTTGACGGTCGCTCATGACCAATTAGTGGAGCAAATTTCTGAGCTGGGCGTTGAAATCGGAGAAGACCGTGCGTTGCTTATTTTTCGTTCTCTAGGTGTTAAAGGTAGGTCGATAATAAAGATTAACGGAAAGCCAATTACAATCGGAATGTTGCGCGATGTAGCGGCTCTTTTGATTGATATTCATGGTCAACATGAGCATCAATCATTACTGAATCCGCAAAAACATTTACATTTGCTTGACCGCTTCTGTCATGACGATTTAGAGCCTAGAAAAGCCCAATTGGCACGCCATATATCCGCATACAGAGCTCTTCAGAAAACGATTGCTACCGTTTCTGGCGAAGATGCGGACGAAGACCGCATTGAGATATATAAATTTCAAATAGCAGAAATTGCAGGGGCAAACCTGATTGCTAACGAGGAAGAGCAGCTTAATTCACGCCGCAAACTGCTTTCTAATGCCGAAAAAATTACATATTCTTCAACGCAGATAGCAGAATTACTTGCTGGCGAGAGTGGAGCTTTGGATAAGCTTGCGCAAGTTATGGGTTTAGTCGAAACCGTGGCATCATTGGAGGTCGAGCAGACTAACTTTGTAGACAACCTTGCCGATTCATATGCATTATTAGAAGATATCTCTAGGCATTTTACGCGTTATGCAGAGGATTTGGAGCATGACCCCGAAGAGCTAGAAAAAATCGAGACCAGATTAGACCAAATCTATAGATTGAAGCAAAAGTATGGTCGTACTAGCGCGGCTCAAATTCTCGAATTATATGATGATATTGAGCGCAAACTTAATGCAATCGAAAACAGTCAAGAGGAATTGGCGAGATTGGCAATCGAAAAAAAAGCCCTTGAAAAAGAGATTGGCCGTGTTTGCTTAGAAATGTCTAAAATCAGAAAAAATGCCGCTTCTGCATTAGAAGTGCAAATAGAAAGTATTTTACAGCAATTAGGTATGGAATCTGCCCGTTTTGCTATACAGATTTCCACTCGCCCAGAATTTGGCACAAATGGGTTTGACAGGGTTGAGTTTATGATTTCGGCAAATGTGGGGGAATTGCCAAAGCCTTTATCTAACATAGCATCTGGCGGCGAAATGTCGCGTGTAATGCTTGCGCTAAAGACCGCTCTTGCAAGCTATGATACCATAGAGACCTTTATTTTCGATGAAATCGACACTGGAATCAGTGGTCGAACAGCACAACAGGTAGCTGAGAAATTATCCATTATTGCAAAAAATCATCAGATTTTATGCATTACACATCTGCCGCAAATTGCAGCTATGGGCGATGCCAATTTTTTGATTGAAAAAAGTCAGACAGATAATAGGACATTTACGTATATCCATAACTTAGAGGGCGGCGGAAAAGTCGCTGAGATTGCGCGCTTAATTGGCGGGGCAGTAATTACAGAAACAACAGAAAAAGCCGCAAGAGAAATGATAAATCTGGCAAATATGTCAAAAAAATCTAATTAGCACAAGCTCCCTGTATAGTGACAAGGATTTTGGATACACTAAATCCAGTATCTTTAGCTAAGGAAGTGATTTTATGACCGAATCTACATCAAGCCATAAAAAATTTCTTTTTGTTGCACTTATCATACTTATGGTATCTATTTTCTTGTATTTATTTGTCAATATAAGAGAGTATGTTGAATTTCAGGCATACCCGTATAATGAAATATTTTATGAAGATGCTATCACCGTCAATGCAGAACAGCATGGCGGTGACTTTGCTTTACACTTAGGTTCTCCTAAGAGCATGACAGCTAAAGACGAACAAACTATATTGATACCTGTTGGCATAACTGTCGGTGTTCGATTTTATACTGATGGCATCATGATTTTAGGTACTGACAAGTTTAGTTCAAAAGATGGAAAATTGCAAAGTCCTAGTGAAGGCAAGTTGCAATCTGGAGACATTTTATTAAAAGCTAATGGCATCGCAATGCATAGCCACTCCCAATTGTCAGAGCTGATTTCTACATCTACCGATTGTATCACATTAGAAATTATGCGCGATGGCGTTCTTATGACTACAGACATCCACCCTGTTGTTTGCAGCGATGATAATCGTCCCAAAATAGGTTGCTGGGTGCGTGACAGCACCCAAGGAATCGGAACTATCACTTACTACGACCCTGCCACAAACCGTTTCGGAGCTTTGGGGCATGGCATAATGGATGTCGATACGCGCAAATTGATGACCGTGCGTCATGGTCATGTTATGGAGTCGCATATCATTGATGTTGTGAAGGGAAAAAAAGGTGAACCAGGTGAATTAATCGGCGAAATAAAACCAGATAATGTCATTGGCACTATCAATAAAAATACCACGCTTGGGTTGTATGGAGATATTAATCGTGATTATATACGTTTACCAAAAGAACAGTTTGCCGCCGCAAGGCATGACCAGATTCGCCAAGGTCCCGCTAAGATATTTTCCAATATTGAAGGTGATGGTATAAAATCATATGATGTGTATATAGAAAGCGTAAATGAAGATGCTGATGCAGAAAAAGGACTTGTTGTACGCATTACTGACCAAGGATTGATAACACGCACAAATGGCATTGTGCAAGGCATGAGCGGCAGTCCTATTGTGCAGAATGACAAAGTGATAGGTGCTGTTACACATGTGTTTGTACAAAATCCATTGCGAGGGTATGGGGTATTTATTGAGAAGATGATGGATGAGGATATGGTGGCGGCATGAACCATCACGAATGAGAATTTTTATAAGAAATGACCACCAGTTAAACTGGTGGTCATCGTTTTTATTGCTTATTAATTATTATTACGATGTCGACCTAGTATGGCTGGTCAGCTGTTACGCCAATTTGATGCCATCTTTGAGAAGAACCAAAAGGAGTAACTTCATCACTTATGATAGTTGAGTAGCCGCTAACTCTGTTATTAACAGCCATAAGAGCAACTCTCCAGTTGTTAAGAATCATTGGAACATTCTCGTGGATATACCATTGTAGGTCTACATACATTTGCTGAAGCTGAGCCGGATCCCACGCCGCTGGAGACATAAGTCTATCAAAGATTGCATCAAACTCTGCAGATGTGTATCTTGAGAAGTTAGAGTTTGTGCCACCGCCCCATCTACCGCTTGGGTTTGGATTGAAACCAGGTATCCAGTTACCGAACATAATGTCAACTACGCCACCGTCAGCATCTTCACGCATTTCGTCCATAAAGCTTGTGAACTCTTGCATACGACCATGGTACAATTCTACTCTAACACCAATATCAGACCACTGTTGGATGTAGAAAAGTGCTGTAAGCTCATTGTTTGGAGCTTCATGAATACCAAAGATAAGTCTCATTTCATTGCCGTTTTGGTCAAGTCTGTAACCTTCAGCATCTCTTTGGTCAAAGCCAGCTTCGTCAAGAAGTTGGTTAGCTCTTGCTGGGTCAAATGGATAGCCAGGAACGGTTGTATCCAAGAAACCAGCGTGGATAGGTGTTACGATAGATGTTGCTGGGAAACGAAGACCATGCCACAATGTAGTTGTGATAGCTTCTTGGTCTATAGCATATGCCATAGCTTGACGAAGGCGCACATCTTGAAGTGGTGTGTCTCTTGTTTGTTCAACACGGCTTGTTTCAGAGTTGAATGTGCCAAGTCTGAAAGCTGTGTAGTTATATGTTCCTACAAGAGCAGCAACAAATTGGAAGTTTGTTGGGTTTTGATAGTATGGGAACTGGTCAAGAGGGAAACCAACAAGGTCAAAGTGACCCATTACCATAGCTTCAGGAACAAGGTCTGGATGGATGATTTCTTTTACAACGCCATCAAGGATAGCAGGACCATCAAAGAAGTCATCAAAACGTACCATGTGTACAGCCTCGCCAGGAACGATATTTACTATTCTGAATGGACCCCAGCCGATAGGATTAACAAGAACTGGAGCAGAAGTGTGCATGTCAGCAACTGCGATGCCGTCAAACTCAGAGCGAGGAACTGGAGCAGTCCAGATACCAAAGTGCATATGAGATGGTGGCATTTCTTCAAAATAGATTGTCATTTCCATGTTATCATCAGAAAGAACCATACCAGAGATGTAATCAGCATCGCCATTATGATAGTCCCAAATACCAACGATAGATTGTACTGGAGCCGTCCAACGGATACCTACATAATCTGGATGAGCAATGATTTCATAAGCAAATAGAAGGTCATCCAATGTCAATTGATTGCCATTATGCCATAGAACATGCTCATTAAGAGTGATGTGCATAGAAAGAGCAACTGGGTCTACTGTGTAAGAAGCAATACCTGTGTTACCAAAGGCTCTTGAATCATTAGCACTAAAGATAGACCAGTTAGCACCCGATAGGTCGGTCATAGCAGAGTCTGTAGCGTTTGTGCTAAATACAGCACCACCAAGAAGACCGCTCATTGGAGAAGAAGCAGCTTCAGCTATTCTCAATGTGCCACCTTGGATGATTGGGTTTGTGTTTTGCACAGATGTAGGGAAGTTTTCCAATACAGCGTGCATAGCCGCTAGAGGGTCAACAGCAGGGCCTGCGTCAACTACATCCTCTACATCGTCATCATCGTCATCATCGTCTTGTGTTGCTGGGTCTTCTGTTGTTACTGCAGGAGTTTCCACTTCGGTCTCATCTGCATCATTGCCGCCACAAGCTGCCGCAAAAATCATTATAGCTAGCATAAGGGCTATCGGCAACAAAAACTTTTTGAAAAATTTCATTTCTTTGCCTCCTTTTTTGTTTTTGTTGGCTAAATTCGCATAGAATTTGTCAACTAAATTATATATGTATTTTTCAGACACTGCGCCTGAAAAAATCATATCGGAAAATATTATTACCTCTAAGGACTAGGCTATACAAGCCTTTGTCTTGCATCCGCCGCTCTGTTAAAAGCTTGACCAACAAAGTTTACGCAAAGGGTCAAGATAAGAACGAATAAAGCCGCAGGTAGCCATTGCCATGGTCTATTAACCATGAAGGCAGGAGTAGCCGCATAAGAAATTAGCGTACCCAAACTGGGCGTGTTGGCTGGCATACCAAAACCAAGGAAGGTAAGACCTGTTTCTAGTCCGATATTGCCCGCAAGTGCTAGGGTAAATGCCACAGTAACTATGGATACTAGGTTTGGCAATACCTCTCTAAATATTACAACAAGATTTGGTGTACCAAGAGTTTTTGATGCAGACACATAGTCCAGCCTGCCTTGTTGCAATGTTCTTGCTCTTATTGTTCTTGCCATACCCATCCACCCAAACACACTCATGATAAATACAAACTCTGGAACAGAGTAGTTTGGAACGATGCTAACAAATACGATTATAAACATAAGGGTAGGCATCATTGTGAATGTATCAATAATTCTCATTAGCACATTATCTACATGACCGCCGTAAAAGCCAGCGAACAAACCCATCAATAGACCAGCCAAGCCTGTTATGGCTGTAACAGCAAATGCTATCAAAAGCGAGTTACGTGCGCCAAGAACTAGCATATCCGTAATAGCTCTGCCACCAGGATCAGTACCTAAAAGAAAATCATCAGATGGTGCTTGATTAGCTAAAGACAAGTTAATTCTAACAGCGAAATCGTTATCTAATGTTGCGGCCCAAATGAAGGTTGTGAAAATAATACCAACCATCAGAATAAAGGACACAAGAGCTATTTTGTCAGCATATACTTCTCTTGCCACTATGTGCAAAAAAGAAGTTTCATTTCTTTGCTTTACTTTTTTAGTTGTTTCAACATTGCTCATCCAAGGTCACCTCCCCTATCTTATTCTAATTCTTGGGTCTACCATTGCTAGGAATATGTCACCCAGCAATGTTCCAACTACTCCGAAAAACGCAAACATTAATATAAGTGTATTAGCAACAGGGAAATCCCTGTTTATTATGGAGGAAATAAATAAATCTCCCATGCCAGGGTAGCTAAATACTCTTTCTATAAATATCGTACCTGAAAGCAGGAAGGCTATAGCCATGCCAAAACCACCAACTACAGGTATTACAGAGTTTCTAAGAATATGCCTCCTGTAGATAACGCGTGTTGGCACACCCTTACTTCGTGCCGTTGTTACATAATCACTGTTTTGCGTTTCAATAACTTCACTGCGTAGGAAGTTGATAATAGCAACTGTTCCTAGCAATGCACCAGTAAGAGCAGGTGCTACGAGATGGTGAAGTCTGCTTAGAACATGTTCAAATGTCCCTGGCGTAATTTCAACACTCACACTGCCTCGTATGGGTATAAGTTCGAGTTGGAATCCGAATATGAATAGGTTAATAAGTGCAAAGATAAGCGTAGGCATCGCTATAGCAAAGAATGTATAAGTAACTATAATTTTATCTAATATCGTGCCTCTGCGTCTGCCAGCCGTAACCCCAAGAGGCACACCTATTGCATAGGTAAACACTAGGGTCAATAGAGATAGCCTAAAAGTATTGCCCGCTCTATCGCCGATAAGGTCAGTTACTGGACGGGAATGCGCGATGGACATACCAAAGTCAAACTCTGTTAAAATTCCGCCAACCCAGCGTAAATATTGCTCGTGAATAGGTCTATCAAGACCATGTATTGCTCTGAGATGCGCTACTTCAGCGGCATCTGCTTGCTCACCAATCAAACCAGAGATAGCATCGCCTGGCATCGCCTGAGCAGCAAAGAAAACTATTATACTAACCACAATAATCTGTGGGATAAAAATCAATAATCTACGTACTACTGTTTTCCACATAAACTGCTCCTTTCTATGGCATCGCCACGTAATGGTCTGGATTTAGCTGTTTTAGGTCGTAAACCTTGCCATCTTCGGCATAATAGTTGCTACGCTGAGCGGCATATTCATCGGCTACATCACTTCTTCTTTTAGCATTTTCTGCACGTTTTTCTGGATCTATATCAGGTATAGCAGTTATCAGTCTTCTTGTATATATATGCGTAGGATTGTTATAAATTTCATCACTACTGCCATATTCTACAAAGCGTGCGTTGTGCATAATAGCCAAATTTTTGCACATATGCTTAACAACACCAAGGTCATGACTAACAAATAGATAGGCCAGATTTAACTCCTCTTGAATTTCGACAAGGTAGTTAAGTACCTGTGCCTGTATAGATAGGTCTAGCGCAGAAACTGGCTCGTCAGCTACAATGAGTTTTGGCTTGAGGGCTATAGCTCTCGCAAGACCTATTCTTTGTCTTTGACCACCAGAGAACTCAAAAGGATATTTAATTTTAACAGATGGACTCATACCAACAATTGCTAGCAGCTCGTCTACCGCTTTTTCCTCTTCGGCTTTTGTCATTTTTTCGCCAAAGTTGCGGATGGGTTCTGCTATAATGTCCAAAACCCTCTTTCTTGGGTTAAGGGATGAATATACATCCTGAAAAATCATTTGTACACTTTTGCGATAAGGAGAACGATTTTTCTTTACAGAGTTGGTTATGTCTTTACCATCAAAGAATATTTGACCATCTGTAATATGTGTTAATCCCAAAATTGCTTTGCCAGTGGTACTCTTGCCCGAACCACTTTCTCCAATCAGACCAAGAGTTTCACCGCTATCCATAGAAAAGCTAACATCATCAACAGCTTTTACGTAGCTTTGTATGCGACCAAGTATGCCCCCTCTAATAGGATAGTGTACTTTCAAATTTTTTACTTCTAATAGCGGCATTTTCTTCTCTCCTTTCTTTATAGTACTAAAGTATTGAAGCTAAAGTCAAATGCCCTAGCTATTAAATTTGAAATCACGGTAGCACGAACAAAGCACCATATGACCAGGAGAAATTTCGTGGTATTCTGGGGTTTCTTCGTGATGCTCGTCGCCTATCCAAGGGATGCGAGGAGAAAATCTGCACCCTGTTCTTAGCATATCTTGTAGCGGCGGAACAATTCCTTCAATATAGTGCAGCTTTTTTGTTTTACGCTCTGCATTTGGCATAGCTGAAAGCAAAGAGCGTGTATACGGATGTTGCGGGTTTTGGAATAATTGATGCACAGTGGCAATCTCCACAATTTGACCAGCGTACATAACCGCCACGCGATCCGCCATTTCCGCCACAACACCAAGGTCATGCGTAATCATAATTATGCTAGACTGAGACTCTTTTTGCAGTTTTTTGAGTAGGTCAAGAATCTGCGCTTGTATTGTAACGTCCAAGGCAGTTGTAGGCTCATCCGCAATGAGCAATTCTGGCTTTGCAGATATAGCTATAGCTATCATTACACGCTGTCTCATACCGCCGCTTAGTTCATGCGGATAAGAGTCGTAGGTACGCGGCGGGTCAACAATGCCCACGTCCATAAGTAGCTCCAGTGCTTTTTCTTTTTTCTCTTTTTTGGTTAGAATGGTGTGGTAGGTAAGACTCTCTTCTATTTGCGCCCCTATTTTCATAAGAGGGTTAAGAGCACTAAGAGGGTCTTGGAAAATCATACCAATGTTGCCACCTCTAACTTTGTTGAGTTCATTTTCTTTAAGGGTCAACAAATCGCGGCCATTTAGCAAAATTTCGCCGCTTATTCTTGTAAACACGGGATTATGCAGTCCTACTATGGAAACCGCCATAGCACTTTTGCCGCAACCGCTCTCGCCCACTACGGCGAATATTTCGTTTTTGTTGATATGTAAATCTACACCGTCCACAGCGGCATAGTATTGACCCCTGATTCTGAATGATGTGGTCAAGTTTTTTATTTCCAAAAGCTTATCCATACAATCCCCATTTCATAATTAATAAGGAACATCAAAATCTGTGTAAAATTAAAACCTTCAAACCGACGGCAGCGATTAGATAAAATGCAAAGACACGAAAAGTGCAATCGCACGATTTGATAATGTAGCGAACGCTATTCTTCCCTCCTTCCAAGCATCATATAGACCAACCGCTGACCCATAAATTCGGGTATCCCGAACCTTTTATGACATTATACCAATGTTACAGCATTATGTCAAGGGCGTATTTTGGCTGACGATTTTTTTTGGATAAAAAATGCTTAATTCCGCTTATTATTTAATAAATTTTGCATAACTTATGTGACCCTTTTAGCAAATATAAACACAAACTTAACATAAGGATAGCCTTGTAGCTCGCCGAAAACTCACATCATAAAAAATGCTACCTTGCTTGTGTCACAAAAGCAAGGTAGCAAAATATTAATAAATATTAATAAATATTAATTTTTTATAACTTAATTATAACTTATGCTATAGCCCAAAGTATGAGCCTAGGTATCTAACAGCTATACCAGCCACTAGCCCGAGGAAAGGATTTTTTGTGATTGCCGTTACTGCAAGGGCGGCGGCGGCTTGTGATACGGTGTCGCCCGAAAGTGTCCATGCACCTTCAGCAAATGTGATACCGAAAGAACTGCGTAGATTTGGTACAAATGTAGAGAAAAAGCCTATGATGAACAGGAAGCCCGCTATAGCTTGGACAGGTATATATTTTACAGCTTTGGTCATTAGACCAAGTAAAAGCAAAAGTGCGCATAATAACATCATTACAACACCCGCAATAACAGGCCATGGGGCGGCTGCCGTAGCAGAAATGATAGCACCTACAGGCGCACCGCCAAATAGTATGCTCGGGATGTCCGCTATGCTGTTGATAACTGTGAGGTGATCCATATTTTGAGGGTTAAGGAGGTTTCCGTACGCATCGCGAGCACCCATGCCAGCGGTTATATTACCAAATGCAATGTTTGTGCCTATATTCAAGCTAATGAATGCCAAGGAAAAGTAGATTGCGTACAAGTTAAACTTTGGCTTCATTAATTTGAAATCTGCCCAATATTCCTTTGTCCAGAATTTCGGATTTTCATTCTGGGTCATGTCGCCTTCGTAGCCAGAATCCTGTGCCATTTTAAGGATATTCACGCGGCGGCCGCGCTTGCCTGTTTCGGGGCCTTTTTGTAACAATGCAAAATCAATAGTTGCTAGTGTAACAGATACAGCAATTACATAGACAAGCCTGTGCGTGAAGAAGTGCGAGCCAGGAGCGGCCTGTAGGCACAAGACATGCGTTGCAAGAGCCGAGATGAAGGCGATTGCAGTTGTGCGTTTTGCTTGCTTAAACATATCAATGGATATGCCTGCAACGATAAGACCCACACCCGCCATCATACCATTTACCACAGGAATACCAGCAAAGTTAGCTATTTCAGTAACTGCGCCTGTTAAGCCTAGTGGAACCATTACAATAACGGCAATTAACAGCGCGCCAATACGCTCATTCACATTTTTCATGAAATGCGATACCGTCAATATGGAGGACTGACCAGATATTGGCGTTATAGAGCCTGTTAGCAAGTTACCGATGGCACCTACCAAAAAGGCAAATGCCGTTGGCTTCATTTTATAGCCCTGAGCAGCAGCCCATGCTAGCATCGTTAGACCATTAATGGCAACAAATATCACGGCCACAGTAAATACCCAAACATCTTGGAACATAAATGTACACCCTCTTTTCTTTATGCAAATTTTTCGTGCATCTCAATTATATGTCAAAAAACAATAAAATGCAATATTTTTTTACGCAAAACAACGAAAAAGCCGCCCTTTTGGGCGGCTTTCATTTATTAAACTTATCGAATAACCCGTGTTGAACCAATTTTTCCGAGCGTAATTTTCGCGCTCTTTGCGAAAATTTTTTCTGGCAGGTGTTTTTCAAGTAGTGATTGTGTGAAACAGGTTAATGGCATATCTATTTTACTATTATTTACGCAGTTTAAACATAGAAACTAGCTCGCGCAACATTTCTGCTTGAGAGTTAAGCTCTTGTGATGCAGACGCGGATTCTTCTGCTGTAGCAGAATTATCTTGCACAACCTTAGAAATCTCACCAACAGATGCATTAATATGAGAAATGGATTCTGCCTGGTCTTGTGCCATTGCCGCAATCTGACCAACAACGGCAGATATTTGATTAATATCATCCATAATGGTAGTAAACGCCTCTGCTACATGGTTTGATGCCTCAATGCCTTGCGCAACGACTCTCGTGTCTTCATCAATAATGGTGGCAGTATCTTGTGCCGACTTTTGGCTCTTAGATGCTAGCGAGCGTACCTCATCTGCTACTACAGAGAATGACTTGCCGTGCTCGCCTGCCCTAGCAGCCTCTACTGATGCATTAAGCGCAAGTAGATTCGTTTGGAAAGCAATATCAGAAATTACGCCGATAATCTTACCTATACCAGCCGTAGATTCTTGTACATTTTCCATAATTTCTTGCATGGATTTAACGGTTTGACCGCCTTCCACTGCATAGTCGGAGGTGCTTTGCGCCTTCGCGCTTGCTGTTGTCGCACTATCTGCGCTTTCTTTGGTCTTTTCGTTTATCATCTCTATGGATGCTGTCAGCTCTTCTATGGCAGATGCCTGACGGCTTGAGCCTTCCGCTAGATACATAGATGATTGCGAAATCTGCTCTGCACCTGAAAGCACTTGATACGATGCCGATTGAATTTCAGACATTGTGTTGTTAAGAGCATCCAGAATAACATTAAGAGCCTCTTTAATTGGAGCATAAGAACCAATGTAATCTCTGTCTATTGTAACAGTATAATCACCTTTGGACATTTCGCTAAGAACTTCGGAAATTTCATTGATATAGCTTAGGGTCATTTCTTCTGTTTCGTTTAGCGCATTCTTTAGGCTTTCGAAAGTGCCTTTGTATTCGCCATGGATTCTAGCATCAGCAAAATTACCATCACGCATGTGCAGTAGAGCAGTCTCTACGGCTGCAAGCGGCTCTGCTACAGCATCCACTAGAGTATTAAGCCTATTAGCAAGGGATGCCCAGTTTCCTTTAAACTTGCTCTCGTCCACACGCTCAGAAAGGTCACCATCCGCCGCCGCAGTTGCAAGACCCGCCACAGATTCGTAAATCTCGTTAAGCTTTTCAGCGACACCGCGAACAGCTTGCGGAAGAATAATCTTTTTGCCTGGTAGGTCTGCTAATTCTATGCTAAAATTACCATCAGACATGGCCGACATTGCTTCAATAACAGGCAGAACCTCGTCGGCTTGTCCTTGCAAAAGAGCGTTTAATTTTTCCATTAGCTCTTTATAATCGTTTTGATATTTTGTTACATCTGCACGATAATCGATATCACCCAGTGTAGTGAACTCATGCGATAGCTTGTTAAGGTCGTCCACTATATTGCGTACCACGTCAATAACAGAATATACATCTTGCGTTAGCTGACCAACCTCATCTTTTGAAACACGACTACGGTCTATGTTCATATTAAGATTACCTTGGGCCACATTCCCAAGTACAACACCAAGGTTTTTTACTGGTTTAGAAATAGAATTTGAAATAAACAAAGCTATAAGTATGCCAATCAAAACACCTACGCCTGCAATTACCATGAGGATAATAAAAGTATCTGTTGTTTGTCTGGTGAGGTCTGCATTAACGGTTCGCATAACACCGCCAGTAAAGTCTATCATAGCATAGAAAACTTCACCTATTTCACCGACTGTACGTCCAGCATCTTGAGTGACAGCCAGCGCACCCATGGAATTGCCTACACGGGCCATACTCATTGTTTGAGCAACATAATGGTCAATATAATACATTACTAAGGTTTCTAATGAATTTATGCGTTGCATGGAGAGCGCAACTTGACTGTCTTCAAGATAAACATCATCTGCCAAAGACTGACGGAAAGCCTGAAAATATGTCTCAAGTTCAGCACGCTGAATACGCAAAGCATCCTCTTGGGCATCGATAGTAGCATTTCTGTTAGCATCATCAGAGTCAGGAGCAGACATGGATGCTCTGTTCATGACACGTCTGGAGTTCATCATTCCTACTTCGATATCGCGCAGTATGGTATATCGCTGGAATGGGTAGTTTAACACATAGGAGTAGTTTTCATTTACTCCAAAAAGGCTAACAGAGCCAAAAATCGCTATACCCAATGTTATAGCTAGTATGACAAAGAAGCTCAAAAATAATCTGCTTCTAACTTTCATGTTGTTAATAAATTTCATAATAATCTCTTCCCTCCTGAATGATTTTTGGGCTCTTGCCGCATCCTGCAACAACCTCTATATCCCATGAAATCAATTATAACATTATTCGCCAAAAATTTCAAGCTAAATTTCTGCACAAATTGCCATATATATATATTGTCACGTAAATGTAATAATATTCGTTTATTAGCAACAAAAAACCGCCCTTTGTATCCACCTACGGACGGCTCTTTGTGTATATCATATTATTAACTACTGTATTTCATAAAGCGACTTAAATTTTTCATTTAAATAATCGACATAATAATCTGCATTAAGCTGTTCGCCAGCTATTTTGTGAACCAAGTCCTTTGGCGTATGTATACTGCCGTGGCGGTGGATTTTGTCCACTAACCATGCTGTGATGGTTGCAAAGTCGCCTTTTTTCACCAAAGCATCAAAGTCCATTTCGCGCTTCATATATGACAAGAATTGCGCGCTGTATGCAGAACCTATGGAATATGTCGGGAAATAACCCATGCCACCGAAGGACCAGTGGATGTCTTGTAGTACGCCCATTGCATCATTTGGAGGGGTTATGCCCAGATATTCTTCAAACTTCTTGTTCCAGATGGCTGGCAACTCCATAATATCAATGTCTTCAGTAAAGAGCATGCGTTCTATTTCGTAGCGCACCATTATATGAAGGGAATATGTTAGCTCATCTGCTTCAACGCGGATAAGGGATGGACCAGCAAGGTTTGCCGCTTCATAAAATTCTGTTGCGGTCACATCTTTGTAGCTTTGTGGCAAAATTTCTTTTAACCCATTTGTTGCGTATTCCCAGAAGCCTTTGGAGCGACCGATTACATTTTCATAGAAGCGGCTTTGGCTTTCGTGTATGCCCATAGAAACGCCGCGGGCAAGGACTGTACCAGCTATATCTTCACCTGTATTTTGCTCATATAATGCATGTCCGCATTCATGCAAAATGCTGTAAAAGCTGGATAGGAAATCATTTTCATCATAGCGCGTAGTTATGCGTACATCATTACGAGAGAATGTGGAGCAGAAAGGATGCGCTGTTTCGCCTATGTAGCCACGGTTTAGGTCATAGCCGACCATTTTTGCGGCATATTCGGAGATTTTGCGCTGTGTTTCTATGTCCACAGACATTTTTACTAGCTCATAGTTGATTTTTTTCTTGCTTTCCATTACACCTTTTAGCAGAGGCACGATGGCGGCGCGGACTTTTGCGAAATATTCGTCGTACATAGCCATTGTTGCGCCTTCCTCGTAGTCATCCAGCAAATAGTCGTAGGTTGGAGCATCATCTGTACGCACAAATTCAACCATCTCTTTGCGGGCTGCCACTATGTCGCGCAGATAAGGTGCAAAAGCGGCAAAATCGTTGTCCTTGCGAGCTTTTTCCCATACATCATTTGCTTTGCTTGTAAGCTCTCTGAAGGCACGAATTTTATCAATTGGAATTTTTACGCTTTTGTCATAGTTTTTCTTAACTAGGCGATACATTGCGGCTGTGTTTACATCCAGCTCTTCTTTGTGTGGCTCTAGGGCTTCTAGCAAGCTCTTCATTTTTTCGCCTGTGCTAAGAGCAAAAAGTTCTGCGGCAAAAAAGCCATTACGCTTTGCGCGGTCTGCTGTAGCACCTTTTGGCGCAATTGTCGCGTCATCAAAACTCATTACACTCATGGCACTTTGGTACATTTTCATCTTTTCAAGATGAGCTTTGAACTCCATGATGGTTGCTTCCAAGTTCATTTGCATTACCTCCATTTTATATGTTTTTTGTTTCATGTTCAAGTAGCCATTCTTTACGCCATAGACCGCCGCCGTATCCTACTAGCTTACCATCTGCACCTACCACCCTGTGGCATGGGATTATTATGTAAATTGGATTTTTGTTATTTGCCATACCCACGGCACGTGGTGCTTTTGGCTTGCCCATTTGTGCAGCTATTTCGCCGTATGATGCGGTTTTGCCATAAGGAATAGTGCATAGAGCAGACCATGTAGTCTGTTGAAATTCTGTACCTTCAGGGTTTAATGGCAAATCAAATATTTTGCGTTTTCCCGAGAAGTATTCGTCTAACTGGGTGATGCAGTTTGCTATTATATCGTTGCCATGGTACTCTCCGCACTGAGATGTATCAAAGCGTGCGCCTATGATATGGGTGTCGTTATAAGTAATCAAAAGCTCGCCAATAGGAGATTTGTAAATATATTCCATGGTGCCGTCCCTCCTCTTCTTATCAAGTATATCATAAAAATTTTGTAGTTACAATAGTTGACATTAAGTACAGCTTGCCAAACGGCAAACTTGGCGATATATAGTGTATATCAAAACTAACAAATCGCTAACTATACTAGGGCGTGTTCCCACTATAAGAGTATGCAGATTTGCAAGTCTTATTTTTGCCATTTCAAGGAGGAGCTGACGCAGAAATGCGGAAATATCAGCCGCAAAGATGTGTATTCGTTAGTGGGAACACGCCCTAAAGTAATTTGCGCCCGCCATTATACTCAACACCATTCGGTATATCAACGGCCTTAGAAAGTCTCATAAAAAAATCTTTGAAAAGTTCACAATCTTATTGTATAATAGTAAATAGGCAATAATCTCGAGGAGGAAATATATTGAGGACACATTATTTAAAACCCACTATAATAGCTATATGCTTGCTTTGCGGATTGGCGGCAGGCATTGCAATATTTAACATACTTGGCACAAGTAGCCCTGAGGTAGCTTTGGCGGCTACCCCTACCCCTTTATCCGTAGCACTACTTTCACAAGATCATGATAATTATGTTGAAGAGACTCCGCAGGAGCAAGAAATATCACCTAAAGATACTTTTACCGCTCTCATTAACTATGCCCAAAGGCGATTTGATGGCGCAACAGCATATGGTGAATATATACAGGCTGGACGGCATTATCCTAGCGATATGGCTACTTTTTATGCCGCTATAACCACAGCAAGACATGCCGCAAACGCAAGCCTTTCTGATGAGCAGATTTTGGTTGAGATTGATAGGTTAAACACTGCTATCGAGCTGTTTAGATACAATATAATCGACCCATATAATCGTTATCGTCCATATCTTGCCACAATTGCTATTGGCGAAGATGTGCCGCAAAAGTATCATTTGCGGGCGGCATGGATAGCTACTGTTATTAATTTGGATTGGCCAAGCGTTGCAGCGCGTGGCACAACGCCTGCCCATGTAGATATGCAGATAGATGAGCTTCGTCTGCGTTTTGATGAGATGGAAGCTCTGGGCATGAATGCCGTAATATTCCAAATCAGCCCCACTGGCGATGCTTTTTATAATTCTGACCTTGTGCCTTGGTCTGCTTGGCTTACGGGCGAGACCAATTTTGCAGGGCAACTTATAGATACGCGCGGCGACGTCTTTGACCCCTTAGAAGCCGCTATAGAGATGGCACGCGAACGCAATATGGAGTTTCATGCTTGGTTTAATCCTTATCGTATTACGCACTCGCTTATTAGTTATACTCGCGGTGATGGCATAATTCTATCCTCTGCTGGGCGACCTGTAGAATCTCTTGCGGAAATACGCGATGAGTGGTCGCAGATACCTAATAATATTTTTGCTACCCTCGGACAATACATCCAGCTTGGTGAAGGGCGATATGTGTTAGACCCTGGTGTACCTGCCGCCCGCGCTTGGATTGTAGAGCGCGTGATGGAAGTTGTTGAAAATTATGATATTGATGCTGTGCATTTTGATGATTATTTTTATCCCGCCAATTGGAATGATGATGCGGTAGCGTTGCGATATAATACTGCCGAAAACAATTGGGTTTCTGGTACGCATCTATCAGACCGCGGCGATTGGAGGCGCGAAAATACCGAAATGCTGATACGCGAGGTAAATGAAGCTATCAAGGAAGTTGCGCCTTGGGTACGCTTTGGCATTAGCCCTGGTGGTGTTTGGATTAGCGGCGATGGCTCTACAGGCTATGATGGTGGTACTTTTAGCGAGCATACTGGCTCTGCATCTACCACATCATGGTCGAATTTCCATTCATCATATGCAGATACGCGCCGTTGGGTTATTGAGAATTTTATAGATTATATTACCCCGCAAATCTACTGGGACTGGTCGCTTGCGGCTGCTCCTTATGGACCCATTGCCGACTGGTGGGGACGTTTGGTGCATAATTTTGGACCAGATGGCGAGTTGCGCAATTCACAAGGCGAATACACCAATGCGCATTTGTATATCGGCACTGGTTTATATCGTATGGTAGATGGCAATATTCCTTTAAAGTGGCGCGGTGGCGTGGAATATCAAAACGAGGGTATGCGTACATTTTTGCGGCAGGAGCATTACAATTTGGGCAATCCACATATTGGCGGCTCTATGATATTTAGCCATAATCACATACGTAATAGTCAGCGCAATCGAGATTTTGGGCTTTGGGATGCGATGATGGCATTGCGCGAGAACGCTTGGAGATACCCTGCACTTGTTCCTGCTTTTACGCATCTTGGCGGCGCAGCACCCTCAGTGCCTATAGATTTAGAAATCAAGAATGGCACAATTATTTGGCGGGATGGCGAAGATAATGACAGCGAACTTGTGCGTACGCGGTATTTTGTAGTTTATGCATCTCAAGAAGATGTGGTGGATATTAGCAATCCTGCGAATATTTTTGCGATAATTCCCGCTATAACCGACCATGATAGTATCTATTTTTCACATACGTTGATGGAGCTTTGGGGGTCATATAATTTTGCAGTGACGGCAGTCAATAGGTTGCATCAAGAAAGTGAGCCTACTAGGGAATAAAAAGAGGTTGATATTGGTTGCGGGACGGGTCTTTCGGCGATAATATGGAAAGATATTGCTGCAAAAACTATCGGCATTGAGCCGAATGACGATATGAGGGCAATTGCTGAAGAAAGCGCAAAAGGCAATATTGTTTTCACAAAAGGATTCTCTAATGATACGGGTTTACCTGACAGCTATGCCGACGTTATCACTGTTTCGCAAGCCTTTCACTGAATGGATACGGGTAGTTCCTTGGTTGAATTTCATAGGGTTCTTAAACCAGATGGCGTTTTAGCAATATATGACTTTGCTTTGCCGCCAATATTTGATTGGGAGATAGAAAAAGCTTTTGTTGAGTTGAGGGACAAATGTTCTAAAATCTACTATGCCCAAGAAAACCCACCAAAGCACAATAACAAAAACACATGTGCAGACAAAATAAAGGCATTTAGCAAATTTAGGCATGTTAGAGAGGTTTCATGTCATGGCTTAGAGGCATGGGAGGCACAAAAGCTAATGGATTTTGTGCTGAGTACAAGCAATGCTCCATACGCAACAGAGTTTGATACAACGATTAAAAAAGATACCAAATACAATGATAATTGCTATAAAATAAATGTTTTTAGACAGGAGGCAGAGCTATGAATTACAAAATTATTGTAGACAGCAGCAGTGACCTAACGCCAGAGATTGAGCAAGCGCACGGTATTGTGACTGTTCCGTTGCATCTTAGATTAGGCGAAAAGGAGTATATGGATGACTCACATCTTAATCTAGCAACTTTTATGCAGGAAATGCAGGATTGCAAGGAGAAGGTGGGTACGGCAGCCCCTGCTCCTGCCGCTTTTAGCGATGCCATGACACAGGATGCCTTTGTTGTGACGGTTTCTGCCGCACTTTCTGCAACATATTCTAATGCTGTGTTAGCGGCAGAAGATGTGCCTGCAGATATTCATGTATTTGATTCTAAAAGTGCTTCGGCTGGCGGCACATTGGTTGCATTAAAGCTACGCGAGCTTATAGCGCGCGGATTGCCAAAGCCACAGATAGTTGACAGTGTCAATAAATTTATTGATGAGATGAAGACATATCTGGTTCTTGAGAAATTTGAGAATCTGATTAAAAACGGTCGCCTCGGTGCTGTAAAGGGCAAGATAGCTAGTATGCTCAATGTCAAGCTACTGCTTGGCTCTGACGGAAATGGCGAAATTGGTTTGTACGCAAAAGTACGTGGCACAAAGGCAATGTTGGATAAGATGCTATCATTGATTAGTGCTAGCGGGCGTAAGACGGAAGGTGAAAATGCCGTTATATCGCATTGCAATAACCAAACATTGGCAGAGCAGTTAGCAGGGCTTATTCGTCAGCGTTTTGATTTTAAGGAAATATTCATTATCCCTACGCGTGGTACGGCTTCGCTTTATGCTGATGAGAAAGGGATAATTTTGGCGTTTTGATGATTAGGGGGCATAGCATGGAAAAACACGAATGTTGGGGCTGCGAAAAAACCGCAATGCTAGAGCGCGGCGATATTGCGCCTGAACGGATTATATACAATTCTGAACACACCTTTGCTTTTGATGCGCCATGGGAATATTCGCAAGAGCGCGTAAGCGTACAGACCAAAAAACACATTCCTACTATCCACGATTTGACACCCGAGGATAATAAGATTGTGCTGGATTTGATGGAGGCAATAAAGGCAGCATCGCAATTTTTAATTGATAAAAAGGGCGGCTGTGAGGTGCTGATGAATCAGGGGAAATTTCAGAACACAAAGCATATTCACATTCATATTTGCTATGGGGTTTATGAGACATGACGAATGAAATAAGATTACAAAAATACCTAGCTGACTGTGGCATAGCATCACGTCGCCGCGCGGAGGAGTATATCGCGGCTGGCAAGGTGGCGATTAATGGACAAATAGCACAGGTTGGCGCAAAAATCACGCCTGATAAGGATGAGGTAGTCTTTGAGGGCGTACTTGTTGTGCCTAAAGGCGAGGAGCATGTTTATATCATGCTTAACAAGCCAGCAGGCGTTATCACCTCTGCTTCTGACCAGTATGGGCGTAAAACTGTGCTGGACTTGATAGAGGGCGTGGATGCACGGCTTTTTTCTATTGGGCGGCTGGATTATGCCACCAGCGGCTTGCTTTTACTAACCAATGATGGCGCATTAACGCACAAGCTCTCCCATCCGCGCCATGGCTCAAATAAAACTTACATAGCTAAAGTGGCTGCGCCTCTTGATGAAGCCACGTCACAAGCTTTTGCAGATGGCATGGAAATAGATGGTTACACAACCCGCCCAGCAGAGCTTTCCATAATCGGAGCAGACAAAAAGACGGCAAAAATCGTGTTATATGAGGGGCGCAATAGGCAGATACGCAAGATGTTTGAAGCTTTAGGCATACGCGTGGTCTCGCTAAAGCGCACCGCTATGGGCAGCATCGCCATTGGCGGCTTGAAAGTTGGGCAATGGCGGCATTTGACGACGAAAGAGGTGGCACAACTTAAAAAGGAGGGCTAGGCTATGAAGAAATCATTTTTGGTTTTGATTGTATCGCTACTTTCCCTGATGATTTTTGTTGCTTGTGGTTCGGAAGATGTTGTAGATGATACCGAAGAAATTACCATACTTGACTTTGACATCGAATTCATCGAATTCATCGAAACAAGTAATATAGTTGCTGTCACAACTGGCTACACCACCACAGCCCAACTAGGACGTAGAACCTATATGTTTAGAACCAATGATGAAGCTGCTAATACCAATTTTATAAACATTGTCGAAATCATAGCGCAAGGATTGGAGCAGTTCATAGCTATACCTGATACACAGATTAGAATAAATGCATCACAAATCGACCTGCTTGACCATATCTTCACGCACAATGAGTTAAGTTTAAACTTTGGCGGTAACGACACCCTTGGACGATTTACCCACGTTGTATCCCGTGGCAATTTGCCCATCTGGCCGTCTGTCGGACTAGAGGCATATATCATGGGCAATAATGGCATGTTTAGTTCGATGTCGAACGAGCCACAGCTAGTTGAACATTTTGGTGATTTTCTCTTTTCTCCATATATGTGGTATACAACAGAAAATGCCATGGCTGTTGACATTGCATATCTCTTTGTTAAACATCTTTCCGAAAGTGATAGTCTGAATGAATTAATCGCTCTCTATATGAATGGAGATTCAGTGTCAGCAGGAAATCTTTCAGAAGAGCTTTTCTTAAATCACTTTGGCTATCAGATGAATACAACAATAACTCTAAACTTCTTAGGGGCTATGGCAATTGATGCCAGCATTGCTGAATACTCAATAACCTTTGCTGTGATGTAGCTAGTGTGCAGTTTCTGTTTGGTGATTTACAAGATGGCATTTCAATGGAGGATGCAAGAGCGTACATAGCTTACATTTATGATGCTACAAACTTTACAATTGATTTTATTGCACAGTTTAGAGAATTTGAATCCAGAAATATAACATTTCAGATTTGGTATGGAGAAGGTAATTTGGTATTTGGCGGCGGCGGCGGACTTATGGCTATTGACAGGGTGGTGCTATTTAACCTACTTAGCGTTATGGTAGCTGGTCATGAGGTAGTTCACGCAGTAATGCATCAAATTGGTGAACCTCGCCCCATAAGACCTCTAGAGGAAGGCTTTGCAGACTTTATAAATGATACATTCAATAAATCCGAAGATTTTGACCATAGCTTGCCATATCATGATGAGATTTATGGTGAAGGCTTTATAAGGCATGCGTATTCGTTCTATTACGATTACTTGTGGCATTTTGCCGCTCATTATCGCCTAACCAATCATGATTATAGGGCAATTCATGTTGGTTTTGGAACATTTTATACAAGCGTATCTGCACCCGACCACATAGCCGCTATAAACACATATGCAACGGCAACATCTTTTGTCATATATCTTGTAGAAACCTACGGAATGGACAATTTTATGAAAGTTCTTTGGGACGTCGATAACTTCATAAATGTTTATGGACAGGATATACATGGCATGATTGAGGAATGGCGAAGATTTTTGTACAACTTCGTATCATCAAATGAATATGCGGAAGAATGGGAAGAACTGGCTATATCGTATTGGAATCAAAGATGAGGGTATATTAATGACCGAAACCAATATCCTAATCCACGGCTTCGGCGGACATATCGGAGAGACCCAATATCTCTCCGATTATTTGCGTACCCGAGGGCTTGCCACCCATGATATAGCCTTGGCAGGGCATGGTAAGGCGCGACGAGAACTTGTCGCGACGACACATAAAGATTGGATAGAATCTGCAAGAGCTGAGGTTGCACGGCTTTTGTGTGAATATGAAAGGGTTAATCTCATAGGTTTTTCCATGGGCGGTCTTATTTCTGCACATTTAGCTATGGAATTTGGCGCGCAGAGGGTCGGTAAGATTGTTTTTATTAACACACCGATATATTTTTGGAATCCTAAGATTATTGCGCGGGACATAATCTCGCGTGATAGGGAGAAGATTGAGTATTATAAGAAAAGTATTAGAAACACAACTGGAAGACCCACCATGGAGTTTTTACGGATGCTTTCGCGCTCCAAGCGTATGTTTTCAGATGCTTTGCCGCCGTCGCTTGTGTTGCAATGCATGGATGATGAGAGTGTGCGGCATAAAAGTGCGGCATATATCAAGGAAAGGATTGGCGAGTGTGCTATGTTGAAATATTATGATGGAGGGTGTCATACTGTTTTGATGCAGGACGGGGAGCTGCGGGAGGTTGTTTGTAAGGATGTTTATGGGTTTGTTAGTATATAGCGGTGCCTAGTTAGGGGCATGACCACCCCCGTTCGCGCTCTAAAACGACCGCAAACATCCCCTCCGTGGAGGGGAATATGGAGCGGGTGTTTCACTTTTCGTCTAGGAGGGCTATGAAGTCTGTTTCTGTGATTATTGCTACGCCCAGTTCTTGGGCTTTTTTATTTTTGCCAGAGGTTGAAGTGGCATCATTGTTTATTAGGTAGTTTGTTTTAGCGGACACAGAACCAGCGGCCTTGCCGCCAAGAGATTCTATTAGGTTTTGCAGCTCTTTACGGTTTTTGTGATGGGTTAGGTCGCCTGTTATTACGAAGGTTTTGCTGAAAATTGGGGAGTTTTCATCTACCGTGACAACTTCTTCTTTGATGAATATGAGATGTGGCAAAGCGGCATTTAGGATGGCAATATTGCTATTATTGCAGAAATAATCGTAAATGCTTTGCGCTATGACTTCGCCAAAGCCCTCTATATCCACAAAGTCTTCGACCTGAGCAGCGCGTATAGCATTTAGGCTATAGTTAAAATTGCGGCATAGAAGTTTTGCGCCTGAAAGTCCCACATTGTCAATGCCCAGAGCAAAAATAAAATTGGCTAGATGCGGTGTTTTTGATTTTTCAATTGCATCAATTAGCTTGTTGTAAGATTTTTCGCCAAACCCTTTTAGAGACTTAATTTCATCGGCATGAGTATCCAGTTTGTAAATATCAGCATAGCTTGTTAGATAGCCGAGTTCTATGAATTTTTCTACAGTTTGTTGCGAAAACCCTTCAATATTTAGCGCGTTGCGTGAGGCATAGTGGGTTATAGTGTGCAGCAATTTCGCTATACAGGCGGAGTTTGTGCAATGTAATGTGCGGGTGTTATTTTCATCTTTTATGGCTGTTTGGTTGCTACAAGCAGGGCAAGCCGCAGGCGGCGTTGCCGCACCACTTTTCGTAAAATTTTCCGCTATCTGAGGAATTATCATATTAGCTTTGTAAACGGAAATTTCGTCGCCTATGCCTAGTTGCAACCCTTCCAAAATGCTGATATTGTGTAGGCTGGCGCGCTCTACTGTTGTGCCTTCTATCTCCACTGCCTCAAAGATAGCGACTGGGTTTATAAGCCCTGTGCGAGACGGAGACCATTCGATATCTAAAAGGCGTGTGCGCTTTAGCTCATCTGTCCATTTGAAAGCTATGGAATCACGGGGGAATTTGGATGTTGCGCCTAGACTCTCGCTGTAGACTATGTCGTCAAAAGTGAGAACCAAGCCATCCGTAGCAAAGTCTTGTGAGGTCACGATACTTTTGAAATGCTCTACGGCTTCTGTTACATTTTCAGCATCTACCAGTCTATATTCAGCAACCGCAAATCCCTGTTGTTTCAGAAAGTCCAGCCCATCTGACTTTTTTTGAAAATCTGGGCCTGCCACTAATGAAAATGGATAGTATTCTACTTTACGTGCAGCAGCTATGCGGGTGTCTAGCTGGCGCATAGTGCCAGCACAGAGGTTGCGGGGGTTTTTGTATTTGCCGTCATCTGCCAGACTTTCGTTGATGCGGGCAAATTCTGAAAAGCTAATGATAGCCTCACCGCGCAGGGTAAGCTCGCCTGTGTATTCGATTTTTTGTGGTACATTGCGGATAAAGCGTGCATTGTGGGTTACGTCCTCCCCTATCTCGCCATTGCCGCGGGTTGTTGCCGCTGCCAATTTGCCACCTGAGTATTTTAGCACAAGGCTAAGACCGTCCAGCTTCCACGAAAGCACACCTTGCATGTTCTTGCCATCTGCATGTAGAAAGGTCTCCAGTTTTGGTATATCTTTGGTCTTATCTAGCGAGAGCATAATGGTGTCATGGCGCACTTTTGCTAGAGATGAGACCACCTCATGTCCTACGCGTTGGGTTGGGGAATTTTCTAACACCACGCCTGTTGCCGATTCCAATTGCATAAGCTCGTCGTATAGTTTGTCGTATTCAAAGTCCGTCATTATTTGGTTATTTTCTTGTTCGTATGCGTGGTTTGCGCGGGTTAGCATGTCTATTAGGTCTTGCATTCTTTTGTTTTGCATTTTAATTCGCCTCCGATGTTAATTGTGTAATATTCTATAGTCAAGCATTGAATCGCGAGCAGCCAGAACAAATAACCTAAAGTTGTAAACCCAAATAAAAGCAATATTCTGAATCTATTTGTTGGACCAAAAGCAATAAAAAATCAGCCCAGTTATAACTGAATATTCCATTTGGTAGTATCTGCATAGTCGCTACAGCCAGCAAAAAGAGCCACAAAAGCATATTGATATTGAGAGGGTTCATCTCATTATCTCCAAACATGAGTGTTATATAAGCGATGTTATATATAAGATGATTATATCATAAAAGGAATAGTAAGGTCACGAACAATTTTCATATGTGAAAGAATATCAAAAAGCACATCCTATACAGAATGTGCCTTTTGTATTTATTTTATTGCCTCAATGGACTTATAAATATCTGGTCTAGCGTAAACCCAGTCTTACGACGTATTACATCTTCTATCTGCGCTATTTCTTGGTCAGTTAGTTGCGGGGTGTCTACTACCACATCTACGGAGGCATCACCTATGCGCACATATACTTCCGAAAAACCTTTGGCTTCTATTAGAACCTCTGCGGCGGTTTCGCGCTCTATGCGTGTTTGGATATCTAGTAGCTGCTCAGCTGTCGATGCTCTTTGGTCTTGTGCTATATTTGTATTATTTATCATTTCTGTTAGCGAAGACATTTGGCTGGAGCGAGCTTGCTCGCGGTTTAGCTTGGCTTGGATGAAGAATGAGGAGTCGCTTGCACTATTTACAAAAACAGCTGTGCCTGGCTCTGTTTGGTTGCCTTCCGCTACAGAAAATGCTATTGTTGGGTCATGTGTGAAGTCTAGGTTGCCTGCTTCATCTAGCGTGGTGTTTACCAAAACCACCTCTTGACCCAATGTGTCATCCATTATTAATCCCAAGATTTCATCCGAACCCGTTAGGGCAAAGTTGCCCTCCACATCGCCGCGTGTGTTATCCATAAAGTTAAGATACCCCGCCACGGCTATCATTAGCACCAATGCTGATATGATGACATGGTTTCTCTTTACGCTAAATGTAGGTCTGTTGCCATTGTTCATAATTATATTCCTCCCTTAATTTTTCATTTCCAAAACTTGAATCCTATGAGGTGCTATGCCCAATGCGGCCTGAGTAGCTCTTGTTAGCGCATCACGTACCGCTACATCGCCGCCGCCTTGTGCCACTATGATAATGCCCTCTATTGAGGGGCTTATTTCTTGCAGCATTAGGGGTGCTTCGCCGCCATCTGCTCGTCTTACCATCACATATGTGGTGGAGGCATTTGTTGTATGTATATTGCGCACCCCTCCTTCGCCATCATCTTCTATGGTTGCGGCTATGTTTTCTTGCTTGTTTTGAGCAAAGATATTCACGCTATTGCTCATGGTTAGCATAACGCGTACTTGACCCGCACCCGCTACAAGGCTTAATATTTCTTCTAGCTGCTGGGTTAGGTAGCTTGATAATGTAATAGCCTCAGTTGTATCCATGCCGATATGGTCCTGGTTCTGCGGACTTTCTCCCCATCCCTGTAGCTCGCTAACACTAATTTCTGGAGCATTGTCCATATTAGCAAAGATTTGGCTGGCAATAAGCAGCAAAACCCCGCATATTAGCATTATTATCAATGCTGGCACGCCTTTTTTGTCTTTTTTCTCAAAATGTTCTTTTATGGATTTAAGCATTCTTTTGTCACCTCATTAGAACTCGTTTACCATCTAATCTGAACCGATTTTTGAGCGTATTTTTTGATATTTGTAGTGCGCTCTTTGCGCTACAGATATCAAAAAAGTTATAAGCGGTAGTGATTTTTCAGTGATTTTCTGAAAAATCATGAGAGCGTTAAGCGAAAAAAATCGTGTGAAGATAGATAGTAAACAGTTTATTAGCAATTCTTTAGTAGCTAGTCTGGCTAGTCTCTAGTATTATATTGTCCTGTGACAGGTTATAGAAGTCCGAGATTGCATTTTTAAGCGATAATATTCGCGGCGATTCTTCTATTTCTGACATGGTAGGCTCACCGCGTGCGTTTATAGCGGGGGTTATGCGCACGGGGTCTATGCGGATTAGGTTTGTCCCTGCGCTATCGTTTTCATTTATGGTTATGCGCATGGATAGTATCGCTCCGAAATCTTCACCTATGTCTATATCAAACTCTGCGTGTTGCAGGGTGAAATTATGGTTTGAGATTATGCGCGATAGCTGCTCTGTTAGTGCTTGTGTATAATTTTCTAGGATGGCATCTATTTGTGATTGCCCTGCATCTTCTATTTGTCTTGCCATCACAGCTCTATCATGTTGCAGTACGGCATCGGAAAAAAAGTCGCCAGTGCCGCCTGATAATGCTGTTATAATGCCTGCTAGAGGCGTTACTACGATGAATATTAGGATTATGCCAAGCACCATATTGATATATGGCTCGTATTTTTTGCCTGGGGATATTATTGTTATGAAGCTCGAAAAAATAAGAAAGACAGCAAGGTTTCTGATATATTCAGAGATTATTTGCATATGCCGCCCCGCCCTCCCTAAAATGAAAATGATGCCAATGTTATCAGCACAATAAAGATGAACAGGAAAGCCGCTAGGACACATACCCCTAGAACCAATGCGGCATAACCACCCATTGTATCTATTGCTTCGATTATGCGTTCATCGCATATAGGGGCTAAAAGTGCCGCGGATAGCTTGTAGACCGCAACAAATGCCGCCACTTGTAGTATGGGTACAATGCTGATAGCGACAACAGCTATCAAAAGAGCCGAAGATGCCGCGCCACGGGCGGCAGCAGAGTAATATAATGCGGTGTCTATTGCGCCAGAGAGGGCTTGTCCAACGACTGGCACAGCAGAAACCGCCGTGCGCGTACCGCGTATGGCTAAAGTGTTGACTATCGGTGTTGCTATGCGCTGAAAACCAAGCACCGCCATAAATATAAGGGCTATGCCTTTTAGCCCGAATGCTATGCCTTTTTGCATGATTTTCGACAGCTTGTCCAGCGATTCTTTTTCGGAAAGATAGCTAATAAGCGAGATTGTAGCAGCAAAAATTAGCGTTGGCACTATTAGGATATCTATAAATACCGTGAGGAAAGAGGCGGCAAATAGCAATATGGGCGCGAAAGCTCCTGCGCTGGCTATATAGCCGCCGCTGGCCACGAGACCTATTATTATGGGTGTTGAGCCCATTAAGAGTGTGACTATGTTGTTTACCATTGATGTCATTATGTATATAGCTACCGAAAATGTCTGAAACAACAGCACGACCACAAGGACATAGCATATGTAAAAGCCTAGCTTGCTTATACCGCTGTTTTGGAAAGATGTGGTCATGGCTTTGAAAAATGCAGAAAGTATAGCTATTATCAGCATTTGACGCAGGAGGTGAAAAAGTGCCGATACCTCTGTGAAAATGCCCGATAAAATCCAGTTAAAGATATTGCCCATGGAGAGGTCGATTTCGCCGCGTAGGGCGGCTAGGGCTATGTCGGTGAGGTTGGTGGCTTCGACAGGAAGAGCTTGTCCGATTGTTATGTCTATATCGCTGAGGTTTAGGTTGTAGATTTGTTCGTATAGGGGTTCTATTTGAATCACCTTCTTTTGTAATAATCATGGTATTATCGAAACCACCTGCTCCACCAGCGAAATAATAACGGGTGCGGCAACCCCCATTATCAGCACTTTGCCTGCCAGTTCCACCTTGCCCGCTATTGAACCTTCACCCGCATCATGGCATATTTGTGCCGCAAATTCCGCTATATAGGCTATGCCTATGATTCTAACAACGACGAGTATGTATTCTTGCCCTTGTGATAGGTATGTTGTTATGATGTCTACTAAAGCTACAAGCCCCGCTAGTTGCGGTATGATTAGTAGAAAGATTAGTAGGGCTACTGCCAGGCTTATTAATATGGCAAAAATTGGCGTGTCGCGTTTTAGGGTCATGGCTAATATCATGCCCATTATGCCTATGGCAGCTATTTGGAAAATGGTTGTGGTCACATTATCACCACCCTACAGTTGGAAGAGACTTTGTACCGCACTGAAAAAGTCGCTGATATAGCCTATTATCCAGAAAAGCACCACTATTAGTCCTGCCAACGTGGTTATGGTGGCTTGGTCGTCTCTGCCTGCGCCTTTAAGAACTTGGTTTAACACCGCTACCAAGATGCCGACGGCGGCTATTTGGAATACTACTGTTATATCCATAATTTTCCTCCTTTGTAGTTATATCAGCACTACTACTATTAATGCGCCGCCTAGTAACCCCAGCTGCTTGTACATTTTCCCATCTTTTGCATTTTTCATTGCTAGTCGTGCCAAAATTTCATCTATGGATTTTATTGTTAAATCTATTGCTTGTATTTGCGCTATGGCATCAATATTTCCAAGTGACCTGCCTAGGTTACCGATTGTTCTCATATCTTCTGCTGTAAGCTGGGTGTTTTGAAATTTCGCCAAGCCAATTTCCCATGCATCAGCTAGACTCATCTCTTTTTCTATCAGTTTGTGTGACAATTCATCGTAAAAAGCGGCAAGATTCTCACTTGTTGCATTTGCTATGTCACTAAAGGCCTGCGGCATAGGGTATGCGGCGTATTCTATTTCGGATTTTAGCATAGTTAGCGATTGCTTAAATTCTGCTAGCAGTCTAGCGCGAGCTACGCCGCGATGGCTCATATATAGCCCAAGAAGACCACATGCGGCACAAATCATTACACCGCCCAAAATCCTAATTAGCATGTGGTATCCCCTCCAGTTTTTCGTTGTAAATGCCACAAATTTTGCCTATTTTTGGCTTATCTGTCAGAAATATGTATCGTTCAAATATACTATTCGCTAAAACAGAAGCTAGATTAGGTCGTTTTTTTAGGTCATCAATATCTTTGCCATGCAGGGTGCAAATCACAGCAACACCGCATCTTGCCATGTTTTCTATAGCGACAATGTCCTCTATGCTGCCAATTTCGTCCACCGCTACCACCTGCGGCGATAGCGCACGTAGGGCTAGCATCATACCTTCCGCTTTTGGTGCGGCATCTAGTACATCTGTTCGTGGACCAAGGTCATTTTGTGTTACACCCATGTAGCAACCCCCTATTTCGCTGCGTTCATCCACAACGGCCACATTGTAGCCAGCTAGCGAGAGCCTACGTATCGCATCCCTCAAGATGGTGGTTTTGCCGCATCCTGGCGGAGATACTATCATGGTGCTACGAATGCCGCCATTTACTATCTCGGGAAAAATGGAATCCGCTGCACCTATTATCTGCCGCGCCACCCTTATGGTCAGCCCACTAATATGCTTGATGGTCTTTATGCGGCCATGCTCAACAGTAACGCGCCCAGCAAGACCCATTCTGTGTCCCCCCGCTATTGTTATAAAGCCATTTTTAATCTCATTATCATAAGCATATAGTGAGTGGTTAGAAAGTTTTGCCATCATGGCTACAATATGCGCCGCTGTTGGTTTGAAAGCACTTTCTGCCCGCCTATGCCTGTCCCCTCTTTGCCCGAGAAAAAAGTCACCTGTGCTTTCGCTGCATATAGATATGGGCAAACCTTGTCTGATGCGTATTTCGCGGGCGCGCTCCAAAACAGCAGATTCGGTGCGCAAAAAAACCTCGCGCAGCTCGTCCGCTGTATTTTCTATCAAAACCGATTTTATGCTATGAGACATTTTCATCGCACTCATCCTTTGCAAATATTTCTGTAAACAAGCTTATGTGCATAATTGGAAAAATATTACTATATTTCATATTTGTATCATTTATTGTTTTTTAGCGAAAAGTCTGGTATAATGGGTTGGTATATTCTTAGGAGGATAGGATTTTATGAAGAAAAAACTATATATTTTAGGGCTAGGGCTTGCCTTCTTTACTGGCGGCTTGGTGCTTGGTGGTAGCTTTCTTAATGCAAACCCCCCTGCTCCTGGCGGCAGTTTTGAAAATCCCGCTGTTTCAATGTATTATTTTAATGAGCGCATCAATGAGATTATGCAGATAATTAATGCACAGGGTGCAGGCGGGCAAATCAACACTGAAGCCGTGGTAAATGAGGTTTTGGCTGATATCACTAACTTTTTTGGTGCAGGCATGACTTTTACACCTGTGCATGTTAATGCTGGACAGATAATTCTGGCTGGCGAAGGAACAGAGATAATACGACGCAGTGGCAGTGCTACAGCCCATGTACCTGGGCAGGATGGCATAGTTAATGCTACGACTGGCCATGACATTTTTCATGATGCAACTATACCTGCAAACAATTTGTTGATTGTTCCTCGTGAGGATGGGCGCGGTGTACGTGCTACGGCGGATTCTTGGTTCATTATTCGTGGTAGCTTTAGCATTGTTGGACAATAGAAATCAAAATCAAAAGATTGGGGATACATAGATGAAGAGAAAATTCATAAAGGGTGCTATCGCCGCTATTTTGGCGGCTGGCTTTGCCTTATCACCTTTACATACAACTGAACTACAAGCTGCACCGCAGGTATTTAGCGAGACACGACAAACACACCATATCACGCGCAACACCTTTTTACACAGGGTCACGCGCCTTACATCTGCTGGGCTTGTGGATATTTCTGTGCTAGAAATTCCGCTTGATGACCCTTATCTGGCAGTTTCCGCGCTTAACTCCAATGTGGAGTTAGGGCTAAAACAGCCAACCACCACAATTTTGCGCGATAATCAGGCTATTGCTGGCGTTAATGGCGACTTCTTCGGGCTTGCGGGCAGACATTCTGTGCCGCTTGGCTTTGAAATGATAGACGGCGAAATGTCGGCGCAACGCGGCGCAAATCAATATAGTGATGATTCTGCATCTTTTTTGCTTGGTGACTATGGCTTTATAGATTTTGTGCGCCCATATGTTGGGCTTAGGCTTGATGGCGAAAATATTTTCTATGTAGGCTTGATGAATATGGTCACGAATCTTAACTGGCCATCTTTTCTTACACATGGCTATACGACCTCTACAGAAAGCATAGATGCACGTTTGGGGCGCACATATAAAATTGTGGTGGAAGACGGTATTGTTGTTGGCAGAACGCATTATACAGTATATATTCCAGAAAATGGGTTTGTTGTAATAATGAATCCTGCTACATATTACGAAAATGAGCATCTGTTTCATTGGGGACAGCAAGCCGAGATGGTGGTTGGGGCGAATGTGGATTTGGAAGGCATAACCACAGCTATTTCTGGTAGCCACCGCATATTACATAATGGCGTGATAACAGCACCTAGCAGCAGCAGAGACCCACGCACTTTGCTTGGCTTAAATGCTGAGGGCAACCGCCTAATTTTAATGACTATTGACGGGCGCAACCACTCTATTGGTGCTACGCTGGCAGAGGCAGCTACATATATGCAACAATTTGGTGCATTCAACGCTATAAACCTTGATGGCGGCGGCTCTACAACCATGGCGGCCACGCTGCCTGGCGGCTCGCTATCCGTGGTGAACACCCCATCAGAAGGCACTCAGCGTGCCGTTATCAATACCATAGGACTTGTTAATAGGTCTGCTATGGGACCTGTTACCTCACTCAATATCAGCCAAGTGCCTATAACAACTCATGCCCCTGCGGGTGCGCCTGTTCCTACTCCTCCACCTTTTGGACCCATTACATCATTAAATATTAATGCACCGCAAAATATTGCTGTTGGCATGGTTACACCCATACAGGTCTTTGGGTATGATGATTATTTGAATCGCCAAGCTGTTTCCTTTGGGGCATTGGATACATCTATCATCAATGCCGTACTTGTTGAGGGCGGACTTATGCCGCTTGATGAGGGCAATGTTATAATACAGGCTAGCGATGGACAAAACCACGTTTGGCAGGGTTTTAATGCAATTCGTATTGCAGAGATAGTGCCAAGTGAGCAAGAGATTAGCGGAACTGTGGGTGTTACATTCCATGGTGTTGATAATTTAGGACATCATGTGCCGCTTAACCCTGCTCATCTTACTTTTGAGGTGTTCCCAGAGAGCCTTGGCAGCTTTGTGAATGGTCAGTTTACGGCTACTGGTGAGGGTTTTGGCTGGGCTAGAGCATCTTTGCCAGCCACATCCACGGCTACCATGTCCGCATCTGTGTTTATCCCCATAAACATCTATCGCCCCTCTAGGCAGATAGATGTGATGGATGGTGGGCAAGTTACATTTACTGCCAACCCTGGCGTTACTGGGCGTGCTTATTTCTCCGAAGAACAGAGGTCTGTAGGCACGCATTCATTGCGTATCGAATATGCCTTTGAGGAAGGTATGCGTAATCAATTTGCCAATATAGCCTATGCGGGCGGCGATGCAGTTAATGCTATTACATACCGATTAGCTGTATATGGAAATAATGGCGGACATAGATTGACAGGTAATGTTTTGGATAACGCTGGTAATAATTATACTATCGAGTTTACAGATGCCATAAACTTCACAGGTTGGCGTGACTTGACAGCGCGTGTGCCTGCTGATGCCGTGCATCCTGTTATATTAACTGATTTTCGTGTGGAATCTACACATGAGACCGAGGCAGCGGAATTTGAGCTGTTTTTGGATAATTTGCGTGTGCATGAAAGATTGGAACATGAGCCAGCTATAACGCCTACTGGCACAGTCGCTAGAGACCCGCTACAGCCGCAATTTATGGGCGAGCGCACGGCTTTTGAATATGACATGACATTTATGGGGCCAATGACCTTCACGGGAGCTACACCTCCTAATGATTTTGATTTTTTCCGTAATCTTGCTACGTCTGCGCTGGAGCGCGATTCTGTTGCGGCTTTCTATGGCGGGCTTGGCGACATTTCTGCTAATACAAATATACCTACTGTATCGCTTGAAAATGGCTTTTCTTCACTGATTATCAACGATATTAACCTTATGCAGATTTTTTCACCATCTGGCTCATCTGCTGTTAATTCTTTCCAATGGGGTCGTTTGAATGATGCTTTAGCCAGTACAACAATGGATAATATTGTAATACATACTAATGTCTCACCGCTAACTTTTGGTAATGCGCATGAGAGAGCTATTTTCCATGATATGTTGGTTAGTCAGGCACTTGCTGGGCGAAATGTGTTTGTAGTATCAGGTGGCGGCACTACAACATCCGTGCAGTTGCTTGATGGTGTGCGCTATATCAATTTGGCATCGCTTTTTATAGGACAGGATGTAAATCCAGAGTTTAGTGTATTGCGTTTCCGTTTTGGTTCGGATGGCTTGCAATATGGTCTTGAAAGGATATTTAATTAATGGAAGACAGCATGAAAAGCGGCATCAAAACCGTCTCTATTATGATGATTTTGGTGCTGATAGCAAAGCTCAGCGGCTTTTTGCGCGATATTGTTACTATTCGGCTAATGGGTACAACACCAGAGGCAATTGCTTTTTCTGCCGCTTTGACCATCCCGCAAAATTTTTTAGATGTAGCTTTTGCGGCGGCTATTTCTGCTAGTTTTATCCCTGTCTTTAATAGCTATTTGGAGAAAAAAACACAGCAAGAAGCTTTTGATGTGGCTAGCAATTTCATTACTTTTGTGATAATTTTGTCACTTGCTATCAGTCTTGTTGGCTTTTTTGCAGCGGACACTATCGCTGTGGTCTTTTTGTCGAGTGGTGGTGCGGAAACGGCGGCTATGGCGGCGCGGCTTTTGCGCATCCTTATCTTCATTGTGTTTACGACCACTACGGCATTTGCGTTTACAGGCGTGTTGCAGTCATTAGGCGGGTTTTACACGCCGTCTATCATGTCGCTTATACCAAATATATTAATTTTGGCTTATCTTGGGCTGTTTTATGAGCAGCTAGGTGTCTTTGGGCTTGCCGTCGCTTTCATTATTGGAAATATTTTGCAATTCGCTATACTTTTGCCTCCTCTGCATCGCAAGGGTTATCGTTTTCGTCCGCGTTTGAATTTGCGTGATGATGCTTTAAGGCAAATTTTACGCTTGTCTCCTATGTTTTTGGTGAGCGCGTGGCTATTTCCTATCAATAATTTGATACATTTGTGGGTGATACCAAATAGATATAATGCAGAAGCGATAGTTGAGCTACGCGCCGCAAACACGATATATTTGGTGCTTACAGGTTTTTTTGTGTTATCCGTTACAAATATATTATTTCCAAAGTTATCCAAGGAAGCAGCAAAGGCGACCCTAGGCAAAGATTCCGAGTTCTCTTCGGTGCTTTCTGGTGCAGTTTCTGCCATAGCATTTTTCTTGATACCTATGGCAATCGGCTTGTTTATACTGCGCGAACCCATATCGCATTTCGCTTTTTTTGGTGGAAATTTTACAGAGGAATCCGCGGCACAGGTGGCATATGCGCTGGGTTTCTTAGCGATTGGTATGTTGGGCTTTGGACTAACCACCCTGCTTAGCCGTGCCTTTTTTGCCACAATGAATGGCAAAATTCCAATGATAACAAGCGTTGTGGCTATCACGATAAATTTGGTTGCATCATTGCTTTTGGTGGATGTTCTTGGAATAGGTGGCGTTGCGCTCGCACAAACCATATCTGTTACAACGGCTGGTTTGGTCATGCTTATAATAATTTCGCGCAAGCATCCTGTACTTACTAAAAGAATTATCTCCAATCTACTAAAGATGATGTTTGCCTCCGCATCTATGGCTCTTGTACTATTTGTTGCTACGAATATAATTTCGGACTTGCCTTATATTGTCATAATTGGTATAATCAGTTTGCTAGGCATTTTTATATACTTTGCTATAGCATTGATTTTGCAAATTGATGAGGCGAAAATCGCCAAGGATATTGTTTTGGCGCGTTTTAAGAGGGGTTCGTAATATGAGTTCATATGAAAACACAAAGGTATTGATGGCTCTTATGGGCATGGAAATAGGCGGCGCGGAAACCCATGTTTTGGAGCTTTGCAAGTCATTAAGGCGGCGCGGGCTTGATGTTTATGTTGTTTCTAATGGCGGGGTGTATGTCGAAGAGCTTGTTCGGCATGGCATAAAGCATTTTAAGTTGCCGCTACATAATAAAAATCCAAAAAATCTTATTACATCATATTTTTCTCTCAAGCGGATTATTAAAGAAAATGATATAAGGTTGGTTCATGCTCATGCGCGTATACCAGCCTTTTTGTGCGGACTTTTGCAGAAGCATCTACATTTTCGCTTTGTTACTACAGCTCATGCGCATTTTAGTAATGCAATGGCATACAAGCTTTTGACAAATTTTGGCGAGGCGAGCCTTTCTGTTGCACAAGATATCAAAGAAAATCTTGTAAAAAACTATAGGATGTCAGAAGATAATGTTTTTCTTACGATAAATGGCATAGATACGGACAAGTTTACGCCAGATGTAGATTTTTCTGATATTTTAAGCGAGCTTGACATACCCACGGATTGTAAGCGAATTGTGAATATTAGTCGTATGGACAGGGATATGTCACATGCGGCACATCGCTTGATAGAGCTTGCGCCACAATTGTATGAAAAGAATCCGAATACCCGAATTGTCATTGTGGGTAGTGGAAATGACTATGATGCTATCGTCGAAAAGGCTCAAGGAATTAATGATTCGATGGGTATTAAACATATAATCGTAACTGGTACGCGCACAGACATTCCTAAATTTCTTGCGGCAGCAGATATCTTTGTTGGCGTTAGTCGCTCGGTTTTGGAGGCTATGGCATGTGCAAAACCTGCTATTTTGGCAGGTGGCCAGGGGTATTTGGGCGTGCTTAACAAGAATGTTTTGGACACTGCAATTGCTACAAATTTTACTTGCCGTGGTCATGAAGAGGTCGCTGTCCAAAATCTTAGCAAAGATTTGTTTAACCTATTGGATTCCTCACCTAAGAAGCTCGCAGAGCTAGGCTCAATGGCTAGAACAATTATAGAAGAAAATTATTCACTGGACAAAATGGCAGATGATGCTTTGATGCTATATGATTGCGTTCGTAAGCCAAATAGAGCTATAGATGCTGTAATTTCAGGCTATTATGGTTCTAATAATCACGGCGACGATATTTTGCTAAAAGCAATAACTGACGATTTGCGTGCGATTCATCCAGAAATTAAGATAACTGTGATTTCTAAACGACCCAAGGAAACCAAAAGTATATATAATGTGGAGTCGATTCAGAGATTTAATTTCCCGCGCATCATAGCATCTTTGCGCAAGGCAAATTTGCTTATAATGGGTGGCGGTAGTCTTATCCAAGATTTAACATCTACAAAAAGCTTGATATATTATGTATTTGTGATGAATCTTGCCGCTTTAGCGCGTGCTAAGGTTATGCTTTATGCAAATGGCATTGGCCCGCTAAAGCTTGAGAAAAATCAACGCAGAGCCGCCGCCGCTCTTGAAAAGGTCGAGAAAATTACATTGCGCGACCAACAATCCAAGATTGTGTTACAAGAGCTAGGACTAAAGAATGAGAGTGTCATAGTTACAGCTGATGCCGCCTTTGGCTTCACCAACACAAATCCAGATGCTAGCTCTGCCCTCTTGGATAAAATTAACTTAATTGGTAAAAAATATTTTTGTGTATCTATACGGGGTTGGAAAACACTGAAAGAGGATTTTGTTTCTGAAATGGCTGTTTTTTGTGATTATATGAGCGAAAAGCATGGCTTGTACCCACTATTTATCCCTATGCAGCCTTCAAATGATGCCGAGATTTCTACGCAGGTGATGGAGGTGGCTAAAAGACAGAGCTATTATCTCCAAGAAGATTTTACAATAGAAGAGATACTTTCTGTTGTTGCAGGGGCGGAATTTCTTGTGGGTATGCGCTTACATTCTATCATATATGGCGCAAATACAGCTACACCCGTTATCGGATTGGTATATGACCCCAAGGTATCATCCATGCTCAATGAACTCAACCAAAAGTATTATGTGGATTTGGAAGATATATCTGCTGGCAAGCTCATTAACTTTTCCGAGGAAATTTTGGAGAAGCGCGACGAAATATCTCGTGAGTTATGCAAGATAACGCGACCAATGATTGAAAAAGCACAAAGCAACGCGCAGATTGCCTATGATATCATTAATCGTGATGAATTTTAGGGGGTGGATATAGTGAAGGCAACTATTCTTGGTGTTTCATTTGATAATCTATCGCCTGAAAAAGCCGCAGTAAAGGCGTTTTCATTTTTGAATGGCAATTCTGTACATGTTGTTTTTACGCCTAATCCAGAGATGGTGATGTTGGCGCAAAAAGATGCAGAATTTGCGGCAACGCTTAGCTCTGCTGAACTTGTTATACCTGATGGCATAGGTATTGTATGGGCTTCGCAGCTTACAAAACCCAAGATAAAAAAGCGTGTGCCTGGTATAGAGCTTATGACAGATTTGCTTGAACGTGTAGCAAAAAGTGGACATGGTGTTTATTTTTTGGGTGCAGCACCAGATGTTGCTGAGGCAGCAGCAGAAAAGGTGGTCGAAAAGCACCCTGCTCTGAATATATGCGGATTCTATCATGGTTATTTTAAAGATAATGAGGATGCTGTCATAATCGATAAAATCAACGCATCAGGTGCAGACATTGTGTTTGTGGGCTTGGGTTTCCCTAGGCAAGAAAAATGGATAATGAAACATAGAGACAAAATAAACGCAAAAATCCTTATGGGCGTGGGCGGTAGCTTTGATGTGCTATCTGGGCGGTTGCGCCGCGCACCTAAGTTTTTTCAGAAAATAGGTATGGAATGGCTTTATCGCCTATTGCGACAGCCTTCGCGCATATTGCGGCAAACTGTGCTTTTGAAATTCGTTTTACTCGTTATTTACAAAAAAATTAGAGGTGAACTATGACTACAAAAAGCGGCAGACAAGTTGTGTATGAATATCTTTGGATAGCTATAGGTACGGCCATAATGGCTTTTGGTTTGTATTTTTTCTTTATGCCTCACAACCTCGTCGTTGGCGGTGTTTCTGGGCTTGGCATCATCATTCTGGACTATTCTTATAATAACCTAGATTTTACCATCCCTGTATGGCTTACCACTCTTGTTTTCAATATTCCGCTTGTGCTTATCGCGCTAAAGGTTTTTGGCTTGAAATTCATTGCAAAAACCACCTTTGCATATCTTTTCTTGACGCTTTCATTATTTTTACTGGAAGAATATGTAACATATACATTTGAAACCGACTTTTTCCTTGCCTCGATTATTGGTGGCGTGATTTGCGGTATCGGCGTGGGCTTGGTGTATCGCCAGCTAGCTACCACAGGTGGTTCTGTGCTTGTTGCAGCACTTTTGCATAAGGTGTTTAAGCATATTCCTACCTCTCGTATTTTGATGACTGTGGATTGGTCTATCATTTTGCTTGGCTTTTTCGTTTTTGATTTTGAGCGCACCATGTATGCAATTATTGCGATTTTTGTGTCCACAAAGGCTATTGAATATATTCTTGAGGGTCTTAATTTTGCTAAAGCAGCATTCATCATCTCCGAAGATTCACATAAAATAGCTGCTGCCCTTACGCAAATGATGGACCGTGGCGTAACAAGCCTTGATGGGCGTGGCGCGTATACGGGACATGAAAAAAATGTACTTCTATGCGTTGTGTCCAAGCGCGAGATTGCGAAGCTAAAAGAGGTTGTGACGGGTATTGACAAGCGGGCTTTTGTTATTGTGGCGGATGTGCGCGAGGTGCTTGGTGAGGGTTTTAAGGATTTTGATAAGCAGATATAGAGTAATCAATGCCCAAATTCAATTGTAAAACTGCTAGTCTCAAAATAAACTAAATCACCCTCTGACAAATGCCATATGGCTTTTACAGAACTTGGGATATATGCGCCATCCTCATTCCTTTTCCAACTATCAATTACAGCAGACCATTTAGGGAAATCGATGCTGCCGTCAGTTGCTGTTCTGGGTCTGTCGTTGGTTTGAAACGAGTGTATTAGACCATTATCACAAAATGTAAAGATGCCAGAACCTGATATCCCTCTGTATGCCAATATAGCTTCTACCCTATTTGCATCTATTTGTTGCCATGTTATATATTGGCTTAAAAGCACAGAAGGCAAGAGGGGTGCTTCGCCCAACCATGTCATAAGCTGCCCCCTATCCATTTCTGGTCCATCTTCATTAAACAGTGTAAATATCTTACCTACAATACCTTTCATAAATCCGATTCCCTCTTGCGTACTGTCATATGCTTCAAATGGAAATCCGAACATAGAAGTGGTCATATATGCTAACCGCGCGGGATGTGAAAAAATATATAAGTTGTAGTCAAGAATCAACGGGGAGGCATCCTTAGACTGATATAAGGGAACAGATGGCATAAATACCTTTGCGTAATTTGGCATTGGTTGCCCGATAAGACCAGCCACTTTAAAGTGGTTCTGCATAGCTATCGGAAGATGTTCTATGCCTTGCTCCGTAAAAAATCTTGTTGGCATATCTACTGATTGTTCTTTATTCATTTGAACATCTCTTTGAAAATTGCTTTTTGTCGGCGAATATGGGATTTGAAAAAATATCACTATCATCACTATAAAGATAAAGATACCGCCTACAATCCAAATCATCTTGCTTTTCACCCTACCCTTTCTCATTTACTTTAACCCTCCTAACATTGTGTCTATATTATCTACTAGTTTACCCAGTCCTTCACGTAGTGTCGCGAGAATTTCATCATCAATACCAGAAAAAATGCCTTCTAGGTATTCCATTTCTTGTTGCTCTCTACTCTCGAAATAATCGTTGCATCTTTGGGTTAAATAGAGGCGTATATTTCTTGAATCACTTTTATCTTTTTCCATATGCAAAAACCCGCGCTGCTCAAGGATATTTGCCATTTTTTTGATATTTTGGCGGGATGTGCCTAATCCATCTGCTATGTCACCTATATTGGGTGGTGTATCTTTGAATTTTGATACCGCAGCTAAAACAAACCATTGCTTGCTGGATATGGTCAGGTCAATTTTGTCCCCTATTATTTGCATACGGTTTGAGAGCAAATGAATGGCAGCATAAATAAAAGCCTGATTTGAAATATCAATATTTTTAAGCTTCATGCACACTTCCTCCTGTTTTAAAAAGATAACTAGTTATATATTTATAATAACTTAACCTATTACCTTTGTCAAGAAAAAAATTAAAATTCTTCTTGACATTGCGATAGATATGTGGTAACATAGCCTTTAGTATTAAGTAGAAGCCTGCTTCTCACCTCTTGCTTAAAGCTTTGGCATTGGGGTTGCATCTGAAATATTGTATTTTTGGGCATATATGCCTTTATACTTTATTGATTAGGTGAGCGGGCGCATATATTGCGGCCGTTTTTTTGTAGGCAAGATTTCAACCATTATCAGGAGGTGCTGGATATAGCCGAGTTTTTTATCAACGAGCAAATTAGGGACAAAGAGGTTCGTTTGATTGATGATTCTGGGGAGATGTTAGGTATTTTCCCTGGGCGTGATGCGCAAAAAATGGCGGATGATAAGAATTTGGATTTGGTCAAAATTTCACCAAATGCCAAGCCACCTGTTTGCAAAATTATGGATTTTTCTAAATTCAAATTTGAGCAAGCAAAAAAAGAGCGTGAGGCGCGTAAGAAACAGAAGACACAGGATACAAAAGAGCTTTGGCTAACCCCTAATATCGACACCCATGATATCGGAGTGAGGGTGAAGCGCGCCATAGAGTTTCTTAAAAATGGTGATAAAGTAAAGGTGACTGTGCGCTTTAGGCATGGTCGCGAAATGGGTCGCACCGAAACCGCTTTTAAAATTCTTAATGACTTTGCAAAGTCTGTAGAAGAATATGGCACAGTGGACAGACCACCAAAAATGGAGCAACGCAGAATGTCCATGTTCCTTATGGCAAAAAAGGAGCATGAGAAGAAAAAAGAAGAAAAAAGCGAATAGCTTTAATTAAAAGGAGTTTTTACAATGCCGAAAATGAAAACCAACCGCGCTGTTGCTAAACGTTTTAAAGTTACAGGCACAGGCAAATTAAAGCGCATGAAATGTAACAAAAACCATATATTGGAAAAGAAAAGCCCTAAGCGTAAGCGTAATCTTCGTAAGGCTACACTGGTTGACAAAACTATGCAAGATAACTACAAAAGAGTGCTACCGTATTTGTAAGATACGCACGCGTAAAGAATATTTGGAGGTTGTTACAACATGGCAAGAGTTAAAGGTGGCTTAAACGCCAAAAAGAGACATAAAAAAGTATTAAAAATGGCAAAGGGCTATTATGGCGCACGCAGTAAGCAGTACCGCACCGCCAAGCAAGCAGTTATGCGCGCTATGGCGCATAGTTTTGCTGGTCGCAAACAAACCAAGCGCGATTTTAGGCGTTTGTGGATTACACGCATAAATGCCGCTGCTAGAATAAATGGTATCTCGTATTCTAGGTTTATGAATGGCTTGAAGCTTTCAGGTATCAACATAAATCGTAAGATGCTAGCAGAAATGGCCATACATGATGCATCAGGCTTTGCTAAGCTTGCTGATATGGCAAAAAGTAACGTATAATAAACAATGTATTATTTAGCGAAGTTAGTCCGATTTTTTCGGAGGACTTCGCTTTTTTGCAAAAAAGAGGTGTTTATGAGAAAAATCGTCCAGTCCTTAACCGTAATAACTCTGATGTTGCTTTGCGGCGTTTCGCTTATTGCTTCTAGCAATATGCAGTCTGGCAGCCGCCATATTCCTTGGGATTTTGTTACCTATGAGTCACCTGATTTTGAATCCCAGCGTGTTGGTAGGTTTTCCTCCCAGAATGTTGATTATACAGAAAACAATGGCGACGGTTGGATTTTGATAAACACTTATCGTGGCAGGCAGTGGCTTTATTATAGGTCAGAGCCTATGCCAGATATTGTGACAATAACCATTTCTGCCGCTGGCGACACCACTTTGGGCGGTGATTCGCGATGGGCTGGATATCATGCTTTTATGCGTGAATTTGAGCAAAGCGGGCGAGACCATAGCCACTTTCTCCGAAATGTTGTACATATTTTTGAAGCGGATGATTTAACAATCCTAAATTTGGAAGGCACTTTGACATATGCAACAGAGCATATGGATAAGCAATTTGTTTTTCGTGGCCCGCCACATTTTGCACAAATATTGTCATCGTCATATGTGGATGTTGTGACCATTGCAAACAACCACACAATTGACTTTTTTGACCAAGGGTATAGGGACACAACGGCGGCTCTTGCGGCAGAAGGCATAGCGTTTTTTGGCAATGAGTATATCACTATTATAGAGGTAAACGGCATAAGTGTTGGGCTGTTTGGGCATCGTATCTGGCAGGATACCGCTCATAACCGCGGACGTATCTCTGATGCCATTGCCGAATTACAAGAGCGCGGCGCACAGTTGATTATTGCTTATTATCATTGGGGCGTGGAGCGAAATAATGTGCCTGAGCCTTATCAGGTTGCTATTGGGCGTTTTACTATTGACCAAGGGGCGCATTTGGTGCTTGGAGCGCATCCGCATGTTATACAGGGCATCGAGGAGCATAGTGGGCATCACATCGTGTATTCGCTTGCCAATTTCTCTTTTGGCGGGAACTCTAACCCGCCTGACCAAGATAGCTTTATTTTTCAGCAAACATTTACATTCCACGATGGCGTTTTGCAACCAGATGTTGACATAAATATTATCCCGATTTTCGTGTCATCTGTACGCTATCGTAATGATTTTCAGCCGACTATAGCTGAGGGTGCTGATGCAGAGCGGATTTTGGAGCGTATTCGTGCATATAGTCAAATGATTGGTCAATAACAATATTTAAGAAATGGAGACAATGATTTGAGATATTTAACGGCAATTTTAGTTTTCACAGCGTTTATGGTTTTTGGAGCATTGCATGTCACAGCATCTGAAAGCGATACGCAAGACAATCTGCGCCATATACCGTGGCGGTTTGTTACATATGACGAGCCTAGCTTCACCGCAAATGTAATTGGTGATTTTAACCCGCAATATGTGCGGTATCATGAGGATAACGGCTATGGCTGGATAGCCATAACTACCTACCGCGGTGCAGAGTGGGTTTATGCTGAAGCCAATCTACGCCGTACACCGCGTTTGCTTGGGATACATGAGAATATGGGTGACACAGCATATGTAGACCTTATCACGCCACAGCTCGTGCGCGTATTGCAGCAAGATGGGCGTTGGTTGCAGATAGAAACACATCTTGGTGCGCGGTGGGTTAATTTGGATTTTGAACCGCCCACAGCCGCGTTGCACTCTGCATTGCAGGCGCATGGTAACCGAGTCTCCGTGCTTTATATGAATTTGGATACAGGCTTTACTTTTACATATAACCTTGGTCGCGTGTTTTTTGGGGCAAGCACCAATAAAATCTATAGTGCGATATATATTTACACCCTTGCGGAACGCGGCTACATATCCATGGATGATATACATACCTACACAGCCGTCAATCATCGCGGCGGTAGCGGGCTGATACAGCATATGCCTTTTGGTACGCAATTCACCACGCAGGAGCTTTTGAACCATTCCATACGCTATAGCTGCAATGTAGCTTATCGTATGCTTGCGCTAAATTACAATCATCCTGACTTTACTTTCTGGGATTTTGTGGATGAAATCGGAGCAAATCGTGCGCGTATTCTTAGCCTTACGGCAAAGAATATTGATGTGGAAGATGCCGCTGTGTGGATGACCGCTGTGTTTAATTATCTTGAGAGCGATGGGCAATTTGCACATGAATTGCGCTATGACCTTATATATGCTTTTGGCACAATACTTTCGGACAACTATGATGTCGCGCTAAAATATGGTTGGATGGATGAGCATTTTCATGACCTAGCTATTGTGTATGCGCCGTCACCATATATTCTCATCATTTTATCTGATATGGGCGAAGATGCTGGGGCTGGCTTTGGTAGGTTTGCCGCTATTGGGCGGATGTTTGAAGCATTTAATGATAGGTACTTCAGGTAGGCTATTAAGCTTATCTTTGAAATACATATTTTATTTAAGAGGGAGAGGATTACATGAATCAAGAACTGAAGGACTACACGCCTAAGCTGGCGCATAAGCTGAAGTTCATTATTATGTCTTTAGTCGGCGTGTTTTTGTTTATGGTGCCGATACCATTCACTAACGCTGATGGCTATAGGGCTTTCAACATTCCTTTGGGCTTTGCCATTGCTTGGCTAGGCGAAACCATCAACGCACTTGATGTTAATGGTTTTGGGCTACTGTTTTTTGTAGCCGCAGGCGTTATCACCATCTCGTTTTTAGGGTCGGCTATTGCTTACATCATTAAGATGATAGCATATTCCATTTTGCTTGCAACATCAGCAGAAGAGCCAGCCGCCGCATTGAATGCGAGGATTGAGAAGCTAGGTCCTGTAATTAAGCTTTTCTTATGCTCTCCACTGTATTTCGTTAGCAAGGCTATTGCCGTTGCTATTGTGTGGATGGTGTTTCTTGGTATGGGTCCAGACTGGCTTATCGCTAGTTTTACAGGCGATTTGATGATGGACCTTATCTCCGCTGGCGGCTCTAACCTCATGTCCATCTTCATCATCCTTGGTATTACAATACCGCTTTTGACAGACTTTGGGCTTATGGAGTTTTTGGGTACGCTGATTAGGAAAGTTATTCGTTTCCTATTTACGCTGCCTGGTCGCTCTTCTATTGACCTTCTTGGCTCTTGGTTTAGCTCTTCTGCGGCATCTGTTATCATTACACGTCAGCAGCACGAAAAGGGTTTTTACACAGACCGTGAGGCCGCCGCTATTTGCGTAAACTTTACTTTGGTTTCGTTGCCATTCACATTCGTTATAGCATCCACAGTTGGTCTTATGGGGCATTTCCCATTGTTCTATCTTGTTATCACAGTAACAACGATTCTTTTGGCTATATTAATGCCTAGAATTTGGCCTCTTAGCCGTATCAAAAATGAATATTTACCAGATGTAGGCAAGCAGATTGACGAAGAAGTACCAAAAGGTACATCTATGTTTAGCTGGGCTGTGAAGTCGGCATCAAGGCGCGCTGGTCAAACAGGCCCTAATGATGTTATGAAATCTGGTGCTTCTAACTGGCTTAATATCTTTATGGATTTGATACCTGTGATATTGGCTTGGGGTACTATTGCTCTCGTTCTTGTAGAGTTTACAGATATCTTTGATGTATTGGCATGGCCATTTGGTTGGTATATGAATATACTCGGTGTTGAGGGTGCTTTTGACTATGCTCCTGCTACCATCGTTGGCTTTATAGACATGTTCATACCTGCCATATTGCTAGGCACAGAAGCGCCGCTTGCTACGCGCTTTATCATTGGTGCGCTTTCCATAGTACAAATTATTTACCTAGCAGAAACTGGTATTTTGATACTAAAGTCCAGAATCCCGCTAAATATTGGTCATCTAGCAATCCTATTTGTTATGAGAACTATCATTGCTTTGCCAATAATCGTTTTGTTTGCATGGTTGTTCCTATAGACCTTTAGGACAAGAGATAAATGACCATAAATATCGAAAAAAGGCCTTATAAAGGTCTTTTTTCAATCAAAGGAGCTTTGCAAAGATGAAAAAAGGAAGTATACATGAAGTACAGATAGAGGATGCATTAAAATTCCCTAATATTGGTATTGGTATATCTAGCGACCGCAAGATAGCTATTAAGGGTGGTTTGCCTGGTCAGCGACTTAGGGTGCAGATTTTTCGCAAGGGCAAAGTGCCTAAAGCACAGATTTTGGAGGTGTTAGAGCCAGCACCGCAGGAGATTACGCCGCCCTGCCCTGTTTTTGGTTTGTGCGGTGGCTGTGCTTTTCAGCAGATACCATATGAATATGAGATGGAGCTAAAGGAGGCTATGGTGCGGCGTGTGCTTGAGCCGCTGAATCTGGAGTACGCCTTTTTGCCTACCATTGCGGCATATTCTACGGATGGCTATCGCAATAAGATGGAATATTCTTTTGGGGATGATGGCAAGGATGGTAATTTAACGCTGGGTATGCGCAAGCGCGGGAGTTTTTATGAGGCTGTAGGTGCAGAGTGCTGCTTGCTTGCTCATGCTGATTTTGCGCGTATCTTGGAGTTTACGCTGGCGTATTTTAAAGAGCGCGGCGAAACATTTCATCATCGACGTTTGCGTACGGGAGCTTTGCGCCATTTGGTATTGCGCCGTGGTTTTAGTAGCGGCGATATTTTGGCGAATCTTGTAACAGCAGGAGATGGTGATTATAGCGACTATGCCGCTAAACTACAAGAATTGCCACTTGAAGGCAGAGTTGAAGGGATTCTTAATACTGTGAATAATTCTCTTGCGGATGCTGTGGTGGCAGATGATGTTAGGCTTTTGTACGGCAAAGACCATTATTATGAGGAATTGGACGAGCTTGGCTTGCGGTTTAAAGTATCGGCATTTTCGTTTTTTCAGACAAATACCGTGATGGCGCAGGTTCTTTATAAGACTATTGCGGAGTTTGCTGGCGATGTAGCGGATAAGACTATTTTTGATTTGTATTGTGGAACAGGCACTATAGGTATATATTTGTCCAAATTTGCTAAGCGCGTTATTGGGATTGAACTTGTAGAAGAAGCCGTGGAAGCAGCTAGAGGAAATGCCGCGCTTAATGATGTTAATAACTGCGAGTTTATATCAGGTGATGTACGTAAAATGGTCAAAGAACTTGATATTAAACCTGATACGATAATTCTTGACCCGCCGCGCGAAGGCATTAATCCGCGTGCCATCCCTGATATATTGGCTTTTGATGCCCAGTGTATTGTTTATGTTTCTTGTAAAGCAACGTCCATGGTGGATGATTTGGTGGCGTTTATGGCGGCAGGGTATGTGGTGGAGAAAATAAAGATTATTGATATGTTTCCCAGGACGGCTAATGTGGAGGTTGTGGTTGGGTTGAGGAAGGAAAACCTAAAATAACCCAAGTATAACCTAAAATAACCTAAGTATAACCTAAAATAACCTAACATAACCAGATGCTAACCTTAATGTAGATGTAGATGATAATGTATATGCTTATGATAATGCAAATGCAAATGTTTATGAAAATGCGTGTGAAAATTAAAAAATGGTATGGAATGTTAGTCTGTGTGCGTGATATAATATAGTGAGTGAGTTTCATAAATTCTTGACAAACCCCTTAAATTCCTATAATATTAGCATACAGACATGCTCGAGAAAAATTTAGAAAGCGGTGATTTTGATGAGACAACTTGATAATATTTTGCCTAGCTACCCTGCTTTTGAGCCTGGTGTTCGTCGTGCGCCCAGCCGTGGGTTTCGTTTAAGCAAAGCGCAAGCAAAACAGGCTTTAAAGAATGCTTTGCGCTATGTGCCAAAGGAGTTGCATGAGGAGCTTGCGCCTGAATTTATGCAGGAGCTGGTGACATATGGGCGTATATATGCCTATCGTTATCGTCCGCAGGGGCGTATTTATAGCAAGCCAATTGATGAATATGAGGGCAAATGCTTGGAGGGCAAGGCTTTTCAGGTGATGATAGATAATAATTTGAGCTTTGAAATAGCGCTTTATCCATATGAGCTGATTACATATGGTGAGACGGGGGCTGTATGCGGAAATTGGATGCAGTATAGACTTATTATGCAGTATCTGGAAGAATTGGATGAAAATAGCACATTGGTGGTTGCCAGCGGACATCCAACTGGTATTTTCCCCTCGCACCCGTCCGCTCCGCGCGTAATTGTTACAAATGGCTTGATGGTGGGCATGTATGATAATCTTGAGGATTTTGAGATAGCATCACAAATGGGTGTTGCCAGCTATGGGCAGATGACGGCTGGCGGCTGGATGTACATTGGACCGCAAGGCATTGTGCATGGCACGTATAATACATTGTTGAATGCTGGGCGCAAGGTTATGGGACTTGCGACGGATGATAATTTGCAGGGTAAGCTGTTTGTATCCAGTGGGCTCGGCGGTATGAGCGGCGCACAGCCCAAGGCCATGGAGCTTTGCGGGGGTGTTGGCATTATTGCTGAGGTTGACCCAAGCCGCATAGAAACACGCCTAAGCCAAGGCTGGGTGAAAGATGTATGCCATAGCCCAGAGGCTGCTTTTGGGCTGGCGCAAAAGTATATTGAGCTGCGCGAGCCTTATTCTATCGCATATAGCGGCAATATTGTTGACCTTTTACAATATGCCGTGCTTACGAATACAAATATTGACATTTTAACAGACCAGACAAGTTGCCACAATGTGTATGACGGCGGATATTGCCCGCAGATTAGCTTTGAAGAGCGTACACAGATGCTGGCTGGTGACCGCAAAGGTTTTATAAAGCTTGTCAACCAAACTTTGCGCCGTCATTATCAATGCGTGCAGACTTTAGTTGACCGCGGCACATATTTCTTTGATTATGGCAATTCCTTCCTGAAGGCTGTGTATGATGCGGGCATGAAGGAAATTAGCAAAAATGGTGTGGACGAGAAGGACGGCTTTATTTTTCCATCGTATGTGGAGCATATCTTGGGACCAGAGCTTTTTGACTATGGGTATGGACCTTTTAGATGGGTTTGTCTTTCTGGCAAGCCTGAGGATTTGGAGAAGACAGATGCAATGGCGGCGGCTTGCATAGACCGCGAGCGCAGACCAGCAGATAATGATAACTACGTCTGGATAACCACAGCGGCGGAGAATAAGATGGTTGTGGGAACACTTGCTAGAATTTTATATCAGGATGCCGAGGGACGCACAAAAATCGCGCTGAAATTCAATGAAATGGTGCGCAATGGCGAAGTTGGACCCATTATGCTTGGACGTGACCATCACGATGTATCTGGCACGGATTCGCCTTTTAGAGAGACAAGCAATATCAAAGACGGCAGTAATATTATGGCAGATATGGCTACGCAATGTTTTGCGGGCAATGCGGCACGTGGCATGAGCCTTATTGCTCTGCATAATGGCGGCGGCGTGGGTATTGGCAAGTCGATTAACGGTGGTTTTGGGTTGGTGCTTGATGGCTCTGCTCGTGTGGATGAAATTATTAAATCCGCTATGATGTGGGATGTTATGGGCGGTATTGCCCGCCGCAATTGGGCTGGTAATGAAAACGCTATAGCTACAGCGGCGGAGTATAATGAGCGGCACGCTGGGTATATCACATTGCCGAATGTGGCGGATGATGAGCTTGTGGCAGATGTGGTTAAGGGTGCTATGAAGTAAGGAGGTGCAGGTATGGAGACTACAACTCAGATTACTATCGACAGCGAGTTAAAGAAATCGGCAGATTCTTTGTTTGCCCCTTTGGGGCTGGATACAGGGGCGGTGGTGCGTGTGCTTTTGAAGCATTTATGCGAAACAAAGAGCGTGCCGCCTGTGGTGACAGAATATGCAAAAAAAAGTGAGGAAGAATTGGAGGCAATACGGCAAGCTAGACTGTCAGTTAAAGGTAGCATGAAGATTTGGATGGCAGATGATTTTGATGCTCCATTAGAAGAATTTGAGGAGTATATGTGATATGGGATATCTGTTAGATACGCATACCATGATTTGGTATTTTGACCGCGATGTTAAACTGCCAGCAAGAATCACTGAAATCATCGACAATCCCGAAAATAGCATATTTATTTGTTCTGCATCGCTATGGGAGATTGCAATTAAGGTCAGCATCAATAAATTGAATCTTCCGTTTAGTGAATTGCTCAATAAGGTGAGGGTATCCAGATTTTCTTTGCTACAGCCAGAAATTCAATATTTGAGCAAAGTGATTGAGCTTCCCCAAATCCACAAAGACCCTTTTGACAGATTGTTAATTGCGATGGCATTGGTCGAGAAGATGGCAATACTTACGGCCGATGAAAATATACACAGATATGATGCTGTGAAGTGGATTTGGTAGTACAAAATGTATGCAAATCAGGGAACTCATTTGAGGTGGATTACGTCTAAATATTTGTAACCAAAACCAAAACGGAGGGAGATTTTTCAAATGAGAAAAACAAGAATTTTTGCAACAATTATGGCGGTTGTGATGATGGGTGCTGTATTTGCACAGCCTTTGGCGGCTAGCTCTGCGCCTACGATTACGGTTAATGGCGCGGGAGCTGTTTCTGTCACGCCTGATATGGCAACGGTGAATCTTGGCGTTAGCACGCAAAATGCTAGTGTGCAGAGGGCTTTGGAGGAGAACAATATTCTTGTGGCTACTGTGATAGCGGCTATGCTGGAGATTGGCATTGACGAGGACGATATTCGCACAGCCAGTTTTTGGATTGACCCTGCCTTTGGGCCTGATTGGACAACCATTACTGGCTTTAGGGTAACAAATAGTGTTAGCGTGATTGTCCGCGATATTGAACAGGTTGGCGATGTGCTTGGCGCAGCTGTTGCGGCTGGCGCAAATGTGTCTCATGGTGTTAGTTTTGGCATTTCTGATTCTGCATCGGCATATAGTCAGGCTCTTGCGCTTGCTGTGCAAAATGCGGAAGGCAAAGCACAGGCTTTGGCGGCGGCATTGGGTAGAGATATTACGGGCATTGTGTCTGTTGTGGAGATGGGCGGTATGCATTCGCCTATGGCGCGTGGGCTTTATGGTGCTGGCGCGGTGGCTGAGGCAGATATGGCTTGGAGCAGTGTGCCTATAGAGGCTGGCAGCATGACTGTTACTGCTAGTGTACAAATTGTTTATTCTATTACGCCATAATCCGCAATGTTAAATAAAAATCATTGATAAAAGGGAGATATAGTATGACAAAAATTGTAGAATGCATTCCAAATTTTAGCGTTGGTACGGACAGCGCGGTTATTGAGGGTTTGGCAGATATAGTGCGCGGCACGCCTGGGGCTACCCTGCTTGATTATTCCGCAGATGCCAGCCATAATCGCAGTGTTTTCACATATGTTGGCTCGCCAGAGGCTGCGGCGGCTTGTGCTGTAGCTTTAGCAAAGTATGCGGCGGAAAAAATTGACCTTACAAAGCATGTAGGCGAGCATCCACGCATGGGCGCGGTGGATGTGATACCTTTTGTGCCTGTAAAGAATATGACGATGGACGAGGCTGTCGCGCTTTCTAAAGAAGTGGCGGAAAAAATCGCCACAGAGGCAGGCATACCAGTTTTCCTTTACGAAGATTCGGCAAGCAAAGAAACTCGCCGTAACCTTGCCACCATACGCAAAGGGCAGTTTGAGGGCATGGCAGAAAAAATGCAAAAGGATGCTTGGAAACCAGATTTTGGAGCTGACCAGCCGCATCCTACGGCAGGCGTGGTGGCTGTTGGGGCGCGTATGCCGCTTATAGCCTTTAATGTGAATCTCTCTACATCGGATGTAAATATCGCTAATAATATCGCAAAGATAATACGTGGCTCATCTGGCGGCTTTAAGGCCGTTAAGGGCATTGGTATAATGCTTGAAGACCGCAATATTGCGCAGGTTTCTATGAATATGGTGAATTATGAGGCAACACCGCTTTATCGTGTAGTTGAGATTATTCGTATGGAGGCGGCGCGTTATGGCGTAAGCGTAATTGGGTCGGAGCTTATCGGGCTTGCTCCTGCGAAGGCTTTGATTGATTGCGCGGAGTATTATTTGCAGATTGAAGATTTTGATTATGATAAGCAGGTGTTGGAGAATCATTTGCTGTAGTAAGAGGGGGTTGGCACAGTGGAGACGAAGCTTGCTAGAAATTCGCTGTTTGCGTTAATTTTGTCGATAGTAGGATTTGTGTTTATTGCCTTTTGCCTATACTTTACAGTTCTGGTGATTACGAATAGCGCATGGAGCGACACACCATTTAGAATAGTGCAAATACTGTTGCTTATAGGCGGAATAATTTTGATAACCCTAGCAAGGGTAGTTAGAAATCAAGGCGAAATAATCCGCCTTTTGCATGATGGGAGGAAAGATAGCGACAATGCTTGATTTATTGGTAAAAAATTCAAATCTTGCTACACCACAGGGTAACACACCCAAGATAGGTGCGACACAAGGCGAGATTTCTATAGAAAATGGCATGAATATCGGTATTAAAGATGGCAAGATAGCTTACATAGGGCGCGATATGCCAGAAGCGGCGCAGATGCATGATGCCGAAGGATGTTTGGTGACACCAGGGCTTGTGGATAGCCATACACATCTTGTTTTTGGCGGCTTTAGGCAGCATGAACTGGCGGCAAAGCTTGGCGGTGCGGATTATCTTGATATTTTGGCGGGCGGCGGCGGCATATTGTCTACCGTAAAGGCTACGCGGGCGGCGGGTTTTGATGAGCTATATGCCAAAGCGGGCGGCTTTTTGGATGATATGCTGGCACATGGCACAACCACTGTGGATGCAAAGTCTGGCTATGGATTGGATGTCGAGACGGAGCTAAAGCAGTTGGAGGTTGTATCAAAATTACAAAAAGAACATAAAGCTGATGTGGTGTCCACATTTATGGGCGCACATGCCATACCCCCTGATTATAAGCAAAATCCTGATGATTATGTGGATTTAATTATAAATGAAATGATACCTAACGTTGCAGAAAAAAATCTTGCGGAATATTGCGATATATTCTGCGAAAAAGGTGTTTTTGATGCGGTGCAAAGCAGAAGGGTGCTTGAAGCGGCTAAAAATGCTGGCTTTGGGATAAAAATGCACGCTAACGAGATTAATAATCTTGGCGGAGCTGTACTTGCGGCGGAGCTGGGGGCTATATCCGCGGAGCATCTTATAGCATCAAATGAGCAGGATTTGGAGGCTTTGGCAAAGGCTGGAACAATAGCTGTTTTATTGCCTACTACCAGTTTTTATCTTGGTAAGGATTTTGCGCCTGCAAAAAAGATGATAGAAAGCGGCATAGCCGTTGCTATTGCCAGCGACTTTAACCCTGGCAGCAGCCCCAATTTTAATTTACAGTTATCAATGACCCTTGGGTGCCTTAAATATGGGCTTGTGCCGCCACAGGTGCTTACGGCGGTTACATTAAATGCCGCTTGTGCCATAGGGCGCGGCGAAAGCAAGGGTAGCATAGAAATTGGTAAAGATGCGGACATCATTATTTGGAACTGCCCCGACCTTGATTTTCTATTTTATAGATTTGGCAATAATCAGGCAAAAAATGTCATTAAGAATGGAGAGGTAATAATCTAATGAAGCTAACAGACATGAAATTGCACGAGTTTTGCGCGGCACTAGCATCCAAAGAGCCAGCCCCAGGCGGTGGCTCGGCATCCGCAAATATGGCTGCTATGGGCATATCGCTTTTGGGCATGGTGGCAAATCTTACGGTTGGTAAGAAAAAGTATGCAGAACATGAAGAGCTGATGCAAGGGATAATTTCAGAGGCAGACAAGTTGCGTGAACAGCTTGTGGAAGCTATTGACCGCGACACAGAAGCATATAATGGCGTTTCCGCAGTGTTTGCTATGCCAAAGGAGACTGATGAGGAAAAGGTGGCTCGTTCGGCGGCTATGCAAGCCGCACTAAAGGTGGCTACCCAAGTGCCTTATGAAGTGATGGGGCTATGTCATGCGGCTCTGGCACTTGCAGGTAAGGCTGTGGGTAAGGCTAATAGCAATGCCGCATCTGACCTTGGTGTTGCTGCCCATGCCCTGCAAGCAGGCCTGCATGGAGCGTGGATGAATGTACTTATAAACCTTGGCGGCTTGAAGGATGAGGAGTTTGCGGAAGCAAAGCGCGAAGGCGGCGAGAAAATGGTTGCCGAGGGTGACAGAATGGCTATGACCATAATTGCTCATGTGATGATAGAGATACGCTAATGAACACTTTTCTAAAATATGCAAAACGTGCGCTAGACTATTTAATATGGGCAGGCTTTTTTGGATTACTGACGGTATGGTATTGGTTTATATCAAATGGGAATATGCTTAATGCATACTTTTGGAATGTTGTTGGTATATCTGCAGGTCTGTTTATTGATAATCGAAGGATTGGCAATATATACAAAAAATTAAAGATATGCGAAAATGACGAGGCAAGAGCCAAGCTTTCAAAAAAAGATGTGGCATCTGCAAAAACATCTCTTTATCTATTTTATATTTTCGCATTGATTTTTTCTCAAGTGTTGACTATGGATACCTCCATAGCAGTGTCAGAAAATGCGCGGTCATATTTTCAAGTGACGGGATATGGCTTGATTTTGTTGTTCGCAATTGACAATTTCTTGAAATATGTTATGGATGACGATAAGCGTGTTAAAAAGTTTCAGGAGGAATGTAGCTCGCAAAGTGAAAAGTCGCCGTGATGGCGACTTTTTTGGTTATTTAATATGTGTTGATTTCAACCTCTGAAACTCCTTTTCCACTTCCTTACCTCGCATGGCTTTATCCATCATTACAGCAACCATTTCTTTGCCTATCCATACACCCCACACAGCTATTGCACCATAGAAAATGCCAAACATGAAAAAGATAACTGGTGCAGTACGCCAAGCGAAGCCATTGGTGGCCACCAAGAAAAAGAAAAGCGTAAAGATGCTTATAGCTACAAGCCCCACAATATGCCAACGCAACATTTTCTTGCGGCGCACGCGTTCTCGGGCTAGGTGGCGCAAAAGGTCATCATTTGATTCTTCAACATCATGCTCGTAGCCACTATCTCGCAGGTCTACTACCCCGCCGCCATTTGGCGCGTAAATCTCGCTAATATCAGCATCGCCTATCAATATCACAGTGCGCTGGCTGTCATCCATCCATACCGCCCTACCCTTGCTAACAAGCTGTTTTGCGCGGCGGGCAAAGGTTTTGCCTATGTGGTTGTTTTTATTATCAAATACAGTAATTTCAGGTTCCATAAAAAATTGCCTCCTATATTTTAATCAGTGCTTTGAATAAAAAAGCACAAAGACAATCAGCTGTTTTTTATTATGGGTGCCGTCCCCTTGTCGTTTGTATATACGAGAATTAGTTAGAAAGGTCTGTTGCTCCTTGCCTTCATAATGTCAAGATACTCGGGATAATCACAATCATCTTTGTTTTTCATTGTAGAATGACCCGCCATTTACGAAAAGCTGAAATTCTGAGTAGTTTTGTATTGCCGCAAGCATATTGGCTACAGAGGGTTGCAGATTATCATGTAGTTTGATGCGCGGACCATGCTGCTCAGTCATGTCAGCACCATCAGGCTGATACATCCTCCTTGGCACAGCCCCAAAGAACAACTTTATGTTGTTGGAATAGAGCATGTCTTTTCTTTTGGAAGCCGAGGGCATGGCAATTCTTATGGCATAATCCTTAAAGCATTTTGGGATATAATGGCATTCGCCATATACTTCCACCTCATCGCAATCCTCCAAATCAACATCAACGACTTTGATGTCATGCCGATTTAGCATATTGCCAAAACCAGAAGCAATGAGATTTTCTTCCAGATATCCATTAGCACCTTCAGCTATGGCGCATGTTCCGCCAGTTTGGTAGATGTATTCCACGACTTTTCTCAATAGTGCCATATCTGTTCTTGGGCCATTTTCTCATAAGGTTGCGCTAGATTGATTTTGATAAGGACACTATTGCTTTCTTTTTGTCCGTCAATCCTATTTTTACAAAGTTATCAAATAATTTCTGGTCATTGTCGCTTGCTAGAAACATGCTATTTCTCCCCTTGTTTGCGCAAAATCTCCACGCGCTCTTTGTGGCTCACGATTCTGTCGATTTGGTGCAGCATCCATCCATAGCCGAAAGGGTCAGCGAACATGGCATTTTTCACACCAAAATCTGGCATATCGTTTATGCCAAAGATTTCTTTGCAGCCCGCGGCAATTGCGGCATTGTAGGTAGTTTTGATATCAGGCACAGAGATGTTTAGCCACATGGATTGCGGCACACCCTCTTGCGGGGCATATAAATGAAAATCATGATTTTCGTTGAGCAGATGAAAGCGCGTGCCGTATATGGTGAATACTGCCTCACTGCCTTGCTCGCCCATATCCGTTATCTCTACACGCTCTATATCAAAGATTTTTTCGTATAACTCTAGGGCTTTTATGGAATCTTTTACTACCATGTCGATTTCTACGCCTGTTAGCATGGGTTGTCCTCCTTATGATATAAAAGCGGCAAAGTGTCGCCCTTACGAATTATCTGGCGAGCATTTGTTATGTTTGAAAAATATTTTAGCTGCCAAAGCTGTGTTTTTTCAGCTTGCTTGTTTGTTGGTTTATCCCAAGGTGGGTAAACACGCATGGCTCTTTTGCCGCCAATATTATTTTCAGAAATTATCCCTTTATCGAGCAAAACAGACCTTGGAAAAACAAATTTCCCAAAATCTCTGTCTTTGCAAGAGCAGATAACAAAAAAGTCAAGTTCGTCCGATATATCAAATGGCTGTATTTGTCCGCTATCGCTGTTTCTCTTCCACAGTGTAACAAACTGCCCAACTTTTGTTGGGGTGATTTTTGATATGCGAAAGAGCATACTTAGGTCATTTAATCTGAATCTATATGCCCCGTATTTCGTGCTTTCATTTTCTTGCCACATTTCAGAGATTTGAAAGCCATACAAATCATAGATAAGAGACTTTATATTATCACAATATGTACTATATACTCCCTACGCATTCGGCTTTTTCTTACTGGCCTCTTTACTAGCCTCTTTGTATTTACCCAAAATATAATTCGTACTAGCAGGATTTATCTCATTTTGCGCGGCAGGCTTTGCGATATTTGATGCGGCTACAGCCTTGCCTTTTTCCTCTTGGGCGCGGATTTTTACGTCCAGCTCCAACACCTCATTTATGCCAGCCTGCAACTGAAGAACCTTATCTTTATGGTCATGTTTCTTTAGCTCAAACTCGGTAGCGATACCATCAAAGATACTTTGAAATATCTCGTCACAAGCAAGTACCTCGTCTATTTGCTTTTGCTTTTGCTTGCCCATCTCCATTAAAAACTCTCGCCGCTCATCAGATGGCGGCGAGAGATATAGGGTTTCTTGGTTTTCGCTGATATTAAGCACACCAACCAAAGCCTCTCGCTTTTTGCTCAAAACCTCTAGCAAGAGAGCCAGCTTTGTTTCAAAAATTTCGTGTTGATTTAGATTGTTGCTATTCATTAATTACCCCCAAGGCTATGGTAAACGCCGCGATAGATTTCGCCTGCATACAGCGATATATCGCTAAGTCCAAAGAGTTCTTCTACAGTAACAAAAACATAGCCTTTTTCCATCATATAATCTATCGCCATAATTGTGGCTTCAATGGATGTCGGGTGGATGTCATGCAAAACAACCACAGAGCCATCCATGGAGTGATTCACAATATTATCTCGCACTTGTAAGACATTTCTAACCTCCCAATCGCGCGGGTCCACACTCCACATAACCACGGACATATCAAGCTCGCGGGCAATTTCAATTACCGTGCTATTGTGCCTGCCATACGGTGGGCGCAAAAGCGTAGGTTGACTACCTGTAGCGGCTTCTATAGCACGATTCGTCAATTCTATTTCATCCAGAATCCTCTGACGACTAAGACCTGTGAAGCTAGGGTGATAATAAGAATGATTGCCCACAGAATGACCTTCTTCATACATACGCGCTACAATATGGGGATGTCTATCCACCTCTAAACCCAGCAGGAAAAATGTAACCCTAATATCTCTGGCATACAGAGCATCAAGAAGCATAGGGGTTAGCGTTGGGTGCGGACCATCATCAAATGTTAGAGCAACATGACCCGCTATGGTTTTAGCTTCGGTATTATCTGAAATCATGTTCGCTCCAGGTCCTGAATCCGTTAAATACATATCGGCTTGATTGGGTAAAATAGAAAAATTTGACAACCCTCCAAGAATCTCGGATTGTAGGTATTGTATAAGCTCAATATGGTCTTGCGAGACAGGTTGCTGGTCAGTAGTGACCGCAAGTTCTACTATATCGTCTTGTTGTTCATATGGTTGACCTTCATCTGTAATATCAATAGTTATGGGAGGATTAGAACTTGTGGACATAGCCGCATCCATGCTGCCTATCACAAAGCCTTTGCCTACACATCCCGAAAATACTACCAAAACAGATAGAAGACAAATAGGCATTAGAAATTTTTTCATTTTATAAAACAACCCCCTGTTATTGGTAAATTTGGCAGGCATATACAGTTAGAAATATAACTCCTACAACCATTATACTGCATCATTTTCAAATTTCAATACTTTTAAAAAATTAATATAAATTTAATTTTTCGTAATAAATTATTAATATATTTTGCTTGACAAAATGGCAATGCTGTGATAGTATTGATAAGTGCCAAGAAGTTTGGCTTTTTTTAGTGTAATTAATAATGTAATCAATACAGAACTATGAGGTGGAAAAAATGAGAACAAAAATCACATTGGCTTGCACAGAATGTAAGCAAAGAAACTACGAAACCAAAAAAGAACGTAAAAACCACCCTGATAGGATGGAATTTAAAAAGCACTGCAAGTTCTGCAACAAGCACACATTGCACAGAGAGACCAGATAACCCATTCGTTTGAAAAGGACGTGAAATTAATGGAAGATAAGAAAAAAGATGTGAAAGAAAAAAAAGAGGGCGGCTTTTCTGAATGGTTTAGCGGCATTATGGGCGAATTTAAGCGCATAACATGGCCAGACCGCAAAACGCTTGTAAAAATGGTTGTTACCGTTATCATTACTAGCGGTATTTTTGGCGGCGTTATTGTTTTGTATGATTTTGCTTTAACCGCTGGATATAACGCTCTTTACAGTTTTATTAACCAACTGTAGACCAGTTCAAATGAGGTGAATATATGACAGAAACTACCGCACAATGGTATGTAGTACACACCTATTCTGGCTACGAGAATAAAGTTAAAGCCAATCTAGAAAAAATAATAGAAAACAGGGGTATGCAGGAGCAAATTCTTGAGGTTTCCGTTCCCATCCAAAATGTGGTGGAGGTTAAAAATGGCGTTAAAAAGACGGTTGCTAAAAAGGTGTTCCCTGGTTATGTCCTTGTTTTTATGCATATGAATGACGAGACATGGTATGTTGTGCGTAACACGCGCGGCGTTACCAGTTTTGTAGGACCAGGTAGCAAGCCCGTTCCGCTTTCCGAAGATGAGATACGCTTTATGGGCTTGATAGAAGACCTACAAGAGACCATTGACCTTAATGTGGGCGATGCTGTACGCATTACCGCTGGACCTTTCGAAGACAGCGTGGGTACGGTTACAGAGGTGGTTCATAGCCGCAAGATGGTTATTGTTTCTTTAACAATTTTTGGCAGAGAAACACCTGTTGAACTTGACTATGTGCAAATAGAGAAAATATAGACTATGTGTTAATACGTGGGAGGAGATAGACTCTCCGATAATACCACTATAGGAGGAATATAAAATGGCAAAAAAAGTTACAGGTTTGATTAAATTTCAAATACCTGCGGGCAAAGCCACACCAGCTCCACCAGTAGGTCCTGCTCTTGGTCAACATGGCGTAAACCTTATGGGCTTTTGCAAAGAGTTTAATGAGCGCACATCACGCCAAACGGGTCTTATAATTCCCGTTGTTATTACTGTTTATGCTGACAAAAGTTTTACCTTCATCACAAAAACGCCTCCTGCGGCTATTTTGTTGAAAAAGGCAGCGGGCTTGGAAAAAGCTAGTGGCGTACCAAACAAAGACAAGGTTGGTAGCGTAACTGAAGCTCAGGTAAAAGAAATCGCAGAGCTAAAAATGCCTGACCTTAATGCTGCTACGCTAGAAACAGCTATGAGCATGATTAAGGGTACAGCGCGTTCTATGGGTTTGCTTGTCGAAGGTTAATAACTTGATATTTATTGATTAAGTGGGAGGTGGCACAGCCGCCGATAGTACCACAAGGAGGAATTTAAATGGCTAAAAGAGGTAAGAAATATCGCGAAAAGGCGGCTCTTGTAGACCGCGCTATGCTATATGACACAACAGATGCTATTGATTTGGTTCAGAAAGTTTCTTTTGCTAAATTTGACGAGACAGTAGAGGCGCATATTCGCCTTGGTGTTGATAGCCGCCACGCTGACCAGCAAGTGCGTGGTGCCGTTGTTTTGCCACATGGTACAGGTAAAAAACAGCGCATCCTTGTTTTCGCTAAAGGTGACAAAGCTAAAGAGGCAGAAGATGCTGGTGCTGATTTTGTTGGTGCTGACGAACTTGTGCCAAAAATCCAAAATGAAAACTGGTTTGATTATGACATCATCGTTGCAACCCCTGATATGATGGGCGTTGTTGGTCGTCTTGGTCGTGTGCTTGGTCCAAAAGGGCTTATGCCAAACCCAAAATCTGGCACAGTTACTATGGATATCAAAAAAGCTGTAGACGACATTAAGGCTGGTAAAGTTGAATATCGTTTGGACAAAACAAATATCATCCACGTGCCACTTGGCAAAGTTTCTTTCGGCACACAAAAATTGGAAGAAAATTTTGACACATTGATGGGGGCTATCATCAAAGCAAAGCCATCGGCGGCTAAGGGGCAGTATTTGCGTTCTGTATCCGTTTCCCCCACTATGGGTCCTGGTGTTAAAATAAACACAGCTAAGATTTCGGGCTAATTATGGGTATTTTTGGTCGTGGCAACAAATTATCTCAAAATGATACGCGGGCACTTGTTGCAAATGCCATCCTGACTATTCAGCACGAAGGTCATAAGGCCGCAATGTCCTTTAGTTTATCCAAGAACAAAGCAGACCAAGCTAAGCAGATTCTTGCAAAGGATTGGGGCATTACGGACTGGGGTACTAGCATGGCTATGCTAGAAAGACTTTCTAAAGCTAAAGCAGACAGCCATGTTATCGCTGAGATTTTTAATGAACTCATTACAAAGTCTCAATATGAGGTGGTGCGCGGGATTTTTTCTCCACTAAAAGAAGATATTCTGCTTGACCTTAATTTGCCTGAAAATTTTTTGCAACTTTGGGATTCGCTTACGAATAATGCCAACAATGACATGGATGCTTTTTTGTATTATCTCAGTGGGGCAGAAGATGCCAACAAGACTTTCCACGGCATTACTTCGTCGCTTTTACTAAGCCGCATAAATGGCGGTATAAAGGGTTATGAGCAAGCCATACGAACCCTTGGCGTTTATGGATTTTCCATGGAGGAGCTATCTAAGTTAGATGACTTTTGCGCATGGGATTTAGGGCGTGTTGGCTATGTTGCCAAGATGGCGGCTGTTGCGGGTCATATTGATGATGCAGCGGCAAGAGGGTATATGGTTTCTGCTGGCAAGCAGGCATATGCCTCCTATACAGATTGGCGGCAGTTTTTGGCTGCATATTTTATCGGGCATGGCATTATGGCTGGTGATGCTAAGAAAATTGGTGATTATGGCGACACTATACATCATCTATTAAGAAATAAGAAAAGCCCTTATCAAAAGTTTCCGCTAAAAACGCTTGACAAAAGCTAGTGAAGGTTATATAATATACTTTGTTGCCTAAGAAAGCAGGTCTTGCGATAGCAAGTAAATCCCGCCGAGGCGTAAAAAGATGTGTAATTTCTACCCTTTTTGCGTGATTTAGGCGAAAAGGGTATTTTTAAATATCATATTTAAGAAAGGAGGAACATAATGCCAAAAATTGAGCAAAAACAAGTTGTTGTTAATGAGATTAAAGAAAAGCTAGATAAAGCAAGTAGTATCGTTCTTGTTAATGCGCGCGGTCTTACCGTTGAACAAGACACCATTTTGCGTCGCAAGTTGCGTGAGGGCGGCGTGGACTACAAAGTCTACAAAAACAGCATGGTGAGCTTCGCTGTTGAAGGTACTGATTTTGAGGAAATTAAGCCTCATCTTGTAGGCCCTTCTGCCCTAGCTATCTCTTATGATGATGCTACGGCGGCGGCCCGCATAATCTCTAAGGAACTTAAAGCTATGCCTGTTTTGGAATTTAAGGCGGGCGTTATCGGCAAAGAGCTTTATGATGCTAAAGGCGTTGCGGCTATTGCTAACATACCAGGTCGTGAAGAGTTGCTATCCAGACTTCTTGGCTCCCTCAAGTCTCCATTATCTTCATTTGCGAGACTTATCAACCAAATTGCGGAAAGCAAAGCTAATGGTAGTGATGCACCTGCACCTACAGAAGAACCTGTTGCAGAAACACCAGTAGTTGCGGAAGAAGCACCAGCCCAAGAGCCTGTTGCGGAAGTAGCTACAGAAGAACCAGTGGCAGAAGAAGAGCCGCAAGCTGAATAATTATAAATAAAGGAGAATAAACATAATGGCGAAATTATCTATAGACGAAATGTTGGCCGCTATTGAAGAGCTAACTATTTTAGAACTTAACGAACTTGTAAAGGCCGCTGAAGAGAAATTTGGCGTTTCTGCTGCTGCTGGCGTAGTTGTTGCTGCTGGTCCTGGTGGCGGTGGCGAGGCCGCTGAAGAAAAAACAGAATTTGACGTAGAGCTTACAGCTGTTGGCTCTGAAAAAATCAAAGTTATCAAGGTTGTGCGTGAGCTTACAGCACTTGGACTTAAAGAAGCAAAAGAGCTTGTTGACGGTGCACCAGCTATGCTTAAAGAAGGCATCTCTAAAGAAGATGCTGAAGCCGCTAAAGCTAAGCTTACTGAAGTTGGCGCAACGGTTACAATTAAGTAATAATCATTACAACAAGTATATCAAAACCCCTGAAGGTTTCCTTTCAGGGGTTTTGTGGTTGTACAGCAAAAATTTCTTGTCAAAATAACATAGCTAATGTATAATGTAATTTGAGACAATCAACAGAAGCAAGGCGGTCGGTAAACCCCTCCCACGCAAAGGAGGTGTTGCCTCGTGGTGCAAGCACCTACATGGTCTACATATGAGATAACAATGATTTTGCTTTTGCTAGTCAAATTTCTCGTATATATAGTCATTTTAGTTGAAAAGGGTCTTGTGTTGAGCTTGAAATGCGTGGTATCAGGCGCATTCCAAGCCTCGTTGATACGAGCATCGACATGGGCAGAAGCCCATTTTCAAGTTAAATTACTATACTATTTCCGAAAAGAAATAACCGCCCCTAGCTAAGTTAGCGGTTATTATTAACTATCAAACTTAATGTCAACCGCTTTGCGATTGTCTCTTTAATCGGATTATAGCACGATTGTTCTATATATGCAACAAAAATTATTAAATGACAAAGGAGAATTGGCATGAGCGAAATTTTACTTAATGGAAAGAGCTTGACACTGAATGACATTGTAAATGTGGCGCGATTTGGCGCGAAAATAGCATTATGCCCAGAGGCAGCAAAGGCAGTATCTACGTCGCGCGGCTATGTGGAGCGTCTTTTGGAAGAGGGGCGCAAGGTATATGGTATTTCTACTGGTTTTGGCGAATTTGCCAAGGTGGCTATACCGCCGCATCAGGTAAAGGAGCTGCAGCGCAACCTAATTGTTAGCCATGCTTGTGGCGTTGGACAGCTGTTTTCTGATGAAGTGGTTCGTGCCATCATGCTTTTACGTATAAACGCGCTTTCTTCTGGCTTTTCAGGCATACGCCTAGAGGTTCTGCAAACCCTCATAGATATGGTTAATGCTGGTGTGCATCCTATCATCCCAGAAAAGGGCTCGCTTGGTGCATCTGGCGACCTAGCCCCCCTTGCGCATATGGCTTTGCCCCTTATAGGTCTTGGTGAGGCGCGCTATAATGGCGAATATATGAGCGGCGCGCAAGCCATGGCAAAAGCGGGCATAGTACCCGTGGAGCTTGCCGCTAAAGAGGGACTTGCGCTTATTAATGGCACGCAGGTTATGTGCGGTATTGGCGCGCTAATTGTTCATGATGCAAAGCAATTGATGAAACTTGCTGATATTTCTGCTGCTATGGTTATGGAGGCTCTAAATGGCGTAACGGATGCCTACAATCCTAAGCTGCACGCTTTGCGCCCTCATAAAGGTCAGATGGATACGGCGGCAAATGTGCTTAAACTACTAGAAGGTAGCGAGCGCACCACGCGCCAAGGCGAGATGCGTATACAGGATGCCTATAGTCTGCGTTGTGTGCCACAAATACACGGTGCAAGCAAAGATGCGCTTGATTATGTGGAGCAAAGATTGCTTACAGAGATAAATTCAGTAACAGACAATCCTATCATTTTGGAAGATGAGGACACAGCCATATCTGGTGGCAATTTCCATGGTCAGCCCATGGCACTCGCCTTTGATTTCTTGGGCATTGCAATATCCGAAATTGCCAATGTGTCTGAAAGACGCATAGAGAGGCTTGTAAACCCTGCCCTATCTGGTTTGCCTGCATTCTTGACAGAAAATGGCGGTCTTAATTCTGGCTTTATGATTGCGCAGTATTCCGCCGCATCGCTGGTATCCGAAAACAAGGTTCTCGCCCACCCTGCCAGTGTAGATTCCATCCCATCTTCAGCAGGCCAAGAAGACCATGTGTCTATGGGCACCATATCCGCAAGAAAGGCAGCAGAAATCCTTTTTAACGCCAAACGCGTTATCGGTATAGAGCTTGTTGCGGCATGTCAGGCTATAGATTTGGGGGATGGTAGCAAAAAGTTGGGTACAGGGACAAGCGTAGCTTATGACATCATACGAAAGGTCATACCAAAATTGGATGAAGACAGGGAGCTGTATATAGATTTTGAGAAAGTGGCGTTGTTGATAGATACCGAGATTATTAGCGAGGCTGTTTGGGAAATGATATAAAAAATCCTTGCCGAAATATTAGTGTTGGTGTATAATTATGTTCTGAGACAATCAATAGAAGCAAGGCGGTTGGCAGAAATCCTCCTAGCAAGAAAGGGGGTGAAGCCATGTCTACATATGAGATAGCAATGATTTTGCTTATGCTAATCAAATTTCTCATTGACATTCTTTCTGAAAAGAAATAACCGCCCCTGGCTAAAGTGAGCGGTTAAATCTAATTTAGCTTAATTCACCTAATGCCAACCGCTTTGCGATTGTCTCTTTTTGTTTATTCTATCACAATACTTGGCAATATTCAACCCCTAAATAACAATAACGTTCTTCCCATTTCGCTTGCCTTCATAGAGGTTTTTATCACAATTTTCTAGTGCCACTTTTATTTCGCCATCTTCCAGATAGCTTGCACCGCCAGTAATGGTGATTTTAATATCGCCAAGCTCCGTATGCACAACGCTTTCTTCAACGGCTTTTCGGATTTTATTTAAGATATTTTCGCCACATTTTACATCGCATTTTGAAAGACCTATAAGAAACTCCTCGCCACCCCATCTACAGACAAGGTCTGTTTGGCGCGTGCTTTTTTGTAATATGTCAGAAACAGTAAGCAAAACCTTATCGCCTATTTCATGTCCATGAGTGTCATTGACATGTTTAAAATTATCGATGTCTATAAGGCAAAAAAGGAATGGCTCTTGGTCATCCTCTTTTAATTTTTCGAAATAAAGCTCAGCATACCGCCTGTTGCTTAGCTCTGTGAGCGGGTCTACATTGGACATATGCTTATAGTCCTCTATTTCTTTGGATTGCATACTATCAATTTTACGTGTTATTAGAACATGGACAGCTATTATCATAGCAAAACAAGACATAATCACATTCGCAAAGAAAAATCCTAAAAAGGCATTATCTGCCATATCGAATGGTGTGGGAAACATCAAAGGAAAGACCAGTTGCACATTAACAATAATTGGTACTAAAACAAGTATTGTGTATTTTTGAATTTTTGTGAAATCTAGGTATAGCACAGCAGGGAGTGCTGCAACCAATGCAAACCAATGCGCATTTATCGTTATTCCAAAAAGATACGTAGCTATTACGGAGTACATCATAACCTTTATGACAAAAATAAAACTTGCTACTCTAGTTTTGCCAGCTCTGCAAATTAGAAAGGCAACAGCATAAACCAGCACATCAATCACACTTAAAATAACTATTGGCATTAAATCAAGCCACCAAAAATAAACACCGATGAAAATATGCATAAAGGCGGCAACGGCAATCAATATGGATAGATATGTTTGAATTTTTAGCTTCTCATGAACAGACATTAGCACCTTCTCCTATATACATTATATCAGGAATGCATGAAAACGTCAAACAAAATAAATGCTGGTAAATTGATGCAAAATAGTGTATAATAAGTTGAAACTCGTTAAAACGAACGGAGGAATGACAATGAAAACACGTATTGTTGATATTTATAAAGATACAGCGCGTTTTATGGACAGCCAAGTTCAACTTGGCGGCTGGATACGCACTTTGCGTGATAATAAACATTTTGGGTTTATAGAGCTTAATGATGGCAGCTTTTTTAAAGGTATACAGGTAGTTGTTAATAATGACCTATCAAATTTTGCTGATGTGATAAAATTATTAACGGGTTCTGCTATCACCATTAAGGGCAAGCTTGTAGAAAGCCAAGGTACAAAGCAGGCTTTTGAGGTTGTGGCTACAGAAGTTATTATAGAGGGTTTAGCTCCCGAAGAATATCCGCTACAAAAAAAGCGTCATAACTTTGAAACCCTGCGTACTATGGCACACTTGCGTCCGCGCACTAATACGTTTTCGGCTGTATTTCGGGTGCGCTCTTTGGCACAATACGCCTTTCATAAATTCTTCCAAGAGCGCGGATTTGTGCATGTGCATACACCGCTAATCACTGCGCTGGATGCAGAGGGCGCGGGTGAAATGTTTGCTGTTAGCACCCTTGATTTTGAGAATATCCCAAAAGACGATAGTGGCAAGCCTGACTATAGCAAGGATTTCTTTGGAAATTCCGCAAAGCTTACGGTTACGGGACAATTGCAAGCAGAAGCATATGCGCTCGCTTTTGGTGATGTATACACATTTGGTCCTACTTTCCGCGCCGAAAATTCCAACACATCCCGCCACCTTGCCGAATTTTGGATGTTAGAACCAGAGATTGCTTTTGCTGACCTTGATGATTGTATCCAGCTGATAGAGGATATGGTAAAATATACAACCAGTTATATTCTTGAAAATGCATCAGAAGAAATGGAGTTTTTTGATAAATTCATTGAAAAAGGGATTGTCGATAGGTTGAAAGCTGTTGTAGAGGCTGACTTTGGGCGTATTAGCTATGGTGATGCCATAGAGGCTCTCGAAAAATCTGGTCAGGGCTTTGAATACCCTATAAAATGGGGTGTTTCTTTGCAAGCAGAGCATGAAAAATATCTTGCTGAAGAGATGTTCAAAAAGCCTGTGTTTGTCACGGATTATCCAAAGGGCGTAAAGGCATTCTATATGCGCCGCAATGATGACGGCGAGACAGTAGCTTGTACAGACCTGCTTGTGCCTCATATAGGCGAACTTGTAGGTGGAAGCCAGCGCGAGGAGCGGCTTGACGTGCTTGTCACAACGATGAAGGAGTTTGGGTTGCACCCAGAGGAATATGAATGGTATCTGGATTTACGCCGTTTTGGGGGCGTTACGCACAGCGGCTATGGTCTTGGTTTTGAGCGATATCTCATGTATGTTACGGGCATGACAAATATCCGCGACGTTATCCCATTCCCGCGTTATGTAAATCATGCGGAATTTTAAACAGGCTTTTAAGGAGAATCATATGGAATATAAAATTGTCAATCGTGAGGAAATTTACAAAGGCAGAATTGTCAATGTGTTTTTGGACGACGTAGAGTTACCAAGCGGCGCAGTTGCCAAACGTGAAATTGTTCTGCATCATCGCGAGGGCGTAGGGATTTTGCCTGTTGATAATGACGGTGGCATATTTTTGGTGCGCCAATATCGCCATCCCCTGCTACAACATGTGCTTGAGATACCTGCTGGCATATCTGAGCAAGGCGAAGACCCTGCCGCTTGTGCCGCGCGTGAGCTAGAGGAAGAAATTGGGTATAAGGCAAACAAGCTGACATTCTTGGTATCCGCAAATAATACTGTAGGTGTTTCTGATGACAGAATCCATATTTACGTAGCAGAAAATTTGGTGAAAACTGCGCAAAACCTTGATGAGGACGAGTTTTTAGAAATAGAAAAGTACAGCCTTGCAGATTGCGAAAAGATGATAGCAAATGGTGAAATAATCGATAGTAAAACGATTTTAGCAATATATGGATATAAATTAATGGCTCGCGAATAAGCTTGTATTAGGGCTTGTTTGTGGGGGTGTAAAGTTGCGACCAAGTTGGAATCAAGACAAAATTCTTGTTATTACATCTATCGGATTTGGACTGATTTTTGGCATTTTCCGCCCTATTTTTCTTGATGAAAATGCGATGGGTAGCCTTTCCGCAAGTTTGCAACATTTTGTAGCTAGTTTCGGCGTACATCTCAACAGCTTTGCCGCATTGTTTGACGGCATATTCCGCTACGGTCGCTCATTGCTATTAATTTGGGTTTGCGCTATGTTTTCTAAAGCTCGCTATGTCACGCTTTTTGTGTTGTTTATGCGGGCAATGTCGCTTAGTTTTTCTGCCGCAATGATGGTTGCTGCATTTGGTGGGCGCGGATTTGGTTATGCGATGATGCTGTATGGCTTGCAGAATCTGCTTATCATGCCTGTGTATGTCTATAGCGCGTATCATATTATACAAGGGCGCATTATGCTAAAGACGGCTGTGGTAGGCATTATAGCCGTAGTAGCTGCATCAATTATAGATGCTTATTTAGCACCAGCACTGTTTGTATTATTCTGGAGGTAAAATGACTAAGAGGATAAAATCCGTAATCCCTATATACATTATGGCGGGCGTGTTTGCTTTATATGCCTTGTTTTTGCCTATGCATCGTATTACAGACATAATCATATCACTGGGCGTATCAATTTTATGCTATATTGGTGCAAATCGTATTTTCCGCGGAACAATCGTGGAGATGCCGCGTGAAATCACCTTTGAAAAATCTGGTAATGCCGCGGCAGATGCCATGTTGGCACAAGGACGCGAATATATCAAAAAATTGGATGAGCTAAGCAAAGCTATCACTGACATAGGCATCGTAAGACAAATTGTACATTTGCAAGAAATTTCGATACAGATTTTTGACTTTATCCAGAGAAATCCTGCTCAGGCACGCAAAATTACAACCTTTATGGATTATTATTATCCCACTGCCATTAAGTTTTTGGATAGCTATGCAAGATATGATACCAAAAGTATTAGAGGTGACAGTGTCAATGAAACCATGGCAAAAATTTCAGACTCTCTGTCGAAAATCGAAGAGGCTTTTAAGCATCAATTAGATAATCTTTATTCTGATGAAGCTCTTGACATCACCACAGACATTGCGGTGCTAGAAAATATCATGAAAAGCGAGGGTGTGGTGTGATGTTTAAAAATAAAGCCTTTGCGTGGTTTTTGGCAATCTTTGTTATGATGCTTTCAGTGCCTATTGGGGCATATACCAGCTATGCGGGTATGCGCAGCAGCACCGTTGCGGCTTTTGAGCGCGAGATGATGCCGCTTATCAGCCAAGCTATGGTGCATGTGCATGATATGGGGTCTATTGCGCAAAACTATCTTTCTGGTGAGATTATTATTGGCAAAGATATTAGCCGCATCGTGAGCGAAATACAAAATACTAGCGACCCAATGGAAATTTATGAACAATTTGTATTGCTCCATCGTGCGCAGTGGTCGCTTTATGATGCTCTAATCGGTGAAAATGTAGAGATGGCAAATACAAACCGTAACCTCTTTATGGACTTTCATAGGAATTTTTTGGGGCTTGACCTACTTTTGATACAGGCGGGTTATAATGATGCCGCGAGGGATTTTAACGAAAGGCTAACAAGCGGGCTAGGGTTTATTGCCAGTCCGTTTTTCAATGACATGCCTAGGTTTGATGAACATTAAGGAGGGGTAATGATGAGAAAATTTATAGCAATGGCTTTGTCAATTATGTTCACACTTCTATCTACACAGGTGGTTATGGCAAATATTCCGCCGATACCGCCAAATCGTGCTGTGCTTGATTCTGCGCAGATTCTTAGCCCTGCTACCGTAGACCATTTAGTGAATGCCAATGACGAGCTGGGCTACTATACGGGTGGCGAGGTGCTGTTTTATACCACACATTTCGTACCTTTGGGGCAAAATATTGACCAATACGCGCTTGATGTGTTTCGTGCATGGCAGCTTGGACATCATGAATACAACAATGGCATTTTGGTTGTGATTGCGCCGCATGATGCAGACAATAATTATTGGGTTGTGGTAGGCAGCGGCATTGCAGATTATTTTACATCTGCCACGATTGAGAGATATCTTGATGGGCATTTTCGTCCCCATTTTGCGGTCGGTAATTATGATGCGGCTGCTTTAAACCTTTTTGGCGCATTTGAAGAAAGCATATATTTGCTCCATGCACAATTACCGCATGTAGCTTTTCCCAATCAAGATGATACAAATTGGGGTTCCATCATAATGCTTGTCGTTGTGATTGTCTTGGCATTTTGGATTTTCTCTAGCATTTCGCGTACAAGACGTAGCACAATGATGGGGCCAATGGGTGGTCCTATGATGCCACGTAGGCGCGGCTTTGGCATGGGCGGCTTTTGGGGCGGAATGATGGTAGGTCGCGGCATGGCTAATAGGCAGAATCGTGGTGGGCAAATGCACAGACCTAGCGCACCACCCCCTAAGCCATTTGGTGGCGGTGGCGGATTTGGTGGTCTTGGCGGAGGTGGAGGCATGTCGCGCGGAGGTGGAGGTTACACTCGCGGGGGCGGCACAACCCGTGGTGGTGGTGGAGGCATGTCGCGCGGCATGGGTCGTAGACGCTAAAAAATATAAATTACAGACATGCAGACAAGGAGGCGGATTTTATGCTTTTACCATCAATCGCTTTTCAAGGAAATTGTGATGAGGCTATTTCGTATTATAAGGAAATATTAGGAGCAGAAGTAGCGGCTATCAATTATGTCAAAGATGCTCCGTCAGATTCTGGCTTGGACGATTTGCCCCCAAATTTTGTGACATACTCCGAAGTGCTTATGTTTGGCACAAGAATGGTTATGACCGATGGGACAAATGAAGAAATGTCAGGCGAGACTTTTTGGTTTACACTTACTTTTGATACAACGGAAGAGGTGGTGTCTATTTTCAACAAGCTAGCAGATGGCGGAGAAATCACCGAAGCCCTCGCGCCACAGTTTTGGGCTAGTCTAAATGGCTCGGTTGTAGACCGCTTTGGGGTTCATTGGAATATTGTTACGAGCAACTGATATATGCCAAAAAACGCTATCGTCATACGCGATAGCGTTTTTACAATTCTTACTCCTTGTTGTCTTGAATATTTTTTAAACGCTCCAGATTAAGAACTTGAGAATTATTGTCGTAATATGGTTCATCATAACTTTCGTTTTCTTCGCTTTCATCATTAGGCTCAAGAGCAACCTCCATGCTGTCACCTTTTTCGTCATCATCATCCAACTGTAGCGGAGCCAGCACGTCAATGCCCGCTTCTACGTCTAGCTCGGGGCGATATTTTTTAAATGCCTTAACAAATAAGAAGGAGGCAAAATAACAATATATGCCAGCGGCAATAACCAAAATTATTGGCTGAAGCAACGAAATAAGGATTACACTCACAAGCAAGACTGCATTTGAAATAGTGATGAGAATATGACGGTTCGCTAGAAAAAATGCTGTTTTAAATAGAGCACGATAGCCAAGCTTAAAGCGCGATAAAAGCGGGAAGATAAATATGGTGATGAAGCTAACCTGAATAAGGATGACGAATTGTACAATAAGAATTGCATTTGCCATACCATCCAGCAAGCCTGCATTGACTATGTTAAACAGCAATACGGTGTACACTAACAATAGCGTAAGCCACACGGCGGTAGCCGTAAAGAAATTTTGGCGGAAGGATGTCCAAAAATCGCGCCACAAATAGCCGTCTTTTCCGTTTACACGTTTTGTGAAAACATAGAATACAGCCGTTGTGGATGCCCCTATCGTAACAATAGGAAGGGCAAGAATCAGCCATAATAGCCCCAAAATCATTATATCAGCAATAATGCTTGCAATTCTATAAACAGGTCCATCTAAATTAAAAAATCCCATATATCCAGCTCCCAAAGTGCTTTTTCTATAGTATACAACATTTTTTGACCTTAATCAACTACAGAATGAACAAATATACGCCGATCACAGCGGCTAGAGCAAGCACATAATAGGCAAAGTATCTTAGCTTTGCCTTTTTTATTGCTGCCAGCATAAAGTTTATGGCAAGATAGCCAGACAGTGCAGATGCCACAAAGCCCGCACCAAGCGTTAGAAAATCAAGGTCTGCAAGCACTATATTTCCACGGAAAACATGGATAATCTGAATAAGTAACGCGCCTAAAATTGCGGGTATGGACATTAGAAATGCGAATTTTGCGGCATCCTCGCGGTTTATACCGCGGGCTAGTGAGGCGGCTATGGTGCTGCCGCTGCGCGATATGCCAGGGAACACCGCCACAGCCTGTGCTATACCTATAAGCGCGGCATCCAGATATGTTATTTCATCTGATTTTTTTGAGGTTTTACGTAGCCTGTCTGTGCCTATCAGCACAAGACCAGTTGCCACGAAGCCTGCCGCCAAAAAGCTAATCGATGTTAGTGCCGCTTCTATCGCATCTTCAAAGAAAATAGCAACCACAGCAGCAGGCACCGTTGCTATAATTAGCAGATATGTCATTTTTTGAAATGGCTTTTTGATAAGCTCCCATATAGCCTTGCGATAGACTATGACAACAGGTATCAGCGTGCCTATATGCACCACAATAATGAATACCAGATTGCCTTCATCTATGCCAAAAAGATATTGCCCAAGGGCTAGATGTCCGCTACTTGATATAGGCAGAAACTCTGCCAAGCCTTGGATGATACCAAGAATAATTGCTTCTAAAAGTGTCATCTTATTCCTCCAGAATTAAATTTTGCTCTAGCCATTTTGCTACACCGTCTCTATCATTGGTGTCACAAACATGGTCAGTGACGGCTTTTACTGCATCTATCGCATTGCCCATAGCAACACCAATACCGCAGTTTTCAATCATATCTACATCTATTGCATCATCACCAAAAGCAACTATATTGGCAGTTTCTATGCCCATATATGCAGCACATGCCTGAACGGCTCGCCATTTTGTAGCATCTCTATGAGCAAAGCGCACCAAATTCTCATCCCGATACTGAATTATTCCTATGTTATGTAGATTTCTGCCAAAATCTTCTAACGGTGCAGAAAAAAGGGCGGAAATATTATGTAGTTTATCAGGATATCGCCCCGCGAATTTTGTTTCACTGTACACCTCACCGCCGCTTGTAATGCGTAGCACGCCTTCTTTCTTCAATAGCCCCTCTAAAATTTCTATAGCATCAGGTGTGTCTAAGTTCTTGGAATACACGGTTTCATCATCAATTATAGCCAAAGCACCGCCTTGGAATATCAAAACATCTGGTTCCAAAATATCTATACACGGCGCAGCCTCTAGCCTGTTCCGCGCTGTGGCTATAGCAAATTTTACGCCCATAGCGCGGCATTTATTCAACATGTCCAAGGTATATTTCGACACGCTTTTATCCGTACGTAGCAATGTGCCATCAAGGTCGCATACAATCATCTTTATATACATAAATTTTCCTCCAACCACTTTGCAACGCCATCATTGTCGCAAGTATCGCAAAGCTGGTCGGCAGCAGCTTTTACATCATCATTGGCATTGCCCATGGCAACACCTATACCGCAACCCCTTATCATCTCAATGTCGCTGTAATCATCACCAAAAGCGACAATGCTTTGTATACCTATATTTAAATGTTGAGCTATTTTCTCTATGGCAGTCCATTTTGTAATGCCTTCGCTACCTATATGACACCAATTTTCACCATGAAATGGGATATATGATATACCAGATAATGCCATAATTTCATCACGCATACGAGCTTCTGTGATTTCTGGTGAAAGCTTGTAGATATCATGATTTAATCCTGCCGCAAAGTCCACATGCACAGGCTTCCAAACTTTCCAAGATTCGTCGTTTGGGTCAACATCATAGTTTACAAGCAGCCCAATATCGGTGCTGGCAGTGATATACCCTACCCTCTCGCCGCTATGCAAAATTTTCATGATTTTATTGATGGTTTCTTTAGGCATTACCGCTCTATGTATCACCTCATCACCCATGCGTATGAGCGCACCGCTATCAGATATGATGATGTCTGGTTTTGCCTCATCTACAAAGGGTTCAGATGCCGATTTTGCCCGTGCGGTAGCATATGCAAGCAAAATCCCCTGTTTACGGCAGTTTTCTAGCACTTCTAACGTATATTGGGATATGCTCTTGTCTGTACGCAAAAGTGTATTATCTAGGTCAGATACAATCATTTTGATTTTCATAATTGCCCCCTTTAATGAAATTTGGTATAATATATGAATCGCTGATTTCAAATTTTGGAGGTTTCACATATGATATATCTACTAATCGCTGGCGGCTTGCTTGTCACTGGCGATTTAACATTTAGGTTTTGGATGGATGGCGGAAGCCGCATTTTGTATTTTATTGGGCTTGCTCAGTATTTTGCCGCCATGACATTACTTGTGCAGGCTTACCGCACCCATCATATAGCTATAGCTTCTGTTATAATGACGGTTATTAATGCCGTCGTGATAACGCTTATACTCAGATTATTTTTCGGCGATTCTTTGTCCGCTAAGCAGATGGTGGGTATGGCTTTGGCCATTGTGGGCGTTGTGCTTTTGGAAATTGGATAAGCAAATGGGCAGGGAGAATCCCCGCCCATTTTATTTATTTTGCGTATTCTATTGCTCTTGTTTCTCTTATCAAATTTATCTTGATATTGCCAGGATATGACACTTCATTTTCTATTTTTTTAGCTACTTCACGTGCCAAAAGTGTCATGCCGCTGTCATCCACCTCTTCAGGGATGACAATGAGCCTAAGCTCGCGACCAGCCTGTATTGCAAAGGTTTTTTCTACACCGTCAAATGTGTTTGCAATTTCTTCCAGTTTTTGAAGACGCTTAATGTAGGACTCCAACGTTTCGCGTCTAGCACCTGGGCGCGCCGCCGAAATGGCATCCGCCGCCATAACTAGTACAGAAACAATATTTGTAGCCTCTACATCGCCATGATGCGCTTCGCAAGCATTTATGATAATATCAGACTCACGGTATTTCTTGAGGACAGCCGCACCAAGTGTTACATGGCTGCCTTCTTGTTCGTGGTCAATAGATTTTCCGATATCATGTAAAAGCCCTGCTCGTTTTGCAAGTGTTGTGTCCACACCCAGCTCGCTTGCTATTAAGCCGCAAAGATGAGACACCTCTATGCTATGTCTAAGAACATTTTGTCCATAGCTTGTTCTGTATTTCATTTTACCTAAGAGCCTTATGATTTCTGGGTGAAGACCATGCACGCCTGTTTCTAGTGATGCAGATTCGCCCTCTTCCCTAATAATGGTCTCTACTTCTTTCTTTGCTTTTTCTACCATTTCTTCTATGCGTGCAGGATGCACGCGCCCATCGGCAACAAGTTTTTCTAAGGCAACCTTAGCAATCTCACGCCTTACAGGGTCAAAACCAGAGATAATAACAGCCTCTGGCGTATCATCAATAATAAGGTCTATGCCCGTTAGCGATTCTAGCGTACGTATATTACGCCCCTCGCGACCAATAATGCGACCTTTCATATCGTCATTTGGCAGTTGCACCACGCTTACGCTTGTTTCTGTTACATGGTCTACTGCACAACGTTGCACAGCCACCGCCAAAATATCTTTGGCGCGCTTGTCCGCATCTTGTTTAGCATTTGCTTCTATTTCTTTTATCATCACAGCCGCCTCGGTCTTAACCTCATGCTCTATGGTGGATAAAAGGTGGTCTTTCGCTTGTTCTCTACTCATTTGCGAAATACGCTCCAGCTCTTGTGTATGCTTTGCTAGCACCTCTTGTATTTCTGCATTGTGTTCTTCTGCTTTTTCAATTTTCTTTTGTAATTGTTCCTCTTTTTTCTCAAAAGAGTTGGATTTTTTATCTAGTTGCTCTTCTTTTTGCAAAAGCCTTTTTTCCAGACGTTGTACCTCTGTACGCCTTTCTTTGGCTTCTTTTTCAATTTCGTTTTTGCTTCGTATGCTTTCCTCCTTAGCTTCTAAAAGAATTTCCTTTTTTTGTGCAAGGGCTTTGTTACGCGCATCTTCTTTTATATTTTCTGCTTCTTTTTCAGCCGAACCTAAAAGAGCTTCTGCTATTTTTTTGCGGTAATTTATCCCTAGGAAGAAGGCAACGATAGCGAGCGAGATTCCAGCAACTATTGCAATAATAAGCTCCATAATCGTAAAACACCTCCTATTTTATATTTTCAAAGTGCATATGTTAGTAGTCCCACTCCACTAACCTAAACATTATATATCATTAAGTCAAGCTTTGTCAACAATTAATTTAAAGGGCGACTTGTTGTAGCCGCCCTTTAGAAGCAATATCTCCATTACCATTTAATCCCTTTTCGAATTAATATTTATACGAATGATACCTCCTGTAGCTCCTCCTGTGGTAGCACCCATCCCTATCAAGAATCCAAGATTGTAAAGCCATCCATTGTTAAAAGCCTCATAGATAGTACGGTCACCGCCTGTGAAAAGCCCTATTATAAAGGATATCCACACGATTGCACCATGCCATAGACCCCAGAAAAAGCCAGCAGGGTTGTCGTAGGTATAGCGCGGGTCACCAGGGACACAGCCCGTTAGTATTGCCAATAAGGCAACCAATAAGATTGCAACAAGTATAATTCTGCTTTTTTCATTTTCTCACCTCACAATATTAATCAATACCATATTTCATTGAGCAATTTTAAATTGTTACCGCCTTTATCAACCCTATAATGTGCCGTATATAAGTTCTGCCAAGAGGGATGCCAAACCACCAACTCACCACCATCCTCATCAATAGTATATAATGAGATAATTCTATTGCCCAAGAATTCCCTGACCGTTTCATCTGGGCGAATGCGAATCCAGCCGTATGATGACAAAACGATTATTCATAGACCATAGCCTAAAAGCCTCTCGTTCGCCCCCATCCTTTTTTACCCTGTGCAAATCTCCAAAAAAATTTCTCATGCTACCTTGTATCTCGCCAGCAGTCAATATTATCCATTCATCAATCACATCTAACTGAAAAATGCTTTGCGGTCCGCACCACTGCGCTTCTTCGCGCCCACTTTCAACATTAAGAGAAGAAAAAACAGCAAGCTGTGTCCGTTCCAAGCCACCATCATTTATTTCATGAAGAAAAAGGTTAATGCCCTCTGTTCTGCTACCAATCTGCGTGATTCCGTTATCCCAATGATGAAAATATATCAAGATAGGCTTAGATTCCCAGTTCTTGCTTTGCTTCTTTAAAGGCATTAAGCACATAGTCCAGTTGCTCTTTTGTATGCGCCGCCGAAACCTGTGTGCGCACTCTGGCTTTACCGCGCTGCACCACAGGGAAGAAAAAGCCGATTACATACACATTTTTCTCCAGCATTTTTTCTGCTAGTTTTTGACTGGCTATTTCGTCATATGTCATGATAGGCACTATTGGATGTGTGCCATCTATTATGTCATAGCCTATTTCTTTCAGCCCTTTGCGGAAATATGCCGTGTTTTCTTTTAGGCACGTCGATAGGTCATTAGAATTGCTAATCATATCAAGCACTGTGAGGGATGCGCTAGCTATAATAGGCGAAAGACTGTTAGAGAAAAGATATGTGCGGCTACGCTGGCGCAAAATGTCAATGATTGCCTTTTTGCCGCTTGTATAGCCGCCCGAGCTACCACCAAGGGCTTTACCCAGCGTGCCTGTAAGCACATCTATGCGTTCAATAACGCCGCAATGCTCATGCGCACCGCGCAGACCATCACCAATAACGCCCACGCCATGGCTGTCATCCACAATTACAATTGCATCGTATTTATCCGCCAAATCGCAAACAGCAACGAGGTTCGCAATTGTACCATCCATAGAAAACACGCCGTCTGTAACAATTGCCTTGATACGACAACCAGATTCTTGCGCATCTTTTAGGCAGTTTTCTAGCTCTTCCATATTGTTATTTTTATATTTGTATCTTTTGGCTTTGCAAAGGCGTACGCCGTCTATGATGCTGGCGTGGTTAAGCTCGTCGCTTATGATGGCATCATCTGCGGTAAGTATAGTCTCAAAAAGTCCGCCATTAGCATCATAGCAAGAGGAGTATAAAATGGTGTCCTCTGTGCCTAAGAATTCAGATAGCTTTGCTTCCAAATTTTTATGCAACTCCTGTGTGCCACAAATAAAGCGTACGCTGGAAAGCCCGTAACCCCAGCGGTCTATGCCTGCCTTTGCCGCCGCCTTAATCTCGTCATTGTTTGACAAGCCAAGGTAGTTGTTGGCGCACATATTTATCAAGCCACTGTTTTTGTCAGTATCAATTTTCGCGCCCTGCGGCGTGGTTATTACGCGTTCTGTTTTCCACAGCCCGCTATCTTTTATTTCTTGGGTTAGCGTTGCCCAATGGTTGTATGCTGTTTTCATCTATAATCCTCCTAAAATTTGTAAATTATGTAATATTCAAAATTTGCTATCGCCCACTTCTTTCCATTGCCGCAATTTGCAATAGTGTAAGAGCCATAAAGCTTGTAGCATCATAGCCTGTAAAGCTATTGTTAGCAACAAAAACACCTAGACCACTTTCTGCATCAAAGAGCATGTATGCATTAAAGTGATGCCATTGACCGTTATGCCCAATCGCCGTAAGTTCGCTTTCTGTCGCAAAATGCGCAAATCCAAGACCATATTCAAAGCCCGCATCAGAAAAGTCAAAATCATGAGGTTGCATCATTAACCCCACAGTGCCAGCCGCAAGTAGCCCTCCATCATCATTAAGCAATATGCGCATAAGGCGTGCCATGTCATATCCTGTAGAAACCATTGAGCCCGTAGGTAGACCATTAGGGAAAATATATTCATCAGGCGTATCGGCATCCCAATGCGGTGTTGCTAAATGCGGCATTAAGTAGTCTCTAAGAATAAAACTGGAGCGGGTCATTCCTGCGGGCACAAAAATATGCTCATCTGCATAACGCACAAAATCATCAAAGAAATTGTCATTGCCCGTCATTGCCGCAACCAAAATGCCCAACAAAACATACCCATTATTGCTATAACTAAATACTTCGCCTTCTGGGCTTTCTAGATAATATTGAGCCAAATTTTCTAAAAATAGATTCATGAAATCTGGGCTATGCCCTTCCAACGAAAAATAGTCATAGTCAAAAATGCTCGTAATGTCAAACTGAGTTAAAATACCCGCCGTATGCGTTAATAACATTCTTGTGGTTATATTTCTATAGTCGCCGCCAAGGTCAGTCGAAAGTTGCAAGCTGAAATCAGGAAGATATTCCACAATAGGCGTATCAAGGTCCATTATGCCATTTTCTACAAGTTGCATAATAGCAATGGCGGTGACGGACTTAGAAACAGACGCTATTCCAAAGACCGTGTTTTCATTTACTGGGATATTTTGTTCAGTATCAGTATAGCCAAAGCCCTGTATCCAAGCAAAGTCCTCGCGAACATCCACGACGGCCACTATCATACCAGGAACAGAAAATAATTCCATAAGAATGGGAGCAAGAAGGTTTGCTTCAAGCAGCGTTTCGCTAAGGTGGCCGCCTGCATCCAGACCCATCAGCAACATAAGCGTATACAAATAGTCATCAGGATGAATGAAGGATAAGCCATCAGCAAGAAGTATGCCCTCTTGTAGAGTTGCGGCTTCATTGTTTACATAAACACTCTGACTATCCGCAAACAGCACCAAAGTATTGCCCGCCAAAACAACTGTGATACTTCTATCTTCTGCGCTCCACCCTACTTCCGCGCCAAGGGATTCAAAGGTGGCTCGAATAGGGATAAGTTCTGAGTCTTGCGCTTCGATAGCGGCATTTACAATGGTTGCATTAGTAATTGCCATAATCAAAATCAATAGTAACGCTACTACTCTTTCCGTAATTCTCTTCATTAGGGTAATATCCTCCTCATGGATGTCAAATTTTATCAAAAATCAATTTCTGCAAAGACTTCTTCGAGGTCAATTATTAGGTCATCAAAAATGGATGTTTTGAATTTTGTGATTGCCTCAGCTCTTTGTGCTTCTGTAATCAACCCTTCGTCAACCCATTGCTGCAGAGCAAGCTCATGGATTTTGTCGAGTTCTAGTTTAATCACCATTGAGATAATAAACCTCGGCTGCGATATATGCCTGAGCTTGGGGGCATAGCAATAATAACGCCTGCTACGCGCTCTTTTTTATGCACATCCCTATAGCTCTTATTGTAATCAGATGCTATATTATCCCAAAAACCCCTTTCATGCCCCTAGCTCCAATTAAGCACAACCTTAATAGCCTCACCCTTCATCATAGCCTCAAAGCCTTTTTCATAGTCCGTATAATTAAATTCATGTGTAACAAGCTTTTCAATATATGGAGAAAGACCACTTTGCAAAAGAGCTGTCATTTTATACCATGTGTCATACATTTCACGACCATATATGCCTTTTAGGTGTAGGCAACGGAAGATGACTTTGTTCCAATCTAGCTTGATGTCGTCCGCAAAGATGCCAAGGATGGCTATTTTGCCGCCATTTGCCATATTGTCTACCATATCTGCAAAGGCCTCTGGGTTGCCGCTCATTTCTAAGCCCACATCAAAGCCTTCCTTCATGCCAAGCTCCGCAATAACATCGCTCACTTTTTCTTTTTTGATATTTACTGTACGTGTCGCACCCAGTTGTTTAGCTACTTCTAGCGGAGCATCACGACGGGCTGTAATAACGATATTTCTAGCACCTGCCATCTTTAGCACAGGTATAGCCATAAGACCAATAGGACCAGCACCTGTAATAAGCACATCCTCGCCCAGCACATCAAAAGATAGAGCCGTATGTACCGCATTGCCCAGCGGGTCTTGAATTGATAGAACATTTTCTGGTATGCCAGCAGGGGCAGGCCAGATATTTGATGCAGGAATGGCGGCATATTCAGCAAAAACGCCATCACCATTAACGCCAATGCCTATTGTTTGGCGGCACAAGTGCGGTGTGCCTGTTATGCACCAACGGCATTTACCGCAAACCACATGACCTTCACCAGAAACTATTTGCCCAATATTAAGACCTGTCACATTTTCGCCCATTGCCACGATTTCGCCTACAAATTCATGACCAATTGTAAGAGGTGGCTTGATTGTCTTTTCTGCCCATGAATCCCATTTGTAAATATGAACATCCGTTCCGCAAATACCTGTTTTGCGTAACTTTACTAACACATCATTTTTCGAAATTTGTGGAACTGGCTTTTCTTGCAGCTCTAGTCCGCCGTATTCGCCTTTAGCTTTTACAATTGCTTTCATTGTTTTTGGAATCTCCATGGTAAAACCTCCTAAAAAAGTTTAATATATTGTACAGAAAAATTACTTTACCGATATTGTAACACAAAGAAATTGCGCTTGCAATAAGATTATATTTATGTTATCCTAGTAATGTAGTAGACTTTAATTTCAATTTTAATTTCAGATGAAAGGGAGATATAGTTTATGATGAAAGAGCAGTGGAAAGGCTTTGAGGCTGGGGTTTGGGCAAGAGAGGTAAATGTACGCGATTTTATTCAAAGAAATATCGCGCCATATGAGGGGGATTCTGCGTTTTTGGCAGGACCAACCGAGCGCACAACACAACTTTGGGGGGAGGTAATGAAGCTAAAGGCTCAAGAAAACGAAAAAGGTGTTCTTGACGTAGAAACCAAGCTACCCTCCACCATCACAACATATGGGCCAGGATATATTAATAAAGAGCTGGAACAAATAGTTGGTCTGCAAACAGATGCACCGTTAAAGCGCGGCATAATGCCAAATGGCGGCATACGCGTTATTCAGTCCGCACTAAAGGCTTTTGGTTATGAGCTAGACAAGACCACAGAAAGCATATATACAGATTATCGCAAAACGCATAATGACGGCGTTTTTGATGCATATACAAGCGATATGCGCAAGGCGCGTTCAAGCGGCATTATTACTGGTTTGCCTGATGCATATGGGCGTGGGCGCATTATTGGCGATTATCGCCGCCTTGCTCTATATGGCACAGACTTTTTGATAGCCGATAAGCAAGATGAGCTATTGCATACAGAAATGCCCGTCCTTGATGAAGACACCATCCGCCTGCGCGAAGAGCTCAATGAGCAAATCCGCTCTTTAGAGGCTTTGGCAGAAATGGCACAAAGATATGGTTTTGATGTAACCAAGCCAGCGCAAAACACAAAAGAGGCTATACAATGGACATATTTTGCATATCTTGCGGCTATCAAACAGCAGGACGGCGCAGCTATGTCACTTGGGCGTGTTTCTAGTTTCCTTGATATTTATGTTGAGCGTGACCTAAAGGCTGGTATTATTACAGAAAGTGAAGCGCAAGAGCTTTTTGACCATTTTGTCATGAAATTGCGCATGGTGCGTTTCCTTCGTACACCTGATTATAACCAGCTTTTTTCTGGCGACCCCACATGGGTTACAGAAGTTATTGGCGGTATGTGTGAAGATGGCAGAACCCTTGTTACTAAGACTTCTTTCCGCTTTTTGCACACATTATATAATCTAGGGCCTGCTCCTGAACCAAACCTCACCGTTTTATGGTCTACAAAATTACCCGAAAATTTTAAGAAATTCTGTGCTAAGGCTAGTATCGACACAAGCAGTATACAATATGAGAACGATGACCTTATGCGCGGCTATTGGGGCGATGATTATTCCATTGCTTGCTGCGTTTCTGCTATGCGTACGGGTAAGCAAATGCAATTCTTTGGTGCGCGTGCAAACCTTGCAAAAGCCTTGATTTATGCTATCAACGGCGGCAAGGATGAGCTAACGGGCGAGCAGATTGCACCAGAGTATGCCCCATGCACAGGTGAATACCTTGATTATGATGAAGTTTATCGCAAGTTTGACCAGATTTTGGAATGGTTAAGCCGCTTATACATCAATACACTAAATGTTATCCACTACATGCATGATAAACACAATTACGAATCATTAATGATGGCTTTGCATGATAAAGATATCTTGCGCACACAGGCCTGCGGCATTGCGGGGCTTTCTGTAGTTGCAGATTCGCTTTCTGCTATGAAGTATGCCCGCGTTAAGGCTATTCGCAATGAAAAAGGCATAGCTGTAGATTACATTGTGGAGGGTGACTACCCCGCTTTTGGCAACAACGATGAGCGCGTAGACCTCATTGCAAACGATGTAGTTAAGCTATTTATGGAGAAATTGCAAAAGCAAGACACATATCGTGCCAGCGTGCCTACCCTATCCGTACTTACCATCACATCCAATGTGGTGTATGGCAAGAAAACAGGCGCAACGCCTTGCGGGCGCAAGATGGGCGAACCTTTTGCGCCTGGTGCAAACCCAATGCATGGGCGCGATAAAAAGGGTGCTATAGCTTCTATGGCTTCCGTAGCAAAACTACCTTATGCATACTCGCAAGATGGTATAAGCTATACTTTTAGCATTATTCCAAAGGCGTTGGGCAAGACAGAAGATGAGCGCAACTCAAATCTCGTTGGCTTGATGGATGCTTATTTCCACGATAATGGGCACCATATTAACATAAATGTGTTTGATAAGGAGACGCTTCTTGATGCTATGGAGCATCCAGAGCTTTATCCGCAACTTACCATACGTGTTTCAGGCTATGCTGTGAATTTTATTAAGCTAACCAGGGAGCAGCAGTTGGATGTAATACATCGTACTTTCCACGAGAGAATATAAGGTGATGAACATAGAAATCAGGAAACTGACACCTGACCTTGTACAAGATTACGCCCATTTTTTGACATAACGCCTCACAACCATTCTGGCAAAGAAGATGGGTGTTATTGTGTAACTTTTTGCAATACCAATGTGTGCCACAACAGGGGTACACATTGGTATTGTCGCTAGAATCAATATTGCCCCCGCAATGACGGTCTTGGAGCTTCTTGGTTTCTCTATTGTAGGGGTACAATTGCTCCAAAAATCCAAATTATAGCCAAAAGCTGGGCTGGTTCATTTGTTGTGACGAGAGGCATTTTGCATGACACAGCCCATTGCACTGGCTTTGTTATGGTTGATATGCCAATATTGCATGAAGTAGAATTTGAAATAAGCCTGACTAGCAAGGAGATGTTATGACAAAAAATGGCGAGTTAGCAGCATATATACATTCTGTAGAGACAGCAGGTATGGTGGATGGTCCTGGCATACGCTACACCATATTTTTCCAAGGGTGCGCTTTGCGTTGCAAATATTGCCATAATCCCGATACATGGAAGCTTATGGGTGGGCAAGAAATGACAGTTGCGGAAGTGCTTGAGGATGTGCTGCGCTACCGCTCCTTTATGCGCTTTTCGGGTGGTGGCGTAACTATTACGGGCGGCGACCCCTTTATGCAGCCCGAATTTTTAATAGAGCTTTTGGCGGCATTAAAGACCGAGGGACTGCATACCGCGCTGGATACAGCGGGCTATACAGGTGCTGGCAATGCGGAAAAAGCCCTAGTAAACACAGATTTGCTTTTGCTTGACATAAAGTCTATCGACCCAGATACCTACAAAGACCTGACGGGCGTGCGCATAGATGCCTCTTTGCGTATGCTGGATATCGCTCATAAGCTAGGCGTAGAAACGTGGATACGCTTTGTGCTTGTGCCTGACATTACGGATAATTTTGACCATATACATCAGATGCGTGACTTTTTGGCAAAATACGATAATATTACGAAAATAGAGGTTTTGCCTTTCCATAAAATGGGTGAGTACAAATGGGAAGATTTGGGTATAAAATATGAATTGCATGACACACAGCCCCCAGAGGCAGATGTGTTGGCAAAGGCAAGGGAGATTTTATCAATATGATGAGTTTTGTTACTGATTTTGACGGAACAATAACCGATGATGATTTTTTTGTATACGTTAAAGAAGCTTTTCTTGATGATACCGCGCTTGCACCGTGGAATAGATATCTCGCGGGTGAGATTACCCATTTTGATGCTTTAAAACAGATGTTTGGTAGCATTCGGGTCAATGAAGAAGAATTAATAAATCTTATCAAAAAAGTGAATGTGGACAAATGGGTCATTCCTACTTTTGAGATGCTTCATAAGGCACAGATACCCATTTATATAGCCAGCGCGGGTTGTGACTATTATATCAAATTGCTTATTGGACATGAAATCGAAAAATATGGTGTAACACTTGTCACAAATCGTAGTAGTTACTCACAGTTAAGTGGACTGATGATAGAAAGATTACCAAAAGATAGTCCATTTTACAATGAAGAAATCGGCATCTCAAAAGCAGGGATTGTAAATCATCTGCTTCAAGGCGGGAAACGCGTTGTATTTGCAGGAGACGGACCGCCAGATTTTGAGCCAGCAAAACTTGCAGACACAGTTTTCGCTAAGAAAATTTTGCTTGAAAAATGTGAAAAAGAAGGCTTAAAGACCAAAAAATTCAATGATTATCAGGATATCTATACATTCTTTGAAAGTGAGTTGGCAAAATGAGGACTGTAGATGCTACGAATAAACAGATAGAGATACCATATTTGCTGAAAATAGGAAATGGTAAAACCGCAAGAATAGGCAAGTATCTTTTTGACAAAGGCATGATGAATATAGCGTTATATATGGGCGATGGCATTGCGGATTTGGTTGGAGGTACTTTAAGGGCAGGCTTGGATGAGCATGGCATAGAAATTACGCATGAACAAATAGTGTCATCTGTTGATATCGACGAAATCACACATTCTGCCTTTTCTCTGCCTGCTATCTCCGCAATTGTTGGTGTTGGCGGCGGCAAGGCTTTAGATTTTGCTAAATATACTGCACATCTTTTGAGGCTTCCTTTTATCAGCATTCCCACAGCCATTTCTAATGACGGCTTTGGCAGTTCTTCTGCTTCTTTGACCATTATGGGCAAAAGAAAGTCCGTTAAGGCAGCAAGCCCCTTTGGCATTGTGATTGATTTGGATGTAATTAAGGGCAGTCCCGATATTTTTATGTATTCTGGCATCGGCGATATGCTGTCCAAAATTACGGCACTTAAAGACTGGCAGACCGCGCGGGACAAAGGATTTGCAAGATTTGTGGATTTTGCATCTATGATGGCATATAATTCGCTAGATATACTATTCTTAAAGCATTCTCTTGATATTCATGATGTGAATTTCCAAAGAAGTTTGGCTTCTTCATTGATGATAAGCGGTCTAGCTATGGAAATTGCTGGTTCATCACGCCCCGCTAGCGGCTCAGAGCATTTGATTTCACACGCATTAGATGAAATATCCGCCAACCCAAAGATGCATGGTATTCAGGTTGGGATAGCCACCTATCTTTGCGCACTTTTGCAAGAGAATGAACAGCTAAACGATATTAGAGAAGTGTTCGAAAAGACGGGATTCTTGAGCTTTGTTCAGCAAGACCCATTTGATTATAGAGAGTTTGTTCGCGCTTTAAAGCTTGCACCATCTATCAAAAGCGACTATTATACAGTTTTGTCTGAGCCAGATAGCTTTTCTAGGGCAGTTGATTTTATTGAAAACGATGATTTATTAAAGGCCGTTATTAAAGTATAGCCCTGATTAAATTCGTTACAAAGCCGAATAGCCCATCACCCGCTATAAGTCCAGGGCCTCTCACAACCATATGTTTTGTACCAATAACCAACCTTAGACCTATGGATGCTAATAATGCAATGCCATATAATGGATTGTTGATTAAAAGTCCTGTAGCAAACATCAAGCCAACACTTTTGCTACCAAAGGCTATCTGCAAAATAGCCCCTGGAATGACCCATAGCGCAAGCTCCGCTATCAATGCAGGATTTGCTATAGTCGTTACAGTATAGGCATAGAATATGCTCATGGGCGGAACAATGCCATTATTCACTAGCGCAAAGCCTGTGAAAACAACCACACCAATGCCCACAATAACCCCTATTTGCTTAATAATAATCTGTTGACGGCGGCCTTGTGCCTCATGCTCCGCATCTTTGCCTTTCCCGCGTATTAGCCAGCCTGTTTTTAACCCTATACCAGTATCCGCTAAACACGGACCTGTAGAGCCAAGATAGCCTATTAAAACAGCGAGCGACAGGGGCGGAAAACCTATTAACACGCCAAGGGTAAGAAAAATAGTAACAACCGCAAATGTGGGTGCCCAACCCGAATGCATAGAGGATGTACCTACCAAAACCATAATAATAATGGACGAAACCCCCGCAAACACAAGCCATAAAACAGACTGCCACAGCGGCATATCGCTAAATGCGCCTGTAATCACTGCTACAACAACAGCTCCGCCTATAAACAGCCCAACAGACCCAACCATCGTCCTTGATGCACTTTCATCGCTAATGGTATGGTCGGTCTTTTTTTCTTTGCCTTTGGCTTTTTTGATACCTTTTGTTATGGCAAGTACAATTTGTACCAAAGCAACAATGCCCGCACCAATCATTATGCCTTGTGCTATATTGGACTGCCCAATATCAAATCCTCCAAAGATAGCCATGGAATATCCACGCATAATCATGCCTATAGCAAGAGCCGCCATGGTTATCATATTCGCGATAAAGGCAATGCCAACACCCGCAGCGGGTATGCCAAAAAAGCTAGCAACCGCACCAACAATCAAGCCTTGCAAAAGATGAAAGCCTTTCTTGCCGCCTTCATCGCCTGCTTCAATCGCCGTTGCTACTGCTTGTCCCATGGGCCACGATGCACCTCTGGCGAGGAAGATTCTGCTATCAAAAATACGTCCAATTACAAAAACTGAAATCATGCTTCCTATAAGCGCACCGAACGCCATGGGCAGCATTAGGTCATTTCTGCCCATAATAAACATGGTTGCAATAGCTACAAAACCGCAATTGGCAGCGGCAAAGCCCGCGGATGATGCCATGGAAAGCACATAATTTTGCCTTTCAAGATTGCGAAATCTTTTTGCAAACATTAAGGGTATCCGCGCGACTATCATAACCAAAGCAGCACCAATCAAGGATGTATTCGGTGCTGTGCCAAACTGCCCCATTATCTGCATACATATAGCCGCCGACAAAATCGCCAAAACAAAGCCCAGGATAAGTACGGCTGGCTCTTTTATGTTTACGCGTTCTCTTTGCCGAGCGGGCTTCATTACTCGTTCTCCTTAAACCACGTGGGTATTGGGTTTTTCATATTATCAAACCATGCAAGTACATCTTGACTTTGCTTTAGCATTGTGTCTATTTCATCTTGCCCGTAAGCTATCGCCCAAGGTATAGATGCCATGGTGTTGCTTACTATATAATATGCCAAAAGACGAAAAAACGCCAAAGGTGGCTTCCCACCAAAATAGCCCATGAGCTGACCGCTGGCAAAATAAGGGCTAGCGGCAACGCTCCACACAATGCGGTTAAACTCGTCCCATGGGTCGCCAAAATCGTAGCGGTCAAAGTCTATAATCATTAGCTTTCCCTGCTCCAACATCATATTACCTACGTGATAATCACCATGGTGAAAGCATTGAGGCCTGCCCTCAAGCAAATGCCTATTTTGCTCCAAATAGTTCAGAATGTGATGGTCGCCATCAAATTTAAAGCCGCATTCCATATATTTTGCGATATTTCTGTCCACTTTACGATTAAAGTGTATAGCCCAATCTTCTTGCTCTTTTGGCGCAGAAAGGGTATGAATTTTCTCTAAAAACTGACCAGATTTTACGCCCAGTGCGTATTGCTCTGATTTTGACAGTTGCGGTAACTTTTGCCCCAAATCTTCACCGTCAATCCAACTATGTATATGATACACCCCATCATCACAAGTGCCAAAATCTATGGGCAAACACATCGGCACGCCAAGTGCCGCCACTTCTTGCATTAGCCCAAAAAGTCTATTGCGCGATTCGTGACGGGATGTTGGTGATACTCGTAGCAAATATTTGATTCCATCTGCATCTATTGCGCAGTATTTTTTATCATCTGACCAACCTTTGTTTATAGGCTCTATACTTACAAAGCGTTTGCTAAAAGCAGAATCCACGTAATCCCTCATTTCTTAGACATTTCCCATATTGTTACTGCAATCAAAGGGTCGTAGCCCACTTTGAAATAGAACTCATTACTACCACCTGTCATATGCGTAGCACCAAGCGACTTTGTTCTTCGCACAAGCTCCGAAAGTGCCGCCGCAGCGAGTCCTTTACCTCTGTGCTTAGGTTCTGTGCAAAACGGCTCTAAAAACGCTAGATTATTTTGTGGTACATACCACATCATTGCATAACAGGCATAGTTGCCCTCATCATCTACAATCACCACATCTAGCTCTGGGGTTCTATGAGGCGCGGCATCAAAGCGCAATACTGCCTCAACCCCACCTTCCGAATCTCCTTCATTATTAAAGCCCCGCCAAGTAGCATTTTGCAGCTCTAGGCGGTTACATTCGGTCAGCGGCTTAAAATGATAACCCTTTGGCAACTGGTAGTTGAGCATATCTTTCGCAAAGTCATAAACCCCATCTACGCGCTTATCAATCATTTGATAGCCTTGGTTTTTCGCCTCTTTGATTATCCCCTCTTGTCCGCCATAAATACAGAGCCGTAAGCTCCCGTCTTCTTTGCTAAGCCGTTTTTGCGCGTGTTCTAGCATATCAGGGATAATAGCATCATAGCCAGGCATTAAATTAAAATACGCCTCCCCAACTTGCGTTTCATACCAGCATAGCCCAATAATGCATCCATCTTCTTCCCAAATTGCATTTCTATGGTCTTGAGTGTGGTCTGTCCAAAAAAGTAGCTGAGAATATTCAAAGGCAGGGGCTGCCGCACCGTTTTGCCAGTCTTTTTCGTAGATGCTTACCATAAAGTCATATACTTTCTTGAAATCTATTAGGTCTCTGTAGGGTCTTTTGATTATTTTGGTCATTATGTACCGCCTTTTTGCAAGAATACAAAAAGCCCCAAAATGCCGTTACCCCATTTTGACGCCCTAGCTATAGCCAGGTGGGTTTCCTATTTCTGGCTTTTGACTTCCCCTGCCCTATTTGCATAGGAGTTAGGATGAGGCCTGTCATACACCGTCTGACAATCGGAATCCCTTATCGAAAATGTAGGTTCAAAATAAAGGCTAGCGCACATTTCAGGAACTTTCATTTATTATTAATTTTTCACTATTAATTATTCGTTGCTTTTATCTATCCCTAGAGTTCCATTATACACGAAACCTTCTTCGCAGTCAATAGTAACTGTCACCCCAGAATGAATTAGGTCAATCACTCTTTCAGTGCACACTATTAGCGGCTTTCTTAGGGCTTTACAGGCTATTTCGGCATGGGTTTGGCTTAGGTTTTGGTCTGTGCCGACAACCACAGCCCCAGCTTTGCGTACATAGTCCATCATGGAATCATTTGTTTGGGATGCAACGAGTATGTCTCCATCGCGGAAGCGGCGACCAGCATCCTCAGAGGGTCTGATAACGGCAGTGCGGCCAATTACTCGACCAAGACCTGTGCTATTGCCGCGCCCTTTCACAAGCACATGCCCTACAACCTGCACCTTAACAAGGTTCGTTGTGCCAGCTACACCAACAGGTACGCCAGCCACAATAACGATAAGGTCACCATTTTTAGCAAGCCCTGTGTCCATAGCGCATTTGCCCGCTACTTCAAAAAGCTCATCGTCGCTATCTACCATGCCTGTGGTAACAGCTACAACGCCCCATACAAGCGACATTTGCCTCCATACTGTTTCATTAGTTGCCACTACCAGTATTGTACAGTTTGGACGATATTTTGCTACCATGCGCCCAGAATAGCCAGATTTTGTTACCGTTACTATACAGGCAGCATTAAGGTCTGCGGCTATGGTATGTGTGGCATATGTGATGGCATTGGTAACATTTACCACGCCCTTATCGCCATGTTGGCGCATAGCTTGGGCATACTCCTCGCTACTTTCTACTTGACGCGCTATTCTATCCATCATCTTTACAGCTTCCACAGGATAGTTACCCTTTGCTGTCTCGCCAGAAAGCATTATGGCATCCGTTCCATCAAAGATGGCATTTGCTACGTCATTGGCTTCTGCACGAGTTGGACGAGGGTTGTTTATCATAGATTCTAGCATCTGTGTTGCTGTTATAACAGGCTTGCCCGCCATATTGCATTTTTCTATCATCCATTTTTGGATAAGCGGCACTTCCTCTGGCGGAATTTCCACGCCCATGTCGCCGCGGGCAACCATTATGCCATCTGCCACTTCCAGTATAGATTCTAAGTTTTCAACGCCTTCGCGGTTCTCAATTTTGGCAACGATTTGTAAGTGCGAACCATCATTTTTTTCAAGCACCTGACGTATCTCCAGCACATCCTTCGCCGTGCGCACAAAAGAAGCAGCAATAAAGTCAAAACCCATACGTATGCCGTATTTTATGTCGTCAATGTCCTTTTGGGTAAGAGAAGGCAAAGAAACGTGGGTTTCAGGCAGATTTACGCCTTTATTGTTGCCCAATTCGCCATCATTGCCAACTATGCACTCAATATTATTGCCAATAACAGCAGAGACACGTAGCTCTATCAGCCCATCATCCAACAAAATTTTGCTGCCCACCTGAACATCATTCGGAAGCTCTTCGTAGGTCACAGAAACAATGTTTATGTCACCATCCACATCATCTGTAGTTAGCGTGAATTTTTGCCCTTTTTTCAGGCTTATATCGCCGTCTTTAAAGGTCCTTATACGTATTTCTGGACCCTTAGTGTCCAGCAACAATGCAACTGGTGCGCCCATTTCTTCCCGTGCAGCTTTAAGATTATTGACCACATCTGTGTGCGAATCAAAGTTGCCGTGAGAAAAGTTGATGCGGGCGGTGTTTAGTCCCGCATTAATCAGCCGCTTGATGGTTTCTACATCATTGGTGGCTGGCCCTAGGGTTGCTACAATTTTAGTTTTTCTCATAATACATTTCCTCCTGCAATTCTTTATATCGACAATATCTTTATTATATCATAAAGTTCATGATTATAGGGCTTTTTTTCTTCCAAAGCTTCAAAAATATCCAAATCTGTGTATTTGCCGCCTTTCATAACAACCACCCTATTCTTTGCACTGCCCACGAAAAGTTCAACAGCCTTATAGCCCATCATGCTAGCGTGCATACGGTCTACCGCCGTAGGTATGCCGCCGCGCTGTAGATGCCCCAGAATAATAGAGCGGGTTTCTATGCCCGTAATTTTTTCTATTTCAACAGAGATGTTGTAGCTGTCGCCTATGCCTTCCGCTACAAGCACAAGGTTGTGGTTCTTGCCTTTACCACGATTTTCCATAATCTGGCGTATTACGGCATCCAGGTTTATGTCTTTGTATTCTGGTATCATTATTTCTTCTGCACCGCCAGTAACACCACACCATAGAGCTATCTGCCCACACCCGCGCCCCATAACCTCCACCACAGAGCAACGCTCATGAGAGCTTGATGTGTCGCGGATTTTGTTTATGGCTTCCATGCCTGTGTTTACAGCAGTGTCAAAACCTATAGTGTATTCGGAACAGTCTAGGTCTAGGTCAATGGTGGCAGGTATTCCAATAACGTTTACGCCATGGCGAGCTAGCTTGGATGCACCCGTCAACGAGCCATCACCGCCTATAACCACCAACGCATCTAATTGCAGCACATTGCACACCTGTGCCGCTTTTTTCTCGCCTTCCTCTGTCATCATCTCTTCGCTACGGGCTGTACGCAGTATTGTGCCGCCACGATGGATTATGTCAGATACATCCTTTGATGTCATTTCATGGAAGTCTGCACTTATCAAGCCTTCATAGCCGCGCAAAATTCCAAAAACCTGTATATTATGATACATGGCAGTGCGCACAACGGCGCGTATGACAGCATTCATGCCTGGCGCATCGCCACCAGATGTTAATATCCCTATTTTCTTTCTTGTATCAACTTTTCTCATGTTTTTCAATCCTTCCTTCAATTCATTAATGATGTCTTGTGCTTCATTTCAACACCACACATCCATCTCCCAGCAAGCCCTTCAAGCTATGTAACAGGTCTTCATTCTTACTGTTTATCCAATATCTCTCTGCAACCTTCTTTCGCTCGCCGCTTGCCTCATCGTATATCATCACAGGCGCAAGACCTCCATAGCGCGAAAGTATTGCTATTATATCTTCCATAGATATATGCTTGTCCTTTTCAATTTTTAGCCAAAGAGTTTCTGATACATCTCCATCTTTTTCCAAAAAGCGTAGAGTTTCACATACAACAACACTCGCCTGTTCTTCTTTTATATTCACCTTACCCTCTACAAGCACAGCAGCTCCTTCTACCAGCTTACTCCCATGTATATGATATAAATTCGGAAAAACCACAACCTCCAAAAAGCCTTTTAAATCCTCTATCGTAATAAAGCACATGGGCTTGTTATCGCGCCTTGTATATACAATATTTTTCTTGGACACTATGCCACCAACAATTACCTTTTGGTCATCTTCCAAATTACCGCTTTGACCAGTAATTTCTTCGTCTTCATTATACACAAAATCTGCGCTGGTCGCGCTTATATGTCGTTTTAAATAATCCTCGTAATCCATCAAGGGATGACCACTTACATAAATACCAAGAACCTCTTTTTCATCTTCCAGTAGCTTTTTAATCGGAAATTCTTCGATTTTAGGTAGCTCGTCTTGAAATACCTCGCCCGCACCTTCGTCATCATCAAAGCTCATATCTAGAAGCGAAATTTGCCCTGCCATATTGCTTTTTCGGCTATTTTGCGAACCTGATAAAAACCTTTCATACACAGCCATATACTGGCTACGCGTGCCGCCAAAAGACGAAAAAGCTCCAGCCTTTATCAATGCTTCCAATCCACGTTTATTCAAATCTGCTGACTTGGTTGCTTCAACACTTTGCAATCTATTGATAAATTCCGTTAAGGTCTTGTATTTCCCGCTATTTTCACGCTCTGCCACTATGATTGATACAGTTGGTCTTCCTAGGTTTTTTATGGCATTCATGCCAAATCGTATGGCGGGCTTGCCTTCGTAGTCTACTACCGTAAAGCGCGCCAAGCTCTCGTTTACATCAGGCGGCAATAGCTCCAGCCCCATTTTTTTACATTCACCTATATATTCTGCAATTTTATCAGCTCTATCCATAACAGATGTCATTAATGCCGCCATAAATTCAGCGGGATAATGAATCTTTAGCCATGCTGTTTGATAACCTATGGTAGCATATGCCGCAGAATGCGCTTTGCCAAAAGCATACTCTGCAAAATCTTCCATTTCTTTGAAGATTTTTTCGGCTACAGCTTCTGGTATGCCATTCGCCACAGCCCCAGGCACTTCACCTTCTATGCCATGTATGAAGTATGCCTTTTCTTGCTCCATTACATCCTTTTTCTTTTTGGACATGGCGCGGCGCACAAGGTCGCTTCGTCCCCAGCTATAGCCACCAAGGTCGCGCACAATCTGCATAACTTGCTCTTGATACACAATGCAGCCATACGTTTCGCGCAAAATAGGCTCTAGCAAAGGATGCGTATATGTCACAGCCGCTGCATTGTGTTTGCTTCGCACATATTTTGGGATGAATTCCATGGGTCCTGGGCGAAACAATGCTATGCCCGCCATTAAATCTGTAACACTGGCAGGTTTTAGCTCTTTCATCAGTGATGTCATGCCGCGGGATTCTAGTTGGAACATACCTTCTGTGCGCCCTGCGGATATGGCTTCAAAGACCTTGGTATCCTCCATGTCAATTTTATCTAGGTCTATTTGCACGCCATGCCTTCTCGCCACCTCGTCCACAGTATGGCGTATCACCGTAAGTGTGCGTAAGCCAAGAAAGTCCATTTTTAGTAGCCCCAGCTCTTCTAATGTGTTCATATCAAATTGCGTTGTGATAACGCCATCATTTGTGTTTAGCGGCACATGCGTTACCAGCGGGGCATCAGAAATAACCACGCCCGCCGCATGTGTCGAAGCGTGACGCGGCAAGCCCTCTAGGCGGCGCGCCATATCTATAAGCTCTGTGGCTTTTTCATTTTCACGATATTCACGCGCCAGCTCTGGACTCATCTCCAAGGCGCGCTCAATGGTCATGCCAAGCGCAAAAGGTATCATTTTTGCTATAACATCCACCTCGGCATATTGCATACCCAAGCCACGTCCCACATCGCGCACTACAGCTTTTGCACCCATAGTTCCAAAGGTGATTATCTGAGCCACCCTATCCTTGCCATATTTTTCTACAACATAGTCAATAACCTCTTGCCTGCGTTCGTAGCAGAAATCTATGTCAATATCTGGCATTGATATGCGCTCAGGGTTAAGGAAACGCTCAAAATTAAGGTCATAGAGCAATGGGTCAATATTTGTAATGCCCAGTGCATACGCCACTATGCTACCTGCGGATGTGCCGCGCCCAGGGCCTACGGCTATGTTTTTATTATGCGCATAATTGATAAAATCCCATGTAACAAGAAAATAATCATTAAAGCCCATGGAGTTTATTGTTCCTAGCTCAAATTCCGCACGCTCTATATGTTTTTGCTCCACCTGTCCATAGCGACGAACAAGCCCCGCCATTGTGATTTCTTTAAGAAATTCTGCCGCATCACGGTTGTTTGGTGTGTCATATTTTGGCAGCTTGTATTCATGAAAATTAATTTCTACATTGCAACGTTCAGCGATTTTTACAGTGTTTTCTAATGCGGATGAAGCATATTCAAAGGTGTCCCACATTTGCTCTGGTGATTTTAGATAAAATTCGTTGCTATTAAACTCCAAGCGGTTGTCATCCAGCATCGTCTTGCCTGTTTGTATGCAAACCAGCACCTCATGCGCCTTTGCATCATCTGCATAGAGGTAATGACAGTCGTTTGTTGCTACCAAATCCAAGTCTAGCTCTTTGCTCATGCGTATCAGCGAGTCATTTACCAAATTTTGCTCCTGCATGCCATTTCCTTGTATTTCCAGAAAAAATCTATCTTTGCCAAAAATCTCTTTATATGTAACCGCTTCTTGTTTACCGCGTTCGTATGATACATTGAGGATATTTTTTGCTACAGGCCCTGCCAAGCAGGCAGAAAGGCATATAAGCCCCTCATTATGCTCGCGCAAAAGCTCCAAATCTATGCGCGGGCGGTAATAGAAGCCCTCAGTATGCCCCATGCTTACAAGCTTCATGAGATTGCGCCAGCCTTCGTTGTTTTCTGCCAAAAGCACAAGATGGTATGCAAAATTGCTAGGCTTGTTTTCTTTATCATGGCGGCTGCCAGATGCCACATATACCTCGCAGCCCATTATAGGCTTGATGCCAACAGCCTTTGCAGCTTTGTAGAAATGTATCGCGCCAAAGAGGCTACCGTGGTCGGTGATGGCAATGGAGTCCATCCCAAGGTCTTTTGCCCTTTGCACCATTTCGACGATTTTTGCTGAGCCGTCTAGGAGGCTGTATTCTGTGTGGTTGTGCAGATGTACGAATTGTCTGGTCATCGGTCATCTCCTAATCCTTTATGGAATAACTGGCAAACACAGTTTGCCCCTGCGATATTATCGGCTTTGCATACACCAGCCCACCCGTAAGATGCCGCACTTTGTAGCCATGCGCCATCAATATTCGTGCGGCAAGATAGCTTTCTTTGCCGTCATTACAAATGGTAATAATTTCCTTCATGCGCTCTAGCCTATATATGCTATCGCGCAGATTCTCCAGCGGAATGTTGATTGAATCACCGATGTGATAAGCCATATATTCTAGCTGATGGCGTACATCCAGTAGCACAGTATCTGCGCTGTTCATGTTCTTTAGTTCATCTGCATATGCCATAGAAAGCCGCTTTTCAATAACATTCTGTGCTATTTTGCCTAGGATTGTCAAGGGGTTTTTGTTGCTTGTGAGCTCCATGTGTACCATATTCTGAATATTGCCGCCCATTTTTACAAGAACCGACATCACATCCGCATAGCTCATCACATCCCCGCTTTGCCCAAGTACCGCAAAACCTAAGATATTGCCTACATCGTCATAAATTAGTTTCAGAAATCCACCCTCTATAGGAAGGATGCTATACATATGCGATATTTGCTGTGCATTTAAGCTTGCTTCTGTATGCCCAAAAAATGCTAGCTTCAAGCCCTCCGTATCTGCTGTGTGTATTTCTATCGGCTTTTGCTCACGCATCACGCGCCCATAAAGTTCATCCGCAATGTGTCTGCCGCGAGCCTTTGCCTCGCCAACCTTCACCATAGCTATTTGCCCAAGTGTAGACAAATGCACCGCTATATCAGAATCATAAGAACCTGTATTGTTGAAGTTATGGCTTGCTATATACTGCTCTGTATTAACAATCTTATCAAATTCTTCATTATATACATGCTGTGTAAGCCTATCCTCCAATGTAGCCACATTGGCATAGCCCATATCCGCAGAAACAAAGCGTGTGTTCGACCTCACATCCACACGGTATTTTTGGCGTAGCTCGACCGTTGCTGGGGTGTCGCCTGTTTCGTGTACCAAAATTATTTTTGCGGTCTCGTCTAATCTGCGTATGCGTGCGGCTGTTGTCAGGTGTTCTTCGCTTGCATTTATTATTAATATTCTCATAATTCCTCCAAATTTTATGGAATGTATAAAAAAGGTAATTCATGCCCACATTCTCTATAATGACAAAAAGCCTATCCCATAAAAGATAAGCCCCTAACATTTATTATATACGGGATATTTGCTAAATAATGTGAAAAATACCTCTTGACACGGAAAAAAAGGCATGTTATAATTGAGGTCTGTAGATTTTGCATGTGATAAAACATCATATGCCTCCACCATCTGCGATTAGTATATCACAGCTTACAAAAAAAATCAAGATAATTTTTATATAGATTTTGGCAACCGAAAAGTTTCATAATTTTAAGGCAAAGGGAGTAGATGCGCGCTATGGAGAAAAACAGAATACGCAAGCTGCAAAGCGGCGGCGTAAACCGTATGAGCTATTCCAAGATTGACGAGATTTTGTCCATGCCAAACCTCATAGAGGTTCAAAAGGACAGCTATCGCTGGTTTTTAGAAGAAGGGCTGGATGAGGTCTTTAACGATATTTCGCCCATTACCAATTATGGCGAAACTCTCGTGCTAGAGTTTGCTGGTCATTATTTAGACGAAAAGGACACAAAATACACTATAGAAGAATGTAAAGAGCGGGATGCTACGTATGCCGCTCCTTTGCGTATAAAGGCGCGTCTGCGTAATAAGGATGCAGGCGAGATTAAAGAGCAAGAAATCTTTATGGGCGAGTTTCCTCTAATGACGGATACAGGCACTTCCATCATCAATGGTGCGGAGCGTGTTGTGGTTTCTCAGCTTGTGCGCTCGCCTGGTATTTATTATAACATTGATTATGATAAGGTTGGTAAGCAACTTCTTACCGCTACTGTTATACCAAACCGCGGCGCGTGGCTAGAATATGAGACGGATTCTAACGATATCTTCTCTATTCGTGTAGATAGAACACGCAAAATCCCTGTTACATGCTTCATCCGCGCTATGGGTGTTGCTACGGATGCTGAAATTATTGAGCTTTTTGGCGAAGAGCCGAAGTTGATGGCTACTATAGAAAAGGATGTCAGCAAAAACAAGGATGAGGGGCTTTTAGAAGTATATAAACGCCTTAGACCTGGCGAGCCACCAACGGTGGAGAGTGCCGAATCTCTTTTGCGTAGCATGTTTTTTGACCCTAAGCGTTATGACCTAGCAAAGGTTGGTCGCTATAAATTTAACAAAAAGCTTGCTCTCCGTAGCCGTGCAAAAGGACAAGTTTTGGCACAGGATGTTATTAATCCTATCACGGACGAAGTAATAGCGCGTGCTGGTGAAACAATTACACTTGATATGGCAGATACCATACAAAACAGTGGTGCTGGCTTTGTTTGGGTTAAGGCTATTCGTGGCGACGAAGAGGTTTCTACAAAGATACTTACAAACAATACCGTTTCTATAGATGGTTTTCTTGCTATGCGCGATATAGAACCAGCGGCAGTCGGCATAAAGGAAAAAGTGCATTTCCCTGCACTTATGATGCTTATGGAGCAGCATGAGGATGATGCAGAACTTATTTTGGCTCTCAAGGCCAATAAAGGTAAACTTGTACCAAAGCATATCACTGTAGATGACATGATGGCGTCTATTAACTATATAGTTGGTCTGGATTACAGCATTGGTAATCGTGATGATATAGACCATCTCGGTAATCGCCGCATACGTGCTGTGGGCGAGCTTTTACAAAACCAATTCCGCATTGGTCTATCCCGTATGGAGCGTGTTATTCGTGAGCGCATGACCATTCAAGACCTAGAAGGCATTACACCGCAAGCTCTTATTAACATCCGCCCTGTTACAGCGGCTGTTAAGGAGTTCTTTGGCAGTAGCCAATTGTCACAGTTTATGGAGCAGACAAACCCGCTTGGCGAGCTTATTCATAAGCGTAGGCTTTCTGCGCTTGGGCCTGGTGGTCTTTCCCGCGACCGCGCATCTTTTGAAGTGCGCGACGTTCATGATAGCCATTATGGCCGCATGTGTCCTATTGAAACGCCAGAGGGTCCAAATATCGGCTTGATAAATTCCCTTGCTACTTATGCGCGTATTAATGAGTATGGCTTTATCGAAGCTCCTTATCGCAAAGTAGACAAAGACGCTGAAATTCCGCGTATGATGGATGAATTTATATATGTTACGGCAGATGAGGAAGAAAACTATGTTGTAGCGCAAGCTACCGCTATATTGAACGAAAATAACGAGTTTGTGGATGCTCGCGTGCCTGGTCGCTATAAAGACCAGATAAACGAGTTTGCTGTAAAAGACGTTGATTTAATGGACGTTTCGCCTAAACAGATTGTGTCTGTTTCTACAGCTCTTATTCCGTTTTTGGAAAATGATGACGTTTCGCGCGCACTTATGGGTTCTAATATGCAACGTCAGGCTGTGCCGCTTTTGCGTACAGATTCTCCGATTGTCGGTACAGGCATGGAGTATAAAACCGCGAAGGATAGCGGTGTTTGTATCATCGCCAGAAACGATGGCACTGTTGACCATGTGTCTGCAAATTCCATTATTGTAAAAACCGAAACTGGTGCTAAGGATTATTACAAAGTAGTGAAATTCACACGCTCTAACCAAGGCACATGTATAAACCAACGTCCTATTGTTCGCGAAGGCGACACTGTAAAAGCTGGCGACATTATTGCTGATGGCCCAAGCACGCGTGATGGTGAGCTTGCGCTTGGTCAAAACCCATTGATAGGGTTTATGGCATGGGAAGGCTATAATTACGAGGATGCTATTCTGTTAAGCGAAAAACTGGTGGCAGAAGACGTTTACACGTCTATCCACATAGAAGAATACGAAAGCGAAGCAAGAGACACCAAGCTAGGACCAGAAGAAATAACACGCGATATACCAAATGTGGGCGATGATGCGTTGAAAGACCTTGGAAGCGATGGTATTATCCGTATTGGCGCAGAGGTGCGCCCTAATGATATTTTGGTAGGCAAAGTGACGCCAAAGGGCGAGACAGAGCTAACGGCAGAGGAGCGTCTGCTTCGCGCTATTTTTGGCGAAAAGGCGCGTGAGGTGCGCGATACCTCTTTGCGTGTGCCGCATGGTGAATCTGGCATAATTGTTGACGTTAAAGTATTTAGCCGCAAAAGTGGTGATGAATTGCCACCTGGCGTTAATCAGGTTGTGCGTGTTTATATAGCTCAAAAGCGTAAGATATCCGTGGGCGATAAGATGGCTGGTCGCCATGGTAACAAGGGCGTTATTTCTCGTGTGTTACCTGTGGAAGATATGCCTTTTCTACCAAATGGCAGACCGCTAGATATCGTGCTAAATCCGCTTGGCGTACCGTCTCGTATGAATATTGGGCAAGTTTTGGAGGTTCACCTTGGGTTGGCTGCAAAGGTACTTGATTGGAAAGTGGCAACCCCTGTGTTTGATGGCGCAAATGGCGCAGATATCATGGATACGCTTGACTTGGCAGATGATTATTTGAACTTAACAGAAGAAAAGTTTGTAAATAAATGGAAATCTATTCTTGAGCCAGATATTTTTGAGCAATTGCAGGGCAACCGCGGTCATATAGACGAATGGAAAGGTGTTCCTATAAATCGTGATGGCAAGATACAGCTTCGTGACGGGCGTAGCGGCGAGCAATTTGACAACCCTGTTACTGTTGGCTATATGCATTATCTAAAGCTACATCACCTTGTAGATGATAAGATTCATGCGCGTTCCACTGGTCCATACTCGCTTGTTACGCAACAACCTTTGGGCGGTAAAGCCCAATTTGGTGGCCAGCGTTTTGGTGAGATGGAGGTTTGGGCTTTGGAGGCGTATGGCGCGGCGTATACGCTGCAAGAGATATTGACGGTTAAATCTGATGATATCGTAGGGCGTGTCAAAACTTATGAAGCTATTGTTAAAGGTGAAAACATCCCAGAACCAGGTGTGCCAGAATCGTTTAAAGTATTGCTAAAAGAACTTCAAGCTCTAGCCTTGGACGTACGCGTGCTAAAGGATGATAACCAAGAAGTAGAGATAAAAGAAATGATAGAAGATGTAGACGACCTAAATGTGAATATAGAAGGCATAGAGCCTTCCGCGCAAAACGATGAATCGTCTTTCGTTAAAAAAGTTAATCGTAGCTTTGCGGACTTCCAAGATGGCGGTGTGACTGGGCTTTTGGAAAAGGTGCTAGAAGTAGCCGACGATGACTTTGATGACAGCGACGAGACAGCCGATGAATCTAGTAATGATGACTTGGAAGATGCGAGTTTGGAAGGTGCTTTGGCAGCATTTGGCATGAATGTGGTTGACGAAATTGATGAAGACGAAGAGATGTATGAAGACGAAGATGAAACGGACGAAGACTTTGCGGAAGGGGCTGATGTTTAGGTGAATGTAACTGGTACAAACGCTTTAGCAGAGAGAAATATGGAGAGTTCCGTTGTTTTTGATTCTATAAAGATTGGCTTGGCTTCTCCTGAAAAAATCAGGGAATGGAGTCGCGGCGAAGTCAAGAAACCAGAGACTATCAACTACCGTACGTTAAAGCCTGAGCGAGATGGGCTGTTTTGTGAACGTATTTTTGGACCTGATAAGGACTGGGAATGCCACTGCGGCAAATACAAGCGCATACGCTACAAAGGTACTGTTTGCGACCGTTGCGGCGTTGAGGTAACAAAGAAAAAGGTGCGCCGTGAGCGAATGGGACATATAGAGCTTGCCGCTCCCGTATCGCATATATGGTATTTCCGCGGCATACCTAGCCGCATGGGCTTGATTTTAGCCATGTCGCCTCGTTCTTTGGAAAAAATACTTTATTTTGCTAGTTACGTAGTGCTAGACCCTATGGATACTGGGCTTAGCTACAAGCAGTTGTTGACTGAAAAAGAATACCGCGATGCTATAGAAAAGTTTGGCGACGGTACATTCCGTGTTGGCATGGGCGCAGAATCCGTTAAAGAACTGCTTGACTCTATAGATTTGGAGCGCGAAAGCGGCGAGCTAAAGGCTCTACTAAAAACAGCTGTGGGTCAAAAGCGTGTACGTGTTCTTAAAAAGCTTGAGGTTATCGAGTCTTTCCGCGTTTCTGGCAATCATCCTGGTTGGATGATTTTAGATGCTGTGCCTGTTATTCCACCAGATTTGCGCCCTATGGTTCAGCTTGATGGTGGTCGCTTTGCTACATCTGACCTTAACGACCTTTATCGTCGCGTAATAAACCGCAATAACCGCCTAAAGCGTCTTTTAGACCTTGGTGCGCCAGAAATCATTGTACGCAACGAGAAGCGTATGTTACAAGAAGCTGTGGATGCACTTATAGATAATGGTCGCCGTGGTCGCCCTGTTACAGGCCCTGGCAACAGACCGCTAAAGTCGCTTTCTGACTTGTTAAAGGGCAAGCAGGGTCGTTTCCGTCAAAACCTTCTAGGCAAACGTGTGGACTATTCTGGACGTTCTGTTATCGTAGTTGGACCAAATCTCAAGATTTACCAATGTGGCCTACCTAAAGAGATGGCAATTGAGTTGTTTAAGCCATTTGTTATGAAACGCCTTGTAGAAATGGGCGAGGCTCATAATATAAAGTCCGCTAAGCGCATGGTTGAGCGGTTAGAGGAGCGCGTTTGGGACGTTTTGGAGGATGTTATTAAAGAGCATCCTGTTATCCTTAACCGCGCGCCTACCCTTCATAGATTGGGCATACAGGCCTTTGAACCTGTGCTTGTAGAAGGTAAGGCTCTCAAAATTCATCCGCTAGTATGTTCTGCATTTAACGCTGACTTTGACGGCGACCAGATGCCTGTGCATTTGCCGCTTTCTGTTGAGGCGCAAGCAGAATGCCGCTTTCTTATGCTATCACCAAACAATCTGCTAAAACCTTCTGACGGTGCGCCTATTACTGTTCCATCACAAGATATGGTTCTTGGTATTTATTACCTAACCATTGAAAAAACAGGCGATATGGGCGAGGGCAAAATCTTCAAAGATGAAGAAGAAGCTATGCTTGCTTATGATAATCACCTCATTACCTTGCACGCAAAAATTAAGGTACGCAGAATTATGGAGATAAACGGCGAGATGCAAAGTCGCTTGGTAGACACTACCGTTGGTCGCGTCATCTTTAACGAAGCTATCCCGCAAGACATAGGCTTCATAGACCGTAGCATTCCTGAGAATATTTTTAAATACGAAATAGATTTTATATGTGACAAAAAGTCTCTGCAGGGCATTATTGAAAGATGCATAAATACCTATGGTTTCACAGAAACCGCTGTGGTGCTTGATAGAATGAAAGACCTTGGCTTTAAATACTCCACTAAGGGTGCGCTTACAGTATCCATATCCGATATGGAGATACCTGCTAGCAAAGCCGAGATTATAGAGGGTGCAGAAAAGGAAGTAGAAAATGTGACACGTATGTTCCGCCGCGGTCTTATGACCAATGAGGAGCGTCATGTGCGTGTTATTGAAATTTGGAATAAGGCGAGTGACACCATCGCTGATAATCTCATTGAGGGACTTGGAGAATTTAATAATATCCAAATGATGGCAACATCTGGTGCGCGCGGCTCTAAAGCGCAGATAAAGCAGCTTGCTGGTATGCGCGGTCTTATGAGTTCGCCTTCTGGCGAGATTATTGAGCTACCTGTTAAATCCAATTTCCGCGAGGGCTTGTCGGTACTAGAATATTTTCTTTCTGCTCATGGTGCGCGTAAAACACTGTCTGACACAGCCCTTAAAACTGCTGACTCGGGCTATCTTACCCGCCGTCTGGTTGATGTTTCGCAGGATATCATTATTCGTGAGGATGATTGTGTCGGCAGTAATGCAGAAAAACCTGGCATGTGGGTTTCTGCCTTTACAGATAAGGCAATAGCAGATAGTGATAGCTACGAAGTGATAGAATCATTGCGTGACCGCATTACGGGGCGTTGGAGCATCAATGAGATACGTCATCCAGAGACGGATGAGATGATTGTTGCGGCAGACAGTATAATATCACCAGATGCTGCTACTGCCGTAGAGGTTGCTGGCGTTCGCGAAGTCTTTATACGCACTATCCTTACTTGCCGTTGCAAGATAGGTCTATGTTCCAAATGCTATGGTGCTAATATGGCAAGCGGTCGTCCTGTGCGTACAGGCGAGGCTGTTGGTATTATCGCAGCTCAATCCATCGGCGAGCCTGGTACACAGCTTACAATGCGTAATTTCCATACGGGCGGCGTTGCTTCTAACGAAGATATCACACAGGGTCTGCCAAGGGTTGAAGAGCTTTTCGAGGCTAGAAAGCCTAAAGGTCTTGCTATTATCGCTGAATTTGGCGGAATTGTCGGCATTTCTGATAACAAGAAAAAGCGCGAGGTTATCATAACCAATCCGCAAACAGGCGATGTCAAGGAATATCTTATCCCTTATGGCTCGCGTATTTGTGTAACAGGTGGTCAGGTGGTAGAGGCTGGCGACGAGATTACAGAAGGTAGCATCTATCCGCATGACATCCTTAAAATTAAAGGTCTACGCGGCGTACAAGACTATATGCTACAAGAGGTGCAGCGCGTGTATCGCCTGCAGGGCGTGGATATCAACGATAAGCATATCGAAGTGATTGTGCGCCAAATGCTAAAGCGCGTACGCGTGGAAGAAAATGGTGATTCGCAATTTTTGCCTGGTAGCTTGATTGACTGGTTGGATTATGAAGAGAAAAATGCCGAGCTTGCCCGCAAAGGGCTTACGCCAGCGGAAGGTAGCCGCGTGCTTTTGGGTATCACCAAAGCTTCGCTTGCTACGGATAGTTTTCTTTCTGCTGCCAGCTTCCAAGAAACCACGAGAGTGCTTACAGAAGCCGCTATAAAGGGCAAGGTGGACCCACTTATCGGTCTTAAAGAAAATGTTATCATCGGGAAGCTAATACCTGCGGGTACTGGTATGCCATTATATCGTAATATAGATGTTGTGGGCGAAAATGATGCGCCTGTCAGATATGGCTATACAGAGTATAATGACGAAGAGCAAGCCGAGAACACCGCACAGTCCACGGAGCTAACGGAAGAAGATGATATCCCTGTGGAAAGCGTGGTAGCGGCTACAGAATATATCGAAGAAGAACAGGAATAAAAATTTCGTGGGGGTAGCTCGTTTGAGCCGCCCCTGCTTTTTGGTGAAAATATGAATCTTGATTTTAATACATTGATAGGCGGCAACTTAACGCATAAGCTCGCTGCCATAAACATTACAGAGCCGACAGAAGTGCAGCAGGGCGCGATACCTTTAATAACAGAGCGGCGCGACCTTATTGCGCAATCGCCTACAGGTACAGGCAAAACGCTTGCATTTCTTTTGCCCATTATTGCTCGTATAGACCCAGAAAATAGGGCGGCGCAGGCTATTGTTGTCGCTCCCACTCATGAGTTGGCTGTGCAGATAGCTAAGGTAGCAAGCGGGCTTACGGATGACCCCGAGAGCGTTGCTTTGCTTATAGGCTCCGCTAGTAAGCCTCGCCAACTGGATGCACTAAAGAAAAAACCGCGCATAATTGTTGGTTCTTTGGGGCGCATTTTGGATTTTATTGCAGAAAAGAAATTGAGTGTACATCATGTTAAGACGTTAGTCTTTGACGAGGCGGATAGGCTGATAGACGATAAAAGCATTGCTGATGTGGAAAGATTGATAAAGTCCACTCTCAAAGAGCGGCAGATTTTGCTATTTTCTGCAAAAATACCTGACAAGACACGTAATTTGGCAGAGACATTAATGAAAAACCCCGAAATCCTGATGCCATCAACTACCTTGCCAGCGAATATCATACACTATTACATCGAAACCGACCTACGCAGCAAATTTGATATTATGCGGCGTTTGATTCATGGCAAGAATATATCTGCGGCGATGATTTTTGTCAACAGACCTTTTGCCATTGAAAAAACAGCCGACCGCCTTAATCACCATAAGCTCTCCACAAGTCCACTATATGGCACAGCGGATAGATTGCGCAGAAAGCAAGCTTTGGATGCTTTTCGCAATGGTCGCACGCGGCTTTTGGTAGCAAGTGATATTGCCGCAAGGGGGCTAGATATTGGCGGGCTTTCATATGTGATAAATCTTGATTTGCCTGATGATGCCGCTGGGTATTTACATCGTGCAGGCAGATGTGGTAGAATGGGAGCAAAGGGAGAGGTTTTCTCAATTGTAACAGCAGGAGAGGCGGCAAAACTGCGCAGGATTGCCAAGGAGCTAGGATTTAAGTTGGTACAGGCATAAGGGAGTGTTGCGACCAAATGAACAAGAGCCTTATAGAAAAATTAATGCCTATAACTGCCGAAGAAGAGCGCGTGCTAGAATCTGGCGAGGTGGACACAGCAATATATACAGAAATGGCGGATTTTGTAATAGATGGCCGCAAGCTTTTACCTGCCAGCAAACTCATTGAGATGCGCCGCCATACGAGGTTTGTGCATTTTCCTAAACATCGTCATAATTACATAGAAGTTGTTTATATGTGCCAAGGTGACACAACGCATATTGTAAATGATGAGGTTATTCGGCTAGAGGAAGGCGACTTGCTATTTCTTAGCCAGCGTGCCGTACATGAGATTTTGCCCGCCCGCGAAGAAGATATAGCCATAAATTTCATTATATTGCCCGAATTTTTTGAGCAGATGTATGCCATGCTGGAGGAGGAAAAAAGCCCACTTTCAGACTTTCTTATTGGTTGCCTTTTTCAGCGTCATAGCAATTATAACTATCTGTATTTTAACGTAGCAGGCGTATTGCCCATCCAAAATTTGGTGGAGATATTGGTATACTATGTTTCAGAAGAAAATGTAGACCAAGGCGTGCTTTCTATAAAGCAACGTGCAATGGCACTTTTGCTAGTACAGTTAATGCATTTTGCGGACAAGATGCGCACAAGCGTTGATGGAACAAGCAAAGATAGCTTGGCTGTGGCTGTATTAAAATATATTGACGCAAAATACAAAGATGCAACACTAACAGAATTTGCAGCGATGCAAAATTATGATATGGCGTGGGTTAGCAAGGAGATAAAGCGGCAGATAGGCAAGACTTTCAAAGAATTATTGCATGAAAAGCGCATGTCTTTGGCAACCTATTTGCTTGTACACACAAAAATTTCGGTGGCAGAATTGATGGAGATTATTGGTTACGAAAATTCTAGCTTTTTCCATAAGAAGTTTAAGGGGCGATATGGCATGTCGCCTAAAGAATACCGCCAAAAGTCACGCTCACAAGGAGGGGCGCAGTTATGAGATACTTTTTAGCTATAGACCTTGGCGCATCTTCTGGCCGGCATATTTTGGGCTGGCATGATGGCGGCAAGCTACATACAGAGATTATTCATAATTTTAGGAACGATATAATCGACATAAATGGCGTGATGTGCTGGGATATAGACCGTCTTTTTGCCGAGATAGTGCGCGGCGTTAAAAAATGCGCAGATATAGGTAAGATACCTGAAACTGTATCTATAGATGGCTTTGGTGTGGATTTTGTACTGCTAGATGTTGATGGTGAGCGAATGGGAAATGCCGTAAGCTATCGTGATGGTCGCACTGAGGGCATGGAGGGGGTTGCATTTCAAACCATTTCTAGTGCCGAGCTTTTTCAAAAAACAGGCATAGCAAGCCATATCTTTAATACTATATACCAGCTCATGGCTATGAAAAAGCTGGATTCTGATACATTGGAGCGTGCGGATAGTCTGCTTTTGTTGCCTGATTATTTTAATTATCTACTGACAGGTAATATGATGACAGAATACACAAATGCCAGCACCACTGGTCTGCTAAATGGCAAAACAAGAAACTGGGATGATTCTATAATCAACACTTTCGCCCTACCCCGCCGCATTTTTGGTGAAATTTATAACCCTGGTGAGTTTGTAGGCGAGTTTAGTGCAGAAATTGCTGATGAGGTGGGCTTCACTGCAAAAGTTGTGTTATGCGCCAGCCATGATACAGCATCCGCTGTGACCGCTGTGCCTTTTGATATTGTACATAGAGCCAATTCGTTATACCTTAATAGCGGCACATGGTCGCTTTTGGGTGCAGAGCTGGACTTGCCTATAGTAACTGAAGATGCACGAAATTCTGGTTTTTCCAATGAGGGTGGATACAACAACAGCATCCGCTTTCTAAAGAATATTATGGGAATGTGGCTTATTCAATCCGTAAAAAAGGAATTGGGCGACAAAATTGGCTTTGCAGAACTAAATGAATTAGCAAGAATATCCAAAATAGAGTCTGTAATAGATTGTGAAGATGTCAGATTTTTTGCGCCTGCATCCATGATGGGCGAAATTGCGGACTTTTGCGCCGAGAGTGGTCAGCAGATACCGCAGAGCGCAGGTGAGTTTGCCCGAGTGATATACAAAAGCCTAGCGACGTGCTACGCTAAGTCTATTAGTGAGATTGAGGTGCTTTTGGGGAAAAGTATTAGTCATTTACATATCATCGGCGGTGGCTCTCAGGCCGATTTCCTTAATGAATTAACAGCCGAGACTACGGGCAAGCAAATTATATCAGGCCCTATAGAAGCTACCGCTATAGGGAATCTGGCTGTGCAGATGATAGTTGCTGGTATTTTTAGGGATTTGGATGATGCTAGAAACTGCATACGCATATAGAATTATCTTACTATAGCCTTTTTATATAACAAAACAAAAATCGTGCGTGATACAACCTATTACAAGGCTGTATCACGCACGACTAACGCTATTTTTAAGTAATGCTGCTATATTTCACAAAAATCGGACTATCATTTTCAGAGCATATTTCGCCAGAATCTTTATATCCCATTTTTATCCAAAACCCTATAGCTTCATCCTCACTGGTCAGATACAAGCCTTTGATATTTTTTAGATTTAATCGGCTTTCGGCATGGATCGTTAATGCTCTGCCATAACCAGCATGTCGCAAATCTTTCACTACATAAAGCTCACGGATAGTTCCATATCCTTCTTTAATACACCAATCACTTTCTGGTGAATCTATCTGATACAAAATAAAGCCTTTAGCAACATCATCTATAATCAGTATATCTAAGAAAACAATTTCGGCGGTAGCTCGCCTTACGAGCGCATTTTGCCATCTATCTAGCTGTTCTTCGGTAAGTTGCTCATCATAATCTTGGTGAAAACAAGTTGTTAGCATCTCTTTAAAACCGGCATAATCTGAATCTAAATAACTACGAATTTTTATTTCCATATTTCCTCCTTGTAATATCGGAGGGCTTATGAGGATAATACCCTCCATAAACTTTCTATTTGGATACACATACACTTTCCTGCAGTGATTGAGTAGATTGAGTGTACCACACTAGAACTAATCAGTCAACGAAAATCAAAAATATTTTCGTTGCATTTGGACATTTTTGTGAACAATTTTCAATTTGCACAAAAACGGTTGGCAATTTTCATAAAAATAGTCCTTTTTTTGTGCCTTGGTTTATGCTAAACTCAATAAAAGGCATGAAATGGGGTGATATTACGAACACCAGCATTCTAAATCGTTTTGAACAAGTGTCTGCAATGTATAATGCAATTGGCGTAGATGCCGCGCAAGCCGTGCAGGCATTATCGCAAATCCCCATATCCATACATTGCTGGCAAGGCGATGATGTGGCGGGCTTTGAAGGCAACAAGCTTTCTGGCGGAGGCTTGGCTGTTACAGGCAATTACCCTGGTCGGGCGCGAAACCATGAGGAGCTGATGGATGATATCGCAGAGGCATTGTCCTATATCCCTGGCAAGCACAGGCTAAATCTGCACGCAAGCTACGCCATAACAGACGGCAATGATGACCGCGACAAGCTAGAACCCAAGCATTTTTCAAAATGGGTAGAGTTTGCAAAAAAACATAGCTTAGCACTAGATTTTAACCCTACATATTTTTCACATCCAAAAGCCGAGAAGGGTACGCTTTCTAGCTACGATGATGCTACACGCAAGTTTTGGATAGACCATGGAATTGCTTGCTTAAAGATAGCTGAATATTTCGCAAGAGAACTCGATACACATTCTCTTGTAAACATCTGGATACCCGATGGCTCAAAGGATATTCCCGCAGACAGGCAAACCCCGCGCAAGCTGCTTAAAGATTCTTTAGATGCTATACTTGCTTGCGATTATGACAAAGAAAAAGTGTTTGTATCTGTAGAATCCAAGGTGTTTGGTATAGGGTTGGAATCCTTTACAGTAGGTAGTCATGAATTTTATATGAATTATGCCGCAAGCCGAGGTATAATGTGCCTCATAGACAGCGGTCATTTTCATCCCACAGAAAATGTGGCAGATAAAATATCTGCTATGCTGGCGTTTTCTGACAAGGTGGCTCTGCACGTTACACGCCCTGTGCGATGGGATAGCGACCATGTAGTGCTTTTTGATGACGAGATACGCGCCATAGCGGGTGAGGTCATCAAGCATGGTGCAAATAGGGTTCTGCTTGGGTTAGATTTCTTTGATGCCAGCATAAACCGCATAGCTGCTTGGGTTATAGGCGTGCGTGCTACGCAGAAGGCTCTGCTGTATGCTCTGCTCACCCCCCATGATAAGCTGGCGGAGTTACAGCGAGAAGGAAGACTAACAGAATTGCTAATAATGCAAGAAGAACTGAAAACACAGCCTTTTGGGGATGTGTGGAATTATTTTTGCCAAGTAAATAATGTGTCTGTCAAATCAGACTGGTTTGAAGGCGTAAAAAAATATGAAAATGAGATATTATCAAGGAGGAACTAAAATGAATCGTTTTAAAAACATGATTAAGGTAGCGGCTCTTGCTGTAGTATCAGTATTTGTTTTTGCTGCTTGTGGCGATGACAGTAGTAACATCACGGCCGCTGGCGTTGCTGATGGTAGCGAAGATGTAACAATTGGTATTGCTTGGTGGGGTTCTCAGTTGCGCCACGACAGAACAAGCGAAGTTATCCATATGTTTATGGATTTGCACCCAAACATCACTGTAGAGTATGAATTCTTTGATTCTTCAGGCTATTGGACAGCTCTTGACACAAGGGTAGCCGCTAATGATGTATGGGATTTGTTCCAGCTTGGTTCTAACTACCCTGAGTATCGCGACCATATCTTGCCGCTTAACACATTTATTAATAGCGGCGTAATTGACACATCTAACACAACGCAAGAATTTATCGACATTACAACAAGTGCTGGTGGCTACATAGTCGGTCTTTCTAATGGCGTTAATGCTCAAGGTATAGCATACGACCCAGCGATGTTTGTTGCCGCTGGCGTACCATTACCACATATCAACTGGACATGGGCAGAGTTTGAAGCAGCCGCACTTGAAATAGCGGCTTCTCAAGGTCATTGGGGCTTTGGTAACTGGGGGCAAAACGAAGGCATTCTTTTGACGCAATTTATCCGTCAGCAAGGTTATGAGTTGTATCATGAAACAGATGACAGGGCTTTGGGTATAGACAATCCATCTACAATGGTTGAATATTTCCGCATGAGACAAACAATGGTTGAGGCCGGTGCTTCTCCAAACGTTGGTCAAATGATGCTTATTACAGATATTGAGGGCGACCCTGTCGCTATGGGTCAAGCCGCTATGACATATGTAGCATCTAACCAGTTTGTGGCACTTAACAATGCTGCGCAAGCGCACGACCCTAACCGTCAGCTTCGCATGACAGTTCTTCCTGGGCATCCAGGCGGTTATGCAGCATCTAATGTGGTAAACAGCCAAATGTTCTCTATGAGTACAACTGATTGTGAAGGTCGCCAGCAAGCTGCTGCTATGTTCCTTGATTTCTTTGCTAATAGCATAGATGCTAACAATATCCTGCAAGCAGAGCGCGGCATTCCTATCATGAATCATGTTCGTGATGCTCTTGAGGCTAATGCCGACGAAGCCGTTGCTCAAACATTTGCTTTCATCTCTATGGTTGGTCAGCTAAGTGACGAAGATGGTATGGGTCATATTATTGGTAACCCACGTCAAGCAGAAATCGAAGACCATATCAACACACAAGTAGAACGTGTTATCACTGGTCTTGCAACGCCAGAAGAGGCGGCTCAAGCCCTGCTAGATTTCGCATTGTTCATAGTGTCGCAAAACTAATTTAATCAAACTGTCTCACAAAGGCGGACGTAACTATTACGCCCGCCTTTGTTGAAAAAAATGAGGTGATTTTATGTCACGTTTTATGAATAAAGATGCTGTGGCTGGCTATATCTTTGCCGCACCCTTTATCATAGGCTTCTTATTTCTAATGGTTGGTCCTATGGGCATGTCTTTATATTATTCTTTTACAAACTTTCAGCTAGGGCGTGTGCCCACATGGATAGGGCTTGACAACTATTCTAGGCTATTCTTTAATAATTTTACAGATTTTCATAATTCTGTAATGGTAACATTCCGTTTTGTATTCTTGTCTGTACCTGTGCGTATGGTGTTTGGGCTGATGATTGCATATGTGCTTACGCGTAAGATGAAGGGCGTGCATTTTTACCGCTCTGTGTATTATCTGCCTACACTCATTGGCGGCTCTATAGCCGTTGCCCTTGTGTGGGGACAGCTCTTCCAAGAAAATGGTGTTGTGTACAATATTTTTGAGGCAGTTGGTCTTAGCGGCGTTGCTTGGTTTGACTCTGTTTCGCTTGCTATATACCCTCTTGTTTTAATGAATGTATGGCAGTTCGGTGCGGCAATGATAATCTTTGCGGCAGGCTTGAAAGATATCCCAGAATCGTATTATGAGGCCGCAGAGATAGATGGTGCGAACAAGTGGCAGGCTTTCTTCAAAATCACCCTGCCCTGCCTTTCTCCGATTATCCTTTATAACCTCGTAATGCAGACTATATCAGCTTTCATGACATTTACGCAAGCCTTTGTTATCACAAACGGCGGACCAGCTGGCGGCACGAACTTTGTGGCTCTTTACATATACCAGCACGCATTTGTATGGCGCAATATGGGCTATGCATCTGCTATGTCATGGATATTGCTATTAATCATCGCTGTATCTACTGCAATAATCTTGCTAACGTCCAAACGCTGGACATTCTACGCCAATGAGTAAAGGAGGGGATGACATATGGCAACTAAAAAATTAGTAAGCAAGACTTTTTATCACATTCTGGTAGCTTTATTTGGCTTTGCTATGGTCTATCCTGTTCTTTGGATGGTCATTGGCTCATTTCGTGACAATGTAGAGATACTTTCTGGTACGCTTTCGCTTATCCCAAATGACTGGGCGCAGGGCATAGAAAATTTCCAAGTAGGCTGGAGCGGCTTTGCGGGTGTTACATTTACCACATTTTTCCGCAATTCCTTCATACTAGCCATCTCTGCTACCATCGGTGTTGTGCTTAGCTCTTCTGTGGTTGCATATTCGCTTTCGCGCTTGCGTTATCGTGGTCGCCGTATAGTGTTTATGCTTATGCTCTCTACAATGATGATACCAGGACAAGTTATTATGATACCTCAGTTTATCATCTTCCATAGCCTTGGGCTTGTTGGTACTTTCGTTCCACTTATTCTCCCTGCCTTCTTTGGTCATGGCTTCTTTATCTTTTTGATGATGCAATTTATGGTGTCAATACCAAAAGAGCTTGATGAAGCTGCCATTGTAGATGGTTGTAATAAATATACCGTGTTTACGCGCATTGTGTTTCCATTACTAAAGCCAGCCCTTATCACCACAGCTATCATCCAGTTTTACTGGGCTTGGGATAACTTTATGGGACCGCTTATTTATCTGCAAGGTGCGAACCAATGGCCTGTTTCTATAGCTCTGCGTAACTTTGTATATGCTGGCAATACAAACTTTGGTGCAATGTTTGCTATGTCCACCTTATCGCTTATCCCTGTATTCGTGATGTTCCTAATTTTTAACAAGCGACTGGTGGAAGGTATTAATACATCTGGTATTAAAGGATAAGGTGAATTTAATGATTAATAGAAAAAAACTTGTAACAAGGCATAATCCTGTACTGCACGGGATTTCTGTAGAATCCCCATTGTCTGTAGGCAACGGGGATTTTGCCTACACGGCTGATATCACGGGCGCGCAAAGCTTGTATGACCATTATGCGGCAGCGCATTTTCCACTGTGTACTATGAGCAATTGGGGTTGGCATACCTCCCCTGCTACTGACGGAAAAACATACACCCATGCGGATTTGGAGCTAACCGAATATGACTATGCTGACCGCAAAATCTATTATCCCGTAGATAAAAAAGCGGGCAATGAAGAGGTTTATGACTGGTTGCGGCATAATCCACACAAATTCAATCTTGGGCGCATTTCGCTTATGTATAATGGCAGAGAGATTGCGCCAGAGGACATTTCAGATATGGAGCAAACCCTGCATTTATGGGAGGGACGGCTAGAGAGCAATTTTACGATGGACGGTCACAAAATCAATGTAAACACTGTATGTCATGTGGATTTGGATGCTGTCGCTTTAAATATTGAAAACGATTTAGATGGGCTTGAAGTCATTATCACCTTCCCTTATGGGCATCATGATATTTGTGGCTCGGATTGGAATAGCCCGCAACGCCACTCAGCAATAGAAGTTGCACCAAATACTACTAAGCACGAAATGGATGATATTGCATATTATGTCAGGCGCAATGGCAATGCATTTACATTTGATTTAAAAGCCGAAGGGGTCAGTCCAAGCTATGATGACTGCCTAAGCTCCTCGCGAAAATCTTGGGAGCAATATTGGAATACCGTAGGTATAGCAGATTTTGGCGCATCTACTGACCCTCGGGCGATTGAGTTAGAAAGGCGCATGATACTTTCGCTTTATCTGCTAAAAATCCAATCCACAGGCAAGTTACCGCCAGCCGAGACAGGTCTAACCGTCAATTCGTGGTATGGGCGTTTCCATTCTGAGATGTATCTATGGAATTGTGGATTTATGGCACTTTATAATCTGCCAGAAAAGCTATTGCCCAGCATAGAATGGTGGCGCAGTATTTTACCGCAAGCGCGTGAACTGGCGACCAGTCAAGGTTTTAAGGGTGCGCGATGGCCCAAGCAGCCTGCCAATGATGGCATATCTGCCCCGTCCTTCATAGCTCCTTTGCTCTGTTGGCAACAGCCGCACATTGTCTATATGCTAGAAATGCTGTATCATCAGCTAGATGAAGCAAGCCAGCAAGACTTTTTGCAAAAACATTGGGAAATCGTGGATGAGGTTACGAAATTCATGGTTGACTTTATGCATTATGAGACAGAAAGCGACACCTATAACCTCATTGCGCCGCTGATACCTGCGCAAGAAAATCATGACCCGCGCGAGGTGCGCAATCCTATTTTTGAAATAGAATACTATCGCTTTGGACTTAATATCGCGGCAAAATGGGCGATGCGATTAGGCAAGGATGCCACAAAATTGCAAGAAGTGGCTGATAAAATAGCAAAACCTGTTACCAAAGATGGTCTGTATCTTGCCCACGAAAACTGCCCAGATACCTACAAAAAATTCAATCAGGACCATCCCATGATGTCTGGTGCGTACGGTCTTATATACAGCGACCGCATAGACAGCGCGGCTATGGAGGCAAGTTTGCACAAGGTGCTTGAGTGTTGGGAGCAAGAGACCATGTGGGGTTGGGATTTTGCCATGATGGCAATGAGTGCGGCTCGGCTTGGATTGCCAGATTTGGCTATGGAGCTGCTGTTATGGGATTCACCTAAGAATCAATATGTAACTAGCGGCAATAATTTTCAGCGTAGCAGGACAGACTTGCCATTATACTTGCCTGGCAACGGGTCTCTGTTATTGGCATTATCGCTAATACTGGCGGGCTATGGGGATTCTAATGAAAAACTGGGCATCCCGACAGATGGCACATGGGATGTAAAATTTGAGAATATAGCCAAGTTTCCATATTAATAATTTTGAATCACATCACCCCTGTATCGTAATTTGCAGGGGTGATTTTTATTACAGAATAATGACAATTGCGTGATAGATTTGACGAAAAAATTTATTTGGGATATAATGATTATCTATGTCTCGGAGTATGTTATTGGGGATATACTCTAAAAAAATTAATGAAAGGGGGATGCAATATGACAGATAGCAGTTCCGCACTGTTTACCACTAATTATTCATTGTGCCAAGAGCACTGGAGGGGATTTGTATTTTAACATTTAAAAGATTACGCAAAATAATGGGGCCTAACATCTGGCTTTTGTCACTTGGCATATTTTTACAAGCTGGCTCCGCCTTATCAAATATGGCAGCACCGCTTGTTACGCGTATTGCGATAGATAATGTGCTTGGCGACGAGCCATTAAGCCCTCATTTTTTGGTTATGTGGCTTGTTAATCTTTTAGGCGGTTTAGAAGCTTGGCAAGAAAATATTTGGTTGGCCGCCATTGCTTTTGCCACTTTTCAATTTTTTATAGCAATATTTGTTTTTGGTCGCCAACGCTCTATGGCTTTGGGCGGCGAAAATATTGCCAAGCGCATGAAAGATAAGTTATATAATCACATACAAAAATTACCATATAACTATCATGTACACGCAAAAACAGGAGACTTAATACAGCGTTGCACATCGGACGTAGAAACCACGCGCCGTTTTTTACAACAGCAACTAATAGACATTGCACGCGCGCTTTTATTCCCTGGTTTCGCACTTACTGTTATGTTCTCAATTAATGCTACATTAACATTTGTAGCGATGGCATTTTTGCCAATTATCTTTATTTTCTCATACATATTCTTTAGCAATGTAAAAAAAGTATTTAAACTTGCCGAGGAAGCAGAGGGCGAGCTAACCACTGTGTTGCAAGAAAGCATTACAGGCGTGCGCGTTGTGCGTGCATTTGGTCGCGCTCGTTTTGAGGTAGATAAGTTCATAGGCAAAAATAACGAATTTCGCAACTTGCAATTTAAGCAAATGAAATTTTTGTCTTGGTATTGGTCATCTTCGGATATTTTGTGCTGGGGACAGATTGCTTTGGTGTTTTCTATAGGTATTGTGTTTGCGTACAATGGCACAATCACCTCTGGCGAGCTTTTGGTTTTCAGCATTAATACAGGCATGATGGTATGGCCTGTGCGCCAGCTGGGGCGTGTGCTTTCTGACCTTGGGCGTATGCAGGTTGCTTTGGGGCGTATTTATGAGGTTTTGGATACCCCAGCAGAAAAAGATACCCCAGGGGCTGTTTCGCATGATTTACGGGGCGATATTGTGTTTGATAATGTTGACTTTAAGTATCAAGGAAGTAAAGGTCGCAAAATATTTGACAAAATGACGTTTACTATCAAAAAAGGTGAGACCATAGCCATTTTGGGGGCAACAGGGGCGGGCAAATCCACCCTGATGCATACTTTGTTGCGCCTTTATGATTATAGCGATGGCAAAATTACAATTAATGGCAAGGAGCTACGTGATATTTCTAAAGACCATCTGCGCCATAATGTAGGCATAGTGCTACAAGAGCCATTTTTGTATTCTAAGACCATACAAAATAATTTGGAGATGGCAAAAGATGAGGTTACCAAAGATGAAATTGTGGCGGCTACAAGGACGGCTAGTGCGCATGAGTTTATTGAGGGCTTTGAGGAAGGCTACGGCACAATGGTGGGTGAACGCGGCGTAACATTATCTGGCGGACAAAAACAGCGTGTTGCCATAGCTCGTACACTAATCAAAGATAGTGAATTGCTTATTTTTGACGACTCGCTTTCCGCAGTAGATACAGAAACAGACGCTCAGATACGTGCGGCTCTTGCTGAACGTGCGAATGATGTTACCACCTTCATAATATCCCAGCGTATCACGACCTTGATGGATGCTGACCGCATTTTTGTTATAGAAGGCGGCAAGTTAGCCGATGAGGGCACGCATGACGAGCTTCTTGCGCGTGACGGGCTATATAAGCGCATCTGGGATATACAGTCCATGCTTGAGCAGGACTTTGAAAAGGAGGATGATGCTTAATGGATAATTATTTTGAAGAGCAGGATTATACCAAATCCTTTGACATAAACCTCTGGAAAAAATTAATTGGCTTTTGCAAGAAGTACAAAAAGAGATTTATTTTGCTGTTTTTGTTCATGACATCCTTGGCTATAGTTGGTGCCGTTTTCCCGCAAATGACGGGCTATGCCATCGATAATATCGTAGAGGCACGGGACTTGAGTACGCTGCCTGCGTTTATTGCGATATATGTCGGGCTAATTATTTTCCAGTCTATTTTGGTCTTTGCTTTTATTTATATAGCAGGGCGGATAGATGCGGATGTTAGTGCTGACGTGCGCGAAGCGGCTTTTCATAAACTTCAAAATCTATCGTTTTCGTATTTTGATAACACGCCTGTGGGCTGGATAATGGCGCGGCTAACCTCGGACACCTTCCGCCTTGGCGAGATTGTGTCTTGGGGCGTGGTGGACATTGTTCATGGTATCTTTACCATGCTGGCGTTTATCGTGTTTATGCTATTTACAGATGTACGCTTAACATTTTTGATGCTTGCTGTTACGCCATTTCTTGTTATTGCCTCTGTGTATTTCCAAAAGCGCATATTAAAGGCACATAGAGAGAGCCGTAAGCTTAACAGTCGCATAACAGGTGCATATAATGAGGGCATAACTGGTGCTAAAACCACCAAAACCCTAATGCGAGAGCAAAAGAACTTTGAGGAATTTGACGAGCTATCAAGTGGTATGCGCAGAGCCAGTATCAAGGCGGCAACCATACAAGCTATGTACTTCCCTATCGTGCTTTCTATTACGGGTATTGGCGTTGCTCTTATTATTGGCGAAGGCGGCAGAGCTGTAATCGGCAATATTATATCGCTAGGCACGCTAACAATTTTTATCTCTTATGTGCTTCAAATGTCTGAGCCTATTTCAGAGATAGCGCGGGTGCTTAGTGAAATGCAATCCGCGCAGGCAAGTGCAGAGCGCACAGTGTCGCTTTTGGAATCCGAGCCAGATGTTGTGGACAGAGAAGATGTTATAGAGAAATATGGCGATTTTGAAAATCCAAAGCCCGAGACTTGGAATAAGATACAAGGACACATCACCTTTAAAGATGTATCTTTCCAATACAAAACAGGTGAGCAGGTGCTTTCACATTTTAACCTTGATGTGCGACCTGGCGAAAAAATTGCTCTTGTTGGCGAAACGGGTAGCGGTAAATCCACTATTGTAAACTTGCTATGCCGCTTTTATGAACCTACAAAAGGGCAGATTCTCATAGATGGCATGGACTATCGCGAGAGGCCACAGATATGGCTGCAAAGCAATTTGGGTTATGTATTGCAAGCCCCTCACCTATTTTCTGGCTCTGTGCGCGATAATATTCGCTATGGCAAGTTAGAGGCAACTGACGAGGAAGTAATCGAAGCCGCAAAGATTGTAGATGCTTTGAACTTCATAGAAAATATGGAAAAGGGCTTTGACAGCGATGTGGGCGAGGGTGGCGGCAGGTTATCCACAGGCGAAAAGCAGCTTGTTTCCTTTGCCCGTGCCATAATCAAAGACCCTGCAATATTTGTGCTAGATGAAGCAACCAGTAGTATAGATACACAAACAGAATCAAAAATACAGTCTGCTATTTTTAAGATTTTGGAGGGGCGCACCAGCTTTATCGTAGCTCATAGGCTCTCCACTATACGCTCTTGTGACCGCATACTCGTTATAGACGAGGGTAAGATACTTGAACAAGGCACACATAAAGAGCTTTTACGCAAACGTGGACATTATCACAACCTTTACACAAACCAGTTTAAAAAAGAGGCAGAAAGCCGAATTTTGGGCGTTTAGGATAATTGTAAAATCCCGAGAAATCAATTTCTCGGGATTTTTCCACATTATTCACAGATTGCTTTTTACGCTAATTTTTATGTCATTTGTAAAAGACTTTGTCTGCATCCACGCAAACAAGCGACCACCAAGCCCTCCGATAAGCTTCCCATTAAGTTCTGTATAGTCTTTAAGGTTGTAATCATCCCCATATATCGCCATTTCCATAGGCTGCTTTGTTGTTCCGCCATAATAGCGTGTTATAAAACCGTTTCTCTCATAAAATGCTTTGCGCTTCTGCTTAACTTCAAAATCCTCACATTTGGGGTCTACTGTGTCCATCAATAGCACGATGGGTTTTCCTTTATGCAGCTCCTTTACCAAATCCAAAACTGCACTTCCGTAGCCTTTGGGGCGTCCGCTTGCATCAATCGCTATTAAGGTAATATTTTCCATGCGCGTGCTACTAATAAGATATATAAAGCCCACCCATTCTTCACCATCAAATATGTTATAAAGGTCAGACCCTTCATTATCTCGTCTGTCGCTATAGAATTTGAACAACCCGTATGTAGGCAGTGTTTTTTCGTACAAGGCTTCAATTTTTTGCAAATCTTTTTCGCTTTCTCAATGGTCGAAGCCTTTTTTGTCTCGTTATTTAATTTCATGCCATATTCTAATCCGCTGTCATTTGTGGCTCATAGCCCATTAACTCATCCAAGCTAATGCTAAATATGATGCAAGTTGTGGTAGCAATTCAATATCTGGGTAACTATTTCCGTTCTCCCGTTTGGACACGGATTGCTTGGACGTCCCAATATGTACCGCTAGTTCATCTTGAGCAATACCTTTTTCACGCCTTTTTGAAATCAAAACTGCCGCTAAATTTATTTCTTTCAAAGTTCATCACCTCCACTATTTTAATTTTAGCCGATACTTTGTCAACTGTAAAGCGACTTGTGGTTGACTTTTTGTATATCAAGTCAACCATTGAGAGATTTTTTAAGAAAATTACTTGAAATAAGGCTTCAAATCATCAGCACATACCCACAATTTCTATGTTGCTATTTTCACGCAAATAGTGTAGAATTGTAGTAATCAACTACAGTAGTTATGGAGGTGTGAGTCTTTGTTAATTTCTAGCGACTCCACAAAAGATTTAAAGGAAAAAAACAGCGTGCTAATTGTCGATGATGACCAGTTAAATATTACAGCACTCACGCAGATTTTGCAGTACGACTACACAATCCATATAGAAAGAGATGGCGTGGATGCTCTTGTAATAGCCGAAAAGCTTCAGCCCGACCTTATTTTGCTGGATGTTGTTATGCCTGGTATGGATGGTTTTGATGTGCTAAAATTCCTTAAAAGAAAGCCTGAAACCCGAGATATTCCCGTTATTTTTATCACTGGGCTTAGCAATCCCAAGGATGAAGAGAATGGGCTGCTTTTGGGTGCCGCCGATTATATTCACAAACCTATCACGCCTGCCATTGTTAAGTTACGTGTTAAAAATCAGATTCAAATTGTAAATCAAATGCGCATGATAAGCTACCTAAGCATAACAGATACTCTTACGGGGCTTTTTAATCGTCGCCATTTTAATTGTCGCATTAACTATGAATGGCACAGGGCTACACGCGACAAGACCTTGATTAGTCTCCTCATGATAGATGTGGACAATTTCAAAAAATATAATGACACCTATGGTCATATTCAAGGTGACTCTATTCTAAAAGGCATAGCAAATATTGTGAGGCAAAGGCTTGTGCGTTCTACAGATATGCTTGCACGCTGGGGAGGCGAGGAATTGGCTGTTCTTTTGCCTGCTACAAATTTGCGCGGGGCTTATCTCGTAGCCGAAAGCATACGGGCAAGCGTAGAAGGAAGTATTTTTCCGCATGAGGGCAAGCCCACTATGACAACAATTAGCATTGGTGTGAATTGCGTGTCACCGTGGGAGCATGGCAACATGGAGCTTTTTGTTGAAGAAGCTGACAGGGCATTATATAAAGCAAAAAACTTAGGAAAAAATAGGGTAGAAGCTGTAGACATACTATCGTAAATCATTATCTTTAAAATATATTTTAGGAAAATAAAGGAGGATTGCTACATGGCAATAATTTTGGATGGCAAGGCTTTGGCGGCACAGGTAAAGCGCGAGGTGGCAGAACAGGTAGCCACAAGCGGACTGGTCCCAGGTCTTGCCGTTATTATTGTAGGTGAAAATTCCGCTAGCCGCATTTATGTTAATGCAAAGAAAAAGGACTGCGAAGCTTGCGGCATAGCCAGCTTTGAATTTGCGCTTGATGCAGATGCAGGCGAGGCAAAATTGCTTGAGCTTATTGCAGAACTTAATGCGCGTGATGATGTGCATGGTATTTTGGTGCAATTGCCGCTACCCGCGGGTTATAGCGAACAAGCTGTGATACAAGCAATATCACCAAAAAAAGATGTGGATGCCTTTCATTTTGAAAATGTAGGCAAAATAACGACTGGGGACTTTATTTTCTTGCCCTGCACACCTGCTGGCGTTATGGAAATATTGGAGCATTATGGAATAGACCCAGCGGGCAAGCATTGCGTGGTGGTCGGACGCAGCAACATTGTGGGCAAGCCGCAGGCTTTGCTTTTGCTACATAAGCACGCCACCGTCACCATCTGTCATAGCCGCACGCCAGATTTGGGGGCTATTACTCGTCAGGCTGATATTTTGGTAGCTGCCGTGGGCAAAGCAGGACTTATAACAGCAGATATGGTTAAGCCTGATGCCGTTGTGATAGATGTGGCTATCAATCGCATGGACGACGGCAAAATCTGTGGCGATGTGGATTATGATGCTGTTGCAGAGGTTGCAAGTCACATAACCCCTGTGCCTGGTGGCATCGGACCGATGACTAGAGCAGTTTTGTTACGTAACACGCTGAAGGCGACACAGTTGTGATATATCGTAGAGCTAACATTCAGGATTCAGAAGTTTTAACAAGGCTGCTGTGTGAGCTATATGAAAATGTAGAACACGAACAGCTATTAGCAGAGAATATAATTCTCATGGATGATTTCAAGCAAGCATTTTTTCTTGCTTTTAACGACAACGAACCCGTCGGCGTTTGCCATGTTGCTTTAAGGGGCGAATATGTAAATGGCAAGGAATATGATGGGGCTTGCGGCTATCTTGAGGCTGTTTATGTGCGGTCGCCGCATCGCAAGCTAGGTGTAGCAACCAAGCTTGTGGAGCTTTGCGAAGCTTGGGCGCGTGATAATAGTTGCCATGAGTTTCTGAGCGATTGTTTGCTAGATAATATGGATAGTTTTAAATTTCATTTGGAACTCGGATTTATCGAGACTGAGCGTTGTATATTTTTTCGTAAAGAATTGTAATCTTGAAGGATTAATGTACAAATTCATGGGCGGAGGGTAAACATAGCAGTAATGGCTTAAAAATTGAAATGCGAAGAAATCTTCAAAAGGTAGGCAGGGGTTATTATAAGGTTCTCTAGCAATCAAGAAATCTATCAAGGATACAGGGAGTTGCCCAGAGTGCAGAACATCGTTTTACGCAATTGACTTAGAATATGCAATAGGCGGAGCAATTTATGACCCTTGCTATGGGCAAGGACATTATTTTCAAAATGTAATCACGGCAGTATAGTCTTTAATAACTTATTTTAGGAGGAAGTTTAAATGTCTTTTAAATCTGATATCGAAATTGCACAAGCAACAACCATGCACCACATCCGCGATATAGCTGAAGTAGCGGGCATTGATGAGAAATATCTGGAACAATACGGCAACCACAAAGCAAAGATTGACTATGCTTTTTTAGCGGATAATTCTGCAAAGCCTAATGGTAAGCTGGTTTTGGTTACAGCCATCAACCCTACCCCTGCGGGCGAAGGCAAGACAACAACAACTGTAGGTCTTTCTGATGCTCTTCGTGCTATAGGCAAAAAGTCCATCGTAGCTTTGCGCGAGCCATCTCTTGGGCCTGTTTTTGGCGTTAAGGGTGGCGCGGCTGGTGGAGGCTATGCGCAGGTTGTACCTATGGAAGACATAAACCTGCATTTTACAGGCGATTTTCACGCTATAGGTGCCGCGAATAACCTACTTGCAGCACTTTTAGATAATCATATACATCAGGGCAATGCCCTAGGTATTGACACCCGTAGAATCACATGGAAACGCGCGGTGGACATGAATGACCGCCAGTTGCGTTTTATCGTAAATGGCTTGGGCGGCAAGGCTAATGGCGTGCCGCGTGAAGATGGCTTTGACATCGTGGTTGCTAGCGAAATCATGGCAGTTTTATGCCTTTCTGATGATATTGATGACCTTAAAGCCCGCCTCGGACGTATGATTGTAGCGTACAATCATGAGGGCACACCTGTTACAGCAGCAGACCTAAAGGCGGCGGGCGCAATGGCGGCATTGCTTAAAGATGCTCTAAAGCCAAATCTTGTGCAGACACTAGAGGGTACTCCAGCTCTTATCCACGGCGGTCCATTTGCCAATATTGCTCATGGCTGCAACTCTGTTACCGCTACGAAAATGGCTTTGAAACTAGGTGAATATACTGTCACAGAAGCTGGGTTCGGCGCAGACCTTGGCGCAGAAAAATTCTTAGACATTAAATGCCGCACAACAGGTCTTGAGCCTGATGCTGTGGTCATTGTGGCTACCGTTCGCGCACTAAAGCATCATGGTGGCGTGAAAAAAGACGACCTTAACACGCCTAATGTCGAAGCATTGGATGCAGGTCTGCCTAATCTTATACGCCATGTGGAAAATATAACTAAAGTATTTGGATTACCTGCTGTTGTAGCTATTAACCGCTTTCCAACAGATACAGAAGAAGAACTCAAATTAATTGAGGATAGATGCCGCTCTCTTGGTGTGAATGTTGCATTATCTGAGGTATGGGGTAAAGGCGGCAAGGGTGGTGAGGCTCTGGCAAAAGAAGTTGTGCGCCTATGCGAAGCAGACAGTAAGCTGACATATGCTTATGAATCTAATATATCTATAGAAGACAAGTTGAACTCAATTGTGCAGAAAATTTACCGCGGCACTGGCGTTATCCTTACACCAGAGGCAAAACGTATTGCTCGCCAGTTAGAGAGGCTAGGTTTTGGCAACCTGCCTATTTGTATGGCAAAAACACAATACAGCTTTAGCGATAATGCTGACTTGCGCTGTGCGCCAGAAGACTTTGCCATCACGGTACGCAGCCTCAAGGTTTCTGCAGGAGCTGGGTTTATTGTGGCTCTTGTTGGAGATATTATGACCATGCCTGGTTTGCCGAAAGTGCCAAGCAGCGAGAAAATTGATGTGGATAGCCAAGGTAGAATCTCTGGGCTTTTCTAAGATAAATCAGGGGGATGACAATGAAAAAATTATTGTTTACAATGCTAGCTTTTGTGTTGGCTACAGGCATTTTTGCGCCCATAGCTCTCAGCGCAAATGAAATAGGTGTTACCATAGATGGTGTTGCAGTAGACTTTGAGGGTCAAGGACCTACTATTGTTGATGGTCGCACACTTGTTCCTGTTCGCGGGGTGTTTGAGCATTTGGGCTTTGATGTTGACTGGGAGCAAGATACACAAACCGCAACTTTGATACGTGATTACTTGATAATTACCATTACAGTCGGCGACGAAAAATTTGGTATAGAGCAAGTAACTCCTGGTCAAGAAGCAAGTGGTGGTGGCTTTTTGGATGTACCCGCACAAATAATCGAAGGTCGTACATTACTTCCTATACGCACGGTTCTTGAGAGCATTGGTTATTTCGTAGATTGGGATGGGGTCACAAGTACAGTTAATGTAAGCTCTACACCAATTGAAGGAGTAATGGCTGATGACGATTATATTATAATAGGCGGCGAGAACTTTAGTACATCATTGACAGTTCTCGAGCTATCAGGTGCAGATTTGCAAGATGAGGACATCATCGCCTTGCAATATATGGTAAATCTTACAGAGCTATGGTTAAGCATGAACGAAATCAGAGACATTTCGCCTCTTGCAAATCTCACAAACTTGACAGTGCTGGCACTTGCTTGGAATGAAATCAGCGACTTATCCCCCTTAGCTAATCTTACAAATTTGACCATGCTAAACCTCGGCGGCAACCAAATTGTTGACCTTGCGCCACTTGCAGGACTTGATAACCTAAGTCGGCTTTTCTTGCATAGCAATCAAATTAGTGATATTAGTCCTTTGGAAGGGCTTTTGAGCTTGGAGATACTATGGCTAGGGGATAACGAACTTAGCAATATAAATGAGCTTGAAGGGCTTGTAAATTTGACGGAGCTTGATTTGGATAGCAATCAAATCACCGATTTTGAGCCAATTGCAGAGCTTGTGAATTTACAATTTTTGTCTGCATCACTTAATCAAATCAGCGATATTTCGTCACTTGCAAATCTTACAAATCTTACCGTGCTAAGGTTATGGGACAACCAGATTGTGGATATTTCGTCACTTGCGAATTTATCTTCTGAGTCCATAGTGCTTTTATACGGGAATCCAATTGAAGATTGGTCGCCCATAGCTCATATAGAGGAAGTTGAAGGCAGACCCTGATTATTTAAGCGAGGTTAGCTCATGAAAAAATTATTGTTTTCGATGTTTGCTGCATTATTGGTTGTGGGCGCGTTTGTGTCCACAACCTTAATGGCAAGTGAAATAAGTGTTGATATAGATGGCAGGACAGTTGATTTTGAAGGGCATCCGCCCGCCATTATTGATGGGCGTATACTTGTACCTATACGTGGGTTTTTTGAACACCTAGGAGGCACTATTAGTTGGGTGCAGTCCACACAAACCTCAACTATCACTCTTGTCAATCAGCATTACATAGTTGTAATCACAGCAGGGAGCAATACCTTCACCACCAATGACATAGGTTATGACCTTGATGTGCCTGCACAAATAATAGATGGACGTGTAATGCTACCCATACGCGCCATAGCAGAAAGCATTGGCTATATTGTTAATTGGGACAATGAGACAAGCACCGTGATTATCACTTCTCCATTAACCGACGAACAGGTAGCCAAAGGAGTTTTTTCGGAGATAAACTCCGCAAGAGCCGAGGCAAGCTTGCCGCTCTTAGCTTGGAACGAAGATTTGGTTGCTATAGCAAACCAGAGAATCCAAAGCGAAAGAACTACAGCTGGCTACCTAGCCATAAGTGGCTCTAGGTGGCATACCAGCCCATTGCAGCAACAAATAAATAGACGACCTGAACAAATTTTTAGCTTTATCATGCAATCTGATAGCAACCGCGACTTGGTTTTAAGGTCAGATATTACCTCATTGGGTATTGCTGCAATCACAAGCCATGATGGGCAAGCGGGACATATCAGGCATGTGCTTTTCTTTGCCACAGCAACTGAGATTCCGCATATCGCAAATCCATTTTTATTAGAAAACATGCTAGATGCAGGCACTATGTCTATATCTAACATAGCCTTGTCCACTACAAGACAAGCAACGCAAGAGGAGCGCGATGAATGGGTTTCCGAATTTCATTCTATGGGCGGCATTAATGCCTTTGAGCTTGAAGTGGCGCGGCTTGTAAGCGAAATAAGGGTGGAGCATGGTCTTAGCCCAGTTGTGCTAGATGAGACTATGGTCATGTCGGCGCGATACCACACGCAAATCCTGATACATTCAGGCTTTCGCTCCCATAGTGGCATGGGTTCTGCCCATACTTTTGGGCCATACGGCGGCTCGCGCCCTACAGCAGACTCTTTTGGAACTAATCTTCGTTGGCATGGCGGCAATGCCTTTACACCTGGCCCAAACACACCGCAGGGTACTGTGGATGGCTGGATGAACTCGCCTAGCCATAGAGATTTTATGCTCTCGCCAGAGCATAAATATATTGGTGCTGGTATTTCTGTGGATGCAGATGGATGGGGGTATCATTATTTGTTCATGAGTGAGCATCCTTCGGATTGAGGAATTGGGGGGATTTTATGAAGAAGCCATTATCTGCAATATTAGTGCTGATACTTATTGTAGGAATATTTTTCTTGCCAACCTTGCAAGCTAACGAAATTAGAGTCACAATAGATGGCGATGTCGTGTATTTTGAAGGTCAGCTACCAACAATTGCAGATGGTCGTAATGATATAGAACATCGAATAATGCTACCTGTGCGTGGTATTTTTGAGCATTTGGGCTTTGATGTGGAATGGGCGGAGACGATTGTTGAGGGTTCTCCAGCAATGTTGCAACATGTCGTTTTAACAAGAGATGATACAGAAATCAGAATTACAATTTTAGACGGCTTAGATTTTGGTATTTTCACTGTAAACGGCGTGCATCATATTTGGGGCATAGAATTACAAATCATAAATGGTCGAACGCTAGTATCAATGTGGTCTATTCGTCACTTACTTGAAGTCGTAGAGCACTATATATTGTGGGAGCGGGTCACAAATACAGCAATCATCAGTTCTGCGCCTTTTGATATATACCACATCCAAGATGAGCTCGAAGAATACCGCCTTGATGCCTTACTAGAACTTGCGGCATTTTTGAGCAATATGGAGCATGACTTCCTTATAAATGTCGTTGCCCCTTTGGTTAGACCGCTTGTCCCATATGGCATAACTGTAGACTTAGGAATTACAGAAGATATGGCAATTATGCTTTTATGGTTTGATAATTACGATTGGGATTATTTGATTTCTAATTTAAATGAGGATGATTTGGAGAGCGTGATGCATCTCCTTAAAGCATTTCACTAGATTAACACAAACGAAAGGAGTGTCTAAAAAATGGACATTTTAAAAGATTATTTGACAAAAACAGCAGGGCAGGAGCTTAACCGCGAGATGCTAACATTTGTGGCAAACATCGATATGGTTGCGCAGGGTAACCCTGCAATCGCAAAGACGATTATACAGGAGCTTATCGACCAGCGTAGTCACCTAAAGCTTATCGCAAGCGAGAACTTCTGTTCCTTGCCAGTGCAGAGCGCAATGGGCAATCTGCTTACAGATAAGTATGCTGAAGGCTATGCGGGCAATCGCTTTTATGCGGGCTGCGACAATGTGGACGAGATTGAACGCATAGCAAGCAAAGAGGCTTGCGACCTATTTGGCGCACAACATGCATATGTACAGCCGCATTCGGGCGCGGATGCTAATCTTGTAGCTTTTTGGGCTATTTTGCGCAAGCATGTACAAACCCCTGCCCTAGAAAAGTTCGGCGAAAAAAACCTGCTTAATATAACCAATGAGCAATGGGATGAAATACGCAATCAGATGGGCAATCAAAAACTTCTTGGTATGGATTTGTATAGCGGCGGTCATCTTACCCATGGCTATCGCCACAATGCATCTGCACTGATGTTTGATTGCTACAACTACACCGTAGATAAAGATACTGGTCTTTTAGACTATGACTATCTACGCAAGATGTTGCATGAAATCAAGCCGCTCGTTTTCCTTATCGGCTTTAGCGCGTATCCTGGCAATATTGATTATTCTATCCTCAGACAATATGCAGACGAGGTTGGGGCTGTTATGATGGTTGATATGGCGCATTTTGCTGGATTGGTCGCTGGCGGCGCATTGACAGGCAAGTATAATCCTGTGGCATATGCTGACATCTGCACCACCACCACACATAAGACATTGCGCGGTCCGCGCGGCGGCATGGTGCTTTGCACTGAGCCTTACGCAGAATATGTAGACAAGGGCTGCCCTCATGTTATCGGTGGACCTCTGCCGCATGTTATGGCTGCTAAGGCTCTTGCTTTCAAAGAAGCTAATACACCAGAATTTAAGACATATGCAGCAAAAATCATCGAAAATTCTAAGCATCTTGCGGCTAGTTTGGTAGAAAAGGGAATTGGCGTGCAAACAGGCACAACAGAAAACCATATCGTACTTGTAGATGTAGCTAGTCTCGGGCTAACAGGCCGTCAAGCCGAAAATGCCTTGCGCGAATGCGGACTTACGCTAAATCGTAATACCCTGCCATTTGACGTTCATGGACCATGGTACACAAGCGGTTTGCGGCTTGGCACACCAGCCACAACCACACTAGGTATGGGCAAGGCTGAGATGGCAGAAATAGCTGACATCATCGCAAATGTGCTTAAAAACACAAAGGCTGTGCTAGACAAGAAGGGCAATACAAGCAAGGCAAAATACATCCTAGATGAAAGCATCAAAGCTGATTCCATCAAACGCATCGAAGGAATCCTGAATAAGTTTGTGCTGTATCCAGAGATTGATGTAGATTTCTTTGCAAAATATTTTAGCTAATATCTATATATCATCGTAGGGGCGGCATCCTGCCGCCCTTTTTTACGAAGGAGGAAAAAATTATGAGGAAAATATTAGCAATTATGTTGACAGGGCTTGCTATGGTCATTCTTGCACCAATTGCGTTGCAAGCAAACGATATCAATGTTACCATTGATAGTGTAGCTGTAGATTTCGCGGGTCAACCGCCTGTGATTGTGGATGGACGGACACTTGTACCTGTGCGCGGTGTGTTCGAGGCTTTGGACTTTGAGGTAGAATGGGAGCAAGCCACACAAACAGTCACCATGTGGCGTGGCGCGCATTTCTGGATAGAGATTGTAATAGGTAGCCCTACATTTATGTTCAACCATGAGGAAATTGTCCTAGATGTACCCGCACAGATAATTGATGGTCGCACCATGCTGCCCATACGCGCAGTTGTTGAAGGCGTTGGCTATAGTGCAAATTGGGATGGTGGTACAGGCACCGTTGTTATCGACACTTACATAATTATACGCGGCGTGCGTTATAGTCGCTCGAATGATATGTTGTTTCTAATGGAATCCAACCTGACCAATGAGGACATTTTGCCGCTTGCCTATATGGGAAGGCTCGCATGGCTTTATTTGCAGAATAACAATATTAGCGATATTTCGCCGCTGGCTGAACTTGAGAGTTTGGAGTTTGTTAATCTTAGCGGTAACCCTATTGTGGATTGGTCGCCTGTGGGGCATGTTGGGGATGTTTATGGCAGACCATGATAAATAATCTTATCAATTTACTAAGGAGGGGTGATTAAAATACTTACATATCAATTATTAGAATATTCTAATGAAATAAGGCAATCTTTGGATGACTTTCATCATTCCACTAAAATTTTATTCTCTTATGCTTGGAAATACATCCGCCTTAAATCATTAATCAATAAGCACATTCTTTTGGATACTGAGTTTGTTTCTGTCCATGACAAAAGTAACGTTAAGTACAGCTATGTCAGCAATAGCCCCAAGTCATTTATAGATGATTTTTTAGAAGAACTAACAGTATTTAGGAGTAATGCAAAGCTCCGTGAGTTGTCGAGCAATTTTGATGCATTCAAAAATCATATAAAGCAATGTAAAGCAAAAAATGATGTAACAGATTCAGTTATTGATGATTTATTGGAAAAAGTAGATACCGCTTTAAATAATTATGAGATTTACCTGCAAACAAACCATCGCATGGATGCCTTTGTATTTTCTGAATCCATAGATGATTTTTATACCACATTCTATAATGCAGTAGCCCACTACAAAAGATGCTGCGAAATGATAACCCCTATCGACGGTCAAGCTCTTGATACGACTGGGATAGAGGAGTTAGAGATACAGCTTCTTGATGTCGAATTTACCTTTGAGCAGTTTATCAGCCGCTTAAAATCTATCAGCACAATTTACCAAAAGTTTAGAGAAGTGATATATCGTGATGAAAGTTGCGCAGAATTGTCAATAGTAAAAATCGAATCTGGCTCGTTGTTAGCTAAAGTTAATGGAGATAGCAAGATTTTTGAGGTTACCAAACTATTCTTAACCAAATGTATAGAGTTATGTTTTGCCAAATTTACAAAGGAAGGTCATATAATCAGAAATGACCAAGTAATATCACAGATTCTGAAGCTTACCGAGGTGTCAGAAAAGCTAAAAGAGCTTGGATGTAATACCGATGAAGAGGATGAGGTAATCAAAACAGCGTTTGCACTTGCGGCAAGAGAAACCCATAGGCTTGCATCATCTGCACCAAGGTTCAAAATCAATGGAAAAGAATTTTCTAGCGGGCAAAGCAAGCAAGAATTTCTGGAGGCAAAGGAAGCTCCTCTCTTAACCGATGGCATCGTAGATGCGGAAAAGGCAACAGCAACAAAAGAATAGAATCAATCGCCCTTTTGCATGGCATTTATTTTACCCTCATCAGTCGTAATATAAGCCGTTTTATGCCCTTCATAAATAACAAAGCCTGGTTTTGCACCGCTGGGCTTTTTTACTTGGCGGCGCGGGCAGTAGTCCACGGGTACAAGGCTGCCACCGCGGGCGCGGCTATAGTAGGCGGCAAGCATGGCGGCCTCTTCTAGGGCGGTATCTGTTACCTTGCCATTTTGGGCGCGTAGGATAACATGGCTACCTGGTATATTTTTGGTATGTAGCCATATGTCGTCTTGGGCGGCTATGCGTAGGGTTAGCTCGTCGTTTTGGGCATTATTTTTGCCTACAAGGATTTCGTAGCCATCGCTTGAGATGTATTGCAGGGGCTTGGCCTTCTTTTCCTTGCCCTTTTTCTTTTTGGTCTCACGGCGTTTGATAAAGCCCTGTTCGGCAAGCTCTTCGCGGATTTGTGTTAGGTCTGCTTCTTCAGAAGAGTTGCCTATGGCTTCACGCACGCCCTCCAGATATTGTAGCTCCTCCATATTTTGTGTCATTTGTTGTTGCAGGGCTACAAAGGTGCGCTTTTGCTTGTTGTATTTTGCAAAATATTTCTGGGCATTTTCGGATGCTGTTTTCGTAGGGTCTAGCGGGATAGCAATTATTGGCATGTCCTCTTCATAGAAGTTTTGCGCATTATATACCTTGTCGCCCATGGATATAGCATAAATGCCCGCCGTTATTAGCTCGCCATATAAACGTAGGATTTCTCGGTCTTCAATGTCTGCCAGTGTAGCCTCATGCATCTGCGCCTTTTTTGCAGCCCGCTCTATTAGCGTTTGCACATGGCGACGCATATCTTGTGATTTTTGCCGAAGAGCTTCGCCCGTATCTTTTGCCGCAAAATAAAATTCTGCCAGTTCAGACGGCATTGCAAAATCCTGAACAAACTCATCGCCATATGTACCACGACCGATGACAGCAAATTTTTCTGGAATGGTATTATGATTAAGTATCACAAAGGGCTGAAAAACGCCGTTTTGGACATTTTTCATAGTATCTGCAAAGGTCACAAAAAGAGTTTTTTGTTTTGGTTGCGGCAGAGGTTGGTCAGGTGCGATTTGTGCGATTTGGCAGATAATTATAGCAGATAATGGCCCAATGCCCGCGTAGTTATGCATAACAAGCTTTGATGCCGCCAAACTTTCGTTTTCATTGCATATACTTGTGAAGCTTTGCTCATCAAGCGCAAGGGGATTTTGCTTGTCTTGGCTGGGCGGCACTGTATATGGGCGACCTGGCAAAATTTGGCGAACAGAGCTTTGCCCATAAGATACATGTTTGATAGAATCCAGCACCGTTTTGCCATCCGTAAGGATAATATTGCTATATTTCCCCATTATCTCCATCACCAAAGTTTTCTGAACCACTTCTCCCATTTCATCAAAATTTTCAACCACAATATGAATGATACGCTCAAAATCAGGTTGCTTAATATCCACAATACGCCCGCCCTGTAGGTGCTTACGTAATAGCATACAAAACATAGGGGCCGTAAGCGGGTTTTCTTTTTGTGCCGCACCCATCACCAAATGCGCACGCGCAAAGCTAGCGTTGGCACAGAGAAGTAGCCTATGATTTGCACCACGGCTACGTATCGCCAAAACAATTTCATCATTCTCAGGTTGATGTATTTTATCTATGCGCCCATTTATTAGTTTTTCTGAAAGCTCGTGCGTTACCGCCGCTATCATGATTCCGTCGTATGCCATTATTTGTCCCGCTCTTTCATTTGTTTTTTATCTTCATACATGCGGTTATCTGCTAGGGCTATCACATCGACTAAAGATTCATGAATTTCATGTTTTGTAGCCATACCCATTGCCATAGATAGCTTAAATGGCAGATATGTATAATTCGCAACCATTCGCTTTATCCGCTTTATCAAATCTTCTGCATAATCTTCTTTCATATTAGACAGCAAAAACAAAAACTCATCTCCGCCTATCCTAGCAACAAAATGTTGCTTTTCGCATACCTCGATTAAAATTTCAGATGCTGTCTGTAGCAACATATCACCATAATTATGACCCAAAGTGTCATTAACTTCTTTTAGACCGTTTACATCGCACACTATCACACTAAGAGGCATGTGTTCCTCAACGTCATAGCGAACTTTTGCGCCATCATAGGCAATGCGGTTCGGCAAGCCCGTAAGCGAATCCATACCAGCCTCTTTTTCTAGCCTTTTAAGTAGCATTCGGCTTTGTGTTACATTGGAGAAAAAAGCGATGGAGCCGTGCTTGTATAACTTTTCATCAACCATTTCATGTATGCGCATATTTAGCACTAGTGGAAATCCATTATCTGTAATTATTATATCGCGCCCTGCTTCGTCATCCAAGCTTTCCCCAATTGTTGCACCTTTTTGTGTCAAAATCTTCAGTAAGCTATCCAAAGTGGTGGTTCGCAAATCTATACCCAGCGACGAAAACCAGCGGTTTGCGCTTGGATTAAAATCTGAGACATGACCGCCCGCCCCCAAAACCAACACATAGTCATCTATGAAATTAAATACCTTGCTTCTTGCATATCGCGAATACAGGCTATGGTCATTTGTGGAAATAGCCAAGTGAAAGAACAAAGCAGACACAGCAGCCATAATTGCAGTGAGGTCTAGTATCGTGGGCGGTATGCCAGATAGCACAAGCAAATTGCCTATCAAAGTAACAGCTACGCCTATCGCCACCAAGGAAGAGGCAAGCCTATAAAATCTTGGTTTGCTAATATGTCCTCTTATAAGGGTGATGATTGTAGCTACTGCTAATGCATAGGAATATGTTGTATGAATCCAAAACCACGGCCCCCAAGAATACACCACCTCATGAACGGGATAAAGGGAAATAATTTCGGATTCACGCATTAGATGGCTCATAGGCGAAAGCGATATAATAACGTTCACTATAGGAACAATAAATAATATTGCGGCTATAGGTTTGGCTATTTTGCGTTCTGGACGAAAAACCTTATAGACAAACAAAAACTTTGCCGTTGTAGCAAAATTAACGAAGACAATTGCCAAATTCCATATAAAAATATTCGTGGGTATATCTCGGATGAAGAGAACAGCAACAAGGCTTGCATTCCAACCTAAGACACTGAAGGCCATAAACGCAAGCATTATATTACTACGATTATTCATGCTTCTGACTAGTTCTGCTACAAAAACATACCCTGAAATTAACAAAAAGGGTATGTATACAACAAAAACCGTAGAATTATACACTGCAGCCATATCCTTTACATTTGAGTTTATTTGAATATTATAACATATAAAAACAGAATAATCAATATACAATCTCTAGCAAAGCTAAGCCCTGTGGTGGCATAGTTTTACCTGCTCGTATTCTTTCGCGTGATACGATGATTCCCACTATGTCATCAGGTCGAATTTTACTTATGCCGACATTTACAAGCGTACCTGCTATTATGCGCACCATATTGTATAAAAAGCCATTTCCGCTAATGGTAATTTCTATGACATCTCCTTGTCTGGCTACTTCTAGTTGATAAATGGTACGTACAGTGGAGGTAACGCTCGTCCCAGTGGCACAAAAAGCTGCAAAGTCATGTTCGCCAATAAAATACCGCACAGCATCTGTCATTTTAACGGTATCAAGAGGTCTGCCTACATGGGCTGTATAGTTGCGCAAAATAGGATTTGCGAATCTAGTATTACAAATTGTATAACGATACGTTTTGGATTTCACTTCGTTTATGGGATGAAAATTGTCTGACACTTCGGTGGCGGCGATAATGCGGATATCATCAGGCAGATACCCATTTATAACAAGGGGTATCTTGCCTATTGGTATTACATTTGGCTTAGAAAGAATGAAATGTATGCGCTGACCAAGCGCATGAACTCCCGCATCTGTGCGCGATGCGCCAAGCGATGTCATTTTACAATTAAAGACCTTGCCTGCCGCATTATTTAGCACTTCCTGTACGGTTTTTCCATTGCGCTGGTCTTGCCATCCACAATAATTCGTGCCGTCATATGACACTGTTAGCAATAGTCCCATTTCTACCAAATACCCCATATATTCGCCAGATACTCAAGTGCCACCACAAAAGCAATGAACAGAGCCAAAAAACCGAGAGCCTGAAAGTCACGCGTCTTTAATTTCATTTGTTTCATGCGCGTGCGACCAATATCGCCACGATAGCAACGCGCCTCCATAGCCAGAGCAAGGTCATCGGCACGGCGAAAAGATGAGATAAATAGCGGCACGAGTAACGGTACGAGACTTCTCGCTTTTTTTATGATACCACCAGTATCAAAATCTGCGCCTCTTGCCATTTGCGCCTTCATTATCTTATCCATTTCTTCTACTAAAGTGGGGATAAAACGTAAGGCTATGGTCATCATCATTGCTATCTCATGCGCTGGCACACCTATTTTTTTAAATGGCTTTAATCCGAACTCTATAGCATCTGTCAGTTGTATTGGTGTTGTGGTCAGCGTTAATATACTAGAGCCTATGATAAGCATAACTAGGCGCGTACCCATACGTGCGGCATTTACCAAGCCAACATCAGTAATGCGTATAAAGCCGATTTCTAGTACCACATTGCCTACCTGCGTAAAGAAAATATTTAGGAATGTGGTAAAAATGATGATAAAGAAAATAGCACGCAAACCGCGGAATAAAAAGCGCGGTGGCACTTTAGAGATTTTTATTACAATAGCCAGATACAGGGCAGCTAGGGCATAACCAAGGAAGTTGCCCACAAAAAATAGCACTGTGATAAATATAATTGTGCAGAGCAGTTTCATTCGTGCATCAAGCTTGTGAATAAAGCTATCTGCGTGATAATATTGCCCTATAGTAACTTTTAACATTTATTGACCTCTTTCAGAATTTCTTCTACGATATGTTCTGGGGTGTATATGCCATCTGGTAGCATGAACCCTGCTTCTTGTAGACTTTTAGCTACATATGCCGTCTGTGTAGATGCTAACCCTATTTCTTCCAATGCCTCTATTTGCGCAAAGATTTCGGCTGGTTTGCCGCTAAGGGCGATTTTGCCGTGGTTTATCACAAAGATTCTGTCTACTAAGCGCGCTATGTCCTCCATGCTATGCGAAACAAGGATGACCGTGAGGTTTAATTTTTCATGCATATCCTTTATGCGACCTAATATTTCATCGCGCCCGCGCGGGTCTAGCCCTGCCGTGGGTTCATCAAGTACCAGAACTTCAGGTTTCATAGCAAGCACACCAGCAATTGCTACGCGGCGTTTTTGCCCGCCAGATAGCTCAAAGGGCGATTTTTCGTATATATCGGGTGATATACCTACGATTTCTAAGGCATCCTCCACCCTTTTCTTTGTTTCCTCAGCAGAAATTCCCATATTTGACGGCCCAAAAGCTACATCTTTAAAGATTGTCATTTCAAATAGCTGATGCTCAGGGTATTGAAAGACAAGCCCAACCTTGCTGCGAATAGCTTTTAAGCGGCTTTTATCCGCGCCAATATTCTCGCCATCTATAATAATGCTACCAGTTTCTGGACGCAGGAGAACATTAAGATGTTGGATAAGCGTGGATTTTCCACTGCCTGTATGTCCAATCAGCCCGATAAATTCGCCTTTTTCTATGGTAATGTTCACATTGTCCAGAGCCTTTTTTTCAAAGGGGCTGCCTTTGCTATATATATGTGTGAGATTTTCTATTTTAATCGACATATTTCCTCCACAAGATGCTCCACAGACAAAATTCCTTGCGGCAGAGCAACCCCCGCGCGGCGCAAGCCATCTGCTATTTCCGCCACCTGCGGTACATCTAGCCCAATCGCTTTTAGCGGCTCTATCTGTTCAAAAACCATGGCGGGCGTACCCTCCATAACCACCTTGCCCTCTTCCATTACGATGATGCGGTCTGCTTGTGCCGCTTCATCCATGTAATGGGTGATAAAAATGATGGTGATACCCTCACTATTTAGCTTTTTCACCACACGCATCACCTCACGGCGGCCGATGGGGTCTAGCATGGCTGTGGGTTCGTCCAGCACAATAATATCTGGGCGCATAGCCAAAATACCAGCAATTGCTACGCGTTGCTTTTGTCCACCAGATAGATGATGCGGTGGATTTTCAGCATATTTTTCCATGCCAACAGAAAGCAAGGCATCATCCACACGTTGGCGAATTTCAGCAGGCATCACACCTAGATTTTCTGGACCAAAAGCCACATCTTCTTCCACAATGGTCGCTATTATCTGATTATCAGGGTTTTGGAAAACCATACCAACAGATGAGCGTATGTCCCAAAGCTGCTCATCGTCAGTCACAGAAATGCCCTTGACCCACATACCGCCAGATGTCGGCGAAAGCAAGCAGTTTATATGCTTTGCCAATGTAGATTTTCCGCTGCCATTATGTCCCAAAACTGCAACAAATTCGCCTTTGCTAACAGTGATGTCCACACCATTCAAGGCCGCTTTGGTTTCTATGGCACTCTCGTCACCCTCTATTGCCACTCTGTATTCAAATACTAAGTTTTCAGTTTTTACAATATGCTCCATTTTATTTACACCTGTTCTATTTAGTATACGCCACTACTTGACGTACCTCACCCGTTGCCGTCTCAAGCATAACAGGGCCTTTTATGTACATTTTACCTAGCATCACAAAATTGGTACAGAGAATTTTATTCCCTAGTTTTTCCATATTCATGGGGTCGAAACCTGTTATTTGTCCGCTATATTCCGTTCTTTCGCGATTATTTTCTAGGAAGTTGTCAAATCTCGCCTGCCTTTCCTGACTAGATTTTGCTAAGATTGTTTCAATTTCGCTCGGTTCATGCGGGATAAATTCATAAATCGTTCGACTATCAGAAAGATTGTGATAAAAATCAATGCCTAGCGATTTTAGCGCGAAGCATATCAAGCATCCCACGGAATACGATACAAGACGGATTTTGAGCATGTTTTGGGGATTGCGCAATCTGCTAATATGCTTTTGAAAATCTTCCATAAATTTTTCCCGCGATATTTGATTTAGCGCAATTAGCCCTGCATATTCCGCCATGCCTTCTAAGGTTTCGGCTCGTTGCTCCTGCATCATAATATCGCCTATTATACGCCGCCTTGCCTCGCGCAGCACAATGAATTGTTGCAAATCCATCATGCTATTGTCAGTGATAGCCTTGATTAAATAATGATTTTCAGCCGCTCTTAATCTTAGATTATCCAAATCATACGGGTAGTCCAAAAGCGCAAATTCATCAATATATCGCTCGTCACCCTGCTCATGCTGAAAAGCACGAAACATCTCATGCACTATATTGGATGCAAGCCTCTCTATATCAATATCATCCAGATTTTCTACGTGCCAAATAGCCACTGGCACGCCATCAAGTTTAATGACCGTATTGCCCGAGAAACGTTCATCCCACGGCATTTTCCTATCATGAAAACAGACGGTCTCACTATCATATAGCGCAAATGCGCATGGCGAAAAGCCTGACCAAATGGCATTGAAATCAATGCTCTTCAATATTTTGTTTATTTGTTTTATTAATGCTTCCATCATCGAGACATTATAGCACATAGGGATATTTTTTGCAAGCAAAAAACCAAGTTGAGTGGTATGGATTTGTTTGCGAAAAATATTTCTTTGTGCTATGATGTAATTATCCCATTGTAAAGGAGGTGGGGAGATGAAGTATCCAGACTTTATACGCTACATATGCGATGCATTAAAAGTCGCTAAGCTTGCAAAAGTTATTGTAGCAATTATTAAAAACTTAATCGAGATTCTCGGGTAAGTTCAATGCCCTCCAAGCAGCCACTTGGAGGGCATTGTTTTCCCATCTAATTTGGTGGGTATGAAATATTCAGACAGCTTTTTATAAGCTTATATATATCTTAGCATATAGATGGCTCTTTGTCAAGAACATTGCACGAAAAAGACCGCCATACGGCGGCCTCTTCGCTATATTCAGTTATATGTGCTATTATCCTAGAAGTTGAAGGATAGACTGTGGTGCTTGGTTGCCTTGTGCTAGCATAGATGTAGCAGCTTGCTGTAGCACGTTAGCTTGTGTCAATCTCATCATTTCTGCTGCCATGTCAGCATCGCGGATACGGCTGTTAGAAGCAGAAAGGTTTTCGCTAGATACATCTAGGTTTTGGATTGTA